>Ga0207648_10000901_pt1 | contig 33502 bp, 27 predicted proteins | sample KBSMisM32_FD_184310 | JGI IMG/M metagenome (GOLD analysis project Ga0207648, IMG submission 184310) | Miscanthus rhizosphere microbial communities from Kellogg Biological Station, Michigan, USA - KBS Miscanthus M3-2 (SPAdes) (version 2) | ecosystem: Host-associated > Plants > Roots >... | reverse complement strand
GCGGGACCCAGCAGCCGGCGGACGTGCACAGCCGCCTCGGCGGCGGTCATCGCCGCCATCCGGGGGTAGGTGACCCAGGTCAGCGCGGTGCCCGGCAGCCGCACCAGCTCGGCGTACTTGGAGGCGACGGCGTAGGTGCCGAGCACCGCGGGACCCGCCAGCGCGCCGAGGAACAGGAAGTCGAGCCGGAGGTTGAGCAACGTGATCAGTCCGCCGAGCTGGCCGCGCATGCCGTAGGCAATGACCTGCCGGGCCAGGTCGGCGCGTGGCCGACCCCACCAGCCGTGCTCGCGTGACAGGCCCAGTCGCCGCCAGTGCAGGCGTCGGGCCACGGCCCACCACGCGAACACGGCGACTGCGAGGTCGGCGAGCGCCAGGCCGAACACGATCCCGGCCAGGCCGTGCAGGCCAGCGACGGCCGCCAGCAGGTAGCAGGGAAGGAAGGCGATCTCCTCAGCCGCGATCACGGTGTCCCCGCCGCGCCGGGCGCCGAGGCCCTGCAGCGCTGTCTTGCCGACGGTCAGGAGCAGCTGGGTCGGCACCGTCAGCGCTGCGGCGAGAACCGTGGCCAGGGGGGCGTGGGGGAAGAACAGCGTCGCCAAGGCCACGGAGCCGACCGCCCAGAGCAGGCATCCGATCGTCGCCCCGACCGCCGCGATCGCCATCAGCGTCGGCCACAGCCGCTCCTCACCCCTGCGTCGGGGAGCCAGGAAGTAGGCGAGGGCCCCAGGCAGCCCGGCAACGCAGAGCACCCCGACCAGCCCCGGCAGCATGCGGAGCAGCGCATAGCTGCCGACGGCACCGGCGCCGTCGGTACGTGCGATCACGACCGTCGCCGCCGTCAGCCCGAGTATCGCCAGCAGTCGTGCTGCCGTGTTGGCTGCCGCGCTGCGAGCCACCCCGCCGCGGGACGTCGCGCGGGCCAGGAGTCCCGCCTGCTCGCCGCTCACGGCGTCGTCCCCCGCTCGCGCTGCGCCCGCCGCGCGTCCTGGAGGGCGAGGACGAGCGCGGCCACGATGCCCAGCCAGGTCCACAGGTGACGGAAGTGAAGCACCTCGTAGAACGCGGCCGCCGTGGCCATCACCGGGGCGATCGCCACCAGCAGCCACGGCCGCGGCACCGACGAGGCGAGCTCCGGAGGCAGCGGTAGCGGTCCGGCCAGGGCCATGCAGCGGAGGGCGATCGCGACGATGAGGAGGACCAGGCCGACGGAGCCGATCACGCCGCGCTCGAGCAGGGTGGCGAGGTAGTCGTTGTGCGCCTCCTTGACGTACGGCGCCTGGTCGTTCTGCAGGGTGGCCTTGGTGCGAGCGGGACCGTAGCCGGTGGTGTCCCCGTCGAGGAAGAGGGCGAAGCCCTCGGAGACGATGCTGCTGCGCTCCGCGGTCGAGCTGCCGCTGCGGCCCACCGAGTCGCGCAGCAACGGGATACTGCCTGCGGTTGCCTCGCGCACCCCGTCGAGGCTGACGTTAGGGATCACCCACACCGCAAAGGTGATCGCGATCAAGGCGGAGACGACGAGTGCGCTCACGCCCTTGGCGGCACCGAGCCGGCCCCGGGACAGCACCCAGCACGCGACGCTGCCGAGCACGAGGGTCAGCATCGCGCCGTTGGAGCCGGTGAACAGCACCGCGGTGAGCACCACGAGGTAACCGGCGTGCCGCATCCACGGGGTCCGCGGTCGTCGGCAGGCAGCCATCATGAACAACGACACGACCAGGTAGTTACCGGCCAGGTTGGGGTCGCCGAAGGTGTACGACGCCCGGACCCCGTCCTTGCCTGACACCCCGCTGATCGCGTTGATCCCTGTCAGGTAGGCGATAACCATGACCACGCAGTACAGCGGTGCCATCCGGCACCAGGCCACGGTCGCGGCCCGGACCAGGGCCGGCCGATGCCGTCCCAGGGTCAGCGTGCACGCCCACGAGAGCAGCACCAGGTCCTCCACCAGCACCAGGGCCACCGAGCTCGGCGCACGTGCCAGGATCGCGGCGGTAGCGCCGCCGATCACGAGGAGCGCGACCCCGGGAGCGTAGGGCACGTGGATCGGAAGCCTTTCGCGCGCGGCCCACAGGAACGCCATGATCACCGCGCACACCATGCTGACGTCGCCGAGCGCCGAGTTGCCGGGACCGGCGGGCGTGAGGAACGGGAGAAGCACCACGGTCGTGCCGACCGCGATCGCGAGCGGGTCCGTGCGTCGACGCGAGACGGGGGCGTGGACGCCGACCGGTTCGGTGAGCGTCACGATCGGGTCCGTCTCCGTTCCGGCGGTCTCTCGGGCAGGCCCGCGAGCAACGTCAGGTGGCCGCGCCCGAACGCCTCGTCGTTGGCGGTCGCGGCCACCTCACCGAGGCCGACCAGCGCGACGTCGTACCAGAGATCGGGCGGCAGGCCGAGCCGCAGCAGGCCGTCCCGCAGGAAGCCGCGGACGAGGCGGGGCAGCCAGCCGGTGCCGAGGAGCCCGTAGCGCACCCCGGATCCGAAGCCGGCCCGGCGCAGGCCGCGGTGCCCGAGCACCCGGTGCCCGGGCCGGGTATGCCGGTCGAGGTACAGGCTGTAGCTCAACGGGAACCGCGCCAGGTCGCGCAGCGGGCAGCCGGTGACTCCGCCGCTCTCCCAGTCCACGACTCCGGTGACTGCGTCCCCGGAGACGAGCAGGTTGCCGAACCAGAAGTCGCCGTGCACCGCCGTCGTCGGCGCGATCCGACCCTCGAGATGGCGGCGCGCGGCCTGCAGCCGACGCAGCGCAAGGTCCAGACACGGGTGCCCGTCCCACCGCCGGCGCAGCGCCTCCTCCATCTCGGCCGGCCACGCCATGGGCTTGTCCCCGAGGTGGGTTTCGGTCTGGAACACGGTCAGCCATGCGTCCGCTCGGCGGAAGTCGGCGGCGACGCGGGATCGGCGCGCGGTGTGCAGCCACTGGTGGTAGCCGACGCTCATCGGCGAGCCCGGCAACGCCGTCGACACCAGGGCCGAGCGCTCCTCGACATGCACGGACTCGACGTACCGCGGGAACGTGCTGACCAAAGGGCCCGTGCACATCCGGCGCAGGTCCACCAGCATCCGACCCTCGCGCGTGACAGCTTCGGAAGCGATCGCGCTCACCGGGATCTTCACGACCAGCCGGGTCGAGCCGGCCGTGCCAGGGAGCTGTCGGGTGACCACGAACGTGAGCTTCGCGTCCGGATCGCGGGAGGCGGTGATCAGCACTCCCCGTGGCCGGCCGAGCAGGTCCTGGAGCCGCCGCGCGGTCATGTCCGCACCCCGACCAGGATCCGGCCCGGGGCGATGGCGCCGGTCCACTCCCACGGGGCCGAGCGGGCAGCGCGCAGAGCGAGCGCGGCGAGGGGCACCGTACGGCAGAGGCCGGGTGGCACCGTGGCCAGTCCGTCCCACAGGAAGCGCACCGCACTCTCGTCGTCATCGACGAGCACGATGGGGTGGCGGGTGTTGGGGACCGCGATCAGCTCACGCTCGACGTACACACCGGTCGCGCGGGCAAGGGCCTGCAGACGTGCCCGGGACCCCGGTGCGTCGACCCGTACGGCGACCCGGGTGCCGGGGCAGAGGGCGGTGAGGGTGCGACGGTCGAACCCGTCCACGACGACCACGTCCGGAGGGCACAGTGCCAGCCAGGGGCGCACCGCCAGGTCGGCCCGAGCCGGATCGAGGAGCGGAAGCGCCGGGTCCAGCCCGACGTTGGTCAGCGCCTCGTCGACGCGAACGCGGCGTCGGTATCGCAACATCATGCCGTCCTCGCACTCGCGACGAGCCGCCGGACGAGTCCGCGGCGGTACACCGCATCGAGCACTCCGGCCAGGCCCGCCACGTCGTACCCCTCGGCGGCGAGTGCCTGTCCGCGGGCCGCGAGCCGCTCGGCGCGCGCGGGGTCGTCGAGCAGGCAGTCGATCGCGCGCGCCAGCAGCTCTGGACGGCCGGGCGGCACCAGCAGGCCGCTCTCGCCCGGCACGACCAGGTCGGAGACCGAGTTGACCGCGGTCGCCACCACGGGGAGGCCGCAGTGCATCGCCTCCACCACCGCGCAGGGCAGGCCCTCGTAACGGCTGGCCATGGCGAACACGTCGAACGCGGGGAGCAGCAGGTCCACGTCGGTCCGCTCGCCGACCAGGTGCACGCGGTCGGCGAGCCCGCGGGCGCGCACCAGATCCTCGGTCCGCCGGGCGTCGGGGCCGGACCCGATCCATACCGCATGTGCGTCGCGGCGGGCGAGCGCGTGCATGGCAGCCACGAAGTGCTCGGGTGCCTTCTGGAACTCGATCCGCCCGACCGTGCCTACGACGGGCACGTCCGGGTCGAGTCCGAGCAGCGCGCGGGCCCGCGCGCGGGTCTCGGCGGTGCGTACGACGGGGCTGACCGCAACCGCGGGCGCGATCCGGTGCAGCGCCTCCGGGCGGGCCAGCCCCCGCCGGAGTGCCTCGGTCGCGACACCGGTGCCGATGGCGAACACCTCGTCGGTGATCCGCGCCAGGCGGCGCTCGATCCCGACGTATGCCGCGTGCCGCAGCGGGTCCTGGAAGTCGTGGAACGGGAACCCGTGGTACGTGTGCGCCACGAGCGGCACACCGGCCCGGTGGGCGGCCAGCCGGCCGAGCGCACCCGCCTTGGCACTGTGCGTGTGGACCACGTCGAAGCCACGGGCACGGAACAGTGTCGTGAGCCGGCTCAGCGCGGTCGCGTCGCTGCGTGGTGCGATCGGCGCCACCAGGGACGGCTCGACGACGGTATCCATGCCGGCCGCCTCGGCCTGGTCGAGGAGTGCGCTGCGCGCGCCTGTCACCACGGTGACGTGGTAGTGCGCGGTGTCGAGCTCCAGGGCGCCGCGCAGCGCCACGCCCCCGGCACCCGCGATGAAGCGGGTGACGACCTGGGCCACCTCGATCCTCGCGCCGTCGCTCATGACCCGGACCCCGCAACCGGCAGCGCGCCCAGCCGGTCGTGGAGCAGGGCCCGAAGCGGGTCCCCGGGCACCCGCCCGAGCCGGACCTCGACGCAGGGCAGGTCCTGGATCAGGCGGGCGGCGACCTGCTCGACCGGGGGCACCGCGGGGCCGCGGTCGGTGGCGAGGGCGAGCGAGGCCGCCAGCGGCCAGAAGCGGCGCAGCTCCCCGCCCGTGAACGTGCCCGCAACGATCTCGCGACAGGCGGCCGCGGTTGTCGTCGGCCGCACCGTCGCTTGCGCGGCGTCGCCCCGACGGAGCACCACGACGAGCTGCGGTCGCAACCCGGGCACCCGCTCCAGCCAGGTCCGCTCGCGGCGACCGTGCGGAGCGGCTGGCCCCTCACCGGACGACCCGGGATCGGCCGGCAGCTTGAGCGGCTCGGCGAGGCCGAAGGTGGTGGTGCCCTCGGAGACGGCCAGGTTGTCGCACACGGCACGTCCACCCGCCGCGAGCTCGCGTGCGACCAGACTTGACTTGCCGACCCCGCCGGGACCCGCGAGCAGTACGGCGGTCCCGTCGATGTCGACGACCGACACGTGAAGTGGAGCCAGACCGCGCACCGACGCCCACCACAACACCGGGTGGTGCAGGAGCACCTGGCCGCGCAACGCGCGGAACCGGGTCCGCAGCAGGTGGCGTGCCGCCAACGCTCCGGGGGCGGGGCACCAGCGGGTGCGCACGACCAGCTCGTCGGCGGTGCAGGACCACTGCTGCGCGTAGCCCGAGCCGCCCACGTCGTCGATGGTCGTGGTGCCGTCGGCTGCTGCGCTCACCCCCCGGGTGACGAGACGGGAGCCGGGCTCGAAGGGCTGTCGGCTCGTCTCGAGCACCAGCCGCACCTCGTACGCCGTGCCGGCGGTCGCGGGCGCGAGGGCTGGGACACCGGCCGCGGTGGCAACATCGTGCAGTACCGAGCGGCTCCCCGCCTCGACGCGCACCCGGCTGCCGGCGCTGACCAGCGTCCCGGAGAAGCCCGTGGCGCTCACGAGGCGTTCCCGGCGTCGGCCCGCTTCCGCGGGGTGTCGACGATGCCGATGACGGGCCATCGCATCGCCGTGGTGAGCGTGGTCAGCGCGTCGTAGCTCGTGTGCAACGGTGCCCCGGACACGACGAGAAGGACGCCCGCCCGCTCCTCGTCCTGGCGGGTCAACCCCGACAGGCCGGTGAACCTGACCGCGCGCGCGGCCCCGGCCGCGTGCCCGTTCGTGGGGGCGTCCGCGGCAGCGTGGGGGACCTCGACCCCGATGGCGCCCGCGGCGACTCCCACCTTGAGCCGCACCCGCGGCCCGACCGAGGCCGGGGCCGACACCTCCTCCACGGCGGAGAGGGTCTTGACCAGCTGGCGCGCGGCCGGGTCGTCACGCTGCTCCAGCGGCATCACGACGACCGTCTCGACACCCTGCCGCCGCGCGGCCAGTGCCGCCATGCGCGCGAGCCGGGTGCCCTCGTGTCCCTGGGCGGAGAGCAGGGGCACCCCGAGCAGCCGGCTGACCGCCCGGGCATCGGCGAGCCGGGGGCGCAGGGTCTCCAGGAGCACGGCGACTGCGAGTCCGAGCACCAGGCCGAGCAGTACGGCGAGCGCGCTGCGTGGCAGCAGCGACGAGGGGACCGCGCGGACGTCACGGCTGTGGGGGTCGATGGCCACCACCAGGTCACGGGTGGCGTCGGCCACCACCAGCGAGGTGCGCTGCTGGGCCAGCTCGGACGAGGTCGAGGCGAGGGAGGCGAGCCGCGCCCTCAGGGTGTCCCGCACGCGCGGGTCGAGCGCGGCCGCGAGCGACGTCGTGACCGCGTTCCGGGTCCGGTTCGTCGTTGCGATCTGCGCGTCCACATCGGCGAGCGTGGACCGGAAGTGGCTCCGGCTGCCCTCGTTCATGAACGTCGCCACGCGGTGGGCGAGCGCCTTGACGATCGCCGCCGCCGCGGCCGGGTCGGTGTCCTTGACCGCGAGCTCCACGACCGTGGACTCGCCGAGGCGCTGGGCCGAGATGTCGTGCTCGGCCAGATCGGTCGCGTCGCGTGTCACGTGCGCGTCGGCGAGCGCGCTCCTGACCAGGCCGGGTGTCGTCGCCAGCGCCAGTACGCGGGCGCTGCTCCCGTCCGCCTCGGTCGTGGAGGAGGGCGCCCCGTCGAACACCTGTACCCGGGCGTTGGCCACCCAGACGGGGTGTTGCCGGCTTCCCAGCAGTAGAACCCCGAGCAGCGGCACCAGCACGAAGCACGCGAGGAGCGGCAACCGCGCCCGCACGATGCGCTTGAACAGGTCGTCGATGGTCATGGTGCGGCCTCCTGGCCGGTGTGGGACATCAGCGGACCTTGAACTTCGCGGTCCGGGTGCCGACCAGGCCGACCGTGTCGGTCACCCAGACCTGCGCGGTGTAGTTGCCGGCCTTCGCATAGCTGCAGGTGAACGTCGTGCCGACCTGCTCGCCCGACGTGACCCCGTTGCCGCAGGCGAAGCGGAAGGTGGCGATCGGGGACTTGTCGACACTGGTCGATCCGCTCGCGTTGAGGAGCACGGGCGTGCCATGGAGGGGGTTCGTGGGCGACACGGACAGCTGCGCGGTCGGCGCCGTGTCCGGGTCGATCTTCACGCGGACCGTCTTGGTGGTGGACAGGCCGGCGGTGTCGCGCACCGTCACCGAGGCGGTGAAGGTGCCGGCGTTGGGGTAGCTGCAGGTGTACGTCGACCCGGGCTGGGTGCCCGAGGTCCGGCCGTTGCCGCAGACGAAGGAGTACGAGGCGATCGGCGTGCCGTCGGTGTCCGTGGATCCGCTGGCGTCGAGCACCACGTCCTGAGGCACGAAGCCCGTCGCGGGCGTCGCCTTCAGGGTCACCACCGGGGCCAGGTCGGTCGTCACCTGCACACTTCCGGACCAGGTGTCGGTCAGGCCGGCCCCGTCGGTGACCTTGAGAACCACGGTGAAGGTGCCGGTGCTCGCGTAGCGACAGGTCGAGGTGGCGCCCGAGGCCGAGGTGCCGTTGCCGCAGGTCCAGGCGTAGCCCGTGATCGGCGCGCCCAGGGCTTGGCTACCGGTTGCATCGAGGGCCACGGTGAGCGGCGCCGGGCCGACGGCCGGCGTGAGGGTCGCCCGCGCCGTCGGTCCGACGTACTCGTAGGCGCCCAGGTCGGCGACCGCGTCAGGGCCGGTGCCGGTGTCGGCAACAGCCGGGTCGTCGACCGGGGCAACCCCGTCGCGGTCTGTGGGGGTCCAGGCCGCGAGGCTCGTGTAGGCGGCGTCGATCGCCGGGGAGGAGCCGGTCAGGTGCAGGTTGCGGGTCGCGAGGTCGGCGAACCGCGGATCCGAGGCGAGCCCGTGCGGCTCCTGTGCGCTCGCCGCCTGGAACCCGGCCAGGGTCGGGTACGGCTGCGAGGCCCATTCGAACAGGGCTCCACCGCTTCCGTTGGACACCAGGTCGCGGTCGAGCGACACGCCGGGTGCGGATGTCTCGTCGACCCGGATCTCGCCGATCGTGCGGGTGCTCCCCACGGCATTGTCCCGGGTCACGTTGTCGCGCAGGACACCGTTGCTCGAGCCGCCCTCCAGGTTGATGCCGGCCGTGGCGTTGCCGACCACGGTGTTGGAGACGACCGCCGGCGCGGTCGACGCGGACACGTCGATGCCGTGGTCGCCGTTGTCGTAGCTGACGTTGCGGCGGAACGTGGTGCCGGTCGACGCCGTGTTGCTCTCGAAGCCGGAGTCGTCGTTGTTGCGGCTGGTGTTGTCCTCGACTACGACGTTGCTCGACCCGCCGGAGACGTCGAAACCGGCCGCGACCCGGCTTCCCGGCCGCTTGTTGGCGTACGACGTGTCCCCGGCGATCGTGACCCGCTGGCTGCCCTGCACGCTCACCCCGTGGAGCTGGTTGTCGTGCGTTGTCGATCCCCGCAACGAGCTGTCCGAGCTGTTGAAGAACCGCACGCCGATGGAGAGGTTCGCCGAGGATGTGATACCGCGCACTGGGGTCTGGGTCGAGCTGTCGACGGTCACGCCGTGTGCCCCGGCCTGGGAGATGGTCAGGTCGCTGAGGCTGACCTGGGACGTGGTGTCGAGGTAGACGGCGCTCAGGTCCGTGCGGGCGACGGTGAAGCCGGAGATGTCGATGTTGGAGACGCCGCGCACCAGGATCCCGAAGTTGCGCGCACCGGCCTCGACACTGTGGCCGTTGCCCGGGTTCGCCCCACCGACGTCGACGTAGAGCAGCTTGGCGACGCCGTCGTAGAACCAGGTGCCGGTGGTGGTCGTGGTGGCGGACGAGGCCATCGCGAGCGGCTGGCCGTCGAGCCAGACCTGGGTGGGCGTGGAGTTAGGCGCGAACGCGTGCTGCCACGCCGTGGTCGTGGTGGCGGTCCAGCCCGCCGTGCCTGACAGGTCGTCAGAGCCGAGGATCACCGCATTCGGTGTGGTGGCGTGCACCGTCAGCGGCGCAGCCTGCTCACCGCCCCCCGTGGTCACAGAGAGCTGCTCGCGGTAGGTGCCTGCCCCCACCAGCACCGTGTCGCCGGCCTGTGCCTTCTTGGTCGCGGCGCCGATCGTGCAGAACGGGATGGCCTGGCTGCCGGTGCCGCTGTCGGTGCACGACGCAGACGAGCCTGTGACGTAGTAGGTCTGGAGGACGCGCTGGGTGACCACCTCGTCGGCGCCCGCCGAGGACTGCTGGCCGGCGTCGTCGGTGACGGTGACTGTGGCGTGGAAGGTGCCCGTGCTCCGGTAGGCGTGCGTCGCCGTCGGTGCCGGCTGCGGACCGACGGTGGTGCCGTCACCGAAGTCGAAGGTGTACGACGTGATCCCGGTCGCGTCGGCGTCGCTCGAGCCGCTCGCGTCGGCGGTGACCGTGGTGGCCGGCGGCACCTGCACGGCCGGAGGGTCGAGCACGAGCGCTGCGTGGGGGGCGTAGTCGGTCGCTCCCGTCGGTGGCTGCTGCTCGAGTGCTCCGCGGTCGGCGTACGTGGGGGTGCCGGTGCCGGCGTCGGCGACCAGCGGGTCGTCGACGAGCGGGTTGCCAGCCTGGTCCGTCGCGGTGAACCCGACGGCGCCGGCGTCGGCGGAGTCGACGGCCGCCGTACCGGGGGTGAGCCGGAAGTCGCCGTGGGCGGGGTCCAGCAGGCCGGGGTCGATCCCGAGCCCGTGGGCCTCCTGGCTGGTGGCGGACGCGAGCGCACCGATCGTGCGGTAGACGGTGCCGTTGAACTTCGTGGCCGGTGTCGTGGTGCTGTTCCAGGCCAGGTCGTGGTCGCCGGAGAAGCCCGGGGCGGAGCTGGCGTCGACGTACAGGTCGTACTCGTTCGTGGCCGCTCCGTTGTCGACCAGCACGTTGTTGGCGAGCGTCGCGCGCAACGAGTTGCCCTCGACCGAGATGCCGTCCCGCCGGTTCCCCCAGGCGGTGTTGTTGACGTAGCGCACGTCCGTGGACGACAGCGTGTCGAACCCGTGGTCGCCGTTGGACCAGCTGATGTTGCGCGCCACCACCGTGCGGTGCGAGCCCGAGTAGACCTGGATGCCGGAGTCCTGGTTGTCGTGGCTGAGGTTGCCCGACACCACGGTGTCCGGTGAGGTGGTGTCGACGTCGATGCCGTTGGCGGTGGCGTTCGGGTTCACCGAGACGTTGGCGTACGTCGTGTTGCCCGCCAGCGAGTTGCCCGGCGACGTCGCCAGCCCGATCCCGTGCAGCCCGTTGTCGTGGCTGGTGCTGCCGCTGACCGTGGCCCCGGTCGTGCCAGTGAGCCGGATTCCGGTGGAGAGGGAGTGGTCCACGGTCGCACCGCGCACCACCACGCCACTGGTGCAGGTGTCGACGAGGATGCCGTTCGACGCGGACCCGCCGGCCGTGACCTGGTCGAGGGTGACGGCGCTGGAGGTCTGGACCCGGGCGCCCGCGAAGTTCTGCCGACGGAACTCGATGTTGCTGACCACGACGTCGTGGCGGCCGGTCATCGTGACCCCGAAGGACTGGGCGCCGGCGTCGACGCTGTGCCCGTCGCCGGGGTTGGGGCCGCCGATGTCGACGTAGAGGAGCTTCGCGGTGGCGTCGTAGAACCAGCTGTTGGCCGTCGTCGTGGTCGCGGACGTCGCGGCGGCGAGCCGGGCGTCGTCGAGGAAGACCTGGCGTGGCGCGGACGGGGGTGCGTACGGCGTGGTCCATGCGCTCGTGGACGAGGCGGTCCACCGTGCCGCTCCGTCCAGCGCCTGGCTGCCCAGCACCACGACGCCGGGCGCGTCGCCGACGAACGTGATCGGCGCCCCGCTGGCACCGGAGCCGGCCACCGTGACCTGCTCGCGGTACTGGGCCGGTGCGACGTGCACCGTGTCGCCCGGGCCGATCGCCTTCTTGGCGGCCGCCGAGATGGAGCAGAACGGCGCCGCCTGGGTGCCGGAGCCCGCGTCGCTGCACGCCGCAGCCGTGGCATCGACCCAGTAGCTCGTGTTGGTGGCGCTGGCCGACGTGCCGAGGCCGAGGACAGAGAGCATCGGGACGACCAGGAGGAGACAGACTGCTGCTGCCCGGCGTGCGCTTGTTGTCGTCATGGGTGTTCTCTCCGTCGTGGGCTAGTGCAGGACTGCGATGGGTCGCATCCGGGCTACCGGGTTGACCAGGCCGTTGCGCTCGAGCACGCGCAGGGCGGCGTCGACCCCGACGTTGTCGAAGTGCGCAACGGGGGTCGGAGCCGCGTCGTCGTACCGGTAGCGACGCGTGTGCCGTCGGAGCGGGTCCGTCCCCGAGAGCCCCCGGTCGACGAGCTGGGAGACGACCGTCCCCGCGCCGTGGCAGGCAGAGTGCAGGCTCGCCTCGGCGCTGGGACCGGCCACCGCGAGGTAGCTCGCCGTGCGGTGCGTACCGGGCAGCAGCACGGCCTGGCCGGTGCTCGCGAACGTGGTGCCGGGCCGCATCCGCTCCGCCGGGAACGCGCGGCACGAGTTGTGCCGGTGCACCACCGCGTCGGTGCCGGCCACGTCCTCCTCGTAGATGCTGTTGTGCGGGGAGTCGACGACAAGCCGGCCGGTGGCGCCGCCGAAGCACTCGGCGGCGAGCCGCCGCAAGGTGGCGTACGTCGCGATCCGGAACGCGAAGCCGTAGTTCATCGCCGCGGCGTTGGCGAGCATCAGTCGCTGCCCTTCGTCGCTGTCCAGCGCCAGCGGCTCGCACCCCTCGGTGAAGTAGAGGTGCAGCCGCTCCCGCAGCTGGGCGTAGGAGCGGGCCGTTCGCAGGTGGAACCACGGCTTGAGGGCGGCGTTGACCGCCTTGATCTGCCGCGGGTAGTCCTTGCGCCGGAAGAACAGCCGGCCGAGCTCGCCCGCCAGCACCCCGCCTCCTCCGTGGTACTGCAGGGTGAGCTGACCCTCGGCCACACCCAACGCCGTCGCCCGCTCGGGGTCGAGCACCTCCTCGACGCGCTGCAGCTCCACGAAGTGGTTGGAGGGGCCGACGGTCCCGAACCGGTACCGGGAGAGCTGCAGCGCGAAGCCGGGGAGCTCCGTGACCAGCCGGTCGACCCCGCCGTAGCGCTCCAGGTCGAGGCGGCCGTGCTCCTCGATGCGCTCGAGGTCCTCTGGTGGCGCGTCCCAGCGCTCGACGCCGAAGTGCGCGCCGTCGGCGGCAGCACGCACCACCTCGGACGCGGTCAGGTCGCGCCGGCCGCGGGTCGGGTACGGGTAGTGCTCGCGCACCGCCCTCATGAACGAGTCGACCGCGCGGTCGTTCGGCGGGTCGCAGTCCAGCGCGACCAGTGCCATCCCGCAGTTGACCGACGAGCCCGTCAGGTCGGGCCGGACGGTGCCGTTGGTCGCGACGGCGACGCTCGAGGGCAGCTCCATCTTGCTCTTGTGGTGGAAGTCCGGCAGGACGACGGGGGGCGCCGCGAGGTCGGCCACGTCGCCGACCTGCCGACCCAGCGAGGCGAGGGAGCGGGCGTCGACGGGCAGCAGGTTCTCGTCGTCGAAGATCCTGACGGCCGTGTCGTCGAGGACGCGGACGTCCGGGGCAGAAGTGTTGTGGTCCACGGAGCGGTCCGTCATCAGTAGTCGTCCGGGTAGGGGCTGGCGAGCACCGGCACCGGGACCGGCCCGGACGTCGGGGGAGGCGAGTACTCCGGCACCAGGCGGCGCAGGTGCTCGCGCACCTCGTCGGCCCGGTTGTGTGCCGCCGCGTCGTACAGGTCGAGGAGCGCGGACCGGAAGCCGGCGGCCGGCTGCGAGGGCACGGTCCTGGTGATCCGCGGGTGGTCCGTGGGCCGTGTGGTCTCGTCGGAGCCGAACAGCTCCTCGGCCAGCTTCTCGCCGGGGCGGAGACCGGTGAAGCGCACCGCGACGTTGTCCAGGTTGAGCAGCCGCGCGAAGTTGTCGACCAGCTCGACGATGCGCACCGGCTCACCCATGTCGAGCACGTACGTCGTGGCCTCGTCGGCCATCCGCGCCGCTTCGAGGACCAGGCCGACCGCCTCCTCGATGGTCATGAAGAAGCGCGTGACGTCCGGGTGGGTGACGGTCACCGGCATGCCCGAGGCGAGCTGCTCGCGCAGCACGTGAAGCAGTGACCCGCGGCTGCCGAGCACGTTGCCGAAACGGACCGCACAGAGCCGGGTGCCAGACCCCCGGTGCCGTTGGAGGACCAGCTCGGCGGCCCGCTTCGTGGCACCCAGGACGGATACCGGGTTGGCCGCCTTGTCGGTCGAGATCAGCACGAAGCGCTCGACGTCGTGGACGATGGCGGCCTCGACCAGGTTGTCGGTGCCCCAGACGTTGGACTTCACGCCCTCGCAGGGGTGCCGCTCGAGGGCCGGGAGGTGCTTGAGGGCCGCCGCATGGAACACGACCTGCGGCTGGTACTCGCGGAACACCTGGTGGATCCGCTCGGGGTCGCGGATGTCGGCGACGAGGACCTCGTCGGCGTCCATGGCGGCGGATCCCCACATCTCCAGCTGCAGGCGGTGCAGGTTCGACTCGTCGTGATCGAGCATCACCAGCTGCTCCGGGCCGAAGCCCCAGACCTGGCGACAGAGCTCGCTGCCGATGGAGCCGCCGGCGCCGGTGACCAGCACGCGCTTGCCGGCGAGCACCGCCGCCGCGGCGGGCTGGACGACGTGCATCTCGGACCGGCCGATGAGCGACCCGATCTGGAGTGCGCGCATGTCCGTGCCGACGATCTCGCGCTGGAGCGCGGCCAGGAACGGCGGCAGGTGGCGGAGCGTGACGCCGTGGGCGGCGGCCCGCAGGCCGAGCTCCCGCACCCGGGCGCGGGACAGGGAGGGGATCGCGATCACCACCACGTCCACGGCGCACGAGGCCAGCACCAGGTCCAGTTCCGCGAGCGAGCCCAGGCACGGGGGGTACGCCTCGTCGGTCAGGGCCTCCCCAGGAGCGTCGTCGAGGAAACCCACCGGGACCAGACCGAACGAGCAGACCCGCTGCAGGTCCCGGCACAGCGCGCGTCCCGCCTCGCCGGCCCCCACGATCAGGGTGCGCAGGCCCGCGGGCTCGAGGTAGGAGCTCGGCAGGGCGCTCATCGGGCACCCGCCCGGGACCGCGCGACCGGGCGCGGCCGCGAGGCGCGCAGCCGGGTGACCCCGGCAGGCGCGCCCAGCGCGTCGGCGAGCGCATCTGCCACCCGGTGGGTCTGGGAATCGCGCAGGCGCGGGTAGAGCGGCAGCGAGATCAGCTGGCCGAAGATCGTCTCCGCGCCGGGGAGCCCCTCCACCGGCACGTCGGCCACGCGTCCGAAGTACTCGAGGTGGTGGATCGGGATGAAGTGCAGCGAGGTGCCGACTCCGGCCGCGTCCAGAGCCGCCATCACCTCGTCGCGCGACCGCTCGGGGTCCACGACCCGCACCGGGTAGAGGTGCCAGGCGTGGACGCCCAGACCCGCTTCCGGCCGGTGCGGGAGCGCCAGCCCTGGAAGGTCGGCGAGCCAGCGGTCGTATCTCGCCGCGTGGTGAGCTCGCATCTCCTGCCACCGTGGCAGCCGCGCGAGCTGGCCGCGGCCGATGGCGGCCTGCACGTCGGTCATGTTGGCCTTCATGCCGGCCTCGAGGACGTCGTACCTCCAGCCGCCGCCGGGCAGGTAGCGACGCCACGCATCGGCCGACATGCCGTGCAGCCGCGCCCGGCGCAGCCAGCTCGCACGCTCGGGATCGTCGGTGGTGATCATGCCGCCCTCACCGATGGGGAGGTTCTTGGTGGCGTAGAAGCTGAAGCAGACTGCCGATCCGTCGCCCACCCGTCGGGAACGGTGCGAGCTCCCGACGGCGTGGGCGGCGTCCTCGACCACCCGGTCGAGCGGGAGGTCCGCCGCCGCGGCGAGCGCCGCAACGTCCGCGGGATCGCCCGCCCAGTGCACGACCACCATCGCCTCCGCGCCCCCGCACCGGGTGTTCGCGGCGCGGGTGGTCTCGGTTGTCGGCATTCCGGTGACCGGCGAGACGTCGACCAGGATGGGTCGCAGCCCGGCGTGCAGGATGGCCTGCACGGCGCCGCAGAAGGTCAGGTCGGAGACCAGGACCGGTGCCCCCTGCGGGAGCCGCAGGTAGCGGAGCGAGAGCTCCAGCGCGGCCGTGCACGAGGAGACCGCGATCGCGTGCGCCGCACCGACGTAGGCCGCGAACTCGGCCTCGAACGCCGCCACCTCGGGTCCGGTCGTCACCCAGCCGGACTCCAGGACCCGGTGCGCGGCGCGTCGGGAGCCGGCGGCGATGTGGCAGTCCGCGAAGGGAATCCGGTCCGGCGCAGCAGCAGAGGCGAGTTGGGTTGTCATGTCCACCGACGCTAGGAGCGCCGTGGGCCCGGCGAACCGTCTGAGCGGGGTGAGCGCCCTACGTCATTCGCACGACCGCCCGTGGACGCGCTGCCGAATCAGGAGGCGTGGCCCTGGGGATCCGGGACCGCGGTGAGACCGGCCCGCCGGGCCGCCGCGACCAGCTCGGGCGTCGAGTGGAGTCCGAGCTGGTGCAGCATGTTCTGGACGTGCGTGCGCACGGTGTTGGTGGACAGGAACAGCTGGGTCGCGGTCTCGTGCCGGCTCATCCCGGTGACCAGACAGCGCAGCACGTCGACCTGGCGATCGGTGAGGTCGTCGAGGAAGCCCCGCGACCGGGCCACGGCGCGGGACTCCTCGAGCAGGGCGTGCACCACCGGCTTCATCCTGTCCAGCGGCAGGTGCAGATGGCCGTCGAGCACCTGGGTGGCCGCGAGCAGCACCTCCTCGAGATCGCCGTCCTTGGTGATCCAGCCCTCCACGCCCGCCCGGAGCGCGGCGACGATGTCGCTGGTCTGCTTGCTGCCGGAGAGCACGATGACCCGCGGCCGCGCTCCCGCCTCCTCCAGGTCGGGCAGCAGGTCGAGTCCGCAGATGCCGTCGAGGTCGAGGTCGAGCAGCACGATGTCGGGACGCACGGTGTGTGCCATCGCCCTCGCCGCCGCCAGCGTCGTGACCGCGTCGACGCGGCCGACGCGGTCATCGGCCTCGAGCCGAAGCGCCAGCACGTCGGCGAGGAGCCGGTGGTCGTCGACGATCAGGATCGAGAGGTCGTGATCCGGGTGCCCTAGGCATCGGTGCGCGTGCAAGCCCGGGTCTCCGGACGGTCCGGTCATGTGTCCTCCCCGAGACGTATGGCGGGTCAGCCGGGTCAACCGCCGACCCGGACGAGTCCGAGCTCGACCGCACGGTGCGCGGCCTTGCTCCGGTGGTGGACGCCCAGCTTGCGCAGCACGTTCTGCACGTGGGAGCGCACGGTGTTCGTGGAGACGCCGAGGCTCTCGGCCATCAGCGCCGTGGAGACGCCGTCGACCAGCAGCGCGATGACTTCGCGCTCCCGGGCCGTCAGCGGCTCGTTGTCCGGCTGCCCTGACACAGCCGGCACCGGTCGTGCGAAGCCCTCCACGAAGTGCTCGCCTGCGACCGCCCGCCGCACCGCGAGATCGACCCGCCGGATGTCGACTGACTTGGAGACCAGCGCGTCGACTGTGCGGGACTCGTAGAGCCGCCAGACGTCCTCGGTCGCCCAGCCCGTGAGCACGAGCACGGAGATCCCCGGGACGCTGGCGCGCACCGTCTCCACGGCCTCGAGCCTGGCGCGGCCGCCGAACTGGAGCCCGAGCACGCACAGGTCGGGGCGGGCCTGGCGGAGTACGCCGGGTAGGGCTTGCAGATCGGAGCAGATCGCCGCGACGTCGTGGTCACGGGCCCGAAGGGCCATCGCGAGCGCGTCGACGAACATCCGGTGGCCGTCGCACAGCACCAGGCTCATGACGCGGCCCCCTCACCGTGTCGCCGGGCGGGCGCGCGGGTCCGCTCGTGGCCGCCGCTGGGGATGGCCATCCGGACCGTCGTGCCAGGCCCGGGGCCGCTGGTGATCTCCAGCCGGCCGTGGCACTCCCGCAGCACGCTGCCCACCACGGACATCCCGTGGCCGGTGCCCGATGCGATGGTGCCGAAGCCGGTGCCGTCGTCTCTGACCTCCACCGAGGCGCTGTGCTCGTCGGAGCCGACCCGGACGTGCACCGTGCCCCGGTCGCCGGCCGCCCGGAGCGCGTTGTCGAGAACGTTGCCGATCGCGCGCCGCAGCAGCACCGGGTCTCCCCGGCCGAACGCAGGCCCACATTCGTCGACCTCGATCGGTACGTCGTGGGTGAGCCCGAACACCTGGATGCACTCGTCGACGAGGCTGGTCAGATCGACCGACCTCGTCACATGGTCGCTGTCCTCGTGGTCGAGGTTTCCGCCGACCATCTCTGAGACGTGCGCGAGCAGGAGCTCGACTGTCTGGAGCCGCTGCCGCACGGGTGGCGGCAGGTCCTCATCGCCCGGCATCCGGGTGACCATCAGTCCCGCGGCGACGTACTGGCGCACGTCGTGGCACAGCCGTGCCATCGTGGCTGTCTCGGACGCGCGTGCGTACGGCCCCACCGTCAATGCCCCCCTCGGCATCCCCCATGCAAGTTGTTGTCGAGCCGCACCCACTGACAACAGCGTGAGTCAATCACAGCGGAGCCGTTTTCGCATGGCCCATTCGGACCATTCGATCTGCAACGGTGTCGGTTATCAGGTGATCTGGGGGGATCGGTCGGTGGCACGCCCTAGGGTTGAGACGTGCCGGACCCGCTGACCTACCGCCCCAGACCCGGGTCGATTCCCACCCAGCCCGGCGTCTACCGGTTCCGCGACCCGCACGGGGTGGTGATCTACGTCGGCAAGGCGAAGAACCTCCGCGCCCGGCTCTCGTCGTACTTCCAGGACATCGGCGGCCTCCACCAGCGCACGGCCGCCATGGTCACCAGCGCGGCTAATGTCGACTGGACGGTCGTCAACACCGAGGTCGAGGCGCTCCAGCTCGAGTACTCCTGGATCAAGGAGTACGACCCGCGCTTCAACGTGAAGTACCGCGACGACAAGTCCTACCCGTGGCTGGCGGTGACCTACGGCGACGAGTTCCCGCGCGTGATGGTCGGGCGCGGGGCCAAGCGCCGGGGCACCCGCTACTACGGCCCCTACTCCCATGCGTGGGCGATCCGCGAGACCGTCGACCTGCTGCTGCGGGTGTTCCCCATGAGGTCGTGCAGCAACGGTGTGTTCAAGCGCTCCAGCCAGATCGGCCGGCCCTGCCTCCTCGGCTACATCGACAAGTGCTCCGCGCCGTGCGTCGGCCGGGTGACCGAGCAGGAGCACCGCGAGATCGTCGACGACTTCTGTGACTTCATGGCCGGCAACACGAGCGCGTTCGTCAAGCGCGTCGAGCGGCAGATGTACGACGCGTCCGCCCGGCAGGACTACGAGAGGGCGGCCCGGCTGCGCGACGACCTCGGCGCCCTCAACCGGGCGCTGGAGAAGCAGCAGGTGGTGCTCGGCGACGGCACCAGCGCCGACGTGCTCGCCCTGTGCGAGGACCCGCTCGAGGTCGCCATGCAGGTGTTCTACGTGCGCAACGGTCGGATCAAGGGCCAGCGCGGCTGGGTGGCCGACCGCGTCGAGGACAGCGACACCGGCGCGCTGGTCGGCGACTTCCTGCTCCAGCTCTACGCCGGTGAGTCGAGCGACGTGATCCCACGCGAGATCCTGGTGCCGGCGCTGCCCGACGACGCCGCGACGTACGAGGAGCTGCTCGCCGAGTCGCGCGGCGGAAGGGTGTCGATCCGGGTGCCCCGGCGCGGCGACAAGCGGGCGCTCCAGGAGACGGTCGCCGCCAACGCCAAGCAGTCGCTGGCACTGCACAAGACGAAGCGTGCGAGTGACCTCACCACGCGCAACCGGGCGCTGGAGGAGATCCGGGACGCCCTCGGCCTCGAGACGGCGCCGCTGCGTGTGGAGTGCTACGACATCTCCAACCTGCAGGGCACCGAGGTGGTGGCGTCGATGGTGGTGTTCGAGGACGGGCTGGCCCGCAAGGGCGAGTACCGCCGGTTCGTGATCCGCGGGGTCGACGGCCAGAACGACGTCGCGTCGATGCACGAGGTGATCACGCGCCGGTTCCGGCGGTTGCTCGACGAGCGCAGCGAGATGCCGGGTCTCGACGGCGAGCAGGTCGACGAGAGTGACGACCCGAGTGGCCCGATGCTGGTCGACCCCGACACCGGCCGACCGCGCAAGTTCTCCTACGCGCCCGGCCTGGTGGTCGTCGACGGCGGTCCGCCCCAGGTGGCCGCGGCGCAGCGGGCGCTCGACGAGCTCGGCATCGACGACGTGCCGGTGGCCGGTCTCGCCAAGCGGCTGGAGGAGGTGTGGCTTCCCTCCCAGGACGACCCGGTGATCATGCCGCGCACCAGCGAGGGGCTCTACCTGCTCCAGCGGGTCCGCGACGAGGCCCACCGGTTCGCGATCACCCACCACCGCTCGCGGCGTTCGAAGTCGATGGTCGAGAGCCTCCTCGACGACGTCCCGGGCCTCGGTGAGGTGCGGCGCAAGACGCTGATCCGGCACTTCGGCTCGCTCAAGAAGCTCCGCGCCGCCACGGTGGAGGAGATCGCCGAGGTGCCGGGCATCGGCAGCCGCACCGCCACCGCGATCGCGGATGCCGTGGCGGCGGCACCGACGGGCCGGAAGACTGTCTCCGTGAACACTGCCACCGGCGAGATCGAGGAGCCTTGATGGCGGCTCCCAAGACCGGCCCGCTGGGAGAGCTGGTCGTCGTGACCGGCATGACCGGCGCAGGCAGGAGCACGGCGGCCAAGGAGCTCGAGGACCTCGGCTACTTCGTCGTCGACAACCTCCCGCCGGAGCTGGTCGACGACGTGGTCCGCCTGGTCGACGAGCGTCAGGGCCGCGACCAGCCGGTCGCCGTGGTGGTCGACGTCCGCACCGGGTCGTTCTTCGGCTCGCTGCAGGAGCACCTCGCGGTCGGCATCCCGTCGCGGCGTACGACGCTGCTGTTCCTCGAGGCTTCCGATGACATCCTGGTGCGCCGGCAGGAGGCCGCCCGGCGACCTCATCCGCTGCAGGGCACCGGCCGGCTCCTCGAGGGCATCCACCGGGAGCGTGAGGTGCTGGCCTCGCTGCGCGGCGACGCCGACCTGGTCATCGACACCACCAGCCTCAACGTCCACCAGCTCAAGGCCGCCGTCGCCCAGGCGCTGGGCTCGCCCGAGCACCTGGGCCTGCAGGTCAACGTGGTCAGCTTCGGCTTCAAGTACGGCATCCCGGTTGACGCCGACCTGCTGGCCGACATGCGCTTCCTGCCCAATCCCTACTGGGTGCCCGAGCTCCGCGACCAGACCGGGCGCGACCCAGCGGTGGCGAGCTATGTGAAGGGGCGCCCCGACGCGCAGCTCTTCCTCGACCGCTACGTGCCCGTGATCGAGACCCTGAGCGACGGCTACCTGCGCGAGGGCAAGCGGTTCATGACCGTGGCGATCGGCTGCACCGGCGGCAAGCACCGCAGCGTGGCGATGAGCGAGGAGATCACCAGGCGACTGATCGCGCTCGGCATGGATGCCCGGGCGACGCATCGTGACCTGGGACGTGAATGAGCACCCCGCGGAGAAGGACGGGGACCGCCCCCTCTGTCGTCGCGCTCGGCGGCGGGCACGGCCTCGCCGCGTCGCTCTCGGCGCTCCGGCACGTCACCACCGAGCTGACCGCGGTCGTCACGGTCGCCGACAACGGCGGGTCCTCGGGCCGGCTGCGCCAGGAGTTCGGGGCGCTCCCGCCGGGCGACCTCCGGATGGCGCTGGCGGCGCTGTGCCGCGACGACGAGTGGGGACAGACCTGGGCGCACGTGCTCCAGCACCGGTTCGAGTCCGACGGGCCGATGCACGGCCACGCGGTCGGCAACCTGCTGATCGTGGCGCTCTGGGAGCTGCTGGGCGACGCCCCGCGGGAGAGCGGCGATGGTCTGGTGAGCGGCCTCGACTGGGTGGGTCGGCTGCTCGGCGCCGAGGGCCGGGTGCTGCCGATGGCGACCACGCCCCTGGACATCTCGGCGGTGGTCCGCGGCACTCGCGCGGACGCCCCTGACGAGCTGACGACGGTGCGCGGCCAGGTGGAGGTCGCGACCACGCCCGGCTCGGTGGTGTCCGTCTCCCTCGAGCCGGACACTCCCGACGCCTGCCCGGAGGCGGTGGCCGCGATCCGCGCCGCCGACTGGGTGGTGATGGGTCCGGGGTCCTGGTACTCCAGCGTGATCCCCCACCTGCTGGTCCCCGGGCTGCGGCAGGCGATCGAGGAGACCGACGCTCGGGTGCTGGTCACGCTCAACCTGGTCGCGCAGCAGGGGGAGACGGAAGGGCTGACTCCGGCCGACCTGCTCGAGCGGCTGGGCCGCCACGCGCCCGGTCTGGATCTCGACGTGGTGCTGGCCGACGTGAGCACGGTCGGCGAAACCGCTGCGGACGTCGAGGCACTCGAGCGCGTCGCGGCGTCGTACGGCGCGGGTCTGGTGGTGGCCGACGTGGCCCGGGCGGACGCGATCGGCCAGCACGACCACGAGAAACTCAGAGGCGCCTATGCGCAGATCATGCTGGCGACATAGGGTGAGCCCTTGGGTGCCTTCGGGCATCTGGCGCGCTTGACAACAAGGGAATGGGCGGGGATCGAACGCATGGCAATGACGGCTCAGGTCAAGGCAGAGCTCGCCAACACCAAGGTGACCAAGACCTGCTGCCGCAAGGCCGAGGTGTCGTCGATGCTCAGGTTCGCCGGAGGCCTGCACATCAGCAGCGGCCGGATCGTGGTCGAGGCCGAGCTGGACACCGGCGCGGCCGCGCGGCGGCTGCGCCGTGACATCGCCGAGGTCTTCGGACACACCTCCGACGTCGCCCTCGTCCAGGGCAACGGCATCCGCAAGGGCAGCCGCTACGTGGTCCGCGTGGTCAAGGACGGCGAGTCCCTGGCCAGGCAGACCGGCCTGATCGACCAGCGCGGCCGTCCGGTGCGCGGCCTTCCGCCGCAGGTGGTCTCCGGCTCCGGCTGCGACGCCGTCGCCGCGTGGCGGGGCGCGTTCCTGGCCCACGGGTCGCTCACCGAGCCCGGCCGTTCGTCCTCGCTCGAGGTGACCTGTCCCGGACCCGAGGCCGCGCTGGCCCTGGTCGGCTCTGCCCGGCGGCTCAGCATCTCCTCCAAGGCGCGCGAGGTGCGGGGGATCGACCGGGTCGTGATCCGCGACGGCGACGCGATCGGCGAGCTGCTGACCCGGCTCGGGGCGCACGAGTCCCTCCTGGCCTGGGAGGAGCGCCGGATGCGCCGCGAGGTGCGCGCGACCGCCAACCGGCTCGCGAACTTCGACGACGCCAACCTCCGCCGGTCGGCCCGCGCCGCGGTCGCGGCCGGTGCCCGCGTCGACCGGGCGCTGGAGATCCTCGGCGGGGAGATCCCCGACCACCTGCGTCAGGCCGGCCAGCTGCGGCTCGAGCACAAGCAGGCCTCGCTGGAGGAGCTCGGCCAGCTGCACGACCCGGTGCTCACCAAGGACGCGATCGCGGGTCGGATCCGGCGGTTGCTGGCGATGGCCGACAAGCGCGCGCAGGATCTCGGCATCCCCGACACGGAGGCGTCCCTGACCCCGGAGATGCTGGCCGAGGAGGCCTGAGCCTGCGAAGGCCTCCTGAGGGTGGTTGTGGAGGCCTGAGCTTGCGAAGACCTCCTGATGGTGGTTGAGCCGCGACGGAGCGTGTCGAAACCTGATCATTGAGCTTTGCTGACAGGGGCGTGTCGAAACCTGAGGCCTGAGCGCCGCCGGTCCTTCGACGTCCGTTTGTTACTCGTACGTACGCCGGACAGCTGGAAGGGGCATGCCGCGACCCCGCGATAGGGTCGAATTCCATCGTGCCCCGCTAGCCAGGAGTGAACCCGTGACCGTCCGCGTAGGCATCAACGGCTTCGGCCGGATCGGCCGCAACTTCTTCCGCGCCGTCCGGGCGTCCGGCGCCGACATCGAGATCGTCGGCGTCAACGACCTGACCGCCAACAACGTCCTCGCCCACCTGCTCAAGTTCGACACGATCCTCGGCCGGCTCGACGCCGACGTGGCCTCGGACGAGACCTCGATCAAGGTCGGCGACCAGACCATCACCGCGTTCGCCGAGCGCGACCCGTCCGCCCTCAAGTGGGGCGACATCGGCGCCGACGTCGTCGTCGAGTCGACCGGCTTCTTCACCGACGCCACCAAGGCGCACGCCCACATCGACTCGGGGGCGAAGAAGGTGATCATCTCCGCGCCCGCCAAGAACGAGGACTTCACCGTCGTCATGGGTGTCAACGACGGCGACTACGACCCGGAGAAGCACCACGTGATCTCCAACGCGTCGTGCACCACCAACTGCCTTGCGCCGATGGCGAAGGCCCTCCACGACGAGTTCACGATCGTCAAGGGCCTGATGACGACGATCCACGCCTACACCTCCGACCAGAACCTGCAGGACAACATCCACAGGGACCTGCGCCGGGCCCGCGCAGCCGCGCTCAACGTGGTCCCGACCTCGACCGGCGCCGCGAAGGCGATCGGCCTGGTGATGCCCGAGCTCAAGGGCAAGCTCGACGGATACGCGCTCCGGGTGCCGGTGCCGACCGGCTCCGCCACCGACCTCACCTTCGAGGCCGGCCGGGAGACCTCGGTCGAGGAGGTCAACGCTGCCGTCGAGAAGGCCGCCGACGGGCGCTACCTGCGCTACTCCGAGGACCTGATCGTCTCCTCCGACATCGTCACCGACCCGGCGTCGTGCATCTTCGACGCGCCGCTCACCAAGGTGATCGGCAACCAGGTCAAGGTGGTCGGCTGGTACGACAACGAGTGGGGCTACTCCAACCGGCTCGCGGACCTGATCACCTACGTCGGCGAGTCCCTCTGACGTGTCGGGCATCGACGCCCTCGCCGCCCAGCTCGGGGGGAGTGTCCGGGGCAAACGGGTTCTCGTCCGCTCCGACCTCAACGTGCCGCTCGACGGCGCCAGGATCACCGACGACGGCCGGATCAGGGCGAGCGTGCCCACGATCAGCCAGCTGGCCGACGCCGGTGCGCGGGTCGTGGTCACCGCGCACCTGGGCCGGCCGAAGGGCGCACCTGAGGACAGGTACTCGCTGAGGCCGGTCGCCGATCGGCTCGGTGAGCTGCTCGGCACTCCGGTCGCGTTCGCGACCGACACGGTGGGGGAGAGCGCGCAGCAGAACGTGGCGGCTCTCGGCGACGGCGAGGTGGCGCTGCTCGAGAACGTGCGGTTCAACCCGGGCGAGACCAGCAAGGACGATGCGGAGCGCGGCGCCTTCGCCGACCAGCTCGCGGCGCTGGCAGACGCCTTCGTCAGCGACGGCTTCGGGGTGGTGCACCGCAAGCAGGCGAGCGTCTACGACGTGGCGCAGCGGCTGCCGCACGCCATGGGCGACCTGGTGGCCAAGGAGATCGACGTGCTGCGCCGGCTGACCGAGGACCCGGAGCGCCCGTTCGTGGTGCTGCTGGGCGGCTCCAAGGTCTCCGACAAGCTGGCGGTGATCGACAACCTGCTCGGCAAGGCCGACAAGCTGCTCGTGGGCGGCGGGATGTTGTTCACGTTCCTCGCCGCACAGGGGCACCCGGTGGGCAAGAGCCTGCTCGAGGTGGACCAGGTGGACACCTGCAAGGAGTACCTGCAGCGGGCCGCCGCCGCTGGTGTCGAGCTGCTGCTGCCGACCGACATCGTGGTCGCCTCGGCGTTCCCGTCGGCGGACACGGCGAGTGACCCGTCCGTCGTACCTGCCGACGCGATCCCTGACGACAAGCTGGGGCTCGACATCGGACCCGACTCGGCAAAGGCGTTCGCTGCCGCGCTGACCGGCGCGAAGACGGTGTTCTGGAACGGGCCGATGGGGGTGTTCGAGTTCGACGACTTCGCCGGGGGCACCCGCACGGTCGCCGAGGCACTGACCAGGGTCGACGGGCTGTCGGTCGTCGGTGGCGGCGACTCCGCGGCCGCCGTACGCCAGCTCGGCTTCGACGAGTCGGCCTTCGGCCACATCTCGACCGGCGGCGGCGCCAGTCTGGAGTATCTCGAGGGCAAGGACCTGCCCGGCATCGACGTCCTCGAGTCGGATCAGGAGAACTGACCCATGGCACCCAGCAACACGCGCGTCCCGCTGATGGCGGGCAACTGGAAGATGAACCTGAACCACCAGGAGGCCGTCGTCCTGGTGCAGAAGCTGGCCTGGACGCTCGACGACAAGCAGCACGACTACGGCAAGGTCGAGGTCGTCGTGGTGCCGCCGTTCACCGACATCCGCAGCGTGCAGACGGTCGTCGACGGTGACCGGCTGAAGATCCGCTACGGCGCGCAGGACGTCTCGACTCAGGACGAGGGCGCCTACACCGGCGACATCTCGGCGGGGATGCTGGCGAAGCTCGGCTGCTCCTACGTCGTGGTCGGGCACTCCGAGCGGCGGGAGCACCACGCCGAGGACGACGCCACGGTCAACGCCAAGGCGCACAAGGCAGTCGCCTCCGGGATGACCCCGATCGTGTGCGTGGGCGAAGGGCTCGACGTGCGCCAGGCCGGTCGTCACGTCGAGCACACGCTCGAGCAGCTCGACGGGTCGCTGGCCGGCTTCGACGCGAAGCAGGTGGCTGCCCTTGTGGTCGCCTACGAGCCGGTGTGGGCGATCGGCACCGGCGAGGTGGCCACGCCCGACGACGCCCAGGAGGTCTGCGCGGCGATCCGCGCCCGGGTCGCCGAGACGCGCGGAGACGAGGCGGCGGGCGGCGTACGCATCCTGTACGGCGGCTCGGTCAAGGCCGCCAACGTCGCCGGCATCATGCAGCAGCCGGATGTCGACGGCGCGCTGGTCGGCGGCGCGAGCCTGCAGGCCGACGAGTTCGGCGGAATCTGCCGCTTCTATTCCATGCCGGTCCTCTGAGCGGCAACCTCGGTGAGTTAGGCTCCACGACGTGGTTACGGTCTTCGAAGTCCTGCTGGTGCTCTCCAGCCTGATCCTGATCCTGCTGGTGCTGCTCCACAAGGGGCGCGGCGGCGGGCTGTCAGACATGTTCGGTGGTGGCATGTCAAGCAGCTCGGGCGGCTCGTCGGTGGCCGAGCGGAACCTCGACCGGATCACCGTCGGCATCGGCGGGATCTGGATCGCCTGCATCGTCGGTCTCGGTCTGCTCCTCAAGACGGGCGCCTGACGCGCTCGCGGCAACGTACGCTTCTCTTCGCACCGACCCCTCAGCAACACCCGTAGACAGGAGACCTCAGACGTGGCAGGTGGTGGCAACGCCATTCGTGGGAGCCGGGTGGGGGCCGGGCCCATGGGCGAGGCGGAACGCGGCGAAGCCGCTCCGCGCCAGAACGTCAGCTATTTCTGCTCCCAGGAGCATCGGACACTGGTGACCTTCTCGGTCGAGGCGCAGACGCCCGAGACGTGGGACTGCCCACGCTGTGGCCTGCCGGCGAGCCTCGACTCCGAGAACCCGCCACCGCCTCCGAAGATCGAGCCCTACAAGACACACCTCGCCTACGTGAAGGAGCGCCGCTCCGACGCCGAGGCGGCCGACATCCTCGACGAGGCGATCAAGACCCTCCGCGACAGGCGCAAGCGCGGCGAGATCATCTTCTGACGCGAGACGTCAGTCTTGGTTGACGTGATCCTCGCGAGAGGTCATTTGTGGTTGGGCTGTGGCCTGCGACAGGTCAGTTTTCGGTCGTGTGGTCGGTGGCCTGTGGATGACGCCGTCGCCGCGGGCCCGATCGGTGCATGATCTCGGGATGCCACATGCATCCTGGTTCGACGGTTCGGGCGTGCTTCTCGGCCCCGGTTGCCCACTCCCGCTCGATGCTCCGTTCACGCCGGCACAGGCCGAGATGTGGGGTGTCTCGCGCCAGACGCTTCGTGGGCTGGTGTCGGGAGGATACGTACGACGCGTGCTCACCGGCGTGTACGCCGCCGCCCAGGCACCCGACAACATGACGCGTCGCGCCCAAGCGGTCGCGCTCGTCGTACCTCCCTCGGCCGTGGTCACCGATCGCACCGCGGCCTGGCTCCACGGTGTCGACATCCTGCCGCGGACTGCCTTGTCCGTGCCACCGCCGGTGACCGTCTTCCGCGCAGCCGGGACCAGGCTGAGGCGGGCGGGCGTCGCGAGCGGCACGCGTGGGCTGCTCCCGAGCGACGTGATGATCGTCGGCGGCGTGCGGGTCACGACTCCCCTGCGCACGGCGTGCGACCTCGGCCGTCTGCTCTGGAGGTTCGACGCGCTCTCGGCGATCGACGGGTTCCTGCGACTCGGGGTCGATCCGGTCCTGTTGGCTCTCGAGGTCCCCAGGTTCAGGGGCTTCCGCGGAGTTCGCCAGCTCCGGGTGCTCGTCCCGCTCGGCAGCCCGAAAGCCGAGTCCCCGGGGGAGTCAGCGCTCAGGCTGCACTGGTACGACGCCGGTCTGCCGCGGCCCGAGGTCCAGTTCTGGGTGTACGACGACCGGGGCCGCGGGCTGTACCGGCTGGACCTAGCACTTCCCGAGCTGCGCTACGCCGCTGAGTACGACGGCGAGGAGTTTCACACCGCTGATGACGACAGGGCCCACGACGAGCAGCGCCGCGACTGGCTGGACGTCCATCGGCACTGGACAGTGGACGTCTTCAAGAGGCATGACGTCTATGGTCCGACGGCCGCCGCCCCGGCCCGGCTCACGCAGGGAGTCGCCGAGGCTCGTCGGGTCCTCGCTGTCTGGAACGCGCGTCGTACTGCCTGACGCAGCAACCATGACTGGCCTCTCGACGCTCGTCCAGCAACCACAACAGACCTCTCGCGCGTCAGTCGGCAACCACGGATGGCGTCTCGCGGGAGTAGGCCTGGGCGGAGCGGAGAACGGGGGAGAAGCCGAGGGAGCGGTAGAGGTGGCTGGGCGCGCCGTCGGCGTCGGCGAGGATGACCAGGCGGTCGCAGGCACGGGCGTGGGCCCAGTCGGCGGCGACGCCGAGGAGGTGGGAGGCGAGCCCGCGGCGGCGGTGCGGCTCGGCGGTGACCACGGACTGGTAGCGGGCGATGCCCTCCCCGCAGTCGACGATGCCGAGATCGGCCACCAGGTCGGGGCCCTCGAAGGCGCCGAGGAAAACGGCCACGCCGGCCGCGCACATCCGGGCCTTCGCTGCGGTGGCGCCGCGCTGGAACACGTCCTGCGCGGGGTCCCGGTCAGTCCCCATGGACAGCCGCACGTCCTGCTCCCAGTCGCTCGCGGCCTCCAGGGGGCGTACGACGTAGCCGTTGGCCAGCGGCGTCCGGCGCGGTCCCTGGCCGGCCAGCACGTCCTCGTGCTCGACCTCCAGGCCGAGCGACTCCCAGGCCGACGCGTCAGGCGGGTCGGCGCACAGGCCGATCGCACGGTGCCGAGCGTCCGGGAACGCCGCCTCGAAGACCCCCAGCCAGCGCCCTGCCTCACCCACGGCGTCCGGGTCGGTGACGAGCACGAAGTTGCCCCAGTGGTACGTCGGGTTGGCCGGCGTCCGCACCACCAGGTGGCCGGCGTGCTCCTCGACCTCGGACCCCGAGTACGCCAGGACCGCGACGTCGGTGTGCCAGCCGAGCGGGAGCGGCGTCGCCATCAGATCAGGGAGGCTGCCGCGTCGTCGACGAACCAGAGTGTGGCCTCGCGCCCGGAGACGCCGCGGGCGGGGGTCTCGTGGATGTCGCCGGTCTCGGCCACACCACGGCGCACGGCGTCGGCCTTGTCCTCGCCCGAGACCAGGAACCACACCTGGCGCGACCGGTTCAGGCACTCGAAGCTGAGGCTGATCCGCTGCGGGGGCGGTTTCGGGGAGTCCATGACGCCGACCGCGATCTGGTCGGCGACGTCGAGCGCGGCATGCCCCGGGAACAGCGAGGCCACATGGCCGTCCGGCCCGACCCCGAGCATCAGCACGTCGAACTCGCCCGCGCCGTGCACCCGCATCGCCTGTCCGTACGCCGCCGCGCCCTCGTCGACCGTCGCCGCATCGGCGGTGGACGGCATCTCGTGCACGTGGCCGGGGTCGGCGCCGACCGCGTCCAGGAACGCCGCGCGCGCCTGGCCAGCGTTGCGATCCGGGTCGTCGGCCGCGACGAACCGCTCGTCGCCCCACCAGACCACCACGCGCGACCAGTCCACGCCGGAGTCCGCGGAGAGCCGCGCAATCTCGCGGTGGACCGCATCGGCTATGGTGCCGCCGGTCAGCCCGATCTGTGGTTCGCGGCCCTCGGCCTGCACCCGCGCCAGCTCCTCGAGCAACCGGGTCGCGACGTCCGCCGCCACGGCGCCCGCGTCATCGTGCCGGACCACCTCGCCGGTCACTTCTTCGCCGCCTTCCTGGTCGGCTTCCGTGCCGACTTCTTCGCAGCCTTGCGGGCCGCCGGTCGGCCGATCCCGCTCGCGACCAGCTTCTTCGCGGTCGCGGCGTAGACGTCGTCCTCGTCCAGCCGGCGCAGCTCCTCGGCGAGCAGCTCCGGCACGTCACGCCGCTTCAGTGCAACGGGGCGGTCGGGCTGGTCGGGCGAGGTGAACGTCGCCAGCCGCCCGTCCTTGCGTGAGATGGTGATCGGTCCCTCGTCGGTGTCGAGAACCACCTCGGTGATCCCGGGGCCCTGCGAGGTCGCGCGTGCGGCCTTCACCTTGAGCCGGTCGGCCAGCCAAGCGGCGAGCAGGTCGGCACTCGGGCTGATCCGCTCGGCGGTGACCGTCGCCGACCTCACCTTGAGCCGCTGCTGGTCGAGCGCCGCCGCGAGCAGGGCCCGCCACGGCGTGAGTCGGGTCCAGGCCAGGTCGGTGGTGCCCGGCGCGTACGCGGCGCAGAGCCGGTGGACCGCCTTCGTCTTCCCGGTGCGTACGGCGGCGGCGTCGGTGATCCGGCGCCGGGCGAGCCGGCCGATCGGGTCTGCGGCGGGGTCGTCCGGGTGGTCGTTCGACCACCAGACCACGACCGGGGAGTCCGGCAGGAGCAGCGGCAGCACGACGGACTCGGCGTGCTTCACCACCTCGCCGGACAGCCGGATCAGCGCGACCTCACCGGACCAGCCGTCACCGATCCCGATCTGGGCGTTGACCGCGGGCTTGCCGCGCGCGGAGCCGAGGATCAGCCCGATCACCCGCGCCGGGTGCTCGTGCGATGCCTTGCGCGCCGAGGCGAGCGCGTCTTGGGCGCCCTCCTCGTCGGCGACGATGACCATCGTCATCACCATGCCCTGTGCGGGCGAGCCGTGCTGCGTGCGCTGTTTGACGAAGGCCGCGGCGATCGCGGACGCCTTGGTGTCGAGCAGCTCTATCATGGTCGCCTCCAAACGCGTCCGGAGCGCGCGAGCATCTCGTCCGCGGACTCGGGGCCCCAGGTGCCGGACTCGTACTGGTCCGGCTTCCCGTGCTCGGCCCAGTACTCGAGGATCGGATCGAGGACCTTCCAGGACAGCTCGACCTCCTCGTGCTGCGGGAACAGCGGCGGGTCGCCGAGCAGCACGTCGAGGATCAGCTTCTCGTAGGCCTCCGGGCTGGCCTCGGTGAAGGTGCCGCCGTACGCGAAGTCCATGTTGACGTCGCGGATCTCCATCGCGGTGCCGGGCACCTTTGACCCGAAGCGGATGGTGACCCCCTCGTCGGGCTGCACCCGGATCACCAGCGCGTTGTGCGTGAGGTCCTCGGTCTGGGTCGCGTTGAACGGCAGGTGTGGCGCGCGCTTGAACACCACCGCGACCTCGGTCACCCGCCGTCCCAGCCGCTTGCCGGTGCGCAGGTAGAAGGGCACGCCCGCCCAGCGCCGCGTCTCAACATGGAGGGTGATCGCCGCGAAGGTGTCCGTGTGCGAGCTCGTCGGGATGTCCTGCTCGTCGAGGTAGCCGACCACCTTCTCCCCGCCCGCCCAGCCCGCGGTGTACTGCCCGCGCGACGTGGTCAGGTCGAGCCGCCTGGGCAGCACGACGGACGAGAGCACCTTCTGCTTCTCGTAGCGGAGCGCGCCGGCGTCGAACGACGCCGGCTCCTCCATCGCGACCAGGGCCATCAGCTGCATGAGGTGGTTCTGGATCACGTCACGGGCGGCGCCGATGCCGTCGTAGTACCCAGCGCGGCTGCCTATGCCGATGTCCTCGGCCATCGTGATCTGGACGTGGTCGACGTAGTTGCCGTTCCAGATCGGCTCGAACAGGTTGTTGGCGAAGCGCATCGCGAGGATGTTCTGCACCGTCTCCTTGCCGAGATAGTGGTCGATCCGGAAGACCGACTCGGGCCTGAAGACACCGTCCAGACTTGCGTTCAGCTCCTGCGCCGAGGTCAGGTCGTGGCCGAACGGCTTCTCCACCACGACCCGACGCCAGGCGTCGTTCTCGGACTCGGCCAGCCCGTGCTCCTGGAGCTGCTGGACGACGTCACCGAAGAACTTCGGCGGGATCGACAGGTAGAACGCGTGGTTGCCGCCGGTGCCGCGCGCCTCGTCGAGCTCCTCGAGGGTCCGCCGGAGCGTGTTGAACGCCAGGTCGTCGGCGAAGTCGCCCTGGACGAAGCGGAACCCTTCCGCCAGCTGTCGCCAGACCTCCTCGCGGAACTCGGTGCGGGAGTGCTCCTTCACGGAGTCGTGCACGATCTGGGCGAAGTCCTGGTCGGCCCAGTCGCGGCGCGCGTAGCCGACCAGCGAGAAACCGGGCGGGAGGAAGCCACGGTTGGCGAGGTCGTAGATCGCCGGCATCACCTTCTTCCGCGCCAGGTCGCCGGTGACGCCGAACAGCACCATCGAGCACGGGCCGGCGATGCGGGGGAGCCGGCGGTCCTCCGGGTCGCGGAGCGGGTTGGTCCACTGGCTCGCCAGGGGGTGATCTGTCATGGGTGTCGGTGCTCCCGGTAGTACGCGATGAGGGACTGGGTGGAGGCATCCTGCTCGGCCCGGGCCGCGGTGTCGCCGGAGACTGCCGGACCGACCTCCTGGGCCAGCTGCTTGCCGAGCTCGACCCCCCACTGGTCGAAGCTGTCGATCCCCCAGACGACGCCCTCGGTGAAGGTGACGTGCTCGTAAAGCGCGACCAGCTGGCCGAGCACCGAGGGGCTCAGCTCGGGAGCCATGATCGACGTGGTCGGCCGGTTGCCGGGAAACACACGCGCCGGTACGACGGCCTCCGCGGTGCCCTCGGCCCGGACCTCGTCGGCCGTCTTGCCGAAGGCCAGCGCACGGGTCTGGGCCAAGAAGTTCGCCAGGAGCAGCTCGTGCACGTCGACACTCTCCCCGTCGTGCACGTCCTGCAACGGGTACGCGGGCCTGGCCACGGCGATGAAGTCGGCCGGCACGAGGCGAGTTCCCTGGTGGATGAGCTGGTAGAACGCGTGCTGGCCGTTGGTGCCGGGCTCTCCCCAGAAGATCTCGCCCGTGGCCGTCGTCACGGGGGTGCCGTCCCAGCGCACGCCTTTGCCGTTGGACTCCATGGTCAGCTGCTGCAGGTATGCCGGGAAGCGGTGCAGCAGCTGGGAGTAGGGGAGCACCGCGTGGCTCTCGGCGCCGAGGAAGTTGGTGTACCAGACGTTGAGCAACCCCATCAGCAGCGGGACGTTGCGGGCAGGCTCGGCGGTCCGGAAGTGCTCGTCCATGGTGTGGAAGCCGGCCAGGAACTCAGCGAACCGTTCCGGCCCGATTGCTACGACCAGGGACGTGCCGATCGCGGAGTCGAGCGAGTAGCGTCCGCCCACCCAGTCCCAGAACCCGAAGGCGTTGTCGGGGTCGATTCCGAAGTCCGCCACCTTGTCCAGCGCGGTCGAGACCGCGACGAAGTGCTTCGCCACGGCACGGGTGTCGTCTCCGTCGGACTCCAGAGCTCCCGGCGTCTGGAGGCCGTCGAGCAGCCAGGCTCTGCACAGCCGGGCGTTGGTGAGCGTCTCCAGCGTGCCGAAGGTCTTGCTGGACACGATGAAGAGCGTCGACTCAGGGTCGAGGCCGGCCAACGTCGTCGCGGCATCGGTCGGGTCGATGTTGCTGATGAAGCGGCACTCGAGCCCGTCCTGGCGGTAGGGCGCTAGGGCCTCGTAGGCCATCACCGGACCGAGGTCGGAGCCGCCGATCCCGATGTTCACGACCGTGCGGATGCGCTGGCCGGTGAGGCCGGTCCAGGCGCCGCTGCGGACCTGGTCGGCGAAGTCGCACACCCGCCGCAGGACGTCGTGG
>Ga0207648_10000896_pt1 | contig 33615 bp, 34 predicted proteins | sample KBSMisM32_FD_184310 | JGI IMG/M metagenome (GOLD analysis project Ga0207648, IMG submission 184310) | Miscanthus rhizosphere microbial communities from Kellogg Biological Station, Michigan, USA - KBS Miscanthus M3-2 (SPAdes) (version 2) | ecosystem: Host-associated > Plants > Roots >... | reverse complement strand
TCCACGTTCTGGCGCAACGCATCCTTCACTGCCGGCCAGGTCTTCTCGGACCGCACCAAGGTCTTCCACGAGTACAGGTGCTTGGGCTTGTGGAAGTCGCTGTTGGCCACGTACGGAAAGTGTTTGAGACTTGTGACGGAAAAGAGGTCGTCACGGTTTGCCGCCTCCCACACGTCCACGAGCTCGGCCAGCTCGTCGCGGTGATCCCAGAGATAGCAGGTACTGATCTCGATGCGCCGCGTCGTGCGGTGGTGGGGATGGCAGGCGATGCTGAGCGCCCCCTGGCGGCGGATCTCCTTGAGGATGGCATCGGCCGGCTGGTCCGCGCTCACGTAGCGCTTGATGTCCAACGCGATGATGTGCGAATTCTTGCGGCCGCTGAGCCGGTTCTGGGTCACCTCGGCGCCTGGCACCACCAGCATGCCGTAGGTCTCCCACGCGCGCCGGCCCTGCGTCTCGATGTCCTCGAGGTAGGCGGTGAAGTCCTCCTCGCGGACGCCGAAGGCCCGGCGGCCGAGCGTGGCGAGCCGGCCCGCGCGCGCCAGCATGTCCTTCTTCATCAGGATGTGATCGGTGATCGCGATGACGTCGAACTTGCCGGTGGACCCGTAGAGGTCCACGACCTCGGCCACCGACAATTTCCCGTCGCTCCACTGGGTGTGGACGTGGAAGTCGCAGAGCAGGAACGGCTCGTATCCAGGCATGGGATCCTTTCGTAGCCGCAGGCCTTGAGGCCTGCCTGCTCAGGCCTGCTCCCTCACATCGAGGTGCGTGGTGTCCTTCGGACGGTGGTGCAGCACTTCCGACACGAAGTTACGGACGTAGAGGCGAACCACCGCCCACGTGCCCATCGCGACGTAGCGACGGGCCGACGTGTAGAGGTAACAGTCCGCCACCAGCTCGACGCGGCCGATCTGGTGCAGTCGGCGACCGAGGTTGGTGTCTTCGCCGTGAAACTCGATGGTGGTATCGAAGCCGCCGATGCGTTCCAACGCCGCGCGCCGCACGGCGAAGTTGCCGCCATAGAAGATGGTGCCGATGCGAAGCACGTGCTTGACCAGCGTCTGCGTCAGCGGCGCCACCGTGACGTCGTAGGCGCGGATGAGCGCGCGGCCGCGCGCGTGCCAGTCGTAGAAGCGATACGGCGCCGAGAGTGCAATCAGCGACGCACGCTTCGAGAATCGGCGCTCGATCTTCTCGAGCCACTGAAGGGGGGCGCGGCAATCGGCGTCGACGTAGACGAGGATGTCGCCAGCCGCTGCCCGCCTGCCGGTCTCGCGCGCGACCACCAGGCCGCGTCGCGGTTCGTCGATCACGCGCACGCCCGCGATCGCTGCGGCAACATCGCCTGTCGCATCGGAGCTGTCGTTGTTGATGACGATGATCTCGTCGGGCGGCCTCGACTGCGCCAGCAGCGAATGCAGGCACGCCCCGAGATATCCGGCTTCATTGTGCGCGCAGACGATGACGCTCAGCGTCAACTCCACATCCGTAGTCCCCTCTCGGCGAGTGCCCCGGCCGCGCCATGCGCGCGGCCGGGTAACCGAGTTGCCGTGTCATGCGCACGTGCAACGAGTCCACTCTAGAGGTGGGAGGTTACGTGCCGATCTCGATCGGGGAAAAACGGTGTGAAATCTGAGGGAAAAGCTGTGAAACGGGGCTCGCCGCGCGGACGCGCGAAGGGCGTCGGCGGGTCAGGCCGCCGTTTCGCGCCAGCCGGCCTGTCGCAGTTCCTGCACCTCGCGGGTGAAGTTCATGCGGGCTCGCTCGACGCGATGCCAGTCGGTGTAGTGAATGCTCCAGATCACCTGCGTACCACGTTCTTCCTTCACGTCCCAGCCGCCGGCGTCGGCGCCGCTGATCGTGAACCGTCGAGTCTCACCAGCATGTTCGAGAGCACGTGCGTACATAGAAGATGATCTATACCCCTTCAATCCCCGGGCCATGTGTAAATTCGAGGTAACGTTACGTCTAGCGTCCCGCTTTCCTTAGGATTTTTGGGGGAAAAAACCAAATCAGCGAGCCCGCGGCAGCTGGACCGAGGCGGTCCACATCGATGCGGCAGACCCCGCCCTTACGAAACGGGAGCGCCCGTTGTGCACCCAGCAGAGCCGACGCGAACTCGCCGAGGTCCGGCTCGTGACCGACGAGCGCAATGCGCCGGCGCTTGACGCGTTTGGCGAGCGCGGCCAACACAACCGTGGGTTCATGGCCTGGTGCCAGCTCATCGAACGTCCGCACGGCCGGATGGTCGCTCAGACCGGCTGACAGCAGATCGGCGGTTTGCCGCGCGCGCACGAGCGGGCTCGAGTAGATCTCGTCGATCCCGACGCCAAACCAGACCAGCCCCTCCACCACCTCGCGAAAGCGGCTGACACCATTGGCGGTGAGAGGACGCTTGGTGTCGTCAGGCCAGTCGTCGCCACGCTCGGCCGCCACGGCGTGACGGACGAGATAGAGTTCGCACGGTCGCATCTGTTTGGAAGCCGGCTGAACCATACGACGGCTATGTAACCTCGACGCAACGGAGCTGTTGCCGCGGCATCAACCCTGGTCCGTGCAAGAACCAGGCTCGCCTACTTCGCCCGGCACTCGAAGCTGGCCGGATCTTCGGTATCGAGGCCGCCGCCCTTGTAGAACGCCACGCGCGGGTACTGGCACACGAGGCGGCCACCTGCGCGTTTGCCGTCCTTGTAGTGGCCGACGATGAGCTGATCCGGGGCGACGCCGTGCTCCTTCCACTGCTCGATGAGCGACAAGGCGTCGAAATCGAAATTCTCGGGGCCGGCCGTGCCCGGCCCGTGACCCATGCCCGGCACCATGAAGAACCGCATGGACTCTCGCGCCTGCCGCTCGCCCACCGTGGCCACGACGCGGTTGAAGTAATTGATGGCCACCTTTGGCGGCACCGCGGCGTCGTTCCAGCCGTCCACGAGCAGGAGCTTGCCGCCGCGTGCGAAGAAGCGGCGCAGATCCGGATCGACCGCGTTCACCGGTTGAATCTCCGGCCGGTCCGACGCGGCTACGTCGCCGTCGTAGTTGATCGGCCGCGTGCGGTAGTCCCACGCCGGATCGCGCAGCACGTAGAACTTGAAGAACTCCACTGGAATCCCGAGCGGCTGGTCGCCGCCGGCGAGCTGTCCCCATCCCAGCTCGCTGCCCGGGTAGAGCGGCGAGTACAGCTCCGCGCCCGTGCGCGCATTGCGCGGGCCCTGATAGATCTTGCGTGCCGCCTCCACCTGCGGCGGCGTCAGGCAGCTCGCGGTCGCGCCCTCCTTGCACTGCACGGTCGCCGGGTCGAAGCGGCACGCAAGCGGATCGCCGACCACGCCGTCTTTCAGACCGTCCAGCGTGTCGCACGACGCGAGCACGGCGTCGTGCAGCACCGGATACTTGTCGGGCGGGATGAAGCTGGCCGCGTCCTTGTGCGTGGCCTGCCAGATCCACATCTGCGCGAAGGTGTGGCGCGTGAGGTACGACGACATGCCGGTGACGGCAATCGTGTCGTAGTCGTCGGGATAGCGCTGCGCCGAGCTGAGTGCCGCAATCGTGCCACCGCCGCCTTCCGCCATGTACGACACCGCCGGCGCCTTCCCGTAGAACGTGCGGATCAGCGCCTTCGACGTCACTGTCATCTCGTGTGTGGCGCGGTAGCCAAAGTCTTTGATGCGCTCGGGATGTTCCAGCGCGTAGCTGGAGTCGCCGTCGTGGCCGGTGTTGTGCCCCGCGGTCGCATAGCCTCGCCGCACACCAGTCGCGAGCGCGTTCAGGCCAACGCCAGCCCCGCCGCCCAGGCCGCCATTCCCGGTGCCTTTGAACTTGCCGTTCCAGGTGGCGGGCAGCCACAGCTCCATCTTGATTTCGGAATCGGCGCTGGGCTTGAGCGTGGCGGCCACACGGCAGAGCGCCGGCAGATCGGCGAACGGATTGACCGACGCGCCACCGGGACCACCGCCGCGCGCGGGCGGCGGCGGCAGCGCACCGGCCGCGACGTATGCAGCCGACGTGACCGTCACGTTCGGCAACGCGACCTTGCTGAGCGAGGCGCACGACTCGGCTGACGGTGCTGACTGAGCCAGCAATGCCGCGCCCGCGAGCGAGATAAGTCCAGCCGCGAGCGCGAAGCGCGAGCGCCTCCTACCCGTCCCACCTGTCCCACCCGTCCTACCTGTCTTCAACATGGCCGTATTCTATGCGTGATGATCAGCGACACACTTGCCATCGTGCTGGGTGGCGGCCAGGGCTCGCGGCTGTTTCCGTTGACCGCGACGCGCTCGAAGCCGGCCGTCCCCATTGGAGGCAAATATCGCCTGATCGATCTGCCGGTGAGCGGCTGCCTGCACGCCGACATCCGCCGCATCTTCGTGCTGACGCAGTTCAATTCGGCTTCGCTCAACCGCCACATTTCGAACACCTACCAGCTCGACCTGTTCTCGGGCGGCTTCGTGGAAATCTTCGCGGCCGAGCAGACGCCCGACAATCAGCACTGGTTTCAGGGGACCGCCGACGCGGTGCGCAGGGCGGCGCGGCACTTCTCGCAGTACCCGGCCGACTACTACCTGGTGCTGGCCGGCGATCACATCTGCCGGGTGAACTACCGCGCGTTCATCGACCACCACAAACAGCGCGGCGCCGACATCACGATCGCGGCGCAGCCGATCGATCCCGCGGCCGCGAGCTCGATGGGCATCTTCGTGTTCGACCGCGACGGCCACATCGTGGCGTTCGAGGAGAAGCCCAAGGCGGATCGCCTCGCGGCCATCGGCCGCAGCGTGCCGGAGGGGGCGACGTTCACCGAGCACACGGACGAGCGCCCCTTCATGGCGTCGATGGGTATCTACGTGTTCTCACGGCAGGTACTGCTCGACCTGCTCGAAGACGAGCCGGGGCACGACTTCGGCCGCGAGCTCATCCCGCGGGCGATGACCCGCTACAACGTGCAGTCCTATCTGTTCAAGGGCTACTGGGCCGACGTGGGGACCATCGGCTCGTTCTACGACGCGAACGTCGCCCTCGGCCTGCCCAATGCCCCGTTCCGGTACTGGGATCCGGCGCAGCCGATCTACACGCACTTGCGGCACCTGCCCGGCTCGCGTCTGCTCGACTGCCAGGTCCGGGACTCGATCCTCGCCGAAGGCTGCTACCTCCGCCGGGTGCGGGTGGATCAATCCGTCGTCGGCCTGCGCACCAACGTCCGTTCGGGCACGCACATCGACCACTCGGTGATTCTGGGCGCCGACATGTACGAAGAGGCGCCGCCGCCGGGACTCCCGCCGCTCGGCATCGGCCGCGACGTGGTGCTGCGCCGCGCGATCGTGGACAAGAACGCGCGCATCGGCGACGGCACGCGGCTGGTCAACGAGCGAGGCGTGGAAGAAGCCGACGGCGACGGCTACTACATTCGGAGCGGGATCGTGGTCGTCCCGAAGGGAGGCGTCATCGCGCCAGGGACGGTTGTGTAGAGGGCGGTCTTCAGACCGCCCTGCTAGAACGAGGCGCCGCCGAGCGCCGCGGTGATCCGTGACTTCAGCGCTTCGAGGGTATCGGGCGAGCCGGCGAAGAGCTCGTCGGGATACTTGCTCTCGCGGCTCATCGCCTTGTAGATCGCGTCGCTCTGATAGAGGTTCAACCCGAGACCGGCCAGATACTGCAGCTTCAGGTTCCTGTCCGTGTTGATCTGCGCGTCCTTCAGCCAGTTGGCCATGTCCGAGCGCCGCCCGGCGTAGGTGCCGAAGAGCTCCACCGCCGAGTTGATCCCGATCTCGCGCAGCGACTGGGCGATCGGGGCGTTGGCCGGGTCCGCCAGCCGCGCCTGCACGGCGTCGACGTCGATGCGATTGTTCTCGAGCTGCCCGAAGAGGACGAGGTCGTAGCCCTGCCCGTTGACGGTGTTGGCGAACACCGCGCCGTTCGGGAACGCCTCGAGGAAAGTGGCCACTTCGCTCTTGGCCGCCGCCTCGGTGCTCTCGTAGAGCTGCACGAACAGCGTCACCACGCCACCCGGATTCAGGTGCGACTTCACGACGTCGAAGAACTCGCGCGTGTACAGGGTGGCGGCGCCCTTCACCCACGGGTCGAGCGGGTCGGACGTGACCGCGTCGAACTTCTCGTTGGTGGTGAGCAGATAGTGGCGCGCGTCGTCGAGGTGCACCTTCACCTTCGGGTTCGCCACCACGTTGAAGTTGTGCGCCGCGAAGTAGGTGGAGACGACACGCGGGACGAGCGGCTCGATCTCGGCGATCGTCTGGTTCTTCACCATCGGATCGACCGACACCGCGCCGGCGGTGACGCCGGCGCCGCAGCCGATGACGAGCACCTTCGTCGGGTTCTTCGGCACCAGCGTGGTGATGTGGCCGAGCATGCGCTGCAGGCGCATGTCCTGCGGCTCGCTCGACGCCTGCACCTTGCCGGCGTTGTGGTAGTTGAGCGTGCCGCTCGGCGTGCGCGACACCGCGACCGACGCCGTCACGCCCTCGCCGACGTAGATGATCTCGTTCTGCCCCACCCAGGTGGCCGCGTAGCGCCCGTAGGCCACCAGCAGCCCCGGCAGCGGCGGGACGACGCGCGCGAACAAACCAGCCGCGGCGGCCACGACGATGACGCGCACCAGCGCCGGAATCGAGGCGCGGAAGCCGCCCTTGTCGCCCGGCGCCGCGCCGAGCAGCAGCAGCCCCGAGAGCGCCGCCACGCCGATGAGCACCTGCTGCGTGATCTGGCTGCCGACGACGCCGACGAGCGCGAGCGCCGTGACCAGCGCGCCTACGATCGCGCCCACCGTGTTGGCGGCATAGACGCCGCCCACGAGCCGCGCCGAGTCCTGCCCGCGAGCGGCCACCGAGGCGAGCGCCAGCGGGAAGCTCGCGCCCCACAGGATCGCGCCGGGCAGCATCACCCAGAACGCGCGCACGAGATCGAGCTGGAAGTTGAAGACGACGCTGGTCGAGATCGACGGGTTGATCGGCCAGTACGGCAGCGAGGCGCCGGTGGCGTAGCCCGCCCACGCGAGCGCCGCGCACAGCGCGACCTGGCACCAGCCGAGCGCCTCGCGCGGATTCTTCGCGTTCTTGGCGAGCGCCGCGCCGACGCTGCTGCCGATGCCGAGCCCGACGAGGAACACCGCCAGGATCAGCGAAAAGGTGTAGGCCGTGGCGCCGAAGATGAGCGAGAGCACCCGCGTCCACACCACTTCGGACCCGAGCGCCGTGAGACCCGACAACGCGATGGCCACGTAGACCAGCCGGGTCTCCGTGGTCGTGGCCGCGACGGGACGCACCTCGCTGCCGTCGCCCTTGATGACCGTGCGCGGCGTGAGCTTGGCCAGGCCCAGCGCCAGCAGCGCCACCACGACGTTGATTGCCACGGCGACGAAGGTGGCCGTCGGCATGTCGTAGACGCGGAGCAGATAGAACCCGGCGAGCAGGCTTCCCGCCACGGCGCCGGCCAGGTTGCCGCCGTAGAAGAACCCGAGCCACGACACCCCGCGCGGCGTCGTCTCCACCCAACGCGCGATGGCGGGCAGCGTGGCGCCCATGAGCAGCGTCGGCGGAATCAGGCACACCCCGGCCACCGCGGCGCGAAGAATCAGGTTCAGCGGTCCCGAACCGGCAATGGCCGTGTACCAGCTGCCAATGAGCGGCACCGCGTAGAGCACCACGACGCCGAAGAAGCCGATCCCCAGCTCCAGCAACGCATAGACGCGCAGCGGATGGCTCTCCGGGTTCAGATACCGCGGCAGCAGCAGGCTGCCCAGGCACATCCCGCCCATGTAGACGCCGAGCAGGACGCCGAGCGACACCGCCGACGATCCGATCGACAGTTGCAGGAGCTGGAACCAGACGACTTCGTAAACGAGGGCCGCGCAGCCAGACCCGACGAACAGCAGGAGGAGCGCCGGAAGCCAGCGCTCGGCAACCCCGAGGCTGGCGGCAGGCCTCGAGGTCTCTTCGAGGTTGATCATTGTCACCCGGATACTACCAGAGGCTTACAGCCATTTACCCTAGGCGGATACCGTAAGCGCCGCGGGACGAGCGATGGCGGTCAGCGTGCCGCTCGCCTCGCAGGGCTCGCCGTCCACGTGGTAATGGATTCGCCCGCGCGCCGTCACCTGCGCCTCCACGGCGGTCTCCATCGATACGCCCGGCACCGTGGCGAGCTCGCCCTTGAACAGCGCCGGCACTCGCCTGAGGATGCCGAGCAAGGGCCGGTCGTCCACCACCACCACGTCGAGCCGCCCGTCGTCGATGCGTGCGCGCGGCGCGATCAGGGCCCCGTTGCCGTACTGCCGGGCGTTGGCAAAGGCGATGAGGAGCGGCCGCACCTCGCGCGCGGCGCCATCCACCGTCAGCGTGACGGGCTCGGCCTTGTACGACAGCAGCGCCGCCGTCGATTGCACGACGTACATCGACATGCCCCGGCGCGCATGACCGCTGGCGGCAAACCGGTGGGCAACGTCGGCGTCGAGCCCCACGCCGGCGATGTTGAAGAACAGATGCCCGTCCAGCTCGCCGGCGTCGATGCGCCGCCGCCGAGCGTCGAGCGCCCGTTCGAACGCGGCCCGCGGCTCGAACGGCAGGCCGAGCTCGCGGGCCAATCCGTTGCCCGAGCCGCTCGGTACCACACCAAGCGCCGCGTCGCGGTAGACGAGCACCGACGCCACCTCGTTGACGGTGCCATCGCCGCCCCACGCAATCACCTCTTCGATCCCGCGCGTCAGCGCGGCCAGCGCCAGCTCGCGGGCGTGATGGCGGCGCTCGGTGACGAAGATCTCGGCGGTAACGCCGTGCGCCTCGACGCACGCCGCGGCCAGCTCGGCGCGCTGGCGGGCCGTATCGGGTCGGACGCCGAGACCGGAGATCGGGTTGATGATGACTGCAACGCGAGGGGGCACGCCCGCCAACTGTACTCTCGGGCGGGTCGGCGCCGTCGACGCTCAACGTGACCATGGTTAAATGACGACGTGCGGCTGGCGGCAATCGACATCGGCACCAATTCCATTCACATGATCGTCGTCCGGGTGCGCGAGGACCTCTCCTTCGAGGTCGTCGATCGCGAGAAGTCGATGGTCCGGCTCGGGGCCGGCGGGCTCGACGGTAAAGCCCTGACCGCGGACGCCACCTCAGGCGCCCTGCGCGCGCTCAACACGTTCAAGCGCATCGCCCAGTCCCACAAGGTGGACACCATCCTGGCCGCGGCCACGAGCGCCACGCGCGAGGCGCCCAACGGCGGCGAATTCCTGGCGCGGATCGAGAGCCAGACGGGCATCCGTCCACGGGTGATTCCGGGCCAGGAAGAGGCGCGTCTCATCCACATGGCCGCCACCTACGGTGTGAACGTCGGCGCGTCGCGCGCGGTGGTGGTCGACATCGGCGGCGGCAGCGTCGAGCTCACGCTGGGCGACGCCGCCAGCCTGCGCCTGGCGCGGAGCGTGAAGCTGGGCGTCATCCGCCTCACGCAGGCGTACGTGAAGAGCGACCCGCTCACCGGCCGTGACGAACGGCGGCTCACCAAGCACATACGCCAGGGGATCGACGGCATCTGCAAGCAGATCGTGGCCTCCGGCTTCGACCGCGTGATCGGGACGTCCGGGACGATCCTCAGCCTCGGCACCCTGGCCGTGGCGGCCGCGCGCGGCGTGGTGCCGACAGAGCTCCGCAACCTGCGGGTGCCCGCCAAGCACATTCGCCGCCTGCGCCGCCGCGTCGTCGACATGGACGACAAGGAGCGCGTGACGCTCCCGGGGCTCGATCCGCGCCGCGCGGACCTCACCGTCGCCGGTGCCGTGCTGCTCGACACCATCCTGCAGCGGCTGGGCGCCGACGACCTGACGCTGTGCGACCTGGCGCTGCGCGAGGGGCTGGTGCTCGACTACATTCGCCGGCACCAGAAGGAAATCGTCCACATCGAGACGATTCCCGACGTGCGCCGCCGCAGCGTGCTCGAGCTGGCCGAGCGCTGCAACTACTACGCGGACCACGCGCGGCACATCGTGCAGCTGTCGCTGGCCCTGTTCGATCAGACGCGTGCGCTGCACGGGCTCACGGACCGCGAACGCGAGTGGCTCGAATACGCCGCGCTGATGCACGACATCGGCTCGCATATCAGCTTCGGGCGCCACCACCGGCACTCCTATTACCTGATCACCAACGGCGACCTGCGCGGGTTCCAGCCCGAGGAGATCGAGATCATGGCGCTCGTGGCGCGCTATCACCGCCGCAGCACGCCGAAACCGGAGCACGAGGAATACGCCCGGCTGCCATCGGCCCGCCGCAAGACCGTGCGGACCCTCTCGGCCATCCTGCGCGTCGCCGAAAATCTCGACCGCAGCCACTCGCAGGTCGTCTCGGGGCTGACGGTGCGGGCGCGGAAGTCCGACGTGCGCCTGGAGCTCATGGCGTCGGGCGACGCCGAGCTCGAGCTGTGGGCCACCTCGCGTCATGTCGCGCCGTTTGCGGAGGTGGTCGGACGGCCCGTCCGCGTGGTCCTGAGCGGCACGAAACGGCCGGCCGCCAAGACGCCGCAAGCCCGGCCGAAGCGCCGGACAGCCCTCAAGAACGCCAAGGGGCAACGGGCCTCCGGGCGCTGAGACGCTCCCGGGCCAATGGGCCCGTTTACACGAAATTTACATCGTAGAAACTGGTGTGAAATTCACGGCCGGTACGGTGGCTCAATGGACCCGACTCCGTGACCACCGCCGACCGCGCCCTCCCCTCTCTGGCCGGGCTGGCGGCTCGTCCCCAGAGTCCCGCCGCCACGAACGGCGCTCCCAAGATCGAGTCGATCGGCCTCAACTTCTATTACGGTCACACCCAGGCGCTGCGGGACATCTCCGTGCGGCTGACACCGAACGTGGTGACGGCGTTCATCGGTCCCTCGGGCTGCGGCAAGAGTACCTTCCTGCGTACGCTGAACCGGATGAACGACATCATCCCGGGCGCTCGCGTCGAGGGCCAGGTGCTGATCGACGGCGCGGACATCTACGCCGGCGGTGACGTGGTGGAGCTGCGGCGGCGGGTCGGCATGGTGTTCCAGAAGTCCAACCCGTTCCCGAAGTCGATCTTCGAAAACGTCGCGTACGGGCTGCGCATCAACAAGATGACGAGCTCGGCGTCGGAGCTGACGGGCCGCGTCGAGGAGAGCCTGAAGCAGGCCGCGCTCTGGACCGAAGTCAAGGACCGGCTGCACTCGTCGGCCCTGGCGCTGTCGGGAGGACAGCAGCAGCGTCTGTGCATCGCCCGCGCGCTCGCGGTGCGGCCGGACATCCTGCTGATGGACGAACCGGCATCGGCGCTCGACCCGATCGCCACGCAGCGCATCGAGGAGCTTGTCTACGACTTGAAAAAGGACTACACGATCGTCATCGTCACCCACAACATGCAGCAGGCGGCGCGCGTGTCCGACTACACCGCCTTCTTCTGGCTGGGAAAGCTCGTGGAGTTCGACCGGACCGAGAAACTTTTCACGGCGCCGGCCGAGCAGCTGACCGAAGATTACGTCACCGGGAGATTCGGCTAGTGCCCATGGACCGCGTCGTTCCGCACTTTCAGGAGGAGCTCGAAGCGCTCCAGAGCCGTCTGCTCGAGATGGGCGGGCTGGCCGAGGAACGGGTGCGCGCCTGCATCGACGCGCTCGAATCGCGCGACCTCGGCGTGGTCGCCCAGGTGATGGGCGGCGACGAGCCGATCAACCAGCTTCACATCGAGATCGACAACCGGTGCTTCCGGCTGCTGGCCCTCTACCAGCCGATGGCCACCGACCTGCGCGCCATCGTGTCGGCGGTGAAGATCAACACCGACCTGGAGCGGGTGGGCGACCTGGCGGTGAACATCGCCGAGGCCGCGCAGCGCTACACCACGCACCCGCCGGTCAAGAAGCTGATCGACATCCCGACCATGGGCACCATCGCCCAGACGATGCTGCGCGACGCGCTCGACGCCTACGTCCGCCGGGATACGGCCCTGGCGCACGCCGTGTTGAACGCCGACGACCAGCTGGATGCGCTCAAGACGCAGGTGTTCCGCGATCTGCTCACCTACATGATCAAGGACCCGGTGACGGTGGAGCCGGCGCTCGACCTGATCCTGATTTCACGGCACCTGGAACGCATCGGCGACCACGCCACCAACATCGCGGAAGACGTGATCTTCATGGTGTCGGCCCAGGACGTCCGCCACCATCCGCCGGCGACGCACGAGCGCGCCTGATACCCCGAACGGGGCACCCCCGACAGAAACGTCGGTCGAGCCGCCCCGCCCGCCACAATCGGAGCCGTTTCCAGTTATAGAATGGATCGGATGGGCGAGGCTCGCCTGTGCGTCCTGTGCCGCACGCGTCCGGTGGACGAGCGGTGGAGGCCGTTCTGCGGCGAGCGTTGCCGCAATGAGGATCTGGCGCGATGGACGGAAGGCCGGTACCACGTCGAAGCCGACTCCGAGCCCGACAGTGCCAGCAACGATACTGACGCCAGCAACGATCTCGACCCGGACTGAGTTTCTTCCGCCATGCCCGACACCCTGACCGTCACCGACAACCGCACCGGCAAGCAGTACGAGATCCCGATCAAGGACGGAGTGATCAACGCCACGGCGCTCCGCCAGATCAAGACCGGCCCCGACGACATCGCGGGCCTGGCGACCTACGACCCCGCCTACATGAACACGGCGTCGTGTCGCAGCAAGATCACGTTCATCGACGGCGACCAGGGCATCCTCGAGTACCGCGGCTACCCCATCGAGCAGCTGGCCGAGCAGTCCACGTATCTCGAGACGGCATACCTCATCATCTTCGGGGAACTGCCGACCGCCTCGCAGCTGAAAGAGTGGACGACGCAGATCACGTTCCACACGATGCTGCACGAGAACATCAAGAAGCTGATGGACGGCTTCCAGTACGACGCCCACCCGATGGGCGTCTTCCTCAGCACCGTCGGCGCCTTCTCGACGTTCTACCCCGACGCCAAGAAGATCTTCGACGAGGCGTCGCGCAAGAAACAGATTCACCGCCTGATTGCGAAAGTCCCCTCGGTCGCCGCCTACGCCTTCCGCCACAGCATCGGGCGCCCCTACATCTACCCGGACAACGAGCTGAGCTTCACCGGCAACTTCCTGAACATGCTGTTCCGGATGACCGAGCTGAAATACAAGGTCGACCCCGCGCTCGAGCGGGCGCTCGAGGTGCTGTTCATCCTGCACGCCGACCACGAGCAGAACTGCAGCACCAGCGCCATGCGCGGCATCGGCAGCTCGCACGCGGACCCGTACTCGGCGATGGCCGGCGCCGCCGCGGCGCTCTACGGGCCGCTGCACGGCGGCGCCAACGAAGCCGTGCTGCGCATGCTGAACGAGATCGGCAGCGTCCAGAAGGTGCCGGACTTCATCAAGCGCGTCAAGGCCGGCGAAGGGCGCCTCATGGGCTTCGGCCACCGCGTCTACAAGTCCTACGACCCGCGGGCCAAGATCATCAAGAAGACGGCCGACGAGGTGTTCGAGGTCACGGGCAAGAACCCGCTGCTCGAGATCGCGCTCGAGCTCGAACGCATCGCCCTGCAGGACGAGTACTTCGTCACGCGGAAGCTGTATCCGAACGTGGACTTCTACTCGGGTCTCATCTATCAGGCGATGAACTTCCCGGTGGAGATGTTCCCGGTCCTCTTCGCGATCCCGCGCACGTCGGGCTGGATTGCGCAGTGGGAGGAGATGCTGCTCGACCCCGAGCAGAAGATCGCGCGGCCCAAGCAGGTGTACATCGGGGCGCCGCGTCGCGACTACGTCCAGCTCTCGAACCGGAGTTGAGGGTGCTGCGCCGAGGGGCCTTCGTGGCCGCGCTCGGCGCGGCGCTGGTGATGCCACTGGGTGCCTGCGCGGAGCCGGCGCCGCAAGCTGCACCGGCGGCACAACAGGCAACCGCCATGAAATTCGATGGCACCCGCGCGTGGACCGACCTGCAGCGTCAGGTCGGGTTCGGGCCCCGGCCATCGGGAACGCCCGCCCTCGTCAAGACCCGTCAGTACATCCTCGATCAGCTCAAGGCCGCCGGGATCCGCGCGCAGGAGCAGACGTTCACGGCCACGACTCCCGCGGGGCCGGTGTCGATGACGAACGTCATCGCCACCATTCCGGGCCGCCGGCCCGAGCGCATCGTGCTGGCCAGCCACTACGACACCAAGCGGGCGCCTTTCAAGTTCGTGGGCGCCAACGACGGGGCGTCATCGACGGCGGCGGTGCTCGAGCTCGGACGCGCGCTGGCGTCGAACCAGCCGGCGTTCACGATCGAGCTGCTCTTCCTCGACGGCGAGGAGGCGGTCAACTGGGACTGGGCCGGCACCGACAACACCTACGGCAGCCGCCACTACGTGCAGACGGCGCAGAAAGCGGGCACGCTCGGGACCATCAAGGCGCTGGTGCTGCTCGACATGATCGGCGACCGCGACCTCCTCATCCGGCGCGAGTCGTACTCGACACCGTGGCTGGTGGACGCCGTCTGGGGCGCCGCGGCGCGGACCGGTCACGGCGGCACGTTCATCAACGAGCTGACGACGGTGGAAGACGATCACCTGAACTTCGTCCGCGCCGGCGTGCCGTCCGTGGACGTGATCGACCTGGACAACCCGACGTGGCACACCGCGCAGGACGACCTGGAGCACGTCAGCCAGAAGAGCCTGCAGATCGTCGGCGACGTCGTTCTTGCGGCGTTGCCTGCCATTGAGCAGCGGCTCAAGTAGGGGCCGCCTTCAGGCGGCCCGTCTCAATCTCATACCGCGACACGTAATACGGGCCCACCTGCCGATAGCTGTGCAGGCGGAAGCCGCACGACTCGTAGAGCGCGCGCAGCTTCGGGCGATTGGCGTCGCAGTCGAGGCGCAGCAGGCCGCGGCCCTGCGCACGCGCGTGGCGCGTCGCCCATTCGAGCAGGGCTCGGGCCACGCCGCGCCCTTTGAAGGCGCGCCTCGCGACCAGGCGATGCACGAACGCGGCTTCGCCCGCCGGACGATCCGGCCAGAACAGCGGGTCCTCGAGCTGGAAACGAATCGCGCCCGCGACCTCGCCGCCGATGACGGCGAGAAAGAACATCCCGCCGGCGACCTCGTCGCGAATGCGGCCGGCATCGAGCTCGCCGTCCTCCCACATCACGACGCCGAGCGCGTCCACCCACGCGGCCGCTTCCCGGATCATCTGATCGACGATGGCCACGTCGTCCGCCATCGCCTGACGGATCGTGATCCCGTCCATGCGGCAGGATATCAGGCCGCCGCTGGCGCCTGGCGCCGCCGCGTCTCCTCCAGCGCAAACAAGACCAGCGCCAGCCACACCGCCACGAAGCCGGCGACACGCGAGCGCCCGAACGGCTCGTGGTAGATCGCCAGCGCCAGCACGAGCTGAATCGTGGGCGACAGGAACTGCAGCAGCCCCATCGTCGACAGCGGAACGACGCGCACCGCCGACGCAAAGAGCAGCAGCGGCACGATGGTCACGAGTCCGCCGCCGATCAGGAACAGGTCGGTCGCGGTGGGACCGTGCAGGAACGCGCCCGTGCCGGCACGCTCGGCGGCCACGAGATACAGGAGCGCCGGCAGCGCCAGGAGCGCCGTCTCGAGCGCGAGCCCTTCGAGCGCGGGCAGCGGCGCCGTCTTCTTCACCAGCCCGTAGGTGCCGAAGCTCGCCGCGAGCCCCAGCGCCACGCGCGGCGGCGCGCCATACGCGAAGGTGAGGATGCCGACGCCCACCGCCGCGAGCGCCACGGCCCACCACTTGGCCGGCCGCAGGCGTTCGCCCAGCACGGCCACGCCGAGGAGGACGTTGACGAGCGGCGTGATGTAGTAGCCGAGGCTGGTTTCGACCACGAAATCGTGGCCGACGGCCCACACATACAGATACCAATTGACGCCGATGAGCAGGGAGGCGGCCAAGTACAGCAGCACGACGCGCGGCGTCACCGTGCCGCGCGGCAGGCGCGTTCGCGACGGCCAAGCGAGAATGAGGCCCAGCGCCACGCACGACCAGACGATGCGGTGCGCCAGCACCTGGCTCGCCGGCACGGCGGCCACCAGCTTCCAGTAGATGGGAAACAGGCCCCAGATGCTGTAGGCCGCGGCGCCCAGCCAGAATCCGCGCGTCACGTCAGAAGCCGCCGCGCACGAACCACGCGAGGGCCAGCATCAGCAGCACCAGCAAGGCGATCAGCCATGGCAGCTTCGAGCGGCGGCGCTTCACGAAGATGGATCCCTCGGTCGGCGGCTTGACGCGTGGTTCGGCGGTGGCGTGGCCGCACCGGTAGCAGATCAGCGCCTTGTCGGCGATTTCGGTCCCACAGTGTTTGCAGATCATGGAGATGAGGAGGGGATAATGTACTGGCTCAGGGCTCAAGGCTCAAGGCTCACGCCAGATGATTCCCCTTCGCGACGTCATCCCCTCACGCACGACGCCGGTCGTCACCACGACGATCATCGCCCTCAACGTGCTGGTGTTCGTCTATCAGTGGTCGCTCGGCTCCCGCGACGCGAACGAGTTCGTCTACACGTGGGGACTGGTTCCGGCTGATTTCCGCCTGGTGACGATGGTCACGTCCATGTTCCTCCACGGCGGATTCCTGCACGTGGGCGGAAACATGCTCTACATGTGGATCTTCGGCGACAACGTCGAGGATCGGATGGGGCGCGGCCGTTTCGTCGCGTTCTACCTGGCGTGCGGCTTCATCGCGGCGCTGACCCAGATGTTCGTCAATCCGGGTTCCACGGTGCCGATGGTCGGGGCCAGCGGCGCCATCGCCGGCGTGATGGGCGCGTACTTCGTGATGTTTCCGCACTCGCGGATTCTCACGCTCATCCCGTTCATCTTCCTGCAGGTCGTCGAAGTGCCGGCGATGTTCTTCCTGCCGATCTGGTTCCTGATGCAGTTCCTGAACGGCGTCGGCTCCATCACGCGGGTCGAGGCCGCCACCGGCGGCGTCGCGTTCTGGGCCCACATCGGCGGCTTCGTGTTCGGCGTGCTCGGAGGGTTCGCGCTGCAACGGCCCGAACGCCGGGGGCCGGACTGGTGGCACGACGTCGAGCCGCGGTAGGAGAACGGGCTGAACGGGCCGCCTGAAGGCGGCCCCTACGGCGGAACGTTATTTGGTGCCGCCGGTGCCGATCTTCAGCAGCAGGTCCTGTGCGCGCTCGAAGGAGGGCGCAATCTCGAGCGCCTCGAGCACCTCGCGCTTGGCCTCGGCGGGCTGACCGTTGGCGAGCAGCGCTTCCGCCAGATCCGCGTGGGCGGCGGCCACGTCGACCGGCTTCGTCGCCAGGGCGCTGCGGAACGATCGCAGCGCCAGGGCCGTGTCCTTGCGCTTGAGCGCCAGCCGCCCCAGCCCGGACTGCCCCTTGCTGTCGAACGGATCGGCCATCACCAGACGGCTGTACGCGTCCTCGGTCTTGGCGGCGTCGCCCTTGGCTTCGAGCAGCGCCGCCAGCTTCTTGGCCGACTCGATGTCGGCGTTGTCGATCTGCAGCACCGCCTGATACGCCTGGATGGCGCGGTCGGTGTCCTTCTGCTCTTCCGCGATGCGGGCGATGTAGGCGTTGGGATTGCCGCGCCCGTTGGCGGTCGGCAGCAGCTGCGCGGCGCGCTCGAACGTCTTGATCGCGCCCGCCTTGTCGCCGGCCGTGTTGAGGGCGTCGGCAAGCGCCATGTGCACGCGGTAGCTCTCGGGGTTGTCGGCCGCCAGCTTCTTCAGATCGTCGAGCGACGGCTTCTCCTTCAGCTGCGGCGCTTTCAACGCACGGACGATGGCCCCGTAGTGCTTCTCGGTGTACCCGTCGAACGTCGTCTGCAGCTGGGCGATCGTGATGCCGTAGGCGTCCTTCAGGGCATCTTCCGTCTCGAGACCGCGCCCGTAGGCACGCAGCATCTTCCACAGCGCCGGCTCGCCGTAGGTCTGCACGAGGTGATCGACCACCAGCGACGCCTGGTAGTACGCGAGGGAGATCGTCTTCGGGTCGCTGAACGCTTCGTTCAGGACGTCGAGCTTGATCGCCTTGCCTTCGGACAGCGCCTGCGCGAAGGAGACGTCGGATTCCTTGCCCCACTCGGGGCGCGCACGCCGCTCCTCATAGACGGAGATGCCTTCGGTCAGCCACCGCGGCACGCGATTGCCGGACATCTGCAGCGTGATCACGTGCGCCAGCTCGTGCCACAGCGTCTCGCCCCAGTTGAACTCCCCCGCCGGGCGGGCGCGCGGCGAATCGAGCGTCACCACGCGGCCGAAGCAGGCGCCGAGCGCCCCGATCATGCCCGGCAGCCCAATCGTCCGCACGGCAAAGTCGTCGTGCTTGGGGAACATCTCGATGAGGAGCGGCCCCTTGGGCTGGAACTGATAGCGCTTCGACAGCGCCGCCAGCGCCTCCTTGGCGAGCGGAATCGCCTGCTCCTTCATCACCGCCACTTCGTCGGGATGGAAGCGGAAGATCAGATCGCCGTCGGTGACCGTCTGGAACTTGTCGAGGGTATCGAGCAGGTCGAGCGAGTTGAACGTGGAGACGTTGAAGGGGTCGTCCTTGAACGCGCGCTCGAGGGCATTGCGCGCCTCCCGCTCGTCGCCGGTGCGCAGCAGGTACATCCCAAGATCCGCGTAGGCCTGGACGTTGTTGGGATCGGTAATCAGCGCCTTCCGTGCCAACGAGGCTGCCTCGTCGAAGAGATAGCCGCGCGCCGCGTGATCGGCCACCACCCGGTAGACCTCGCCGTAGACCGGATTGATCTTCAACACGCCCTGCGCGTGGGTCTCGACCTCGTCGGGCTTGTTGGCCACGAAGGCCATGGCCGCCTGCAGCGACCGCGCTTCGAGGCTGTTCGGATTGACCTCGAGCGCCTTCTTCACGAGCGCCGCGCCGTCGTCCCGATTGCGGTCGTCGAGCGCCAGTTCCGCCGACAGCAGGATGCCGGGCACGTAGTTGGGATTGGTCTTGAGCGCCTTTTCGAGCGCTTCCTTCGCGGCCGGCGGATTGCCCTCGGCGGCCACGCGGGCCAGGCCGACCTGTGCGGCGACGTTGTTGGCGTCCGCCTTCAGTGCGTCCTGATACGACTTGAGCGCGTTGGGCCGGTCGAACTTTTCGAGGAACAGGTCGCCCCAGGCCGTGTTGAGCGCCACGTCGCCGGGGGCGAGACGGTTGCCGCGCCGGAAGTACTCGTCGTTGGCCACCTTGAACTGGCCGAGCGCCTGCGCGGCCCGGCCCGCGCGCGTGAAATCGGCAACGGTGCGAGGCGCCGACCCATCCACGATGCGCTGCAGCGTGCGCCGCGCGTCCTGCCGCCGGCCCAGATACTGCTGCAGCAGCCCCAGTTCGAGCGCCGCATCGCTCGACGGCGCCGACGCGGCCGCCGGGGCCAGCAGTTTCTCGGCATCGGCGTAGCGCCCGCGCGCAATCGCCGCCCGCGCGCGCAGCGTGGTCGCGCGCAGATCCGTCGCCCCCTTGAGCAGCGGGTCCACCTCGTCGTAGCGCCCGGTGTTGATCGCGAGCGCCGCGAGGTCCGCCGGCGTCAGCGGCTGCCCGGCCGGCGCCGTCTGCGCCGACGGCAGCGTCATGCTCACCACCACCACAGCGGTCACGCCGACGCCGAGCACGAGTGCGCCCACCAGCCGCGGCAGGCCGATTCTCCGGGGCCCCTTCGGTTCCATCGCGCTCAGTATAGCCCTCCCTATAATCGAGTCTGATGGCGTTCTCCTGGCTCGGCGCAGCCCTCTTCGCCGCATCGTTGGGCTGGTTCGTGTTCAGCTATTTCGTCCGCTTTCCGGCACTGGCGCTCGGCGGCGATGCCGCTGGAGCCGTGGCGTGGGACGTCGCGCTCTTCACGCTGTTTGCCTTCCACCATTCGCTCTTCGCCCGCGACGCGGTGCGGGTGCCGGTGGAGCGGCTGTTCCCCGGGCGCGAGCGGTCGGTGTTCGTGTGGGTGGCCAGCCTGGCGTTTGTCGTCGTCTGCACGGCGTGGCGCGGCGTACCCGGCGTCGTGTGGCAGGCGGGCGGGCCGGCCGCGTGGGCGCTCTACATCACCCGCGCGGCGGGCGTCGTGCTGACCCTGCGGGCCGCCGCCATCCTGGACATCTGGGAGCTGGCCGGCACGCGACCGCCCCGTCATGCGCCCGGCGAGCACGGCGGCGCCGCCACGTTCACGCGCCGGGGGCCCTACGGGTGGGTGCGGCATCCCATCTACTCGGGATGGTTTCTGGTGGTGTTCTCCGTCCCGGCCATGACCGCCACGCAGCTCGTCTTTGCCGTGGTCAGCTGCGCCTATCTCGTGGTCGGGATGGTGTTCGAGGAGCGTTCACTGGTCGTCGCCGCGCCGGACGCGTATCGCGAATACCAGCGGGCGGTCCGGTGGAGGGTCATTCCCGGAATCTATTAGCGGAGACGAGAGCAGCGACCGGCGTGCCAGGCAGGGTCGTCCGTAGTCCGGCGTGCCTGTACATCGAAGTCGCGCCGGCGAAGGACGAGCCCTGCCAGGCGCGACGGGAGGCGGCTACTCGTCGTAGTCGTCCTTCGGTAAACCTTCGAGCTCCTCGAGAAACACGATGTTGCGGTGGGACGGAATCTCGAACCGCTTCCGGCAGGTCTTGCACGTCACGTGCTCGTCGACGCGTACGAGGTAGTCCTTGACCTTGTTAAACATGGCCCGCGCGCGCTCGTCCGATCCCTGTGGCGGCTGAGCCTTCTTGGTCCGCCGGATCCAGCGGATGGAGTACTGGTTGGTCCGCCGGCACTGCGGGCACTGATAGCTCGCCGGCCGTTCCTCGGGCTTTTCGGTAAAGAACTGACGTTCGTCCACGTTCGTAGCGTACATCGAACCGCTGATACACTGAGCATCTCTCAGCCGTCTTGGCGGCCCGAGACTCTCGCACAGGATGGCCGAGCCGACCCCGCCGCCGCTCCCAACCGAGCTCTCCGTTCTCCCCCTCCGGAGCACCGTCGCGTTTCCACTGACGCTGCAGCCGCTGGCGGTGACACGTGGTGTCTCGATTGAAACGGTCAACCGCGCGCTCGGCGCCGACCGGCTGATCCTGCTCGTCCTGCAGGACAACGAGAGCGAGGACCCGGGCCCCGACGACCTGCGGAAGATCGGCACGGTCGGCATCATCCGCCAGATGGCCAAGGCCGGGATGGGCATCAACATCATCCTGGAGGGGCTGGCGCGGGTGCGCCTCGATTCGGTGAGCCGCATGGGCACGTCGATGCGCGCGCACATCACGCCGATGCCCGAGCCCTTCGAGCAGACGCTCGAAGTGGACGCGCATGTGCGGCGCATCCAGGAGCTGATCGACAAGACGCTGTCGCTCGCCTCCGGCCTGTCCGAGGAGTTGCGCGGGCTGGTCATGACGATCGACAACCCGCTGCGCCTCTGCTACGTCCTCGGGACGCTGCTGGACCTCCGTCCGCCGGACAAGCAGGCGCTGCTCGAAGAGAACGATCTCGTCAAGAAGCTGCAGGCGGTGGCGGCGGCCCTCACCCGCGAAGTGTCGCTCCTCGAGCTGAAAGGCAAGATCGAATCGCAGGCGCAGCAGGAGATGACCGACGCGCAGCGTCAGTATTTCCTGCGGCAGCAGATGAAGGCCATCCAGCAGGAGCTCGGCGAGGGCGAGGGCGCCGAGCTCACCGAGCTCCGCAAGCGCATCGACGACGCCGCTCTGCCGGAAGCGATCGACATCGTCGCCCGGCGGGAGATGGAGCGGCTGGCGCGCATGACCGGCCAGTCGCCCGAATACCAGATGATCCGGACGTATCTCGACTGGATCCTGGAGCTGCCGTGGACGGTCACGACCGAGGATCGCCTCGACCCGGTGGAAGCGCGGCGCGTGCTCGACGACGACCACTACGATCTCGACAAGGTCAAGGAACGCATCGTCGAGTACCTCGCGGTCCGGAAGCTCAAAGGCGACATGAAGGGGCCGATCCTGTGCTTCGTCGGGCCGCCCGGCGTGGGCAAGACGTCGCTCGGCCAGTCGATCGCGCGCGCGATGAACCGCAAGTTCGTGCGCATCTCGCTCGGCGGCGTGCGCGACGAAGCCGAGATCCGCGGCCACCGCCGCACCTACATCGGCTCGATCCCCGGCCGCATCGTGCAGGCGCTGAAGCAGGCCGGCGCCATGAACCCGGTGTTCATGCTCGACGAGATCGACAAGATGGCCGCCGGCATCCAGGGCGACCCCGCAGCGGCGCTGCTGGAGGTGCTCGACCCGGCGCAGAACCACTCGTTCCGCGACCACTACCTCGAAGCGCCGGTGGACCTGTCCCGGGTGCTCTTCATCGCCACCTCGAACCAGCTGGGGACGGTTCACCCGGCGCTGCTCGACCGGATGGAGATCATTCAGCTCGCCGGCTACACCGAGGAGGAAAAGGTCCACATCGCGCGGCGGTATCTCCTGCCCCGCCAGATGACCGACCACGGCCTCGGGGCGGACGCGATGGCGGTCACCGACGCCGCCCTGCACACGATCATCAGCGAGTACACCCGCGAAGCCGGGGTCCGGAACCTGGAACGGCAACTCGGGACGATCGCCCGGAAGCTGGCCGCGCGCATTGCCACGCGCCCCGCCGATGCCGGGCCGGCCGCCCAGGCGGTCGTGGACAGCGCCGAGGTGGACGACTACCTGGGACCGGCCCGGTTCAAGAAGGAAGTGGCCTTCCGGACCTCGATACCTGGGGTAGTCACTGGGGTGGCCTGGACCGAAGTGGGCGGCGACGTCCTATTTATCGAGGTCACCTTGCTTCCGGGGGGAAACCAGAACATCATTCTTACGGGCCAGTTGGGGAACGTGATGCAGGAGTCGGCTCGGGCTGCCCTGAGCCATATCCGGTCGCGCGCCGAGGCACTGGGGATATCTCCCGAATTCCTCGCCAAGCACGACCTCCACATCCACGTCCCGGCCGGCGCCATCCCGAAGGACGGTCCGTCCGCCGGCATCACCATAGCGACGGCGATTCTGTCTGCGGCACGCAACCAGGCGGTGAAGCCGGGCGTGGCGATGACAGGCGAAATCACGCTCAGCGGACTGGTGCTCCCCGTGGGCGGGATTCGGGAAAAGGCGCTGGCGGCGCGGCGGTTCGGGGTGAAGACCTTCGTGCTGCCGGCGCTGAACGAACCGGATTTGTTGGAACTGCCCGAGGAACTCCGGCGCGACATGACCTTCGTGCCGGTCGAGACCCTCGAGCAGGTGGTAAAGGTCGCATTCGACGAGAAGAGCACTTAATTTGGCACAAGCGATCGTCTTCTATATTTCCGGCCACGGATTCGGGCACGCCTCGCGCTCCATCGAGGTGATCAACGCCATCCTGGCCAAGCGTCCGGAAGTGCGGATTGGCGTCCGTACCTCGGCCCCCCGCTGGCTCTTCGACCTGTCCGTCAAAGGCAAGGTGGCGTTCAGCACCCTCGAGTGCGACACCGGCGTCGTGCAGGTGGATGGGCTGAACCTCGACGAGGCCGACAGCATCCGCCGCGCGGCCGCATTCCACAGCGATTTGGTGACGCGCGCCGCCAGCGAGACGCGGGCCCTGCGCGAGCTCGGCGCCGGCCTCATCGTCGGCGACATCCCGCCGCTGGCTTTCGCCGTGGGCGCCTCGGCCGGGATCCCGACCTGCGCGCTGGGCAACTTCACGTGGGACTGGATCTACGCGGACTACCCGCGCGTGCGGCTGGCGCCGTCGCTGCTGCCGGCCATCCGGGGCGCCTACGCCAAGGCGTCGATGGCGCTGAAGCTGCCGATGGCACGCGGCTTCGACAGCTGGGCGAACGTCAAGGACATCCCGTTCATCGCCCGCCACGCCACGCGCACGCGAGCGGAAGTCTGCAAGCTCCTCAAGATCCCGACCGACAAGCCCCTCATCCTGGCGTCGTTCGGCGGCTACGGCCTGCCGAGCCTCGACACGACGAGCCTGTCGAAGTTCAAGAAGTACACCGTGCTGATGACCCAGAACGTGCCGCTCAGCCGCGCCGCCCGGAAAGAGGTGCAGGCCGCCGAGCGCAAGGGATCGTTCGTCAGCATCAACGAAGAAGCGATGTACGACGTCGGGGTCCGCTACGAGGACCTGGTGGGAGCCGCGGAAGCGCTGGTCACCAAGCCGGGTTACGGCGTCATCTCGGAGTGCATCGCCAACGACGCCGCGGTGCTCTACACGTCACGCGGCCACTTCCCCGAGTACGACGTGCTGGTGGAGGAGATGCCGAAGTACGTGCGCTCGGCGTTCATCTCCCACGACGATCTCTTCGACGGCAAGTGGGAGTCGCACCTCGACAAGCTGCTCAACCAGCCGAAGCCGAAGAAGAAGCCCGAGACCAACGGCGCGGACGTGGCCGCCGAGATCCTGTTGAAGGCGCTCGACAAGCCGCCAAAGAAGCCGCGCGGCCGCCCGAAAGCGAAGTTCTAGCCGCTCGCCTCAGCTGTAACGTTCGGCGCGGGCGTATGATCGGCCTTTCAACCACTTGAGAGGCCGATCATCATGAACATCCTCGACACGATTCTCGGCGCGCAGGGCGGCGGTGCGGCGGCGGAAGCCGGTCAGGCGGTCGGACTCTCCCAGGAACAAACCGGCGCGGCGCTCTCGGCGCTCGTGCCGGCGCTCGCCTCAGGACTGCAGCGCAACGCCTCGCTCCCCGGCGGGCTCGACTCGCTGCTCGGCGCTCTCACCGGCGGCGAGCACGCGCGCTACGTGGACGACCCGTCCGCGCTGCAAACTCCGGAGGCCGTTTCCGACGGCAACGCCATCCTCGGCCACATTCTCGGCAACAAGGACGCGAGCCGCGCGGTGGCCAGCCAGGCCGCGGCGCAAACCGGGCTCGGCGAAGACGTGCTGAAAAAACTCCTGCCGATGGCGGCGACGCTCGTAATGGCGTCGCTCTCCAAACAGCACGTCGGGGCCGGTGCGGCCGCGGCCCAGGCGCCGGACTCCGGCATCATGGCGATGCTGACCCCGATGCTCGACAGCAATCGGGATGGCTCGATAGTGGACGACGTCCTCGGCCAGGCCGGCAAGCTGTTCGGCGGCCGCTGACGGACGAAGCCTAGCGTCTCCGGAGCGTCCGCCAGCCGGCGCTCAGGAGCGCGGCAATCAGAATCACAAACAGTTCCGGCATGCCGATGCCGATCTGGAAGCCGTCTGCCATGGCGGTCCCTCAGAACGTCCAGGCGAGGCCGACGCTTGGACGAATCATCCATCCGTCCACGGCCGACTGGCCGAGCGGGTGCACGCGCAGGCCGGCGACGAGCTGCGCGTGATCGGTCATCCCCGCGCGCATCTCGATCCCCACCACCGGCCCGGCCGCGTACTGCGTCGTCCGTGTCGTGTAGTTCTGTATCACGGAGGCCGCCGGCACAGGGATCGACAGACGCGGAAAGCCGTACTCGATCTCGCGCACGACGCGTGAGAACCCGACGCCGCCCAGATACACGAGTTCGATGCGGCCGCCGAGCCGCTGTCTGGCCGTGAGCAGCGCGCTCGTCGTGGATGTGCGAACACGCATTGACTGCGAGACGATCGGATACGACGGGGCACTGCCCCCGCCGATGAGACTGTCGGTGAACGAAAAGGTCGTAGTGGAATAGTCGGTCAGATAAATGGGCCCGCCGGCGTCGCTGTCGATCTCACCGGGCCGGAAGTATTCGAGCTCGACGCCCACGCGCTCCGTCAGGAACGTGCCGACGCGAATCGCACCGGCGAACGCTTCCCCGCTGCCGTTGTCGTAGGTCGTGCCGCCGCTCTTCGCGGACGACGTGCGCACGACCTCCGCGGCGATCGCGCCGCCGACGTACACCTGTGCCTCCGCCGGGCTGGCCAACGCCGCCAGCACCAGCGCTCCCATGATGGCTCGCTGCATCACCCAACTATAAAGCGGGTCTACGTGATTGAGAGATCTCCCACCGCGGGTTGCGCGTGCCGGGCCGCGCGTTTGGCCTGATAGCGGCGCAGCAGTTCGGCGGCCAGCGCCGGCTCGATGGTGCCGTGCTCGAAGAACGACGCGTACTGCGCCTCGGGCAAGGCATTCCGCATCCGCTGACTCACACGATAGGCGAGGAACCGCGCGGCCGTGTATTCGGTGGCCGGCAGATCGGGAGCCGCCCCTCCCCGATCGTCTTCAATCCAGTTGCCCTGGTTCGCGCCCATTTCAGTGGCCAGCAGCGCGACGAGCTTCGTCTCCAAGGCCGCCGGATCCGCGGTCGGGAAGGTGACCGTGCCGACCAGCGCGCGGTGATTCTCGGCCCATCCGCGCGTGAGGTCTTTGAGCGGCGTGGTCGCCTCGTCGATGTAGGGAATCCAATAGAGACGGAACTCGATCGATCCCGTCCGCTGACGACGCGCCCAGTCCTCGGTCAGATAGTGCTCCCCGGCGGACGCCGGCCGCGGTGCGTTCTCGTCCCTGACTGGCACGAAGGTGAACTTGCCGAGTACGTCCCGCGCGCGCACCACGCCGGTCCAGTACGACTGGTAGGCCGTACTGGAGTGCTGCGTCCTGGCCGTCTGCCGGATGACTTGCGTGGCAATCGCGGGCGCACCGAGCCCGGCGTGGCGCACCAGCCCCGCAATCAGCCGGGCCTGCGACGCGAACATGTTGACGAGGCCGGGACCGCCACCCACGGCCGCATCCGCGGTGGCTTTGAGCAGCGCGACGAACTCCTGGGGCGTGTCAGTCGGCGCGCCCGGATCGTTGATGGTGATGAAGTCCACGCGGCGCCCGTCGGGCGCCCGGAACGCCACCATCAGGCCCAGGAAGTCCGCGTCGGTTTCCGCATGCGGGCATCCGAGCCCGTTCGACATGCGGCCGATGCCGATGCGCGGTGTGGCGCCCGTCGGCTTGAAAATGCCGAGGCCCGCGAGCTCGGGCGGGAGCGCGTCGTTCACGTGCAGCAGCACCTTGCCGGCGCCAAGCTGCGGCTGATGTGCGCCGCGATCGGGCTGTGCGAGCTGCGGATGGTTGGCCACGAGCGTCTGCTGCACTCCGGCCACTTCTTCAGCCAATCGTTCGAGTGCGCGGCGTTCGTCGGGCGTCGGAGAGTAGCGCTGTGCCATGGCTCGCCTCCTTGCGATGCGGAGTCTTCGCCTGTTTCAACGTAAAAGCAAGCGCGTCCGAACCTCAGCCGCTCGTCAGAGCACCGCGATGGCTTCGATCTCGACCATCAGATCGGGAAAGGCGAGAGCCGAGATCTGGACGAGTGTCGAGGCCGGGCCTTTCTTCCCGAAGAACTCCTCGCGCACGGCACCGAGATCGGCGCGGTACTTCATGTCGGTCACGAAGTTCGTGAGCTTGATGACGTTGCCCATCGTGCCGCCCTGCGACTCGACGAGCGCCTTGATCGCCTGGTAGGCGCCGCGCGCCTGCCCCTTGAAGTCGCCGGGGTGCGCCACGCCGCCGTCGTGTGTGTAGGCCACCTGCCCCGACAGGAACAGGATCGTCTGCGCCTGCGTGACCTTGATGCCTTGCGTGTAGGTAGGAGGTTCGAACAGACCTGGCGCGTTGAACGGGATGACAGTGTGCATGTGGGGCCTCCTCGCGTGGGTCGCGAGAAGCTTACCGCGGGCCTCCCTCGAGAAGCAGGGTCAGCGTCCGATGGCGTCGATAGCCGTCTGCATCTCGTGTCGCGGCCAGTGAGAACGCTCGCGCGTCAGCGCTGTCGTCAGCGCTGGGAGGGCCGGTCGAGCAACGTCGCCCAACTGGGCGAGAAACGCCGCCGCCTCGGCCCGAACGAATGAATCGCGATCAGCAAGAGCGGCCCTGAGGCCCGGCAAGGCTCGGGCGCCCAACGTGGTGAGTGGCCTGCCAAAGCTCGCTCGCGCCAGCGCCATGGAATCGAACATCGAGGGGACATCGCCGCCGAACTCTTTCCACCATGCCTTCGCCTCGAGCGCGGTCGCCGCCACCGCTGCCGGAATCAGGCTCGGCCCGAGATCCGCGGCGATCGCTTCGACGCAGTTGTGGACGGACTCACCGCTGCGGTCGGCCTCTGCTTCGACGAGCAGGTGCACCAGCAGCGACAACGTCTCGCGGCTCCTTGATGGAGACAGTCGCAGGACGTCGCAGGCCAGCGTCATCGTCGAGCCGCTCTGCCAGGCCCCTTCTCGAAGCACACGCAGAACAGCCGGCACCGCTGGTGCCGCGTCAGCGCCAATCTCTTTGAGATCTCGGAGCGCCGTGTCGCGAACGGCGGGATCCGTGGAACCCACCTGGCGGCTCAACTCGGCGACGCGTGATTGAACGACCGTGCGGGATTCGCGCGGTTGTGCCGCGAGTTCCGCGACAACGAGGACCGTGGCTGCGAGGACGGACGCCCTCAGTTCTTGACGCAGGTGACGAGCGACCAGATCGGCGGGAAGCTGACCTTCTCGATCGACTGCGGTTCGAGCTGCGCCTGGGCGAGCACACCGCGCAGATCGAGGTCCGCCGTGAACCCGATGTGGACGGTGAGCGGCGAGATCATGCGCTCGAACGTCGCCACGACCGGATTGGTGCTGCGGAAGTGGTTGAGGATGATGATCTTTCCACCGGGGCGGCAGACGCGGCTCATCTCGCGCACCACCGCGACGGGATCCGGCACGACGCTGATCACGTACGGCGCGTAGACGACGTCGAACGAGTTGTCCTCGAACGCCAGCTTCGTCGCGTCCATCTCGAGGAGCTCGACGTTGGTCAGCCCTTCCTTGGCCACGCGTTCATGCGCTTTCTCGAGCATGGCCGGCGACAGGTCGATGCCGGTGACGTGGCAGGTGCGCGGATAAAGCGAGACGTTGATGCCGGTGCCGATGCCCACTTCGAGCACGCGATCGCCGGGCCGAATCTTCATCCGTTCCTTGGCGACGATGCGGCCGGGGTGCAGCGCGGGGCCGAACGTGAGGTCGTAGACAGTGGCGAGCTTCTCGTAGACCTTCCAGACGAAATCGGTTTCGACAGCCGTCACCGACAGGGCGCGCGTGGTGCCATCCGCGCCATAGTCCTGGTCTTCACGTTCAAACAGCGCCATGCAGACTCCTCAGGCCTCTAGGGAGTGCTCGGGCCGCGGGCACTATACCCCTCCGGATGTATCGGAACAACCAATCTCGACACGAGGGTTCAGCGCTGTCCGGCCGCCGCGGGCACTTGGGCGTTGGATTGCGGAGCCACCAGCAGGTCGCTCTTGTCCCACACGAAGTCGTCCTTGCTGTAGACGGCCAGTTCATAGTCCTTGCCCATGAAAATGGCCGATACGGGGCAGGCTTCCTCGCACATGCCGCAGAAAATGCACCGGGTTTTGTGGATTTGATAGACCTTGGCGTAGCGGGGCCCCGCCATCACCGTGCCGTCGTTTTCGGCGGCCTCGAGGTAGATGGCGTCGGCCGGGCAGGCCACCGAACAGAGGCCGCAGGCGACGCACTTCTCGAGCCCGCCCTCGTCCCGCATCAGCACCTGTTTTCCACGGTATTTCGGGAAAACGGGCACTTTTTCGTACGGGTAGTTGACGGTGACCTTCTTCTTGAACAGGTGGCCGAAGGTGAGGGAGAAACCCTTAATCAGGGGGCCAATCATCGCCAAATCATACCATCGTAAGATACTTCCGTGCCTCAGGAGCCGCGTTTCCTCTCCGCGGACCAGCTCCTCCTCACGACGCTCATCGTCAAGCTTGCGGTGATCGCGGTGCTGGCCACGATGCTGGCCCGCTACCGCCGGTTCCGCCACATCCTGATCTTCGAGCGGCGCGGCTGGGCCGACCGCCTCGTGTTCACTCTGGCGATTGCCGTGCCGCTCATCGGCGGGGTCGTGGTGCGCCGACTCCTCAATTACGACGCGGCCGACCTGACGCTCGAGGGCGCCTTTCTGGCGGGGCTGATCGCCGGCCCCTACACCGGCGCGCTGGTGGGGTTCCTGGTGGGACTGCCCGCGCTGGCGTTCGGCGAGTACGCCGCCATCCCATTCGCGGTCGGCTGCGGCTTCGCGGGCGGCGGCCTGCGCGAGGCGTGCCCGAAAGAAACGATCTGGCAGTTCTCGCCGTTCGTGTTCGTCGACCTGCCCAAGCACGTCTGGAAGATGCTGCGGCGCCTCGAAACCAACTGGCCGCTCGTGCTGCTGCTGGCGGCGGTGGCGCTCGAACTCCTGCGCCAGGCGCTCGGCGCCCGCTTCGGGGCGCACCGGCTGTTCTTCCTCGGCTCGCCGTCGCTCGGCATGACGGTGCTCGTCATTCTCGCGACGGTGCTCGCGGTGGCCACGCCGATCAAGATCTGGAACAGCGCGCGCATCGAACACCGGCTGCAGGAACAGGAGACGCTGCTGCTCGCGGCCAAGATCGAAGCGCTCAAGAGCCAGATCAACCCGCATTTCCTGTTCAACACGCTGACGTCGATCTCGTCGCTCATCCGGTCGCAGCCGGACACGGCGCGGATGCTGATCCAGAAGCTCTCGGTGCTGCTGCGGCGTCTGATGAAGAGCCACGAACATTTCGTCAGCCTGCGCGAAGAGATCGAGTCGATCGACGAGTACCTCGACATCGAGGTCGTGCGCTTCGGTCCGTCGCTGAGCGTGCGCAAGGACATCAGCCCCGACACGCTCGACGTCGTGGTGCCGAGCATGATCCTGCAGCCGCTGGTGGAAAACGCCATCAAGCACGGGCTGTCGCGCAAGATCGGCCCGGGAGCGCTCACCATCCGCAGTCACACCGATCACGGCCGCGCGGTGATCGAAGTGGAGGATGACGGCATGGGCTTCATGCTCGAACGGCTCGAGCAGCCGATGTCGAGCGGGATCGGCCTCGCCAACGTGCGCGAGCGCCTGCAGGTGATTTACGGCGCGTCCTACCAGCTGACACTGTTCAGCGAACCCGGCAAAGGCACGCGTGCCCGGATCGAGGTACCCGAGCTCCAGAGCGAGGCGCGGATTACCGCATGAGCGGCGGCACGGCGTTCGGCGGCAGCCTCCGGGTGCTCGTGGTGGACGACGAGCAGCTGGCGCGTGAAGAACTGTGCTTCCAGCTCAACCAGGTGGGGGACGTCGACATCGTCGGGCAGGCGACGAACGGCCCCGAGGCCCTGGCCGCCGCCGACGAGCTCGAGCCCGACGTGGTGTTCCTGGACGTCCAGATGCCCGGCCTGACCGGGTTCGAGGTGGCCCGGAGCCTCCTGGAACGGGCCGACGACGCCCCGGTGGTGGTGTTCGTGACCGCCTACGACCAGCACGCCCTCGAGGCGTTCGAGGTCAACGCCGTGGATTACCTGCTGAAACCCGTGGACCCGGGAAGGCTCCAGGAGGCCCTGGGCCGCGTGCGGCGCCGGGTGGGAGCCGGCCGGACCGAGGGCGAGCCGCGTCTGAACGAACAGGTCGAGCGGATCGTCAAGATGATGGCGAGCCGTCAAAGCCGCCGGGAACAGGTGGCGGTGAAGGCCGGCGAGCGATTCTGGCTGGTACAGGCCGATGAAATCATCTACGCCTCCCTGGCCGACGAGTCGATTACCATAGTGACAGGGCAGGTGGCGGGGACGTCCAATTACCGGACCTTGGACGACCTGCAGGCGCGGCTCGACCCGGAAACGTTCTGGCGAGTCCACCGCTCGCACCTGGTCAACATCAACAAGATCAAGGAGATCGTCCCTTGGTTCAGCAGGAACTATATCCTCCGGATGAAGGACGCGAAGAGCACGGAGATCCCGGTCAGCCGGTCACAGACCAAACGGCTCCGGGAGTATCTGAAGCTGTAGTCTTCCAGCCGGCGGTCGAACCCGAGGGGCGGCACGTCATCGTCGTCCAGCACCGGATTTCGGTATGGCGGGACGAGCTCGTGGCCTGGTTCAAGACGCTGGCGTCGGCGGCCGTCTACGCCACGCTGATCGTCACGTTCGGGTTCCAGGTGGCCCGCGTCGAGGGGCTCAGCATGGCCCCCACGCTCGAGGATCAGGACCGCCTGATCGTCAACAAGCTGATTTACCGCATCAGCTCGCCCCGGCGCGGCGACATCGTGATGCTCTACTACCCCGTCAACCCGGACAAGTCGTTCGTGAAGCGCGTCATCGCCGAAGAAGGCGACCAGGTGCGCATCCAGGACGGGCGGGTCTACGTGAACGACGTCCCGATGGCGGACGACTTCGTGCCGCCCGAGTACCGCAGCCACGACGACTTCGGACCCACGGTGATTCCCGACGGCTACTACTTCGTGATGGGCGACCATCGCAACAACAGCTCCGACAGCCGCCACTGGGGCATGGTGCCCAAGAAATACATCATCGGGCGCGTGCAGCTCCGCTGGTGGCCGATCCCGACGGCGCGCGTGTTCTGACCGTCGATTCGGGCGTCGACAGCCGCTACGGCCAGGTCGCCCGCGTCCTGTACCAGGTTCTCTTCCTCAACCTCGCGGTCGCGTTCGCCAAGATCATCCTCGGCTCCTACTCGGGATCCGTGGCGATCGTCTCGGACGGCTTCCATTCCCTCACCGACTCAGCCTCCAACGTCGTCGGGCTGGTCGGCATCTCGATCGCACGCCAGCCGCCTGACGCGGAACATCCGTACGGCCACCGCAAGTACGAAACGATGGCGTCAGTCGCCATCCTCATCTTCCTCATCCTCGTGCTCGTCGAGGTGGTCTCGTCGGCGGCCAACCGCGTGCTGCACGGCGGCTCGCCGAAGGTGTTTCCGGAAGGCATCGCGCTGATGACCGCCACGCTGGCGATCAACCTGTTCGTCGTGCGGTACGAGAAACGTGCGGGCAAGCGCCTCCACAGCGAGCTGCTGCTCGCCGACGCGATGCACACGCGCAGCGACGTCATGACGACGATCGCCGTGATCGGGGCGCTCATCGGCGTGTGGGCCGGCTATCCGCTGTTCGATCCGATGGCCGCGCTGCTCGTGGCGGCGTTCATCGGTCACGCGTGCTGGGAGATCGCGCAGCAGGCGTCGCGCATCCTGGGGGATACGATCGTGATCCCCGAGCAGGAAGTCCGCGCGGTGATTGCGACCGTGCCCGAGGCGCTGGGATGCGAGAAGATCCGGACGCGCGGGTCAGCCGACTACGCGTTCCTCGACCTGCACCTCTGGCTGGACGGCAATACTCCGCTCGTCGAGGCGCACTCCACGTCGCATGTGGTGAAGGACCTGCTCATGACACGGTTCCCGCAGCTCGCCGACGTGGTGATCCACATCGAACCGCCGCCGCTGACGAAGTAATCCGTCAGCGCTCCCCCGCCGGCGAGGCGTCGTCCAGCTCGTCGAGCGTCACCAGGCCCCGTTTGAGCGCCTGGACGATGGCCTGGGCCCGGTTTTCCACCTGCAGCTTCGACAGCACGCGAGCGACGTGCGTCTTGACCGTTTCGTCGCCGATGTCGAGCGTCGCAGCGATTTCGCGGTTCGACCGCCCGAGCGCAAGATGCCGCAGGACGTCGAGCTCCCGCCCCGTCAGCTCGTTGCGATCGTCCAGACTCCCGGATTTCAGCCGCGCGGACACGAGCGTCTGACCGACGCCCGGATCGATGAACGTTCTCCCCGCCGCCACGGCGCGCACGGCCGCCAGCAGCACCTCGGGCTCCGCGTCCTTGCGGACGTAGCCGACCGCTCCGGCGCGCAGGACGCCCATCATCCGCGCTTCATCCATGGAGGCGGTCAGCGCGACCACCTTCACCGGACGCCCCGTCGCCAGCACCCGGCGGGTGGTTTC
>Ga0207648_10000893_pt1 | contig 33668 bp, 26 predicted proteins | sample KBSMisM32_FD_184310 | JGI IMG/M metagenome (GOLD analysis project Ga0207648, IMG submission 184310) | Miscanthus rhizosphere microbial communities from Kellogg Biological Station, Michigan, USA - KBS Miscanthus M3-2 (SPAdes) (version 2) | ecosystem: Host-associated > Plants > Roots >... | reverse complement strand
CCACGCCCGTCGAGATCCTCGGCCTGCAGACCCTGCCGGAGCCCGGGGACCAGCTCATGGTCGTCACCGACCAGCTCAAGGCCCAGTCCATCGTCCAGTTCCGCCAGCTCAAGCAGCGGGAGAAGGCGATGGCGGCCTCGTCCAAGATCCGCCTCGAGGACCTCGGCCGCGCGATCGCGGAAGGCCAGCTCCAGGAGCTGCCCCTCGTGATCAAGGCGGACGTGCAGGGCTCGGTGGAAGCGGTGACGGACCAGATCCTCAAGCTGCCCCAGGACAAGATCAAGCTGCGCGTGATCCGCTCCGGCGCGGGCGCGATCAGCGAGGGCGACGTCCTCCTGGCCGCCGCCTCCAACGCCGTCGTCATCGGCTTCAACGTCCGGCCGGAGCGCAAGGCCGCGGACGCGGCCGAGCGCGACAAGGTGGAGGTCCGCCTCTACACCGTCATCTACGACGCGGTCGAGGACATGAAGAAGGCCATGGAGGGCATGCTCGAGCCGACCATCCGCGAAGTGCGGCTGGGCGCGGCCGAGGTGCGCGACACCTTCAAGATCTCCAAGGTCGGCACCATCGCCGGGTCCTACGTGACCGACGGCAAGGTCAACCGCCAGGCCCAGGTGCGCCTCCTCCGCGACAACGTCGTGATCCACACGGGCAAGGTGTCTTCCCTCAAGCGATTCAAGGACGACGCGAGCGAGGTCAAGTCCGGCCTCGAGTGCGGCATCGGGATCGCGGGCTACAACGACGTCAAGCCGGGGGATGTCATCGAATTCTTCACCACCGAGAAGGTGAAAGAGACGCTGCAGTAGCGCCGGGCGCGGATCATTCGCCCCGAGCAGCGTCTCTTTCGCAAACGTTCGGCTCTACCTCATTGATCAAAGGGGTCGCCTTCGGCGCCCCCCTTGCAACCCCCGGCGCTCCGCTGCGCCTTCGACATGGCTCCGCGTTCGAAACGCGCGGAAGCATGTTTTCGGGCGCGGTAACGGGATTACGGGGGCCGTAAGGCCAGACGGTCCCACCGCCGGCTAAGTCGTTGTCCTGCGGTGCCCCCATCGCGGCATCGTCTTTGCCAATGAAGAGCGCGGTGGTTGTTTTTGACTAGTAGCCACCGCCGCCGGGGAGGGTTGCTCGCGAGGGACGATCTTCTCCGGCGGATCTTTCTCTCCTGACGCACCCATTGGCCGCGGCCCTAGAATAGGTCCATGGTCATCGGCCTCCTCACCCTGGACCTGCATTTCCCCGGGGCCCGCTCCCTGAAGGACAAGCGCCAGGCCCTGCGCAGCCTGGAGACGAAGCTCCGCAACCGGTTCAACGTCGCGGTGGCGGAAGTGGAGCACCAGGACCTGTGGCAGCGCGCGCGCCTGGCCGTCGTCTCCGTGAACACGGACCACAGCCATCTCGAGTCGACTCTCCAGAGCGCGGCCGGCGAAGCAGAGCACGCGCGGGACATCCAGGTCCTCGACGTCAACACGGAGATCCTGTGAGCCGGCGTACGGCAAGGCTGGGCGAGGAGATCCGCGAAGAGGTGGCCTTGCTCATCGTGAGCGAGCTCAAGGACCCGCGCATCGGCTTCGTCACCGTCACGCGCGTCGAGGTCACTCCCGATCTCCGCACCGCGCGCGTGTACGTCGGCGTCCTGGGGACGGAGAAGCAGCGGCAGGCCTCCCTCACCGGCCTGCGCCAGGCCACCGGGTTCCTGCGCCGCGCCCTCGGCCAGAGCCTGCGCCTGCGTTACACGCCGGAGCTCGTGTTCACCTACGACGAGGGCCTCGAAGCCAGCGACCGCGTGGCCCAGCTCCTGGCCGAGATCAGCCGCCCGGCGGCCCCCGGTAGCTCCGAAGACGACGACGAGTAGCCCGGTGCTCGACGGCGTGCTGGTCGTGGACAAGCCCGCCGGCCCCACCTCGCACGACGTGGTGGACCACGTGCGCCGCAGCCTGCAGACGCGGCGGGCCGGGCACACGGGCACGCTCGATCCGTTCGCCACCGGCGTGCTGCCCGTGTGCGTGGGCAAGGCCACCCGCCTGGCCCAGTTCCTGGCCGCGGGAGAGAAGGCCTACCGCGCGACCGCGCGCCTCGGCTTCGCCACGACCACCGACGACGCCACGGGCGAGCCGCTCTCCGCACCGCGGCCGGTGGCCGTGGACCGCGCCCAGGTGGAGGCGGCCGCGCGCACGCTCGTCGGCGAGCAGATGCAGGTCCCGCCCGCGTATTCCGCGAAGCGCAGCGGCGGCGAACGCCTCTACGACCTCGCCCGCCGCGGGGTGGCCGTGGAGCGGCCGCCCGTGCGCGTCGTGGTCCACGCGCTCGAGGTGCGGCGCGCGGACGGAGACGAGGTCGAGATGGAGGTCCGCTGCGGGGCGGGCACCTACGTGCGGGCCCTGGCCCGCGACCTGGGCGAGCGGCTGGGCACGGGCGCCCACCTCGTCGCCCTGCGCCGGATCCGCAACGGGTCGTTCTCGGAACGAGACGCGGTGACGTGGGACGACGTCCCCGTCCGCGGCCGGGACGCGCTCGTGCCCATGGCCGCGCTGCTGCCCGACCTGCCCGCCGTGACCGTCACCGACGAGGGCCAGCGCGCGCTCCGCTTCGGGCGCGATCTTGCCGCCCCGCTCCTCGTCGGCGGATTCCCCTCCGCCGCGGGGCCGCGCTGGCGCGTGCTGGACGGGTCGGGAGCGCTCCTCGCCCTGGCCAGCCCGCGCGGCACGGCCGCGGAAGGGGAGCTGCGGGTGGACCCCGTCCTCCATCCCGACATCGTGCTGCTCGAGACGGCCGGCGGCGGTTAGGCGCGCGCGGGTGAGGGAGGCGAGCGAGGCCGATCCGTTCTCCCGCGCCCGGACCCACGAGGCGCTCATCGGCGACCGCGTGCGGATGCGCGCCTACGCGGAAGCGATCGCGGCCGCCGTGCGCCCGGGTGACGTCGTGCTGGACCTCGGCTGCGGCTCGGGAATCCTCTCGCTCCTGGCCGCGCGCGCGGGGGCGCGCAAGGTCTACGCGGTGGACCGCGCCTCGATCCTCGACGACGCGCGCGAGACGGCGCGGCGCAACGGGCTGGAGGGACGCATCGAGTTCATCCGTTCCGCGTTCGATGACCTCGTCTTGCCCGAGCGCGTCGATCTCGTCGTGCACGAGCTCATCGGGAGCCGCTTCTGGGACGAGGGCCTCCTGCCCGCGATCACGCGTGCGCGGCGCACGCATCTCGCGCGCGCGGGCCGGCTGCTGCCCGTGCGGATCGACGTCTTCGTCGCTCCCACGTGCCATCTCTCCGAGATCGAGCGTTCGCTCGCCTTCTGGAGGCGGAAGCACCACGGGCTCGACCTCGGCGCCTTCGGCCGCCTGGCCCTCGAGCAGGGGATGGCGGGTGCGCTCGCTCCCGGCCACATCGCCCTGCGCGACGCTTCATCGTTCCTGGCTCCGGCGAAACGCGTGCTCGCCCTCGATCTGCGGCGCGCGTCCAGCCTTCCCGGCCGGTTGACGACGTCGTTCCGGCTCGCGCGTGGAGGGCGGCTCACCGGGCTCTGCGCGTTCCTGCGCGTGCACCTGGATCGGCGCCGCTCGTTCTCGACCGGTCCCGACCGCACGGGCACGCACTGGGGCCAGCTCTTCCTGCCTGCCTTCGAGCCCCTCTCCGCCGGCCGGGGAGCGCGCCTGCGCGTGTCGCTCTCCATGGCCGAACGCGCGAGCGATTGGCGCTGGTCGCTGGAGCTCCGTCCAGGCCCGGCCGCCTCTCGCTCGACGTCGGGGCAGTCCTCGGCCTGCCGCTCGCTCCACCCGTTCGCGAGCGAGCGGCAGGCCGTCGTCACAGCGGGCTGCGGGAGTGCTCGAGGCTCAAGGGGTCGAAGCTGACGTCGACGCTCGTGAAGGTGGAGCCGGGGACCAGCACGGAGAACTGGCGCGCGTCCTTGACGTCGCTGAAGCCCAGCGTGATGTCGATGCGGTCGAAATCCTCGCTGTTGAACCGGAACACGACGTTGTAGACCTGGCTGCTGCTGGCGGTGATGCGACCGTAGCCGGCGGCGCGGATGTCCGTGGCGGTGAGCTCCGTTCGTTCGACCTCCACGCCGCGGTTGAAGAACTGGATGCGGGCAAAGCCCCAATCGGCGGAGCCGCCGGCCGTCTCCGCGATCCGGATGGGGGTCGCGAGCGCGACCGCGAAGCGCGTATCCCGGCTGGGGTGGAGGACGATGGCCCCGGCGCCGGTTGCGGTGACGGCGGCCGCGGGCGCCGGTGGCGGGGTGGGCGGGGGCGGCGCGACCGGTGTGTCGCCGCCGCAGCCGTAGAGACCGACGGCCATCGTGGTGATGGCCAGACGTCGGAGGACGGCGAGGCCGTCTCTCCACTGCTTTCGAGCGTTCATTACTCCTCCAAAATTGAGGGTCTGGATGTCCGCTCGGTGCACGGAGCAGGCGGTGTGCCACACCCTGCCGAGGCATCGAGCTCGCTCGGAACTCGATGGCCGGTATGGCGTCTCCTCTGATCCTCCGTCGGGCGCTCCGCTATCGTACGTCGCGTGACGTGCCCAGTGAATGCGCACCTTGCCCAGTGGGTTCGTGGCGCGGCCGTCCGCGCCATGCCGGCGAGCTTCACGCCTGCGGCCCGCCCTGCGGCTGAACCCGAGGTCGAACCGGCCTCAGTCGACGATGCGATACACGCGGGCGCCGTCTTCCTCGTGGATGAGGACGAGACGGCCGGTGGGATCGAAGCGAAGGCGATCCGCACCGTAAAGGACGACGTAGCGGGCCCCGAGGCTGCGGGCGATGGCCATCGCCTCTTCGGGATCACCGGTCCGGAAGAATCGGAACACGACCTCGTGGCGCGCTTCGAGCTGGGCGGCCGGAGCGAACTGCGTGAGCCACGGCGTGAAGCGCTCGTAGGGGACGCGCCGGCCGATGAGGATCACGGGCGCGGGGGGATAACGCGCTCCCGGCCGCTGCAGCACGACCTCGCCCGGCCGGCTGGCCGCCTTCAGCGCGGCCATCGCGCGCACCATCGGCGCGGGCAGCGGATCGGGGGGCTCCGTGGCCTTCTTGACCGCGAACTGCAACGTGGAGGGGAGAGCGAGCAAAGCCATCGCCGCCAGCGCCGCGAAGCGCGGCAACCGGCGCGCCTCCAACCACGGCGCGAGGGTGCCGGCGGTGAACAGCCAGAGCAGGGGCCCGCCCTGCTCGACGAGGTAGGCGGCGTCGTTGACCGCCTTCTGTCCTTCGAGCATCTCCGGCGCGGACACGCGGAAGAGGAGGCCCAGGGGCCACGCGGCCAGCGCCATCGCCGCCAAAGCGGGAGGGATGACGCGCGAATCGCGCAACGCGCGCACGGCAGCGGGGAGGCCGAAGAGGCGAAGACCGAGGGACGCCGCGATCCAGAGCGCCGCGAAGGCCGCGAGCCGGACGCCGTGCACCGGGACGAGCCCCAGGCTCTCGCGCGAGACGCGCACGAGGTCGAGCGGGGCCAGCGTCACCGCGACCGTGCGCCCGCCTTGTCCCAGCGCGAGCGCGAGCGTCGCGATCGAGACCAGCGCCAGAGCCAGCGCCGCCTCCCGCCGCCGCGTGCGCACGAGGGCCACCAGCAACCCGAGAGCCAGATGCGCGCCCAGGAAGACCTTGAAGAACGGCACGGCGACGGCCAGGATGCCGGCCATCGCCGCCCATCCGCGGTCCTGGCCGTCGGCGGCGCGCGAGAGCGCCACGAGCGCGCCCAGCGCGAGGGCCAGGGCGGGGACGACCGGATTCGCGAGCGCGAGCGAGAGCAGCAGGTTTCCGCGCAGCAGGTCCGTCCACCAGTGCGCCTGGGCGTTGAGCGCGAACGCAAACGAGAAGTCGGTGGCGACAAGGGTCCAGCCCGACAGAGCCACGCCCAGCGGGGACAGCCCGAGGCGGGCGGCCGCCGCGCGGACGGCGAGGAGCAGCGCGATCGCGAACACGGTCACATCGAAGCGCGAGACCGAGTCATACGGGTCGATGGCCGCCCAGCGCAGGGCGGCCGCGCGCACGAGGTCCGTTCCGAGGTGATAGCCGAGGGGCAATCCGGAGACGCCCGGCACCTGCGGGGGATAGCCGAGGGTCAGCTCGCGGACGAGGCCCACGTGGAACGCGGTGTCGTAGGCCACGAGGGGATCGAGCAGGAACTCGCCCGAGGCGGCCACGCGGTTCCACGGGTACTGGGTCACGGCCAGGAGCGCCACGATGGCGAGCGCGGGTGCGGCCGCTCCCCGCAGCGAGGGACCCGGCGCCGCCGAGCCGATGCCCCGAACGGCCAGGGCGGCGCTGGCGAGGAGGATGGCGACCGGGAAGAGCCAGGGGAGCCCGGTCACGAGCGCCAGCCAGTAGGCGCCGGCGGTGAAGGCGATCCCGAGGGGCAGCACGAGGGCGGGATCGACGGGGACGCCGGCCCACCTCTGCAACCCGAGACCCGGGCCCACGAGCCCGATCAGCAGGAAGGCCGCATACCGGGCTGTGGCTGCTAACATGCTGAAGGCGTGCCGATTATGCGGCCAGGTCGGCGCCGCGCGATCATCCGTGACCCCGTGGCCGGCTGTCAAGCACGAGGTGCCTACCCAACCGGCCTAAAGTCCAGGGTTTACACGGAAAAGTGCCGTGTGTTACGATGGGCGCTTATTGAAAACGAGAAGCGAAACGAGATAGGGGAGGTAAGTCGGGTGACGCTCAGCAAGGTGCAGAAGACGACGATCATCCAGGGCCATCAGACCCATGGGTCGGATACGGGCTCGCCCGAGGTCCAGATCGCGATCCTCAGCGAACGGATCGGCTATTTGACGGAGCACTTCAAGGCCCACGCCAAGGACCATCATTCGCGGCGCGGACTCATGATGCTGGTCGGACAGCGCCGGCGGCTGCTCGACTACCTGAAGACCAAGGACGTGAAGCGGTACCGCGGGATCGTCGACAAGCTGGGCCTTCGCAAGTAAGCCGTCGCGGCAGACAGACCCCACCTCAAACACGCAAACAAGGCACGAGAACGTGAGTCGCGGGCGCCGGCCGGCGCCTGTGCTCCTCTCGCGCGCGCCATCACCAGGCGGGTCCTCCAAGGGGAGGCCCCGCGCGGAGCGGGAGAAAGAAGAGATATGACGATGCATCGTGTGGAAATGCCCCTCGGCCGCTACACCCTGTCCTTCGAGACGGGGCGGATGGCCAAGCAGTCGGACGGCGCGGTGGTGGTGCGGCTCGGGGACACCGTCGTTCTGGCGACGGCCAACGCGCAGCGTGACGCGAAGGCCGGAGTCGACTTCCTCCCCCTCACCGTCGACTACCGCGAGAACACCTACGCCGCGGGCAAGATCCCGGGTGGGTTCTTCAAGCGCGAAGGCCGGCCCAACGAGAAGGAAGTCCTGACCTCGCGGATGATCGATCGTCCGCTGCGGCCGCTCTTTCCCGAGGGCTACAACAACGAGACCCAGGTCATCGGCCTCCTCCTCTCCGCCGACCTCGAGAACGATTCCGACACCCTCGCCATCACCGGGGCCAGCACGGCGCTCCTCCTCTCCGAGATCCCCTACACGGAAGCGGTGGCGGCCGTGCGCGTGGGCTACTGGGACGGCGAGTTCGTGGTCAACCCGACCTCGACCGAGCTGCGCACCAAGAGCAAGCTGAACCTCCTCATCGCGGGCACGGCCGACGCCATCGTCATGGTGGAAGCGGGCGCGGCGGAGATCAGCGAAGACGAGATGGTGAAGGCCCTGACCACCGGGCACGACGCCATCAAGAAGATCGTGGCCATCCAGCGCGAGCTGCAGAGCAAGGCCGGCAAGCAGAAGTGGACGTTCACTCCCAAGACGCTCGATCCCGGCTTCGTGTCCTGGGCCGAGCAGGAGATGAGCGGACCCCTGCTCCAGGCCATGCAGGTGAAGGGCAAGATCGAGTCCTACGCGGCCATGAAGGCCGTGAAGACGGCGTTCCTGGCCCGCATCCCGGAGACGGAGCCGGACAAGCGCGCGCTCGTCGGGCCCGTCTACGAAGGCCTCCGCGAGAAGATCGCGCGCCGCGACATCCTGGAGAACAACCATCGCCACGACGGCCGGCGCTTCGACGAGGTCCGGACCATCACGGGCGAGGTCGGCGTCCTGCCCCGCACCCACGGCTCCGCGCTCTTCACGCGCGGGGAGACGCAGGCCCTGGTGACGGTGACCCTCGGCACGTCCGAGGACATGCAGATCATCGACACCGTGCAGGAGCCGGACCACAAGAAGCGGTTCATGCTCCACTACAACTTCCCGCCCTTCTCGGTGGGCGAGGTGAAGTTCCTGCGCGGCCCCGGCCGCCGCGAGATCGGGCACGGCGCTCTGGCCGAGCGGTCGCTGCGCGAGATGCTGCCCGACGAGGACAAGTTCCCCTACACCGTCCGCATCGTGTCCGACATCCTGGAGTCCAACGGGTCTTCGTCCATGGCCTCCATCTGCGGCGGGACGCTCGCCCTCCTCGACGCCGGTGTGCCCTTGAAGGCGCCGGTGGCGGGCGTGGCCATGGGCCTCGTCAAGGAAGGCGACAAGTACGCGATCCTGACCGACATCGCCGGCGTCGAGGACCACTACGGCGACATGGACTTCAAGGTCGCGGGCACCCGCACCGGCATCACCGCCCTCCAGATGGACATCAAGATCGGCGGGATCGACAGCAGCATCCTGGCGCGCGCGCTGGAGCAGGCCCGGGCCGGCCGCATCCACATCCTGGACGAGATGCTGAAGGCGTTGCCCGAGGCGCGGCCCAGCATCAGCTCGTACGCGCCGCGCATCATCACGGTCAAGATCCCGGTGGACAAGATCCGCGACGTCATCGGGCCCGGCGGCAAGATGATCCGCTCGATCGTCGAGCGCACGGGCTGCAAGATCGACGTCGAGGACGACGGGCGCGTGTCGATCGCGTCCGTGGACGAGGCGGCCGCGCGCAAGGCCGTCGCCATCATCGAGGAGCTCACCGCCACCGCCGAGCTCAACAAGACCTACCTGGGCAAGGTCGTGCGCGTGGTGGACTTCGGCGCCTTCGTCGAGATCATCCCGGGCACGGACGGCCTGCTGCACGTGAGCGAGATGTCGCACCAGCGCGTGCAGGACGTCCGCAGCGAGGTGAAGGAAGGCGACCAGATCCTCGTGAAGGTCGTCAACATCGACCCCTCCGGCAAGATCCGTCTCTCGCGCAAGGCGCTGATCGAGGGCGGGGAAGGCGCGGGTTCGGGCGGCTCGGGCGAGCCGCAGCCCGCGGGCGCGTATTCGGATCGCGGGTCGCACGACGGTCCCCGCGATCGTCCGCGCGGTGATCGTGACCGCGGCCGTGGCGGCGACCGCGGCGGACGCGATCGGGGCGGCCGCTCGAGGTGACGGTCGTCCCCACGCGCCCCTCGCGGGCGCGGCTGCTCGTGTTGTGCCTGACGTCGCTCTTCTTCGCGGGGCTGAGGCCGGCCACTGACGGCGCCGGCCTGGCTCCGCCGCCGGACCAGCCCCAGGACGTCGTCGTGTCCCGGTCGGGCTTCGTGCCCAGCGTGATCCAGGGACGCAAGGGGGAGGCGATCCACTTCCGCCTCACCAGCCGCGACCAGGAGCACTGCTTCGCCATCGACGCCTTCCGGATCGAGAAGCGCATCGTCCCTGGCCGCACCACGGCCGTGGACCTCACCCCGGAAAAGGCAGGGACGTTCCCGTACTACTGCTGCCTCGAAACCGGCGCCGCGGCCGAAACCGAGCGCGGCCGCCTGGTGATCACGGAGTAGATCGGACCGGCCGTAGCAGCCGATAGGGCGGCAGCTCCTCCGCCAAGCGGTAGTGGGCCTGCAGGCACTCGGCCAGGCTCGGCACGCTCTCCAGCAAGCCTTCCACGACGACGACCGGGAACACCTCGTTCTCGCAGTCCTGCACCACGGGGCGGGTGCGGAACAGGTGGGCCCGGCTGAGGATGAGAAAGCCGAACGGCTCCACGAGGACCGGCTTGCGATTGAGCACGAGCACCGCCAGGTTCTCGGAGAGGATCGGGCCGTCGGTCTCCCGAACGACTTGCCACAGGCGGCGGAAGCCCGCGTCGCCCTCTGGGTAGGTGATCGCGCGGGGCAGCAGGTGGGCCCAGTTGTCCGTGTAGTGCGCGGCCACCGCCGCGAGGACGAGTACGGCCAGCCGTGGCGCCGGGCCGAGCCGCTTCGGGAGGCGGGGGAGCGCGGCGGCCGCGGCCAGGACGATCCCGATCCAGGGCTCGACGTAGTAGTTCTGGACGGCGCCCTCCTTCGCGAACGTGAGCAGCCCGACCAGCGTGAGCAGGCCGTAGAGGAAGATCGGGGCACGGGCGCCGCGAAAGAGGACCGAGCGTTCGCGGGCGAGCGTGAAGCCGAGGACCAGGAGGAGCGGCCATGCGATCCGCGCCAGCGCGCCGTACGCTTCGCCGAGCCGCGACCAGTCGAACCCCGCGGCCGCGGTATAGGTGACGAGATGGCGGTAGGCCTCGCCGTGGGTGGCGAGGACGAGCAGACCGAACAGGACGCCCAGAGGCAGGACGAAGCCGGCGAGTGCGGCCAGGAATCGGCGCGGCGGTCCGGAGAGGGCCATCGAGAGCAGTACGGCCGCGGGCGCGAGCAACGCGTTCTGCTTGGTGAAGAAGGCGAGCCAGAACAGCGCGAAGACGGCCCACCGGCGCGCCCCGCGGAGGTAGGCGAGCAGGCCCGCGGTGGAGAGAGCGATGGCGAACATGTCCACGCGCGCGAGAGGTCCCCACGTCTGCACGAACCACGGGCACAAGGACAGCCCCGCGAAGGCCAGGGCCCAGGCGCGGGCATGACCGAGCGTACGCGCCACCCCGTAGACAGCGGCGGCAATGCCCAGGGTGGCGAGTGACGAGAGGAGCCGCGGGACCCAGAGCGTGGGCCCGAGCCATCGATGGAAGGGCCACACGAGCAGGGGGAACACAGGCGGGTAGTTGAGGTGGACGTACGGATAGCCGCGGAGGTCCATGAAATACGTCCCGCGCTCGTCCAGGAGCTGCACCATGGCCAGGATGCAGCCCTCGCCGTAGTCGCGGCTGTAGGGCGAGCGCAGGTAGAGGAAGACCTTCAGCCCGAAACGCGCGACCGCGTGCAGCAGCACCGCGGCCAGGGCCAGCGCGCACAAGACGGAGAGAGCCGGCGAGGCTGGTGGTGGCGCGTCGCCCCGTTCCTGATCCAATCGGGCACGATCCTATCCGCAGTGGGAGCAAGCGCATCCGGCCGCTTTCCAGATAGACTCGCCGTTTGAACTACGCTTTCATCATCGACAACCGGCGGTGCATCGGCTGCCACGCCTGCTCCGTCGCGTGCAAGACCGAACACGAGGTGCCGGTGGGCGTCGCCCGCACCTGGGTCAAATACGTCGAGAAGGGCGAGTTCCCCGACACCCGGCGCACGTTCCAGGTGACCCGCTGCAACCATTGTGAGGACGCGCCCTGTGTCGAGATCTGCCCGACCACGGCCCTCTTCCGGCGCCGGGACGGGATCGTGGACTTCGACGGGAAGCGCTGCATCGGCTGCAAGGCCTGCATGCAGGGCTGCCCCTACGACGCGCTGTACATCGACCCCGCGACGGAGACGGCGGCCAAGTGCAACTTCTGTGCGCACAAGGTCGAGGTCGGGCTCGAGCCGCCCTGCGTCACCGTCTGCCCGACGCAAGCCATCGTCGCCGGCGATCTCGAGGATGCGTCGAGCCGCATCGCCCAGATGTCGGGCCGCATCCCGCTCCAGGTGCGCAAGCCCGAGAAGGGAACGCGCCCGAAGGTGTTCTACGTGGAGGCGGACGCGGCGGCCCTGGTGCCGGCGGCCGCGCCACCCTCGTCCGACTACATGTGGGCGCAGGCGCCGCAGGTGCTCGGGCTCACCGGCATGCCCGCCCCCGACGCCGCGGGCGCACCCCGCCGCACCTACGGGGTTCGCGAGCAGCACCGCAATTCCTGGGGATGGAAGGTGTCGGCCTATCTCTGGACGAAGTCGCTGGCCGCGGGCGCCTTTCTCGTTCCGGCCGTCCTCGCGTCGGGCCTGCCCTGGCGCGAGCCGGTGCCGAGCGGCGCGCTGGTGATCGCCCTGCTCGCCCTCGCCACCACAGGGGCGCTGCTCGTCGCCGACCTCCGGCAGCCCGCGCGTTTCCTCTGGACGCTGACGCGTCCGCAGTGGCGGTCCTGGCTGACGCGCGGCTCGTACGTGATCGCCGCCTACGGCCTCGCCCTGAGCGCGCTCCTGCTGCTCGGCCTCGCGCGCCGGCCCGTGCCGCCCATCCTGACCGGGGTCACCGCGCTCCTGGCCGCGGGCACGGCGACCTATACGGCCATGCTGTTCGGACAGGCGAAGGGCCGCGACCTCTGGCAGTCCGCGCTCCTCGGGCCGCACCTGCTCGTGCAGGCGCTCGCCGCCGGGGCCGCCCTCTTCGCGCCTTCGTGGCTGCTCTTCCTCCTGCCTCTCAACGGCCTGCTCGTCGCGGGCGAGGTGTGGGGACGCCACGCCACCGAAGATGCGCGCCTGGCCGCGCGGCTCATCCAGGACGACGTCCGGTTCACGACGGGCGTGCTCGTCCTCGGCCACCTGCTGCCGCTGTCGATCCTCTGGGGACCTTCGGGGCTGCGCTTGCTGGCCGCGCCCCTGACCCTCTTCGGCCTCTTCATCTGGGAGCATCTGTACGTGCAGGCGCCCCAGCGGATCCCTCTCGCATGACGATAGAGCGGCTGTTACCCGGCTCCGCGCTGCAGTCGTACCCGCCCGCCGATCGCTGGGACGACTGGACCGAATACGACGTCAAGGCCTGGCCGCGGCGGGTCGAGCGCCACTACACGCTGGTGCCCACGATCTGCTTCAACTGCGAGGCCGCCTGCGGCCTGCTCGCCTTCGTCGACCGCGAGACCCTGCGCGTCCGCAAGTTCGAAGGCAACCCCCTCCATCCCGCTTCGCGCGGGCGCAACTGCGCGAAAGGCCCCGCCACCATCAACCAGATCCACGACCCGGAGCGCATCCTCTTCCCCCTCAAGCGCGCGGGCGCGCGCGGGGCGGGGCGCTGGGAGCGCGTGAGCTGGGACCAGGTCCTGGACGAGATCGGCGCACGCATCCGCAAGGCGTTCCTCGACGGCCGGAGGAGCGAAGTCATGTACCACGTGGGCCGCCCGGGCCACGAGCGCGCGATGGACCGCGTGCTGAAGGCCTGGGGCATCGACGGCCACAACTCGCACACCAACGTGTGCTCGTCGTCCGCACGCCTCGGCTACGCCCTCTGGTCCGGCTACGACCGGCCCAGCCCGGATCACGCGCGCGCGCGCTTCATCCTGCTCCTCTCGTCCCACCTGGAATCGGGCCATTACTTCAACCCGCACGCGCAGCGGATCATCGACGGCAAGCTGGCGGGCGCGAAGCTGGCCGTCATGGACCCGCGCCTCTCCAACACCGCCTCCATGGCCGACTTCTGGCTGCCCACCTATCCGGGCAGCGAGGCGGCGGTGCTCCTGGCCATGGCGCGCGTGATCCTGGACGAGGGGCTGGCCGACCTCGACTACGTGGAGCGCTGGACGAACTGGCGCGAGTACATGGCCCATCGCCGCGGCGGAGGGGAGCCGACCTTCGCCGCCTTCGTGGCCGCGCTGAAGGACGAATACCGCGAGTTCACCCCCGAGTTCGCGGAGGCGGAAAGCGGCGTGGACCGGCATCGGATCGTCCAGGTGGCCCGTCTCATCGGCGCCGCGCGCGGGTCCTTCGCGTCGCACGTGTGGCGGGGAAGCGCCAGCGGGAACCTGGGCGGATGGCAGGTGGCGCGCGCGGTGCAGCTCCTCACCGTCCTCACCGCGAGCGTGGGCACGGCGGGCGGCACCTCGCCCAGCGCCTGGAACAAGTACAAGCCCTTCTTCTGGGAGGAGCCGCCCGCGCACTCCGACTGGAACGAGCTCCTGTTCCCGAAGGAGTGGCCGCTCAGCCACTACGAGATGAGCTTCCTGCTCCCGCATTTCCTGAAGGAAGGCCGCGGAAAGCTCGACACGTACTTCACGCGCGTCTACAACCCGGTCTGGACGAATCCGGACGGGATGATGTGGGTCGACGTCCTCAAGGACGAAGCCCTCGTCGGCCTTCACGCCGCCCTCACCCCGACCTGGAGCGAGACGGCGATCTTCGCGGACTACGTCCTGCCCATGGGGCACGCGAGCGAGCGTCACGACATCCAGAGCCAGGAGACGCACTCCGGCAAGTGGGTGAGCTTCCGGCAGCCGGTGGTGCGCGCGGCGCGCGAGCGGGCGGGCGAGCGCTTCCGGTTCACGTACGAGGCCAACCCGGGCGAGGTCTGGGAAGAAGACGAGTTCTGGATCGAGCTGAGCTGGCGCATCGATCCCGACGGGGCCCTGGGGATCCGCCGCTGGTTCGAGTCGCCCTATCGCGCGGGCGAGAAGCTGACCGTCGAGGAGTACTACCGCTGGATCTTCGAGAACGCGGTGCCTGGCCTTCCGGAGGCGGCGGCGCGCGATGGCCGCACGCCCCTCGACTACATGCGCCGATACGGCGCCTTCCTGATCGAGAGCGACGTCCAGGAGAAGCACGAGCAGCGAGTGGAGGTGCCCGCCGCCGCGCGGCGCGACCCGCAGACGGGGCGCGTCGACGTGGACGGAAAGGCGGTGGGCCTGGAGATCGACGGGGAAGTGGTGGCCGGCTTCCCTACGCCGTCGCGGCGCCTCGAGTTCTACTCGCGCACGCTCGAGGAATGGGGCTGGCCGGAGGAAGCCCTCCCGGGCTACATCCGCAGCCACGTCCACCGCGACGCCCTCGACGCGGCCCGGGGCGAGATGCTCCTCCTCCCGACCTTCCGCCTGCCGACCCTGATCCACACCCGCAGTGGCAATGCGAAGTACCTGGCCGAGATCTCGCACCGGAACCCGGTGTGGATCCACACGCGGGACGCGAAGCGGCTGGGCATCGCGACGGGCGACCTCCTGCGGGTCACGACCGAGATCGGCCATTTCGTGAACCACGCCTGGGTCACGGAGTCGATCGCGCCCGGAGTCGTCGCCTGCTCGCATCATCTCGGTCGCTGGCGGCTGCACGAAGGCGAGGGCAGCCGATGGTCCACGTCCGCGGTACGCCTGGCTCCCTACGAGGGCGGCTGGCTCCTGCGCCACCTGCACGGGCCCGGCCCCTTCGAGAGCGACGATCCCGACTCCAGCCGCATCTTCTGGAGCGACGGCGGGGTGCACCAGAACCTCGCCTTCCCCGTGCATCCGGACCCCGTATCCGGTATGCATTGCTGGCACCAGAAGGTGGTGGTCGCGCCCGCGGTGGCCGGCGACCGCTATGGCGACGTGTACGTGGACACGAACCGATCGATGGCGGTCTACCGCGAGTGGGCGGCCCGCGCCCGGCCGGGGCCGGGACCGGGGGGCCTGCGCCGGCCGCTCTGGCTGGACCGCCCCTTGCGGCCGACGGACGACGCCTTCACCACGCCGGCATCGGGAGGGCGCTGATGGGTCAGGGGCACCTCGACGACATCGTCGATCGCGTGCGCGCGATCGTCCGCGAGAGCGTCGTGCTGCTGGAGCCGGACTTCCTGGCCGGCGGCATCGGCGCCATCGCCCCGCGCCTGGGCGCGTTGCGCGAGCGGGTCCGCGAAGAGGGCCTCCTCGCGCCGCACCTGCCCGCGGATTACGGCGGGGCCGGGCTGCCCCTGGCCGTGTTCGGCCGGCTCAGCGAGGAGCTGGGCTGGTCGCCCCTCGGCCACTACGTCTTCAACTGCCAGGCCCCGGACGTCGGGAACATGGAGCTCCTCCTCCATCACGGGAGCGCGGAGCAGAAGGACCGCTTCCTCCGTCCGCTGGCCGCGGGCGCCATCCGGAGCTGCTTCGCGATGACCGAGCCCGACCGCGCGGGATCGAACCCCGTGTGGCTGGCCACGACCGCGCGCGCCGACGGCGACCACTACGTGATCGAGGGACGCAAGTGGTTCACGTCCGGGGCCGACGGCGCCGCCTTCGCGATCGTGATGGCGGTGACCGCGCCCGAGGCCGCCCCGCATGCCCGCGCCAGCATGTTCCTGGTGCCCACCGACACCGCGGGCTTCCGCCTCGTCCGCAACATCCCGGTGATGGGTGACGCGGGGTCGGGGTACTTCAGCCACGGCGAGGTGGCCTTCGAGGGCTGCCGCGTGCCCGCATCGGCGCGCATCGGCGCGGCGGGGTCGGGTTTCGCGCTGGCCCAGGAGCGCCTCGGGCCCGGCCGGATCCACCATTGCCTGCGCTGGGTCGGCGTCTCGGAGCGCGCCCTGCACATGACCTGCGAGCGTGCCGCGCAGCGCGAGCTGGCTCCCGGCGTGCGCCTGGCCAGCAAGCAGGCCGTCCAGCACGCGATCGCGGACAGCCGCGCCGAGATCGACGCCGCACGCCTTCTGGTCCTGCGGACGGCGGAGCGGATCGACGCCGAGGGGGCGAAGGCCGCGAGGGCGGACGTGTCCCTCATCAAGTTCTTCGTGGCCGGCGTCCTGGACCGCGTGCTGGACCGCGCCATCCAGGTCCATGGCGCGCTCGGTCTCACCGAGGACACCGTCCTTTCCTTCTGGTACCGCCACGAGCGCGCGGCGCGCATCTACGACGGGCCCGACGAGGTCCACAAGTCCGCGCTGGCCCGGCACGTCCTCCGGCCCTACGGCGTGGACGTGGAGATCTGATGGAGGGCGGCGCCGGTCACGCCGCCCTCGTCGACGAGCCGCGCGCGGTCCGTCCCGGCGAGGAGATCGACTCGGCGGCCCTCGACGCGTTCCTGGCCCGGGCCCTCCCCGAGCTGACGGGTGCGCTGACGGTCGAGCAGTTCCCCCGGGGGTTCTCGAACCTCACCTACCTCGTCGTCAAGGGCGGCCGCGAGCTCGTGCTGCGCCGGCCCCCTCGGGGCGCGGCCATCAAGAGCGCACACGACATGGGCCGCGAGCACCGCATCCTGAGCGCCCTCGCCCCCGCCTATGCGAAGGCCCCTCGCCCCCTCGCGTTTTGCGAAGACGCGGCCGTGCTCGGGGCTCCGTTCTACCTCATGGAGCGCGTCCGCGGCGTGATCCTGCGCGGGGGCACGGCGGCGACGGCCCTCCGCCCGGACGAACGGCGCGCCATCTCCGAATCGCTCGTGGACGCGCTGGCCGAGCTGCACGCCCTCGATCACCGCCAGCCGGGGCTGGCCGATCTCGGGCATGGCGAGGGATACGTGGAGAGGCAGGTGAAGGGCTGGACCGCGCGCTACCAGGCCGCCCGCACGGCCGACCTCCCGGCCATGGAACGGGTGGCGCCGTGGCTGGAGGCGCATCGGCCTCCGGCGAGCGATCGCGCCCTCATCCACAACGACTTCAAGCACGACAACGTGGTCCTCGACCCCGCCCGTATCGATCGCGTGCGGGCCGTGCTCGACTGGGAGATGGCGACGGTGGGGGACCCCCTCATGGACCTGGGTACCACCCTCGCCTATTGGGTCGATGCGGACGACCCGCCGGCCCTGCGTGCGGCCGGGTTCGTCGACGTCACCTCCCAGCCGGGCAGCCTGCGCCGCCGCGAGGTGGCCGAGCGCTACGGGCAAGCCACGGGACGCGACCTGTCGCACCTGCCCTTCTACTACGCGTTCGGCCTCTTCAAAGTGGCGGTGATCGCCCAGCAGATCTACGCCCGCTTCGTGCAGGGCCACACGAAGGACCCGCGCTTCGCGCGCCTGGACGCCGCGGTGGCCGCTTGTGCGGGGGCGGCGGCGCGGGTGGCGGAGACGGGCCGTATCGACGAGCTGGGACGCTGAGGAGCGGACCCGGGTCAGGGCCGGCCGGAGACGGCGGTCCAGGTCTCGCGCGCCTTGGTCATGGCGCGCTGGGGCAGGTCGGGGACCATCAGCCAGGCGATGCCGACGAGGAGCGTCTTCACGACGTAGACGATGGCGACGATCTTCAGGCGGTTCATCTCTCCTCAGTCGCGGCGGCTGCCCCGGGCCAGCACCAATGCGATGACGGCGCCGGAGGCGAGCAGGATCTGGGAGGCGGCGACGCTGGCCAGGCCGGAGGTCGCGACGAGCGCGAACACGACCGCCGCCCAGCCTCCCGCAAGCAGCACTCCCTTGGATGCCAGCACGATTTCTCCGCCCTGGGCCTAAGCACACGTCATGCCAGAAGCCGGTGCGCGAAAATCCGCGATTCCACGCCGGCGGTGCGCCGCGCATGTGGCCGTGTGCCCACGATTTCGCGCGAACTCGCGCACGCCAGCCACAACCGATGAGGAGGAGAGTGACCGCGGCTCGCTACGGAATTACGGGGAGGCTGATCCGAAACGTCGTACCGCGGCCGGGCGCGCTCGTGAACTCGATGCGTCCCTTGTGGCGCTCGACGATCATGAGGACGGTGGAGAGCCCGAGTCCGGTCCCCTTGCCCTCTGGTTTCGTCGTGAAGAAGGGCTCGAAGATCGTGGGCTGGATCTCGACGGGTATGCCCTGGCCGCTGTCGGCCACCGCGATCTCCACCTGGCCGTCGCGGGCCGCCGTCGTGAGCTGCAGGGTGCCGCCGCCTTCCATGGCGTGGACGGCGTTGACCACGAGGTTGATGAGAGCGGTCTCGAGCTGGTTGGCGACGCCCCGGACGGGGGGGAGGGCCGCGGAGAGCTCCTTGCGGAGCTGGACGCCGCCCTTGAGGATCTGGTAGTGGCACAGCTCCAGGCTGCGCTCGATGACGTCGTTGACGGCGAGGGCGACCGGCTCCTCCTCCGCGGGACGGCTGAAGGCGAGCAGCCGCTGGGCGAGGCCCGTGATCCGCTCCGCCCCCACGGCGATCGAGGAAAGCATCTCCTTCTCGGCCGGGCTGTCGGCCAGGGACTCCAGCAGCTCGAGGTTGCCCATGATGTAGGTGAGAGGCGTGTTGAGCTCGTGGGCGATCCCGGCCGCCATCTGCCCGATGGTGGCCAGCTTCTCGGACTGGAGGAGCTGCTGCTGGGCGGTGCGCAGCTCTTCGATGCGCTTGCGCTCGCGCTCGAACAGGAGGGCGTTCTCGATGGCGAGGGCGGCATGGCGGGCCAGGGCCTCCACCGTCTTGAGGCTGTCCGCGCTGAAGGGGGCCGAGGTCTCCTGGTTGTCGACGTAGATGGCGCCGACGGCCCGGGGGGGACCCCCGTCGTCGTCCCCCCGCGGCGACTGCAACGGGATGCAGACGATCGTGCGGAGGTCGAGGAGCACGATGCTCTGGGCCTGGCCGAGCGACGGGTCGGCCACCGCGTTCCCGGTGGCGACCGTCTCCCCGCTGTCGATGGCGCGCCGGACGACGGAGGTGGAGAGGCCGGTCATCGCGTCGGGGCCCAGCGAGGCCCCGCGCCGCCGCCCCACGTGTACGCTCAGGCCGGCCACCACGGGATGGCGGGCGGCCTCCGCGCTCCCCTCCACGAGGAGGAGGAAGCCGCGCTCGGCCCGCGTGATCTGCATGACCGCGTCCAGGACCTGCTCGAGGACCTGGCTCAGCACAAGGGTCGAGTTCAGGGCCTGGACGAGCGAGAGCAGGAGCTGCTGCTGCTCGACCCAGGGCAGCTCCGCGATCTGCTCGGTGGAGCCCTCGCCCGTGATCGGCGAGAACTTCAGGGTGACGTTCCCGAGCTGGATCTGCGCCCCGGGGGCCAGCTCGCTCCGCTGCACGCGCGCGGAGTTGACGTACACGCCGTGGAGGCTGCCCTGGTCCTCGATCACGAAGCCGCCGTTCTCGTGCAGGATGCGGGCGTGGTTCTTCGAGATCGACGGTTCGGTCAGGCTGACGTCGTTGTAGCGGGCGCGGCCCACGGTGTAGCCGCGCGGCCGGAGGAAGTGGATCTTCTCGGGCGCGTTGCCGCGCACCACCTCGAGCACGGCGACGGAGAGGCTGCCCCCACAGTGCCCGCAGCGGTGAGCGTCCGGAGGATTCTCCCCTGCACACTTCGGGCACAACATGGACGAAAGATGATGACCGATGGCGCTCCTGCCCGTCAATCCTGAGTCGGGGGGCGGTGCGCCGGATGAGGGCCCGCCGAGCGCACGGAGTCTCCCGGCCGCCGTCGCGCCTCTCGTCTGGGCGGCGGCCCTTCTCGCGCTGTCCCGGAGTGCCTCCGCCGTCCGTGTCCTGCCCGTGCTCGAGGTCTTGCGTGGTCCGGCCGGACTCCTGTTGGCGGCGCTGGCGGCGGCCCTCTCGCTGGCCGCCTTCCTGCCGCCTCCGCGGATGCGATCCGTCTCCCCCCGGCTCCTCTTCGGCGCCGCCTGGGCATTCCTCGTGGTGGTCGGCCTCTCCTACACGCTGCGCCTGCGCGTGTCGGGCGACGAGCCCCACTACCTGCTGATGGCCCAGAGCCTCTGGCGGGAGCACGATCTCGACCTGCGCGACAACCACGCGCGGGAGGACTGGCGCGAGTACACGCCGGGTCCGATCGTGCCCCACTACGCCGCCCCGCGCGCGGACGGACGTCCCTTCCCCGCCCACAGCCCGGGTCTGCCGCTGCTGCTGGCGCCGCTCTACGCGCTGGGAGGCCGGCCGCTCTGCGTGGTGGCCTTGACGCTGGCCGCGGCCCTCCTGGCGCTGGAGATGTGGCGAGCGGCGCGACGGCTCACCGGCGACGACGAAGCCGCGCTGCTGGCCTGGGCCCTGGCCCTGGTGCCGCCCGTCGCTTTCTACGCCTTCGAGATCTACACCGAGGTCCCGGCCGCGCTCGCGCTCGCAGTGGCTTTGCGATTGCTGCTGACCGGGTCCGGTCTCGGGATCGGCGGAGCGGCCGCGGCGGCGCTGCTCGCCTCGGCTCTCCCCTGGCTGCACCTGAAGATGCTGCCGGCGGCGGTGGCGCTGGCCGTGATCGCGCTCTTCCGGCTGCGCGGACGGGCGCGGATCCTGTTCGTCGGCGTGGCCGCGCTCATGGCCGTCGCTTTCCTCGCCTATTACCGCGCGATCTTCGGGGTGGCCTCCCCGCTCGCGATCTACGGCGGCGTGCCGCGGGATGCGGACGGGTCGCCGCTGCGTGCGCTCGTGGGGCTCGCCCTCGACCGGTCGTTCGGGCTCCTCCCGTACGCGCCCCTCTTCCTGATCGCGCTGGCGGGCCTGGGGAGGCTCGTCCGGCTGCGCGCATGGGAGCCTCTTCTGGCCGGAGCGGCGGTCATCGTGCCCGTGCTCCCCTGGCGCATGTGGTGGGGAGGGCAATGCCCGCCCGCGCGCTTCCTCGTGCCGCTGGTTCCCGTGCTGGCCCTGGCCCTGGCCGCCCGCGTCACCCTCTCGCGGACGGGGCTGGCCCGCTGGAGATGGCCACTGGCCCTCCTGGGTGTGGCCGCGACCATCGGCATGACCGTCCGCCCGGCTGCCCTCCTCCTCCTCAACCGCGGGGACCGTCCGACCCGCCTGTGGACCGCGCTTTCGGGAGAGCGGCCGATCGCGATCTACCTGCCTTCGCTGGCCGCGAACACGCCCGACGAGTGGCGCGTGGCGACCGTGTGGCTGGCCGCGCTCGCGTTCCTCCTGGGCCTCGACGCGTGGGCACGGCGCCGCCCCCGGATCGATTACCTTTTCCGCGGCCTGGGCCTGCCGATCGTCCTGATGCTCGGCATCGGCATCGCCGTCGACACCTGGGCCCGCCGTGCGCCGCCGGAAAACACGAAGGCCGTCACCCCGGAGGAGCCTCCGGAATGACGGCCTGCCGCCGCCCACAGGTGGCAAGCAGCGAGGAGCGGATTCACTCCGCGACGAGCGACATGGGGGGTAGCCGAAGGCGCAGGGGGGTCCGATCGGGCGAGGACCCCCCTGAATTGCCTACTTAGTTACTGAGCCGCAGCTGCCAGCGCTGGTGATCCGCGCGCATCTCGTACGGATCACCCGCGGTCAGGGCCAGCTCGAGGACTTCCTCGATCGACGAGACGAGGTGGATCTTCAGCTCCTCGCGCACGTTGTCGGGGATGTCCTCCTTGACCGCCTTCTCGTTCCGCTTGGGCAGGATGACTTCCTTGATGCCCATCCGGTGCGCGGCCAGGACCTTTTCCTTGATGCCGCCGACGGGGAGCACCCGGCCCGAGAGCGTGATCTCGCCCGTCATGGCCACTCGCGACCGCACCGGACGGCCGGTGAGCTGCGAAACCAGCGCGGTCACGAGGGTCACGCCCGCGGAAGGGCCGTCCTTGGGGATGGCGCCCTCGGGGACGTGGAGGTGCAGGTCCACGCGCTCGAAGAACGACTCCTCGATGCCGAGGGCACGGGCGTGGGCGCGCACCCACGAAAGCGCGGCCTGCGCTGATTCCTTCATGACGTCGCCGAGCTGGCCGGTGATGGTGAGGCCCTTCTGGCCCCACATCTGCGTGGCCTCGATGTAGAGCACCTCGCCGCCCGCGGCCGTCCAGCTGAGGCCGATGGACACGCCGGGGATGAGCGTGCGCTCGTCCATCTCCTCGCGCATGAACGTGGGCGCGCCCAGGAACTCCTCCACCTTGGCCGCGTTCACGACCACGGTGTCGAGCTCGCCTTCCGCGCGCCGGCGCGCGACCTTGCGGATGATGCTGGCGATCTCGCGCTCCAGGTTGCGCAGGCCCGCTTCCCGCGTGTACTCGCGGATCAGCTTCTTGAGCGCGTCCTCCTCGAAGACCACGTTCTCCGCGGTCATGCCGTGGTTGTCGAGCTGGCGCGGGATCAGGTGCCGGCGCGCGATGTGGAGCTTCTCCTCCTCGATGTAGCCGGCCAGGCGGATGACCTCCATGCGGTCGCGCAGGGCGGGCGGCACCGTGTCCAGGATGTTGGCCGTGCAGATGAACAGCACTTCGCTCAGGTCGAAGGGCTGGTCGATGTAGTGGTCCTTGAACGTGTTGTTCTGCTCGGGGTCCAGCACCTCCAGCAGCGCGGACGACGGATCGCCGCGGAAGTCCGCGCCCAGCTTGTCCACCTCGTCGAGCATGAACACGGGGTTCTTGCTCTCCGCGCGGCGGAGGCCCTGGATCACCTGGCCGGGCAGGGCGCCGATGTACGTGCGGCGGTGCCCGCGGATCTCCGCCTCGTCGCGCATGCCGCCCAGGGAGATGCGGTGGAACTTGCGGCCCATCGAGGAGGCGATGGAGCGGCCGAGCGAGGTCTTGCCCACGCCGGGAGGGCCCACGAAGCAGAGGATCGGTCCCTTGATGTCCGGCTTCATCTTGCGCACGGCCAGGTACTCGAGGATGCGCTCCTTGATCTTCTCGAGGTCGTAGTGGTCGTTGTCGAGGACTTCCTTGGCCTTCTTGATGTCGATCTCGGACTCGGTGCGCTTGTTCCAGGGCAGGGCCACCAGCCAGTCCAGGTAGGTGCGGGCCACGGTGTACTCCGCCGCCGCCGGCGACATCTTGGAGAGGCGGTCCAGCTCGCGCATGGCCTCCTTCTTGATGTCGTCGGGCATGCCCGCGGCCTCGACCTTCTCGCGCAGCTCGTTGAACTCGCGCTGCTGGTCGTCGCCTTCGCCCAGCTCCTTCTGGATGGCCTTCATCTGCTCGCGCAGGTAGTACTCGCGCTGGTTCTTCTGCAGCTCCGTCTTCACCTGGCTCTGGATCTTGTTGCCGACCTCCAGCACCTCCAGGTCCTTGACCAGCACCTTGTTCAGGCGCTCGAGGCGCGCGCGCACGTCCAGCGTCTCCAGCATCTCCTGCTTCTGGGGCGTGGTCAGGCTGGGCAGGCTGGCCGCGACGAAGTCGGCCAGGCGGCTCGGCTCCTGGATGTTGGCGGCCAGGGTCTGCAGCTCGTCGGAAAGAGTGGGGGAGAGCTCGACCACCCGCTGGAAGAGCCCCTGCGCGCTCTGGGCGAGGGCCTTGACCTCGATCTCCTGCTCCGCCGGCACGACCTCGGTCAGCAGCTCGATCGACGCCTTCAGGAAGGGCCGGTACTGGTGCACCTGGTGGAGGCGGAAGCGCTGCACGCCCTGCACCACGAGCCGCAGGGATCCGTCGGGAAACTTGAACATCTTGTGGATGTGCGTGAGCGTTCCCACCCGAAAGAGGTCGCTCTCGACCGGATCGTCGATGGCGGGGTCCCTCTGGGTGACCACACCGATGACCTTCCGCTCCTTGACCGCGTCGTGGACGAGGGCGACCGAGCTCTCGCGCGCCACGGCCAGGGGCAGGATGGCATGCGGGAACAGGATGGTGTCCCGCAGGGGCAGGATGGCCAGGTCCGTGGGCACCTCGGAGAGATTGATCTCTCCGCCGCTCGACTCGAAGTCGGGCGTCCGATCGTCCTTGTCGCTCATGTTTGTTCTTCGACCCCCCACCCTGTCCCTCCCCGCGCCGGGGGAGGGAAGTTCCAAGGAGTCACAGTTCGAACCCGCCGCGCCTGCCCGGACTCCACCACCAGGCAGGCGCGGCTACGTTGTCCGGCTCAGCCCTCGAGGGCGGGCAGCGCGCGCAAAACCGTCTTGTTCTCCTCGGCGGTGCGCGTCTCCTCCTGCTCCTGGCAGTCGCGGCAGAGCACGGCGAAGGGGAGGGCCTTCAGGCGTGCGGCCGCGATCTCGGCGCCGCACTCCGCACACTCGCCGTAGGACCCCGCCTCCAGGCGGCGCATGGCCTCGTCGATGCGGCCGAGGGTATCCGCCTTCATCTGCACGAGGGCGAACTCCATGTCCTTGGCGAAGTCGGTGACCGCCTGCTCCTCCGCGTCCTGGACGTCGAGGCGCTGGTCCGGCATGGCCTCGCGGATGGTGCGCAGCTTGTCGACGATCTCCTGGCGGCGCTCCTCCAGCATCAGCTTGAGGCTCTCGTATCTCTGGTTGTTGACGGCCCGATCGGTCATAGCCATGGGTCCCCCTTTATGAATGTCTGGTCCTTCACTTGAGCTTCAGGACCAGGAATGAATAGCCGGCTCCGCCCTGACGGCGCACGCGCAGACGGGCCACCCCGTCCGGACGCGCGCGGTCGATCTCACGCTCGAACTCGCCCACCGAGGCCACCGCGGCCCCGTTCACGCTGACGATGACGTCGCCGCGCGAGAGGCCGGCCTCTTCGGCCGCCTCTCCCGCTTCGACCGCGGTCACCACCACGCCCTTGCTGGCACGCGGCAGCTCCAGGCGGTCCGCCATGTCCGGCGTCAGGTTCCGCAGGGTCATCCCGAGCTGCCCGTGGGCGCCGGACTCGTTGTCCGCATCCGCCGCCTCGTCGGGGAAGGTCCCCAGCGTGACCGGGATCGTCTGCTCCGCGCCGCCGCGCAGCACGCGCAGGTTCACGGTCGTGCCCGGCGCCTTGGACGCGATGTAGCGCGTCAGGTCGCCGTTGTCCTCGATCGCGCGCCCGTCCACGCCGACGACCACGTCGTCCGCCTTCAGGCCCGCCTGCTCGGCCGGGCTGGGCGACGTGACCTCGCTGATCAGCGCGCCCTTGTTGTCCTTCATGCGGTAGGTGCGCGCCATGTCGTCCGTGAGTCCCTGGATCTTGATCCCCAGCCAGCCACGTACGACCTTCCCGCGCGTGCGGAGCTGGGGCAGGATCTCCTTGGCCACGTTGATGGGCACCGCGAACCCGACTCCCGCCGACTGGGGGACCCCGCGCGTGATGATCAGGGTGTTGATCCCGATGACCTCGCCCCGCGTGTTCAGGAGAGGCCCGCCCGAGTTGCCCGGATTGATCGCGGCGTCGGTCTGGATCATGTCCACCGAGGTGTACTCGGTTCCCAGCGTCAGGGCGCGCCCCTTGTAGGACACAACTCCCACGGTCACGCTATTCCCGCCGAGGCCGAAAGGGTTGCCGACGGCCATCACCCATTCGCCGACTTCGGTCTGGTCCGAATTGCCGAGGGCGAGCACGGTGAGGGGCTCCTTGGGCTCGATCTTGAGGACGGCCATGTCCGTGCGCGCGTCCTTGCCGATCAGCTTCGCCGGGTAGTCGTGGCGTCCGATCGAGACCGTGATCTCGTCCGCGCCGTCGATGACGTGGCGGTTGGTGAGGATGGTGCCGTCCTTGTCGATGACGACCCCCGACCCGAGGCTGCGCTGCGTCTGCGCGTCGCTGCCCCCGCCGCCGCCGTTGCCCTGGGGCCCGAAGAAGCGCTCCATGAAGTCGTCGCCGAACAGGTCCTGCAGCCCCTGCTCCGAGCCGCGGGAGCGGCGGACGACCTTCTTCGTGCCGATGTTCACCACGCCCGCCGTCTGCCGTCGCGCGATCTCCTTGAAGGTGTCGAGAGTGATCGATCCGCCCGGTCCGACCGGAGGCGGCGACGCCCCCGGATCGAGGTTCCGCGCTTCCGCCGCCGTCGGCCGCTGGATCTGGTTCGTCACCACGGCGCCGAACAGCATGGCGGCCATGGCCACCGAGAAGAACGACGCGATCGTGCGGCTACGGGTGTTCATCGACCTCGAACCTCCGCGTCTCCCTCGGGAGACCGTTGTTGACGGATGAGACATCCTCGGGTTTGCAAGTACCGTACCGCGCCGCAGCCGCGGCCGGCCCCTTGTACGGATCCTCGCCTGTCGCGAGAAAGGCCATTCTGCACTAGCACTTACGCAGGAATCACGTCAAAAGTTGTCCCAAGAGCCAAAACCCTGAACGGCCTGTGGGATCAAGGTGTTGCCGGATGGTAGCGCGGTGTGGCACGCCGGGGACGCGGAGGCGTGCAGAAAGTTGGCGGGTGCCCGATGGGCACCCGCCAAAGTGAGATCTCAGTAGTGTCTCAGTAGTCTTCCATCCCACCACCTGGCGGCATGGCCGGGGCCGATTTCTTCTCCGGAATCTCGGCGACGACCGCTTCCGTCGTGAGGAGGAGTCCCGCGATCGAGGCCGCGTTCTGGATCGCGAAGCGAACGACTTTCGTCGGGTCGATGACGCCCGCCTCGGTGAGGTTCTCGTAGGTCTCGGTCGCGGCGTTGAATCCGGTGTCGGACGAGAGCTCCTTCACCTTGGCTACGACCATGTTGCCCTCCAGGCCCGCGTTGGTGGCGATCCACCGCAGCGGCTCCTCGGCGGCGCGGCGGATGATCTGGACGCCGTGCCGCGCGTCGGGGGAGAGGTCCTTGCCCTGGAGAAGCTTGTCGAGCGCGGGCACGGAGCGCAGCAGCGCGACTCCGCCGCCGGGCACGATGCCCTCCTCGACCGCGGCCTTCGTGGCGTGCATCGCGTCCTCGACCCGGGCCTTCTTCTCCTTCATCTCCGTCTCGGTGGCGGAGCCGACCTTGATGACGGCCACGCCGCCCACGAGCTTGGCCAGCCGCTCCTGCAGCTTCTCGCGGTCGTAGTCGGACGTCGTCTCCTCGACCTGCGCCCGGATCTGCTTCACGCGGGCCTCGATGTTCTTGGCCGCGCCCGAGCCCTCGATGATCGTGGTGTTGTCCTTGTCGATGGTGACCTTCTTGGCCCGCCCCAGGTCCTCGACGCGCACGTTCTCGAGCTTGATGCCGAGGTCCTCGGTGATGGCCTTGCCGCCGGTGAGGATCGCGATGTCCTCGAGCATGGCCTTGCGGCGGTCGCCGTAGCCGGGGGCCTTGACCGCGGCCACCTTGAGCGTGCCGCGCAGCTTGTTCACGACGAGGGTGGCCAGGGCCTCACCCTCGACGTCCTCCGCGACGATGAGGAGGGGCGCGCCCTGCTGGGCGATCTTCTCCAGGACGGGGAGCAGGTCCTTCATGCTCGAGATCTTCTTCTCGAAGATCAGGAGGTACGGGTTCTCGAGCACGACTTCCATGCGCTCGGGGTCGGTCACGAAGTACGGCGACGAGTAGCCGCGGTCGAAACGCATGCCTTCGACGACGTCGAGCACGGTGTCGATCGTGCGCGACTCTTCCACGGTGATGACGCCGTCCTTGCCGACCTTTTCCATCGCTTCCGCGATGATCTTGCCGATCTCCTCGTCGTTGTTCGCGGAGATGGTGCCCACCTGCGCGATCATCTTGCCCTTGACGGGCTTGCTCAGCTTCTTGAGCTCCTCGACCACGGTGGTGACCGCGATGTCGATGCCCTTCTTGAGCTCCATGGGGTTCGCGCCCGCGGTCACGCTCTTGATGCCCTCGCGGTAGATGGCCTGGGCGAGCACGGTCGCGGTGGTGGTGCCGTCACCGGCCACGTCCGAGGTCTTGCTCGCGACCTCGCGCACCATGCGCGCCCCCAGGTTCTCCATCGGATCCTTGAGGTCGATCTCCTTCGCCACCGTCACCCCGTCCTTGGTGATCAGGGGGGAGCCGAACTTCTTGTCGAGGACGACGTTCCGGCCCTTGGGCCCGAGCGTCACCTTGACCGCGTCCGCGAGCGCGTTCACGCCCTTGAGGATCGCGCTGCGCGCGTCCTCGCGATAGATGATGTCTTTCGCCATTTGTCTTCCGTTCCTCCGCTATCAGCCCAGAATTCCGAGGATCTCGTCTTCCTTGACGATGAGGTATTCGGTGCCGTCGAGCTTGACCTCGGTGCCGGACCACTTGCCGACCAGCACCTTGTCTCCCGCCTTCACCGCCAGCGGCTCGCGCTGGCCGTTCTCGAGCATGCGCCCGGAGCCCACGGCGACGACCTCCGCCTGCTGCGGCTTCTCCTTCGCGGTGTCGGGCACGATGATCCCGCCGACCTTCTGCTCCGACTCCTCGATCCGCTTAACGAGGACGCGGTCATGGAGCGGCCTTACCTTCGCCATGTTTTGCTTGCCTCCGGTGCTGGGTGTGGGGGCAGCGCCGCGTCCCGTGGACGCAGGCGCCGCCGGTTTCTGGGCCGCGCGCGCGGCCGGTTTGTGCGGAGCTGCTTTCGCGCCGCTCTTCGCCGGGGCCTTGCCGGGCTTCTTGCCGGCCTTCACCGTGTCACATCCATCATGCGTTGTTGCTCCTGACGTTGAGGCGGCCCCGCCTCGGAGGCGGGGCCGCGCGTGGTGGGCCGGTTACTCCTTGACCGTGTACTCCGCGTCGACCACGTCGTCGGCGGGCTGGCCCGACGAGGACGAGGGGCCGCCGGACGCGGACGGGCCGGACGGACCGCCACCTTCGCCGGACGGCGGACCCGCCGCCTTGTAGAGCGACTCGGCCACGCGGTGGCTCAGTTGCGTGACGCGCTCGACCGCCGACTTGAGCGCGGCCGTGTCCTCGCCCTCCATCGCCTTGCGCGCCTCCGCGACCGCGTCTTCGATCTCCTTGGCCTGGCCGGCGTCGATCTTCTCCTTGTTGTCGGCCAGCAGCTTCTCCAGGTTGTAGGCGAGCGAGTCCGCCTGGTTGCGCAGGTCGACCCTCTCGCGGCGCTGCTTGTCCTCCTCGGAGTGGGCCTGCGCCTCCTTGACCATCTTCTCCACCTCGTCCTTGTCGAGGCCGGACGACGAGGTGATGGTGATGTTCTGCGTCTTGCCGGTGGCCCGGTCCTTCGCCGACACGTTCAGGATCCCGTTGGCGTCGATGTCGAACGTGACCTCGATCTGCGGGACCCCGCGCGGAGCGGGGGGGATGCCGACGAGATGGAACTTGCCGAGCGTCCGGTTGTCCCGGGCCATCTCGCGCTCGCCCTGCAGGACGTGGATCTCGACGGAGGGCTGGCTGTCGGCCGCGGTCGAGAAGACCTCCTGCTTCTTGGTGGGGATCGTGGTGTTCCGCTCGATGAGCTTCGTCATCACGCCGCCGAGGGTCTCCACGCCGAGGCTCAGCGGGGTGACGTCCAGCAGCAGCACGTCCTTCACGTCACCGGACAGGATGCCGGCCTGGATGGCCGCGCCGACGGCGACGACCTCGTCGGGGTTGACCCCCTTGTGCGGCTCCTTGCCGAAGAACTTCTGCACCGTGTCCTGGATCTTCGGCATGCGCGTCATGCCGCCGACCAGCACGACCTCGTCGATGTCCTTGCCCTCGACGCTCGCGTCCTTGAGGGCCTGCTTGACGGGCGGGATGGACTTGTCGATGAGGTCCGCGACCAGCTGCTCCAGCTTGGCCCGCGTCAGCTTCAGGCTGAGGTGCTTGGGCCCGGAAGCGTCCGCGGTGACGAAGGGCAGGTTGATCTCGGTCTCGACCGTGCTGCTGAGCTCGATCTTGGCCTTCTCCGCGGCCTCGCGCAGGCGCTGGATGGCCATCTTGTCCTTGCCGAGGTCGATGCCCTGGTCCTTCTTGAACTCGGTGACGATCCAATCGATGATCCGCTGGTCGAGGTTGTCGCCGCCGAGGTGGGTGTCGCCGTTCGTGGCCTTGACTTCGACCACGCCTTCGCCGACCTCCAACGCCGAGATGTCGAACGTGCCGCCGCCGAAGTCGTAGACGGCGATCGTCTCGTCCTTCTTCTTGTCGAGACCGTAGGCCAGCGCGGCCGCCGTCGGCTCGTTCACGATGCGCTGGACGTCCAGGCCCGCGATCTTGCCCGCGTCCTTCGTGGCCTGGCGCTGCGAGTCGTTGAAGTAGGCGGGCACGGTGATGACCGCCTTGGTGACCTTCTCACCGAGGTAGTCCTCCGCCGACTGCTTCAGCTTCTGCAGGATCATGGCCGAGATCTCGGGCGGCGAATACAGCTTGCCGCGGACCTCGATCCGGACGTCGCCGTTCGGCCCCTCGACCACCTTGTAGGGGACCATCTTCACTTCCTCGGCGACCTCCGAGAACTTGCGGCCCATGAACCGCTTGATCGAATAGATCGTGTTCTCCGGGTTCGTCACGGCCTGGCGCTTCGCGACCTGGCCGACGAGGCGCTCGCCTTCCTTCGTGAACGCCACGACGGACGGGGTCGTGCGGCCCCCCTCCGAGTTGGGGATCACGGTCGGCGAATCGCCCTCCAGGACGGCCACGACCGAATTGGTCGTCCCCAGATCGATTCCAACCACCTTGCTCATTGCTCACGCCTCCCCTGGACGGGTTGTCCAGGCATGAATATAGGGTTGGCCTTAGCGTTTGTCAAGCACTAAAGCTGAGTCTATTGCACTCATGTGCTTCCTGGCACGTCGGGTGGACAGTAAATCCCACCGATGTAATGGCTTGCAAACCGGGGGCCGGGTGCTGCTACAATCCGAGGAGGAGGCGTGTCTATTCCCGCATCGGGACTGCCGGGAGGGCCGGCGGAGCCAACCGGGCCAACCGGGAGCCCCACGGGGCCCCTGGACCGCAAGCTCTGCCAGGTGGGCGGAGTCAATCAGAACTACACGTCCGCCGCCGGGACCCTCTACCACATACAGATCGAAGACCTCGGACCCGTGATGGACCGTGTCTCCAACCGCGAGCTCCGGCGCGTGAACGTGATCGTGTACGCGAACTACGGCGAGCAGAACGCGCAGATCGTCCACGGGCGCGACCACGACTACCCCGACATCCGCTCCCACGCCCACAACACCTTCATCAAGTCGCGCATCGCCGACCTCGCCGCGGAGGCGCGGCGCGTGATCGAAGAGGCGGAGCAGAAGCAGGTCATGCGGATCAAGTGCCTGATCCGCGAGTACTACATCACGAAGAGCGAGGCGGTGAAGAAGGAGTTCGAGGAGGCGAACGAGGTGTTCCCGTTCCTCTTCTCGCGTGCCTTCCTGGAGCTCCGGATGGAGCGCGCCAGCGCGCCCGTGTCGACGCCCGCCGTCGCTTCGGCCGCTCCCGCGCCCGACCTCGAGGCCCTGCCCCTCGAGGAAGCCCGCTCCGCCGCGGATATCGTGAAGGAGCTGGCGGCGCAGATCCAGCAGATCATGGGCGACATCGACGACGGCCTGCAGCGCCTGAAAGCGGCGGGCAAGTCCGACGACATCCTCGTGCAGACGTGCCGGAAGCTGATCGCGCGGGCCCAGGAGACCCTGAACGACCCGGAGGCCTCGGGCTTCACCGTGCGGCGCCTGGAGATGACGCGCAACAGCCTCAGCACGACCCTGCGCCAGGTGGCGAGCCGCCTCAAGGCCAACATCTAGCCGGCGGCCGCTTCAGTCCTTGGCGGCCAGGGCCTCCGAGAAGTTGTAGCGGACCTCGGGGGCGAGCTTCGTGATCCGCATCCCCTCCACGCCCTTGATGCGGCAGGAGAGCGCGGCCAGCTCCGGGCCGTCCTTCTGGCAGTAGTGGATCTCGCAGTACCGGCACTCGCCGTTCCAGCAGTAGCGGCCCCAGGCGATGTCGGAGGCCACGAAGGCGAGCTGGCGCAGCAGGAGGTTGTTCTCCGGGACCTCGAAACGGCGGCCCAGGACCTCGATCGAGATCAGTTTGTCGTACGGCTCGTAGAGGTCGGACACGTGCTCGGCTGCGATTATAGAATCTGAACTACCTTGGCCGCCGAGCCCGCCCTTCGCCCCGAGTTCCGCCCCTACGTTGCCGACGACCAGGACCTGCCCGAGCTCACCCTCCGCGCCCTCGTCCTCGGATCGATCCTCGGCCTCGTGTTCGGGGCCTCGTCCGTCTACCTGGGCCTGCGCGTCGGCCTCACCGTGTCCGCCTCCATCCCCATCGCCGTCGTCTCGATCACGATCTTCCGGCGCCTCTCCCGGGTCCTCGGCTCCCAGGCCTCGATCCTCGAGAACAACATCGTCCAGACGGCGGGATCGGCGGGGGAGTCGATCGCGGGGGGAGTGATCTTCACCATCCCCGCCCTCATCTTCCTGGGCTTCGAGCTGGACTGGACGCGCACGATGGTGCTGGCCCTCATGGGCGGCGTGCTGGGCGTCCTGATGATGATCCCGCTGCGGCGGTACCTGATCGTCAAGGAGCACGGCGTCCTCACCTACCCGGAAGGGACGGCCTGTGCCGAGGTCCTGATCGCGGGCGAAAAGGGCGGCACGGAAGCGGGCGTGATCTTCACCGGTCTGTTCGCGGGGGCCCTCTACAAGTTCCTCAACCTGATCCTGGCCTTCTGGAACGAGTTCCCGGAGAGGGTGCTCGGCTTCTATCACCGCACGGCCCGCATCCGGCTGGACACCGATCCCGCTCTGCTCGGGGTGGGCTACATCATCGGCTACCGGTCGTCGGCCCTCATGGTCGGCGGGGGCCTCTTGTCTTCGCTCGTCCTCATTCCCGCCATCGGGCTCTTCGGCGAGGGCCGGCTGACCCCGCTGTACCCCGCCACCGTGCCCATCCCCGGGATGGGGACGGACGACATCTGGTCGAACTACATCCGCTACATCGGGGCGGGCGCGGTGGCCGCGGGCGGGATCATCAACCTGGCGCGCGCCCTGCCCACCATCATCGACTCCTTCCGCGCCTCCTTCCGGGACCTGCGGAAGATGCGGGGCGAGGGCGGCGCGTCCGGCCGGCGGACGGAGCGCGACATCCCTATCAACGTGGTCTTGATCGGCAGCGTCGTGCTCGCCTTCGCCATGACCCTTGTTCCGCAGCTCCACGTGAACCTGCTCACCGCGGTCCTGATCATCCTCTTCGGGTTCTTCTTCTCGGTGGTCGCGTCACGCATCACGGGTGAGCTGGGCTCGTCGTCCTGCCCCATCAGCGGCATGGCCATCGCCACCTTGATGGGTACTTGCGCCCTGTTCCTGGTCCTGGGATGGACGGGGCACGAGTACACGGCGGTGGCCCTCTCCGTCGGGGCCGTGGTCTGCATCGCGGCCAGCAATGCCGCGACGACGAGCCAGGACCTCAAGACGGGCTACCTGGTGGGGGCGACGCCCTGGAAGCAGCAGCTCGCCCTCATGATCGGCGTGCTCACCACCGTCTTCGTGGTGGGGGGCACCGTCATCTTCCTGAACAACAACTTCACGCAGATCACACCCGTGCAGATCGCGGTCCCGCTGCTTCCCGAGGCCGGAGCCAAGACCCTGTCCGGGCCCGACCACGTGGTCTACCAGGTCCGCCGCACGCACGCCGAAGGCGCCGTCCCCAACGGCACCTACCTCGTGGACCCCGCCGGCGTCGTCC
>Ga0207648_10000892_pt1 | contig 33688 bp, 34 predicted proteins | sample KBSMisM32_FD_184310 | JGI IMG/M metagenome (GOLD analysis project Ga0207648, IMG submission 184310) | Miscanthus rhizosphere microbial communities from Kellogg Biological Station, Michigan, USA - KBS Miscanthus M3-2 (SPAdes) (version 2) | ecosystem: Host-associated > Plants > Roots >... | reverse complement strand
GCCCGTCACAGTCGCTCCATCGCGAAAGGCGCCCCGCACGACTGACGTGCGCGAGCCGCCGCCCCAAGGCAGGCGCGGCCGCGACGACATCGATCCGGAGTTGCTGCCATCGCGCGCGGCGATTCTGGAGGCGCTGAAAGCGACGGGCGTGCCGATGCCTGCTTCGGAGCTCGTGCTGGCGATGGCGGTCGACAAGCGCGCCCGCGACGCGTTCCTCGGGCGCGTGGCCGCCATGCAGCGCGACGGCCAGCTGCTGATGAATCGCAAGGGCGAGCTTTGCGTCACCGCGAAACTCGATTTCATCAGCGGCACGGTGCAGGGACATCCCGACGGCTACGGCTTTCTCGTTCCCGACGACGGCGGGGCCGACCTCTTCCTGAGCCAGGCTGAGATGCACAAGGTCCTGCACGGGGATCGCGCAACGGCGCGGCGCTCGGGCGTGGATCGTCGCGGCCGGCCCGAGGGAGAACTCATCGACGTGCTGACGCGCGCCAATCAGACGGTCGTCGGACGCCTCTACGACGAGCGTGGCATTACGTTCGTCGTCGCCGAGAATCGGCGGATCAATCAGGATCTTCTCGTGCCCCAGGACGAGCGCGGCGCCGCGAAATCCGGCGACGTCGTCGTCGTCGAGATCGTCCAGCAACCGTCGCCGCAGCACGAGGCGATCGCTCGCGTCGTCGAAGTGCTGGGAGGCTACACCGATCCCGGCATGGAGATCGAGATCGCGCTGCGCAAGCACGACCTGCCGCACGAGTTCAGTCTCGCGGCACGGAAGCAGGCGGGCAAGCTTCCCCCCGAAGTCACCGATCGCGACCGCGCAGGCCGCGCCGACATCACGTCGCTTCCGCTCGTGACCATCGACGGGGAGACGGCGAAGGACTTCGACGACGCCGTCTACTGCGAGCGCCGCGGGAAAGGGTTTCGCCTCATCGTGGCGATCGCCGACGTTTCGCATTACGTGAAGGATGGCGATCCGCTGGACCGCGATGCACGCGAGCGCGGCACGTCCGTCTATTTCCCGCGCCGCGTGATTCCCATGCTCCCGGAAGCGCTGTCGAACGAGCTCTGCTCGCTCAAGCCGGACGTCGACCGCCTGTGCATGGTCTGCGACATGGAAGTGACCGCCGAAGGCCGGATCACGAAGTACGAGTTCTACCCGGCCGTCATGCACTCGCGCGCGCGTCTCACCTATACGCAAGTCTGGGGCTGGCTCTCCGATCCGGCGAGTGCGCCCCGCGCGGCGAAGGCGCTGCTGCCCCGCCTAACCGATCTCTACGCGCTCTTCCACGCGCTGCAGCGCGCGCGCGAAGCCCGCGGCGCCATCGATTTCGACAGCGTCGAAATGCAGCTCGAGTTCGACGTCAGGGGCAAGATCGTCCGCGTGGTGCCTGTCGTGCGCAACGATGCCCACAAGCTCATCGAGGAGTGCATGCTCGCGGCGAACGTCTGCACGGCGGAGTTCCTGGCGCGCCACAAGCACCCGGCTCTTTACCGGGTGCACGAGGGACCGACACCGGAGAAGCTCGCGGCGCTGCGGGACTTTCTCGCGAGCTGTGCCCTCGCCCTTCCCGGCGGCGACAATCCGACGGCGGCCGACTACGCGTCGTTGCTGCTGCGGATCAAGGATCGTCCGGATTACGCATTGCTGCAGACCGTGCTGCTGCGCTCGCTGCAGCAGGCCCGCTACCGGCCGGACAACGTCGGCCACTTCGGCTTGTCGTACGAGGCTTATGCGCACTTCACGTCGCCGATCCGCCGCTATCCCGACCTCGTCGTCCATCGCGCGATCAAGGCGGTGCTGGGAGGCCGCGAGTACAAGCCTTCGGGGATGTCGTGGAACGAGCTTGGCGTGCATTGCTCGCTCACCGAGCGCCGCGCCGACGACGCGACCCGCGACGTCGAGAACTGGCTCAAGTGCTATTTCATGCAGGACAAGGTCGGCGAGAGCTTCGACGGCACGATCAGCGGCGTGACGAGCTTCGGCATCTTCGTCACGCTCGATGGCCTCAACATCGACGGCCTCGTGCACGTGACGGAGCTCGGCCGCGACTATTTCCATTTCGATGCCGCGCGCCACGCCATGCTGGGCGAACGCAGCGGCCGGATGTTCCAGCTCGCGGGTCGCGTGCGCGTGACGGTGGCGCGCGTCGATCTCGAGACCGCGAAGATCGACTTCACCCTCGCTGACGACGCCGGATCGGCGGCGCCCTCGTTCGACATGAAGTCGACTGCCCGGGACGTTCCCGCGCGCAAGGTGCGCAGAGGACCCTCCACCTCGAGGCGCTGACGTACCCGGCATGGATCTCGTCCTGCAAGGTCCGGCGCTTGCGACGCCCGAGATCGCGTCCATCGCTTCGCTCGCCGGCGCGCAGGGCATCCATGCGCTCGCGGGTGGATCGGCGCCGGCCTTTCGCCTGACCCGCATCGAGCGCCGGGAGGGTGTTGCCGAACGCTGCGCCGCGGCAGGCATCGATCACGCGTTCGTGCCGCCCGATCTCGCTCGCGACCGCGTTCGGGTCGTCGCGATGGACATGGATTCGACGCTCATCACCATCGAATGCATCGACGAGATCGCAGACCTCCTGGGCATCAAGGCGGAAGTCGCTGCGATCACCGCTGCCGCAATGCGTGGCGAGATCGATTTCCCCGCGAGCCTCGCGCGACGCGTGGCGCTCCTCGAGGGCGTGCCGATCGGCGAGCTCGAGCGAGTCTACGACGAGCGCGTCACCCTCTCGCCGGGAGCGGAGCGGATGCTGGACGGTTTCCGCGCAGCGGGCGCGAAAACGCTCCTCGTTTCCGGTGGCTTCACCTTTTTCACGGATCGTCTCGCCGCGCGGCTTGGCTTCGACGAAACGGCCGCCAACACGCTCGAGATCGACGCCGGCAAGTTGACCGGGCGCGTCATTCCGCCGATCGTCGACGGCAACGTGAAGGCCGCGCGGCTGTCGGCGATGCGCGAGGGATTGGCAGGCGAAAACGGCATCGCGCTCGCGATCGGCGACGGCGCGAACGACGTGCCCATGCTCAAGGCAGCCGACATTTCAATCGCCTACCATGCGAAGCCGATCGTGCGCGCGCAGGCGACGTACGCGATAGACCACTGCGGCCTCGACGCCGTACTCAATTTGTTCCGCTGAACGCGAGGTGTCGCGTCGGAATGGGCGGGGCCGCAGGGTATGAGCCTCCGGGCGCCTGAGTCATGAAGCCCGGAGGCTCATACCCTGCGGCCCCTGAACGCGATTCGCTTTCAGTCGTCGTCGAAATCGCCCTCGTCCATCCAGGCCATCTGGATGGCCTCGAGAATCTTCTCGCCGCAGTGCTTCGGGTCGTCGTCGAAGTCGGGCAGCTCCTGCACCCAGCGCTTGAGATCGGTGAAGACGATCGTCCGCGGATCGACGTCCGGATGTTTTTCGGCGAGCGAGAGCGCGATGTCGCGCGTGTCAATCCATTTCATGGGAGTGGCGTCTCTACTTGTTTTCTTTGGCGTAATTGATCGTGTAGCGCGGTATTTCGATCTTAAGGTCGCTGTCGGCGACGAGCGCCTGGCACGAGAGCCGCGATAACGGCGTCAGGCCCCACGCGCGGTCGAGGAGATCGTCTTCGTCCTCGCTCGACGGTTCGAGCGTGTTGAATCCCTCGCGCACGATCACGTGGCACGTCGTGCACGCGCAGGACTTTTCGCACGCGTGCTCGATCTCGATGCCCTCCCCGAGCAGGCTGTCGCAGATCGAAACCCCGCTCGTCGCGTCGAACGTCTTCCCTTCGGGGCAGATCTCCGGGTGCGGAAGCACGACGATCTTGGGCATGAAGGACAGGATCTGTTGTTCAGGTGAGCGCGTCGATGTTGCGGCCCGTCAGCGCGCGGGCGACGCCGCGATCCATCCGCTGCGCGGCGAATTCGCCGGTGGCCCGATTGAGCGCATCGACCGCGGCGGCAAGCGCCGTCGCGTCGCCACCTTCGCGGCGGACGAGGACGTCGGCGATCGCCTTGTCGATCACGCGGCGTGCGTCCGGGGTGAGCAGATCGCCGTCGGCCGCCAGCGCGGCGCGCGTCGCAGCGACCAGTTGCTCCGCCTCGACCTCCGCCTCGGCGCGGGCGCGCGCGGCCATGTCGTCCTGTGCATGCGCGATCGAATCCTGCAGCATCCGCGCGATCTCGCTGTCCGACAGTCCGTAGGACGGCTGCACGACGATGGCGGCCTCGACGCCCGAAGTCTGCTCGCGTGCGGAGACCGAGAGCAAGCCATCCGCGTCGATCTGGAAAGTCACCTTCACCCGCGCGGCACCCGCCGGCATTGGTGGGATGCCGCGGAGCTCGAACCGCGCAAGCGACCGGCAATCGGCGACCTTCTCGCGTTCGCCCTGCACGACATGGATCGCGATCGCCGTCTGCCCGTCCTTGAACGTGGTGAATTCCTGCGCGCGCGTGACGGGGATCGTGGAATTGCGGGGCACGATCTTCTCGGAGATTCCGCCCATCGTCTCGAGCCCGAGCGAAAGCGGAATCACGTCGAGCAGCAGCCAGTCGTCGCCCGCCGCGCGATTGCCCGCGAGAACGTTGGCCTGGATTGCGGCGCCGAGGGCGACGACCTGGTCCGGATCGAGATTGTTGAGCGGCGGTTGCCCGAAGAACTCCCCGACGGCCTTCTGGATCTGCGGCATCCGCGTCGAGCCGCCGACCATCACCACACCATGGATGTCCGCCGGGGTGAGCCCCGCGTCGCGCAACGCGCGCTTCACCGGGCCCAGGGTTTTCGCCACGAGATGCGCCGTGATGTCCCTGAACGTGTCCACGCCGAGCGCCAACTCCACCCTCGTGCCGTCGGACAGTGTCGCGTGGATAGGCGCCGACGCATGCAGCGTCAGGTTCTCTTTCGCCTCGCGCGCCTTGACCATCAGGGCACGCGTGTCTTCAGGGGACAACGGCGGCAGTCCCGCGGCCTCGAGCATCCAGCAGTGGACGCGATGGTCGAAGTCGTCGCCGCCGAGCGCCGAATCGCCGTTCGTCGCAAGCACTTCGAACACGCCGCGAGTGAGCTTCAGTATCGAGATGTCGAACGTGCCGCCGCCGAGGTCGTAGATCGCGTACGTGCCCTCCGACGCGTTGTCGAGGCCATACGCAATTGCCGCCGCCGTCGGCTCGTTCAGGAGACGCAGCACGTCGAGGCCCGCAAGCCTGGCGGCATCCTTGGTCGCCTGCCGCTGCGCCTCGTCGAAATAGGCGGGCACCGTTACGACTGCGCCCGCGAGCTTGCCCGCGAGGCTCGCCTCCGCGCGAATGCGCAGCGCGCGCAGGATCTCGGCCGAGATTTCGACCGGGCTCTTCACACCCGCACGCGTCGCGAGCTTCACCATGCCCGGCCCGTCGATGAAGCGGTACGGGAAACGCCGGGCATCCGGAAGATCGGCGAGGCCACGGCCCATCATTCGCTTCACCGAAACGATCGTGTTGCGCGGATCGCGTGCCTGCATCGCCTGCGCCGGATAACCCACGTCGACGGAACGTTCGCCATAGCGAACGATCGAGGGCAGCAACGGATGGCCGTTCTCGTCCGGAAGCACGACGGGAATGCGGTTCCGCACCGTCGCCACGAGCGAATTGGTCGTGCCGAGATCGATGCCGACTGCGAGCCGGTGCTCGCGCGCGACGGGCGCGTCCGGTTCCGAGATCTGCAGGAGCGCCATCAGCGCGATTCCCGACGGGGGCAGGCGAAACAGGCGCGGCGGCTCATCATCCTTCCACCCTGTCGAGCATCACGTCGATGTCATCGACGACCTTGGTCAGGAAGCGCAACTCGCGCACAGGTCCCCGCGCGCCGTCCCATGCGCCGTCGACGTCGAGCAACGAAGAGACGCGCGTTTCGAGCTCGCGCGCTTCGGTGCGCACTTCGTCGACGATGGCCTCGAGCGCGCGCGTGTCGCCCCGCTCGGCGGCGTCCGCCGCTTCCTCTCGCCGCTCGAGCTGCCGCTCCAGGAACTCGAGCGGGAGCGCGGTATCGGTCTCGTCGAATGCATCGATGCCGTGCAGCGACAGGAGATATTGCGCGCGAGCCACCGGATCCTTGAGCGTGCGGTAGGCCTCGTTGACCCTAGCCGATGACTGGAGAGCCAGGCGCTGCACCTTGTCGTCGGCGGTCGCGTGACGATCCGGATGCACTTCGCCTTGCAGTTCTTGATAGGCGCGGTCGAGGACCCCCTGATCGAAGCGGAAACGCTCCGGCAGGCCGAACAACTGGAAATGGTTGCGCGAGAAATCGATCATCGCCATCCCGCGCCGGCTAGAAACGGGTCAAAAATGACGCGCAGCTATTTTTGCTGGACGTTGAAAGACTCGCCGCAGCCGCACTCGTCCTTGACATTGGGGTTGTTGAACTTGAATCCCTCGTTCAACCCTTCGCGCGCGAAGTCGAGCTCCGTCCCGTCGAGGAACTGCAGGCTCTTCGGATCGACGAGCACCTTCACGCCGTGACTCTCGAACGAGAGATCCTCGGGCCGGACATCGTCCGCGTACTCGATCTTGTACGCGAGGCCCGAGCAGCCGGACGTGCGCACGCCCAGCCGCAGCCCGATGCCCTTGCCGCGCTTGTCGAGGCGGCTCGCGACGTGCTTGGCCGCGGATTCGGTCAGTGTGATGGCCATCTTCAAGTCTCTGCGTTGCGAAATCGACGTTTGCGCGTTCCCACTCAGTCAGCCGCCTCGACCTGCGGCGTTTCCGTGGCGGTTGCGGCGTTCGGCGCCGCGTGCTTCGCCTTGTAATCGGCCACCGCCGCCTTGATCGCATCCTCGGCGAGGATCGAGCAGTGAATCTTCACCGGCGGCAGCGCCAACTCTTCGGCAATCTGCGTGTTCCGGATCGACGCCGCCTCGTCCAGTGTCTTGCCCTTCACCCATTCGGTGACGAGCGACGACGAGGCGATGGCCGAGCCGCAGCCGTACGTCTTGAACTTGGCGTCTTCAATCACGCCGTCCTTCCCCACGCGAATCTGCAGCTTCATCACGTCGCCGCATGCCGGCGCCCCGACCATGCCGGTGCCGACGTCCTCGGCGTTCTTCGCGAACGAGCCGACGTTGCGCGGATTTTCGTAGTGATCGAGAACCTTGTCGCTGTATGCCATGTTGAGTCTCCTGTTTCGACCCGTCGACTTCCGTTTGCGCGCCGGGTCAGTGCGCTGAATCCGTGTGCCGCTATCAGTGTGCAGCCCATTGGACGGTGTCGAGATCCACGCCGTCCTTGTACATTTCCCACAACGGAGACAGCTCGCGGAGCTTCTCCACTTTCCGGCGCACGAGCTCGATCGTGTAGTCGATCTCGGCCTCCGTCGTGAAACGGCCGATGGTGAACCGAATCGAGCTGTGCGCGAGCTCGTCGCTTCGTCCCAGCGCGCGGAGCACGTACGAGGGCTCGAGCGACGCCGACGTGCACGCCGATCCGGACGACACCGCGATGTCCTTGATGGCCATGATCAGGCTCTCGCCCTCGACGAAGTTGAAGCTCACGTTGAGGTTGTGCGGCACGCGACGCTCGAGGTCGCCGTTGATGTAGATCTCCTCGACACCTTCGAGCCCCTTCGCGAGCCGGTCCCGCAGCATCCGGATGCGCTCGTTCTCGGTCGCCATTTCGAGCTTGGCAATCCGGAACGCCTCGCCCATGCCGACGATCTGATGCGTCGGAAGCGTACCCGAGCGCATCCCGCGCTCGTGACCGCCGCCGTGCATCTGCGCCTCGATCCGCACGCGTGGCTTGCGCCGCACGAACAGGGCGCCCACACCCTTCGGCCCATACGTCTTGTGTGCCGAGAACGACATCAGGTCGACTTTGAGCGCACCCAGGTCGAGCGGAATCTTGCCAGTCGCCTGCGCGGCATCGACGTGAAAGATGATGCCCCGGGCTCGGCAGACTTCGCCGAACGCAGCGATGTCCTGCACGACGCCGATCTCGTTGTTGACAGCCATCACCGAGACGACGGTCGTGTCCGGCCGAAGCGCATTCTTGAACGCCTCGAAGTCGACGAGGCCGTCCTGCAGCACATCGAGATAGGTGACCTCGTAGCCTTCGCGCTCGAGCTCGCGCATCGTGTCGAGGGTGGCCTTGTGCTCCGTGCGCACGGTGACGAGGTGCTTGCCCTTGTCCTTGTAGAAATGCGCGGCGCCCTTGAGTGCCAGATTGATCGATTCAGTGGCGCCCGACGTGAAGACGAGCTCCCGCGGGTCGCAGTTCACGAGCGCCGCAATATGCTCGCGCGCCTCTTCGACGGCCTTCTCGGCGGTCCATCCCAATGAGTGCGAGCGCGACGCGGGATTGCCGAAATTCTCCGTGAGGCACGGAATCATCTTTTGCGCCACCCGCGGATCGACGGGCGTCGTTGCCGAATAGTCGAGGTAAATCGGAGTTTTCATCGAAGCGTTTCCATCGGGAGGCATGTCGAGGCTCAAACCACCGCGGCCGGTTCGTTCGTCCGAGGCGGCGCGGGCGCGGGCCGCTGGTCCTGGAGCACGTTGACGTCGGACTTGGCCTGTTGCGCCACGAGCTCCGCCAGCGTCACCGAGCGCAGATAGCTCAGGATGTGGGCGTTCAGGTTGGCCCACAACTCGTGGGTCATGCATCGCTTGCCGTCATCCTTGCAATTCTCCCGGCCGCCGCATTTGGTGGCATCGATCGGTTCGTCGACAGCGACGATGACATCGGCCACCGAGATCGTCTCGGCACCCCGCGCGAGCCGATAACCGCCGCCGGGGCCGCGAACGCTATCTACCAAGCCGTGCCGGCGCAGCTTGCCGAACAGCTGTTCGAGATACGACAGGGAAATCTTCTGCCGCTGGGATACGCCGGCCAGCGTGACCGGCGTTTTGGTGCCATGCATCGCGACATCGATCATCGCGGTCACGGCAAATCGTCCTTTGGTGGTCAGGCGCATGGTCGCTCACCCGTAGTCAATTGATTTCTCTCAGAATTGCCGTCAACGTCGGCGGCGGTAAGTGCCCACTTGGGGGCGTCCGGAGAATTGTCCATAATAACAATCCCGACTAACTTAGTCAACTAAAAGACCCCCAAGTTCACTCAATCATTTGACTGAGCCGCTTGGGATCGAAACCCTCCCCCACCGCCTTGGCGTCCCCACACTCGACACCACCCTCTTGCAACCGGGAAACCAGTTCCTGCAGCCGCGCGTCGGTGTCGGCCACGTGGTCAATGAGTCTGTGGATCGCCTGCGCCATCGGATCGTTCATGTCGGCAGCGATCGCGTACGCGGAGAAACCCATTTTCGCAGCATGGCTTTCTCGCCTTACTGCGTCGTCCCCTTCCAGGATTCTGGCGGGGATGCCGACCGCCGTCGCTCCTGCAGGAACGTCGCGCACTACGACGGCATTTGAGCCTATCTTGGCCCCATCTCCCACTAAAATCGGGCCAAGGATTTTGGCCCCCGCGCCGATCACCACCCCCTTGCCCAGCGTCGGATGGCGCTTGCCTGCTTTCCACGATGTCCCGCCCAAAGTCACCCCGTGGTACAGCGTGCAGTCATCCCCGATGTCGGCCGTCTCGCCGATGACGATGCCCATTCCGTGGTCGATGAAAACCCGGCGGCCAACGACCGCTCCGGGGTGGATCTCGATCCCCGTCAGCCAGCGGGACCAGTGGGCCAACCAGCGGGCGAGCCAACGCAACCCGGCGCGCCAGAGCCGATGCGATACCCAACGGTGCCAAGTGAGCGCATGCAAACCTGGATAGCAGGTGAGGACTTCCCACTGGGTCCGGGCGGCGGGGTCGCGGTCGAAAACGACAGCGATGTCTTCGCGAAGGCGGCTAAACATCCAAGCATTTTCCCATTTCCGACTGGGTTGCTCAACTATTGGGCCGTCGGCCGCACCATCAACCCCCGACCGCCATCGACTCCCGACCGACTTCCCCCGTTTGCCGCGCTATGCCGAATTGACTAATATCGGCCCGCCCAAAGCGCAAGGCACGACCGCGACGGCCGATCCATTTGCCGCCGACCCGACTTGTGCGCCACTCCGGAGGAATCATGTCCCATCGAGCCGGTTTGCTCGTCCCATTCCTTGCTGCCGCCGGGATCGCACTGCCGGCCGTGGCGCAGGAAGTCACGCTCAAGGTCCACCACTTCTGGGCACCGACGGCGATGCCTCCCTCCACGATCCTGACGCCCTGGTGCGACAAGATCGCGAAAGACTCGAACAACCGGATGAAATGCCAGATCTATCCGGCGATGCAGTTGGGCGGCGCGCCGCCGCAACTGATCCAGCAGGCAATGGACGGCGTGGCCGACATCGTCTGGACCCTTCCCGGCTACACCGCGGGCCGCTTTCCGATGATGGAAGTTTTCGAGCTGCCGTTCATGTCGCAGAGCGCGGAAGCGACGAGCCAGGCCGCTTGGGAGTACTACACGCAATACGGTTACAAGGAATTTCCCGGCATCAAGGCGCTCGCCGTCAACGTGCATGACAACGGTTACGTCCACACCGTCGCGAAGCAAGTCAAGGTGATGGCGGACTTCAAGGGCCTCAAGATGCGCGCACCGACGCGGCAGACGAACAAGCTTCTGGGCGCGCTCGGCGCAACCCCGGTCGCCATGCCGCTGCCGGCGCTGGGCGAAGCGTTGTCGAAAGGAGTTGTCGACGGCTATATGCTGCCTTGGGAAGTGATCCCGTCGATCAAGGCGCACGAGTTCACGAAGTTCGAGAGCGAAACCGACCCGAAGTCGCGCGCGCTCTACACCGCCGTGTTCATCCTCGCGATGAACCAGGCGAAGTACGACAGCCTTCCCCCCGACTTGAAGCAGGTGATCGACGCGAATTCGGGCGCTGCCCTGTCGAAGGCGATGGGCACTCAGTGGGACGCTTCCGCGCCGCCCGGACGAAAGGCTGCCTCCGACCGCGGTAACACGTTCTACGTGATTCCGGCGTCCGAGCTCGACAACTGGCAGAAGGCGACCGCCAACCTGCCTGACGAGTGGATCAAGGATGTCGGCGCGAAAGGCCAGGACGGCAAGATGCTGCTGCAATCCGCGAAGGACATGATCAAGAAGTACGAAAGCGCGAAGTAGCGCCTTGCACCAGCGCTCCGTGCGATCGCCTCCGTTCCGCGATACCGACGGCTGCGCCGGCGCATGAGCGCCAAAGAACGGCGAGTCGATTCGCAAGCGTCGAGTTGGCTTGACCGGGCGTGCGCGCTTTGCGCGCTCGCGGGCGGCGCGATACTCACGTTGCTCGCCCTGATGTCGGTCGCGAGCATCGCGGGCCGCGCCTTGCTGTCGAAGCCGCTGCAGGGCGACTACGAGCTCGTGCAGACGGGCTGTGCCCTGTTCGTCGCGCTGTGCCTGCCGTATTGCCAGTTGAAGCGCGCCAACATCATCGTCGATTTCTTCACGACGAATACAAGCGCGCGCACGCAGGTTCGCCTCGATGCCCTCGGCGCGCTGCTCCTGGCGCTCGTGATGCTGCTGCTTGCCTGGCGCACCGGCGCCGGGTTGATCAGCATGCGGTCGAGCGGCGAGACCACGACGATCCTGGGGATGCCGGCGTGGTGGACGTACGCCGGCATGCTGCCGGGCATCGCGCTGACCGCGCTCGTCGCCTTTCGCGACGCATTCCGGATGCACCGCTGGTCGCGCCGGTGACGAGTCTCGGGATCGGGGCTTTCCTGTTCGGCGCGATGCTGGTCCTGATGGCATCGCGGGTGCCGATCGCCATCGCGATGTTCGTGCCCGGCGCGGTCGGCTACGTCGCGCTGTCGAGCGAGATGGCGCTCCTCAATCACCTCAAGGGCGCGCTCTTCGCCCGTTTCTCGGTCTACGACCTGTCGGTGATCCCGCTGTTCCTCTTGATGGGCCAGTTCGCGACGCAGGGCGGGCTCTCGCGATCGCTGTTCGCGTTCGCAAGCTCGCTGATCGGGCATTTTCGCGGCGGGATCGCGATGGCCGCGGTGCTCGCCTGCGCAGCGTTCGGGGCGATCTGCGGCTCGTCGGTCGCCACCGCTGCGACCGTCGCTCAGGTTGCCCTTCCGGAGATGCGCCGACTCAACTACTCGGGCCGCCTCGCAACGGCGACGCTGGCCGCCGGCGGAACGCTCGGCATCCTGATACCGCCGTCGGTCGTGCTGGTCATCTATGCGATCCTCACCGAGCAGAACATCGCGAAGCTGTTCGCCGCCGCATTCATTCCGGGGATCATCGCCGCCACGGGTTACATGATCGCGATTGCGGCGATCGTCAGGCTCCATCCGGAGCAGGGGCCGGCGCAGCCGCGCCACAGCAACGCCGAACGCTTCGCGACCTTCCTCCAGGTCTGGCCGGTGGCTGCCATTTTCCTGATCGTCTTCGGCGGCATCTACGGCGGCATCTTTACGCCGACCGAAGGTGCGGCAGTGGGGGCCGCGGCGACGTTCGTCGCCGGCCTCGCCAAGCGCGAGCTCGACCTGCCCGCGATCAAGAGCTCATTCTTCGCCACGGCCGAGACGAGCGGAATGATCTTCATGATCTTCCTGGGCGCGGACATGCTGAACTCGGCGCTCGCACTCTCGCAGATGCCCGCACAGCTCGCGCAGACCGTCTCGTCGCTCGGCCTTCCGCCGCTCGTCGTCATGGTGTGCGTGCTGCTTTTCTACATCCTGCTGGGTTGCGTGATGGACGAGCTGTCGATGATCCTGCTGACGATCCCGGTGCTGTTCCCGGCCATCATGGCGCTCGATTTCCACGGCCTCGCGCAGACGGAGAAAGCAATCTGGTTCGGGATCCTCGTGCTGATGGTCGTCGAAATCGGGCTCATCGCACCGCCGGTCGGTCTCAACGTCTACGTGATCCACAGCCTCGCCAAGGACGTGCCGATGGCGGAAACCTATCGCGGCGTCATGCCGTTCCTCGTGACCGACGCCATTCGCGTGACGCTGCTGCTCCTCTTCCCGATGCTCTCGCTGTGGCTCGTCCGCGTCCTGACCTGATGCCCGATTCCGGGAACCGCTGACGCGTTTCAGCGCAGCACGACGGCGGCGGCGATGAGAGCTATCGTCACGATGCCGAACAGGATGAGATACGCGAGCCCCAGCACCATCGCGCGACACACGATGCCGAGCCACCTCCCGCCATAGACGGCGCGCGTCGACCCCATGAGATAAACGATGACCCAGAGATAGAGGGCATCGCTGAAAAAACCCTTCGGGAGAACCGCGAGCAGCGAGCCCAAGACGAACAGGAACGCGTGGTTGTGCGCCGCGAACACGAGGTGCTCGCCGTAGAGGCGCGGGCGTGCGGGATAGTGGCGGTTGCGCCCGAGGTACAGGAGCTTGAGCAGCCCCGCGATGGCCGGGAGCAGCGCGAACATCGCGTACGGGCCGTAGCGCAGAGCGCCAGCCATGACCTGGTCCAGTTTTTGCGCCCGAGGCAGACTGTTGAAACGTGCAATCGGCTTGCGCAGGATTCCCGCGCTGCCGGCGAGTCCGCCCAGGTTCAGGTTGAAGTCGTCGTCGAGCGTGACGAAGTCGCCTTTCTGCTTGTCGTCCCGCCCGCGATTTGGCAGCTTCTCCTCCTTTGCGCCTGCAGGGTCCGGCTCGATTCTCGCCGGCTGCTCCTTCTGGAGATCCACCTGCAGCGCCTCGACATCGATCGACTCCGTCGCGAACCTGAGCGTCGCGAAGAGCAGCAGGCTTGACACCAGGAAGAGGCGCGCGGGACCGATATAGCGGCGGCGGCGGCCGGCGAGATATTCGCGCGTCAGGAATCCGGGCCGGAACAGGAGCGCGGCAAGCGTCTTCCAGAACTTGCCGTCGTACGCGATGTAGCGACCCGTCGCTTCGCGCATGAACTGCCGGAACGTCGGCAGGCGTTCGCGGGTGTTCTGGCCGCAGGCGGGGCAATAGAGGTCGGGTGCCGGCGTGCCGCAGTTGGCGCAACCGTGCACCGGCGGCTCGATGATCAACGGCGTTCCAGCAATTGATCGATGCGGGCCAGGACGCCGCGCAGGATGTTGACCTCCTCCTTCTCGAGCGCGGCACGGGCGAAGAGCCGCCGCAGGCGCGGCAGCAAGCGCTTCGGCATTTTCGGATCGAGGAAGCGCATTGCGGCGAGCGTCGCTGTCCCGTGCGCGTACAGCGCCTCGATCTCGTCGACGGTCGCGGGCGCGAAGCGCGGCGCCCGCCAGACTCCGCCGCCGGTCGCTGCCATTCGCAGCTCGTAGGCGACGACCTGCACGGCGGCCGCGAGATTGAGCGATGCATAGCCTGCGTTCGCGGGAATCGTGGCGACGATGCCGCAACGCGCGAGCTCCGCGTTTGACAACCCCGACATTTCGGTGCCGAACACGAGGGCGACGTCGCCATGCGCAGCCAGGCCGACCGCCTCGCCGGCGGCTTCGCGCACGGATAGCACGCGGCCCGCGAACTCACGTGGCCGCGCCGAGAGCCCCACCGCCGCGACGCAGCCTGCGAGCGCCGCATCGAGTGTCGGGACGACCGTTGCGCCGTCGAGCACGACCGTTGCGCCCGACGCGAGTGCCACGGCCTCCGGATCGGGGAGTCGCCGCGGCGCGACGAGCACGAGGCGAGTGAGGCCCATCGTCAGCATGGCGCGCGCTGCAGCGCCGACATTGCCGGGATGGCTGGGCGCGACCAGCACGATGCGGATCGCCGCGAGCACGCCGGGGTCGCCCGTCATCGACGCGCCGCGGGAACGTGTCGCAGCCGCAACCGGCCAGCGGTTACAATGAGCACCGCAGTTCCGGATGTCCGATCCGCCGTCATCGGCGGCGCAACGAGCGAGCCGACGTGAACCTCCATCCAATGCTTACCATCGCCGTGAAGGCGGCGCGCCGCGCCGGCAACGTCATCAATCGCGGCGCGCGCGACCTCGACCTGCTCACGATCACGTCGAAGGGCCCCAAGGATTTTGTGAGCGAAGTGGACCGCGAGGCGGAACGGGCGATTGTCGAGACGCTGCTTGGCAGCTATCCGGACCACGCGATTCTAGCAGAGGAAGGCACGGCGAAAGGCGCCAACGCCGAGGCGGAAAACGTCTGGATCATCGATCCGCTCGACGGCACGACCAACTTTTTGCACGGCTTTCCCCAGTACTGCGTTTCGATCGCGCTCGCGCATCGCGGCCAGGTCGCGCACGGCGTCGTCTACGACCCGGTGCGCAACGACCTCTTCACCGCGTCGCGCGGGCGCGGCGCGTTCCTGAACGACCGCCGCATCCGCGTCTCCAAGCGGCAGCATCTGCGCGACTGCCTGGTCGGCACCGGCTTTCCTTTCCGCGACGGCAGCTATCTCGACACCTATATGCGGATGATGAAGGCGATGATCGAGCAAACGGCGGGTCTGCGCCGTCCCGGCGCTGCTGCTCTCGATCTCGCCTATGTGGCTGCCGGGTTCTACGACGGCTTCTGGGAAGTCGGGCTCAATGCGTGGGATGTCGCCGCCGGCAGTCTTCTCATCCAGGAGGCAGGCGGTCTCATCGGCGACCTCGCCGGCGAAGGCGAATTCCTGCACGGCGGCCAGGTGATCGCCGCGACACCGAAAATATTCGCGCAGATGGTTACCGCGCTGGCTCCCTATCGCGCGGAAATGACGCGCGAGCGCGCAGCGAAGTCGTCCCTTCCGACGCCCTAAAGAGCGGTGCTGGAAGGCCGCGAGGAGAATCTCATGCACCGCAGAGTTGCCCACTCCGCTCCCCGCCTCGTCGCGCGCTCCGTCACGCGCCTGGTTGCTCGCCTGATCGCCGCCACCGCCCTCGTGCTGGCGTGCGCACCCGTGTCGGCGCAGGAATATCCGACGAAGCCCATCAAGATCATCGTGCCGTTCGCAGCGGGCGGTCCTGCCGACGTGTACGCGCGCTTCATCGGCGCACGCCTCTCGGACGCGATGGGACAGCCCGTCGTGGTCGAGGATCGCCCGGGCGCGGGCTCGATCATCGGCACCGATGCCGTTGCGAAGAGCGCCCCGGACGGCTACACGCTGCTCATGATGTCGAATACCCAGACAGTCAACGAGACGCTGATCCCCAACAAGCCTTACGCGCTGATGCGCGACTTCACTCCGGTCGCCCCCGTCAACTATTCCGATCTCGTTCTCGTCGTCCATCCGTCCGTGGGCGCGAACAGCGTCGCCGATCTCATCAGGATAGCGAAGGCGAGCCCGGGCAAGCTCAACTATGCGTCGTCCGGTCCGGGCACTCCGTACCACATGGCAGGAGAGCTCTTCAAAGCGATGGCGGGCGTGGACATCGTCCACGTTCCGTACAAGGGGAGCTCCGGCGCGCGGACCGACGTCCTCGGCGGGCAGGTGCAGATGATGTTCGACGCGGTGCCGACGATGAGCGAGCACGCGAAGACCGGCCGCGTGAAGGCGCTCGGCACCACCGGAAAGACGCGCTCCACGGTGCTGCCCAACGTCCCGACGATCAGCGAAGCCGGCGTGCCGGGCTACGAAGCCGTCATCTGGCTCGGCCTCATGGCGCCGAAGGGGACACCGCCTGCGATCGTGAGCCGGCTCAATGCGGAGATCACGAAGATCCAGAACCGCTCGGAAGTCCGTCAGGAATGGGAGAGCCAGGGCGCGCTGCCGATGCCGATGACGCCCGACGAGTTCAGCCGCTACTTGAACGACGACATCGTCAAGTGGGAGCGCATCGTGAAGATCTCGGGAGCGAAGGCCGACCAGTGACCGCGCCCGAGTCCGCAACGCGGCTCCAGCTTCTTTCCGCAGGCGCTGCGCAGGGAATCGTCGGTTCCGTCGCCGATGAGTTTCGCGCCGAAACCGGAGCGATCGTCGAAGGAACGTTCGGCGCCGTCGGCGCAATGCGCGACCGGCTCCTCGAAGGCGCGGCCTGCGACGCGGTCATTCTCACTGCAACGCTCATCGACACGCTCGAAGGCGCGGGACACGTCGTGCCGGCTACGGCTGCGCCGCTCGGTCGCGTGCGCACCGGCATCGCGGTTCGCACGGGCGAACGATTGCCGCCGATCGCCGACGGCGCTGGGTTGCGCAAGACGCTGGTCGAAGCCGCAGCGCTGTATTTTCCCGACCCGGAGCTCGCGACCGCGGGCATTCATTTCGTCAAGGTGCTGCGCGAGCTCGGCATCCACGATGCTGTCGTGCCGCGACTGCGTCCCTTTCCCAACGGCGCCACGGCAATGATTGAGCTCGCCCGCTCGACGGGACCCGGCTGCGTCGGCTGCACGCAGATCACCGAGATCAGGCTGGTGCCGGGCGTCGTGCTCGTCGGCCCGCTACCCGCGGGGTTCGAGCTCTCGACGGTCTATTCCATCGCGGTGAGCGCAAAAGCGCGCGATCCCGATCTCGCACGGCGCTTCGTAAGCATCCTGTCAGGTTCAGCGTCGCGCGCGCTCCGCCAAAGCGCGGGGTTCGAGTGACGGACGGCGCCGCCACTGCGGGCGGGACGTGGTAGGCTTTGTACGGTTCCGTACGATGACTCTCGAAGCCGCCGACATCGCCGACGAATATCCCTTGCCGAAACGCAAGGTGCGCTGGGTCGGGCTCGTTTTCTTCATCCTGCTGCACGCGATCGCACTGATCGGCACGCCGCTCTACATCTACCACCGCGGCATCGCGGGCCCCGAAGCCGCCCTCTTCATCGGTTTTTGCGCGGCCACAGGGCTGTCGATCACCGTCGGCTATCACCGGCTCTTCGCCCATTCCGCGTTCAAGGCGTCGCCCGTCGTGCAGTTCTTCGTCCTGTTGTTCGGCGCCGCGACGTTCGAGGAATCCGCACTCAAATGGGCGTCGCAGCATCGCCAGCATCATCGCTTCACGGATACCGAGCACGACCCCTACGGCGTCAACCAGGGTTTCTGGCACGCGCACATCGGCTGGATCATGTTCTGGCGCCATCGCACGAACTACAACAACGTAAAGGACCTGCGCCGAGTGCGCCTCGTGGCCTGGCAGCACGACCATCATGCGTGGTGGTCGGTGGGCGGCGGGGTGGTCCTTCCCATGCTCATCGCGTGGTGGATCGGCTATCCGCTGGCGGGCTTCATCATGGTGGTCTGCCTGCGCATCATCGTCGTCCTGCACTCGTCGTTCTTCATCAACTCGTTCGCGCACACGTTCGGCACGCAGCCCTACGACACGTCCGGCTCGGCGCGCGACAACTGGCTCGCCGCGCTGCTGACGAACGGCGAAGGCTTCCACAATTTCCATCACCGGTTCCCGAACGACTACCGCAACGGCTATCGCTGGTACCACTGGGACCCGTCGAAGTGGATCATTTTCGCGCTGTCGAAGCTGGGCCTCGCCTGGGACCTTCGCACGACTTCGACGCAGAAGATAACAGAGGCCGCCGCGCTCTGAGCGAGCGGCGCGCCACGCCAAATCAGGGCTGGCGCGTCTCGGGGCCGAAGAACTCGCGCATCAGGTATTCCTCGAGTGCCGCCTGGTCGGCGGGGCGCGCGGACAGCTGCACCTGCCGGCTTCCCTGGCGGGAGACCCAGATGAAATCGCCCGGCTCCTGCGCGCGGATGATCTCGATGATCTTGCGCACGATGGCCAAGCGGATGTCGGGATTCGATCCCTTCCTCACTTCGATCAGCTGCCGCGCCACCCGCCCGATATCCTTGCTGAAGCCGTTGAAGAAGAACTCGGCGTCGTCGTAGCCCAACCGCTTGATCTGGAACACTCCGCCACCGCGTTTCGGGTCGTCGCCGAAGGTCGGCGTCTTGTTGAGGCCGAGATTCGCGGCGACGATCCGGTTCAAGCGCTCCTTGTCGCCTTCGGCGGGCTTCGCGTTCGGGTTGCCGGGCTCCGACGGCGGCGTGGGCGGCTCGCCGCGCGCGCTTCGGCGGGAAGCGATGTACGACGAGAGGTCGCCCATCGCCGACGGCGCCGCCTCGGCGGGTGGCTCGGGGCGCGGTTGCGGTGCGGGACCAGGTCCGGGGATGGGCTCGGTGCGCGCGAGCGGCGGCGGCGAGGGAGTTGCAGGTGTGGGGCGAGGCGCCGCACGCGGCGGCGGCGGCGGCACCGGTCGCGCCGGCGTAGCCGCACGCGGCGAAGGTGAAGCCGGAGGTGAAGGCGGGGGCGGCGGCGTGCTTTCGGCGGCGCTGGTGCGTGGCGCAAGCTCGGCGATGAGCGCCCGCGACGGCTCACTGCGATCCGAGAGATCGAACGCTTCCGTTCGCACCAGCGGCGGCGAAGTCAGGAGCGCCGCGATGTGCACGATGAGCGACAGCAAGAACGCCACCCAGATGACGCGAATCGTGATGACGTCGCCTCGATCCGGCGGGTCGTAGCGCCAATCGGAAATCGGCGGAAGAGTGGCGGCGCTCATGCGCTGTTCCTGATGAGATCGCTCCCCCGCTCGCCGATCATGATTGTCGGCGCGTTGGTGTTGCCGCCAATGAGGGTGGGCATGACCGACGCATCGACGACGCGCAGTGCCGAGACACCGCGCACGCGCAATTGCGGGTCGACGACCGCGCCGTCGTCCACGCCCATCCGGCACGTTCCGACGGGATGGTAGATCGTATCCGAGCGATGGCGCAGCACAGCGCGGATTTCGTCGTCGGTTGCGATGCCGGCGGTGAACATCTCCTTGCCGCGATGCGGATCGAGCGTCGGCGATTGCGAGATGCCGCGCGCAATCCTGAAGCCCTTGACCATGACGTCGATGTCGTCGGGATGCGTGTAGAAGCCCGGGTCGATCAGCGGCGCCGCCAGCGGGTCGCGGCTTGCGAGCGTCAGCGTCCCCGCGCTCTTGGGACGAAGCACGCAAACGTGCGTGGAGAATCCGCGCGCCGCATGCAATTTCCGACCGTGGTTCTCGAGAATGCCGATGCAGAAATGGAGCTGGATGTCGGGCGCGGGCAGCTCGGGCGAAGTCTTGAGAAAGCCGCCGGCCTCGGCAATGTTGGACGAGAAGATGCCGCGGCGGTCGCGGTGATAGCGCCACGCGCTGCGGAACGCGTTGACGATGTCGCCCGGCATGAAGCCGATCAGGTCCTTGCGCGGCGATTCGTAGGCGATGACGAAATCCACGTGGTCGCGCAGATTGCGGCCGACTTCCGGCAGGTGCATGACGGCGGGGATGCCGAGCGACCGCAACGTTTCGCCATCGCCCACACCCGACAGCAGCAAGAGTTGCGGCGACTGCAGCGCGCCGGCCGCGACGATCGTTTCACGCCGCGCGCGCACGGTGCGCCGCGTACCTTGCTGCAGATATTCGACACCTGCCGCGCGGCGATCCTCGAAAATGACCCGGGTCGCGTGTGCGCGGGTCCACACGGCAAGATTGGCGCGTGAGAGATTGGGCGTGAGATACGCGCGCGCGGCGCTCCAGCGCTCGCCGCGCTTCTGCGTCAGCTGATAGAAGCCGATGCCTTCCTGGTCGGCGCCGTTGAAGTCGGCATTGCGCTTCATCCCCTGCGCTTCGGCCGCCGCAAGCCAGAGTTCCGAAAAGCCGCTAGGCGAGCGCGCGTCGGCGACATTGAGCGGCCCCCCCTGGCCGTGAAAGTCGTCGGCAAGCCGCTCGTTGTGCTCCGCCCGGCGAAAGTACGGCAGCACGTCGGCATACGACCAGCCTGCATTGCCGAGCGCCGCCCACTGGTCGTAGTCGCTCTTGTGGCCACGCGTGTAGACCATCGCGTTGATCGAGCTGCTGCCGCCCAACGCCTTCCCGCGCGGCTGATAGCCCCGGCGACCGCCGAGCCCGCGCTGCGGCGTGGTCCTGAACGCCCAGTTGTGGATGGGGTGCGGCACGACGACCGCCAAGCCCAGCGGCACGCGGATCAGCGGGCTTCTATCGGACGCTCCTGCCTCGAGCAGGCACACTGAGACCGAGGGGTCTTCGGACAAGCGCGCGGCGAGCACGCAGCCCGCCGAGCCGGCGCCGACGATGACGTAGTCGAACGTGTCGTCCGTCCCTCGTGTCGATTGCATGCGTGGGTTCGCGCCGCCCGTTCGAAGCCCCGGATGGCGCCGTCAGAGAGGCGCCGTCCGGGCGGCGCCGGCGACCGGCGCAATGGCCGCCGCTTCCGGTTGGCCGGGGGTCGGCGGCGCCGCTCGTCCCGCCATCTCGCGCAACTCGAGCTTCGCGATGGCGTTGCGATGAACTTCGTCGGGCCCGTCGGCGAGCCGCAGGCTGCGCGCGCTCGCGTACGCGTTGACGAGAAATGCGTCGTGGACTCCGGCGGCGCCGTACGCCTGCATCGCCCAGTCGATCACCTTGCAGGCAACATTGGGGGCGACGACCTTGATCATCGCGATCTCCTTTTTCGCGACCTTGTTGCCGACGGTGTCCATGAGATACGCCGCCTTCAGCACCAGCAACCGGGCCTGCTCGATCATGCAGCGCGATTCGGCGATCCGCTCCTGCCACACCGTCTGGCGCGCGATCTCGCTGCCGAACGCGACGCGGCCGGACAGCCGAGCGACCATCGCCTCGAGCGCGCGCTCGGCGAGGCCGACGAGACGCATGCAGTGGTGAATGCGACCGGGGCCGAGGCGTCCCTGCGCGATCTCGAAGCCGCACCCCTCCCCCTTCAGCACGTTGGCCGCGGGAACGCGCACGTCGGAGAGGTCGATCTCCATGTGCCCGTGCGGCGCGTCGTCGGAGTTGAGCACGGTGAGCGGCCGGATGACGCGGATTCCCGAAGTACGCGCAGGGACCAGCACCATCGACTGCTGACGGTGCTTCGCCGCGCCCGGATCCGTCTTGCCCATCACGATGTAGATGGCGCAACGCGGATCGCCCGCACCTGACGACCACCACTTGCGGCCATTGATCACGTAGTCGCCGCCGTCGCGAACCATCCGGCATTCGATGTTGGTAGCGTCCGACGAGGCGACCGCGGGCTCGGTCATCAGGAACGCCGACCGGATCTCGCCCTTGAGCAACGGCTCGAGCCACTGCCGCTTGTGCTCCGCCGTGCCGTAACGCTCGATCGTCTCCATGTTGCCGGTGTCCGGCGCGCTGCAGTTGAACACCTCGGGCGCCCACGTGACCCGGCCCATGAGCTCGCAGAGCGGCGCGTATTCGAGATTGGTGAGCCCCGCGCCGCGCTCCGATCGCGGGAGGAAGAGGTTCCACAGCGACGCGGCCTGCGCCTCGACCTTGAGGTCTTCGACGATCCGGGTCGGGATCCACGGGTTGCCGCTCGCGCGATTGCTTTCGACCTCCTCGCGGTAGCGGTGCTCGTTCGGATAGACGCGAGCCGTCATGAACGCCAGCAGGCGTTCGCGCATCTCGCGCACTTTCGGCGTGTAGTCGAAGTTCATCCCTGGCTCCCCAATCGCGGCCTCAATGCCCGAACCACCTGAGCAGTCCATCGAGCAGCTTCCCGTAGGGCGGCGTCAAAAGCGGCACGATCCCGAGGCGAGGCTGGTAGTAGACCGCTTTCTCCTTGCTGAAGTTGCGAAACCCGTAGACGCCGTGGTACGACCCGGTGCCGCTCGCGCCGACGCCGCCGAAGGGCTGCGCCTCCTGCGCGAAGTGGGTGAGGCAACCGTTGACCGTGACGCCCCCGGCAATGGTGTCGCGCAGCACCCGGTCGCGCCGCGCGCGGTTGCCGCCGAGCCAGTAGAGCGCGAGCGGATGGTCGTGCGCGTTGACGTAGCCGATCGCGTCGTCGAGCGAGTCGTAAGGGACCACCGGCAGGAGCGGGCCGAAGATCTCCTCGCGCATGATCGCCATGTCGGGGTCGATGTCGAGAACGAGCGTGGGCGGGAGCTTGCGCCCGGCGGGATCGAGCGTTTCGCCTGCGGGATTGATTTCGACGACGCGGGCGCCGCGCGCCTTCGCATCGTTGAGGAGGCCCGTAAGCCGCGCGTAGTGCCGCTCGTTGACGATGCTCGTGTAGTCCGGATTCCCGGCAAGCGTCGGGTAGAGCTTGCCGATCGCAGCTTTCATCGCGGCGGTGAATTCGGCCGTGCGGGCGCGCGGGACGAGCGCGTAGTCCGGCGCTATGCACGTCTGGCCGGCGTTGAAGAGCTTGCCCATCGCGATCTTCGGCGCGATCGCATCGAACTCGCCGTCGGCATCGACGATCACCGGCGATTTTCCGCCAAGCTCGAGCGTGACAGGGGTCAGGTTCTTGGCGGCGGCCTGCGCCACGAGGCGGCCGACGGCGGTCGAACCGGTGAAGAACAGATGATCGAACGGCAGTTCGACGAACGCCTTGCCGACTGCCGCATCGCCGGGGAACACCGCGAGCTCGTTCTCCGCGAAGAACTCCCGCACGATGCGAACCATGAGCTCGGCCGTCCGGGGCGCGAGTTCGGACGGCTTGATCATCACGCGATTGCCTGCCGCGAGCGCGCCGAGCGCAGGCAGCATCGACAGCTGGTACGGATAGTTCCACGGCGCGACCACGCCGACGACGCCGAGCGGCTGCGACAGCAACCGGTTGTAACCCGGTCGATACTTGAAGTCGGTCGCGATCCGCTGCGGTCGCATCCAGCCGCCGACGTGCCGCAACGCATGCTTGACCGCTTCGTCGACGGCAAGGAGGTCGGCGATCAGTGTTTCGTGCGCCGAGCGATGACCGAAGTCGGCGGAGATCGCATCGATGATGTCACTCGCATGGCGTTTCGTCATTCGCGCGAGGCGCGAAAGCCGGTCGCGGCGGACCGCGAGCGAAGGCGTCATGTCCGCGCGCGCCGCCGATCGCATCCGCTCGAGTGCCTGCCGCAACGGCAGAATCGGGGCGGTCGAATGGACGGGGAGCGCGCTCATGGCATGGGTTCCGGAGGTTCCGTCGGTCGTTGCGACGGCGAGGGCGACCGGCTGAACTCACCGGTAAAGGGCCGCAAGGGTGGTGTTTCCGGCTCCGGTCACCGGATTCACCCATGGACGGCGGTCCCGCAACGACAATACACTGCCTTCAGACCGCGAATTTACCACTAAACCAGCGGGTTGCCTCAGCGTCAGTCCATCACGTCGCATCCCAGGGAGCCGTCCAAATGGCCACGACACGCAAGCCGGCGAAACGCATCTCCTCGTCCTCCGGCAAGAAGTCGCGCGCAAGCAGCATGGCGGTGGCGGGCGCCGGTTCGCTCGTCGACATGGCGCAGCAGGTGCGCTCGTGGGCCGACTCGGTGCTCGGGGTCGCGGGCGCCGCCGCCGACGTCACGCTGGGCGCCGCGAAAATGATGCTGCCGAAGCCGGGACAGCGTCGCGCGCTCGAGCGTGCAGGTGCAGTGCTGCGCCGCCTCCGGGAAACCGCTGGGTTGAGCGTCGACGAAGTCGGCAGCGCCATCGACCTCAAGGATCCGGCGCTCCTCGAGCTCGTCGAAAACGGCAAAATGGCGCTGCCGTTCGAAATCATCCTGCGCCTGGCGTCGGTGCTCGGGCGCAACGATCCGATTTCGTTCGTCATGCGCTTCACGCGCTCCTACAACCCGGACGTCTGGAAGACACTGGAATCGCTCGGCATCGGCCGGCTGGCGGTGCAAGCCGGGCGTGAGCGCGAGTTTGCGAACCTCTACCGCGCGAGCGATGCGGCGCGCCGCCTCTCGGATGAGGAATTCGCCGAAGTGCTGAAATTCATGCAGGCCGCATTCTCAATGGCGCTCGCCTTGCGCGCCGGCGCGCGCCGGCCCGACCCACGCCCATAGCGGTTGTAGAAAATGTCCTGGCCCGTCGCGAGCGACAGGAGCGGCGAGATCAGGATCGCACCGGTGCTGCCCACCAACGGCCACAGCCACAGGCGCCCGCCGCTATGCATTTCCCCCTCCCCTTCGTTGTTATTTCGTCGAAGGCCGCGAGTACGCCACCTGACGGCCGCTCGGCGGGACGAGCCGTTATCGCCGATAATCGCCGGGTGGCCCAACCGACAGGAGCACCGCCATGAGGGAAGCCGTCATCGTCTCCACTGCGCGCACGCCGATCGGCCGCGCGTTTCGCGGCGCGCTCAACAACATCAAATCGCCGACGCTGATGGCACACGCAATCCGCCATGCAGTGGAGCGCGCGGGCATCGAAGGTGGCGAGATCGAGGACGTGGTCGTCGGCACCGTGCTGACGGCCGGCACGTCCGGGATGAACCTCGCCCGCAATGCGGCATTTGCCGCCGGCATTCCGGTTACCGCCGGCGCGCAGACAATAGATCGCCAATGCGCGTCCGGGCTGACGGCGATCGCCGCCGCGGCGAAGCAAATCGTCGTCGACGGAACGGAGATCGCGGTCGCAGGCGGCCAGGACAACATCTCCGCGGTCCAGAAGCGGTATCTCGAATGGGTCGCCGCCGAAAGGGATCCGAACGTGACGCGGCACGTTGAGCACGCCTACATGCCGATGCTGCTGACCGCGGAGAACGTTGTGCGCAAGTACAAGATCAGCCGCGAAGCGCAGGATGCGTACGCGCTCTTGTCGCAGCAGCGTACCGCGCGGGCGCAAGCGGAGGGACGCCTCGACGCCGAGATCGTGGCGATCACGGCAACGATGGCCGTAACCGACAAGGCGACCAACGAAGTCTCGCACAAGGAAGTGACGCTCGCGAAGGACGAAGGCAACCGGCCCGAGACGACCGCCGACTCCCTCGCGGCGCTCGCGCCCGTGATCGAGGGCGGGTCCGTTACCGCCGGCAACGCGAGCCAGCTTTCCGACGGCGCTTCGGCTTGTGTGCTGATGGAAGCGAAGCGTGCGCAGGAGCGCGGTCTTTCGCCCCTCGGCCTCTACCGCGGCATGACGGTCGTCGGCTGCGCGCCGGAGGAAATGGGTATCGGCCCGGTGTTCGCCGTGCCGAAGCTGCTGCGGCAACACGGGCTTTCCATCGGCGATATCGGCCTGTGGGAGTTGAACGAGGCGTTCGCGTGCCAGGCGCTCTATTGCCGCGATCGGCTCGGAATCGATCCCGACAAGTTCAACGTCGACGGCGGCGCCATCTCCATCGGTCACCCCTACGGCATGTCGGGGTCGCGGCTCGTCGGCCACGCGCTCATCGAGGGTAAGCGGCGCGGCGTCAAGCACGTCGTCGTCACGATGTGCGTCGGCGGCGGAATGGGCGCGGCCGGCCTGTTCGAAGTGCTGTGATGCCGGCGCGGCCGGCCTAGGAAAACAACGCGTGGAGACAACGCATGAGCGTGCGCAACCTGCTTGATTTGAGCGGCAAGACTGCGATCGTCACCGGGGGATCGCGCGGTATCGGCCTGCAGATGGCCACCGCGCTTGGCGAGATGGGCGCGAAGGTCGCGCTCACCGCGCGCAAGCAGGACGAGCTCGACGAATCGCGCGCCGAGTTGGAGCGCGCCGGCATCGAATGCCACACGATTGCCGGCGACCTTTCGAACTTCGATGTGATCCCCGGGATTGTCGCATCCGTGCTGTCGCGGTGGGGTGGAATCGACATCCTGGTCAACAACGCCGGCTGCAACTGGGGCGCACCGGCCGAGGACTACCCGAACGACGGCTGGCGCAAGGTGATGAACCTCAATGTCGATGCCGCGTTCTTCCTCTGTCGCGAGGTCGGCAAGCGGGCGATGCTGCCGAACAAGAGCGGCAAGATCGTCAATATCGCCTCCATCGCCGGTCTCTTCGGCAATCCGCCCGAGTGGGGGATGGGGACCATGGCGTACAACACGAGCAAGGGCGCGCTCATCGCGATGACGCGCACGCTCGCCGCGGAATGGGGTCCGCACAACATCAACGTCAATGCCATCTGCCCCGGCTTCTTTCCGTCGAAGATGACGCGAGTCACGCTCGACCGCATCGGCGCCGACGTGCTGAGGCTGACGCCGCTGGGCCGCCTGGGCGGCGACGAGGACCTGAAGGGCAGCGTCGTGTTTCTCGCGTCGGAAGCGTCGCGCCACGTCACCGGCCAGACGCTCGCAGTCGACGGCGGCTGCTCGGCGATCTGAAGCGAGGCGTCGCAATTCCTGCAGACGTGCGCGACCGAAAGTGACGTCACTGCCGTGACCACCGAATTCAATCCCGGCGCAACGCTTTCGGAAACGCTGCATCCGATCGACATCGGCGCGCTGCGGGCGTACATGCACGCGCACGTCGGAAGCTTCGACGGCGACCCCATCGTCGAGCAGTTTCAAGGCGGGCAGTCGAACCCCACGTACAAAGTGACCGCCGGCAAGCGGCGCTACGTGCTCCGCCGAAAGCCGCCCGGACATCTTCTTCCTTCGGCTCACGCGGTCGAGCGCGAATACCGCATCCTTTCCACGCTCGCGGGCTCCGGCGTTCCCGTGCCGGCAACGTATGCATTGTGCGAGGACGCGTCGGTGATCGGGACTGCGTTCTTCCTGATGGATTACGTCGAGGGCCGGATCCTGTGGGATCCCACGCTGCCCGGCATGACGCGCGAGGCTCGCGCGGCGCACTACGGGGAAATGAATCGCGTCATCGCGGCGCTCCACGGTTTCGACTTCGCTGCCGCGGGTCTTTCCGACTTCGGCCGCCCAGGGAACTACATCGAACGGCAGATCGCGCGCTGGACCAGGCAATATCAGGCCGCCGCCGCCGATCGCATTCCGGCGATGGACCGGCTGATCGAATGGCTGCCCCATCATGTGCCGCCCGGCGACGAGACCTGCGTGGTCCATGGCGACTACCGGCTCGACAACGTGATCTTCCATCCGACCGAGCCCCGCGTGCTCGCCGTCCTCGACTGGGAGCTCTCCACGCTCGGCCATCCGCTTTCGGATTTCGCCTACCAGGTCATGGCGTGGCGGCTCGCCCCCCAGGAGTTTCGCGGGCTCAAGGGAGCCGACCTCGCGGCACTCGGAATTCCGACCGAAGCCGAGTACGTCGCCGCGTATTGCCGGCGCACCGGCCGCGACGGCATCCCGAACTGGGATGTCTATCTCATTTTCAACATGTTCCGCATCGCTGCGATCCTGCACGGCGTCCTTGCCCGGGCGTTGCAGGGCAATGCCGCGAGCCGTAACGCGGTGGAGACAGGCAGCCGGGCACGACTGGTCGCCGATGTCGCGTGGGCAATGGCCCAGCGTGTCGGGTGCTGACCGGCAAGTTGGGGCGGTCCGCGGGTCGTGGCATGATGTCCTCCCGCGGAAATCAACGAATCCCCGTCGCTTCGCGAATCACGGACTTCCTGCATGGCCTCCGACACGCCTCAACCCAGAGAGATCAAGCTGCACCAGAAATCGCGAGTGCTCGAGATCTCATTCGCCGACGGCAAGACGTTCAGATTGCCGTGCGAGTTCCTGCGCGTCTATTCGCCGTCCGCCGAAGTGCGCGGCCACGGTCCGGGCCAGGAGGTGCTGCAGACGGGCAAGAAGGACGTCGAAATCACGAAGCTCGAGCCTGTCGGGAGGTACGCGATACAGCCTACGTTCTCCGACGGCCACAGCACCGGCATCTACTCATGGGACTTGCTCTACGGCTACGGTCTCCACCAGGATGAAATGTGGAGGGAGTACCTCGGCCGGCTCGATGCCGCGGGCGCGAGCCGCGAAGCGCCCTAACCCTGCCTCCACGGCAAGCCGTGAAGCCGCCAGCCGCCCTTGTGGCCGCGCTGCGCCCGGTCGTCGGGATCGCCCTCGAAGCCTTCGAGCACGTTGTACGCCTCCATGCCGAGCTCGGTGGCGCGCTTGGCGGCGGCGATCGAGCGCTGACCGCTGCGACACAGCAGGAGGACTTTCTTGCCCTGCGGCACCGCCGCACGCAACTTGTCGTCGAACGCGGCGTTGATCGACATGCCCGGCCATTGCTTCCAGGCAAGCGGAACGGCGTCGGGGATGAAGCCCACCCACTCGCGCTCGGCATCGGTGCGCACATCGACGAGAACGGCGTCTCCGGATTGCCACCACTTGTAGGCGAGTTGCGGTGAAACGTCGCCGGCATATCCCGCTGCGGGGCGCGCGTCGAGCAGCGCGCCGCCACCCGCATCGTGCCGGAGGCCGGAGGTAAGATTGGCGGGCACGGCCTCGTCCATGCGCTTCGGTCTCGGCAGGTTGAGGGCGTTCATCGTGGCGACGAATTCGGCCTCCGTCTTGCCCGCGATCCGCGGATTGCTCGTCTTCTCCGCCCCGATGGTGGTTTGCGTCCGGCCCTGGTAGTCGTGCGCCGGCCAGACTGTGGTTTCTTCCGGCAGCGCGAAGAGCTTCGCGGTGATGCTGCGATACAGCGCTTCGGCGCTTCCCGACTGGAAGTCCGTGCGCCCGCAACCGCTGACGAGCAGCGTATCGCCGGTGAACACGTGGTCGCGCCAGACGTAGCTCATGCTCCCGCCGGTGTGCCCGGGCGTATGAATCGCCTTGATCCGCTCGCCGCCGAAAGCGAGCGTGTCGCCGTCCTTCAACTGCACCGCGGCGGTCGTGATGCCGCAGCCTTCGGGCGCAGCCGTTCTCGCGCCCGCGTGCTCGGCGAGCTGCCCCGCGCTCGTGATGTGATCGGCATGCGCGTGCGTTTCAACCGTCCAGACGAGCTTCAAGCCGCGCGAGCGAAGCTCCGCCAGGTCGCGCTCGATCTGCTCGTCGACCGGATCGATGATCAGCGCTTCGTGCGAGATAGGATCGAACAGCACGTAGGTGTAGGTGCTGGAGGCGGGATCGAAGAGCTGGATGGGATTCATGGCTTCACGCTTTCTGCAACTGGAGGGCTTCCGCCCTGCGTCGGCCCGGTTCGGGCTCGGAGTTGAAGACGATCCCGATCACGAGAACAGCGATGACGGCGATCACGATCGCGCCCAGCAACGTGCCGGCCGCCACCTTCGTTTTCCGGCTGATCACCCAGAATTGCGTCTGACATTCCCGGCAGCGATAGCGCGAGTAGAAGCGGTTCCGCCACGTATACTCGGCCACCGGCGTCGACGAACGCCGAGTATTGTCGCCGTGACAATTGGGGCAAGGTCGAGTCATTGCTTCCCCCTCGTGAAGTGTAGCACCGGCGACGCGCCGCTTCGCACCCGGGATGGCGTTCCGAGGGCGCTCCGTTGCATAATCGAGAGATGCCTGACATTCGATCGATGCACGCCATTCCGCATATGCCCGCGGCCACACCTCCGGCAGTCCTGACAGGACGAAGGAGGTGTGGCCGTGGGCACGCCACCAACCTCGCGTCGCTGGCGGCGCTCGCGACGGTGCTGCTCGCCGGGACCGCGTTCGCCGGACCGATCGACGACGCCTACCTCGCCTACACGCGCGGCGACTACCCGGCGGCGCTCAAGATCTTCGTCCCGCTCGCCGAGCAGGGCAACCCAGAAGCGGAATACAGCGTCGGCGTGATCTACTCCAACGGTCGTGGTCTTCCGCAGTCTTATGTGGAAGCCGCAAAGTGGTTCCACCGCGCCGCCGAAAAAGGCCAGTCCGGCGCGCAATACGACCTCGGCGTCCTCTTTGCCAAGGGACAAGGCGTGCCGCAGAACTTCGGGGAAGCCGCGACGTGGTTTCGCAGGGCCGCCGAGCAGGGCAAGGCTTCCGCCCAATACAACCTCGGCTACATGTACACCCAGGGCCAGGGAGTTGGACAGGACTACGCCGAGGCGGCGAAGTGGTATCGCAAGGCAGCGGAACAGGGCGACATGGATTCGCAAAATCGCCTCGCGACGCTCTACCTCACGGGCGACGGCGTGCAGCAGGATTTCGCCGAAGCCGCGAAGTGGTACCGCAAGGCTGCCGATCAAGGCGACGTCGAGGCGCAGAACGAGCTGGGCTCGCTGTACGGCAACGGCCGGGGAGTGCCCGTGGACTATGTCGAGGCGTATCGATGGTTCGACATCGCGGCCTCGCACGATCCGGGCGCCGATTTCGAGACGCACGACAATGCGGTGCGCAACCGCGACACCGTCGCCGGCAAGATGACACCCGAGCAGATCGCCGCCGCGCAGAAGCTCGCCAAGACCTGGAAGCCCAACTAAGCTCGAGCGTCAGCTGCGGCCCAGGCCGACTTCGTTCAGAAACGCCGCGCGCTCCTGCGTCCCCAGGCTGTCGGCCACGCGACGGAGGAAGTCGGTGCGGTTCTTCGACTCGCGCATCGCCTTCCTGGTGACGATCTGGGCGATCGGGCCGATGTAAACCGCGAGCATCGCGGTGACTTCGTCGACGAACTCCGGCTCGAGTGGCACGCCCTCTCTGCTCGCGGTACCGGCGTGGGACGTGCCCGCAACACTCGTGTGCCCTGCCCCTGTGCGCTGCTTCGTATGCCCGCCCGTGGTGCCATGCGCGCCGGAAGTGCCCGTGCGCACGCCGCTGCCGGTGATGCGCTCGAAAGCGGTGACGAAATTCCGGCGCATGTCGGGATCGGTGATGCTGCCCGAAAGGATCGAGCAGAGCTCCGCGCGATCGGTGGTCTGCGCCGCCGCCCGGTGGACCATGACTTTCGCCATCGGCCCAAGCGCGCGCGCGAGCTCGCGTTCGGCGGTGCGCAGCGTCTCTTCGTCCCAGGACGGCGTCGGCTTCTGCAGCATCAGCGTGCCGATCGCCACCATCGTCGTCCCCGCGGCATCCTCGACTTCCACCGACAGTTGCGCCATGTCGCGCAACGCGTCACGGAACGCATGCGCGCTCTGAAAGCGGGCCGCCGGGTCCTTCGCGAGCGCCGTGGCAATGAGCTGGTCGACCGCCCTCGGCAGCTTGAGCTTCGACAGCTGCGACGGGGGTACCGGGTCCTCGTGGCAGATCTTGTACGTGATCGCCTCCATGTTCCCGCGGAACGGCTTCTCGCCGGTCAAGAGCTCGTAGAGCACGACGCCCGCGCTGAAGAGATCGGAGCGGGAATCGACGTCGAGCCCCCGGCATTGCTCGGGCGACATGTACATCGGCGTGCCGATCAGCATTCCTGCCATCGTGAGATCCGTGCGATCGACGCGCGCGATGCCGAAATCGGCGACTTTCAGCACGCCGTGATTGGACACGATCAGGTTCGACGGCTTGATGTCACGGTGGACGACGCCGCGGTTGTGCGCGAACTCGAGCGCGTTCAGGAGCTGGTCCATGAGCTCGACGAGCGCAGCGAAGTCGAAACTGAGGCGGCGGTTCAAATACTCGCGCAGCCCGGCGCCTTCGACGTATTCCATCGCGATGAACGTGACGGCGTCGTCTTCGCCATACTCGTAGACGCCGACGATGTTCGGATGGTGCAGCCGCCCGGCGGCCTTCGCCTCGTTCTTGAACCGCGCCATGTATTGCGCGGCGAGCTCGGGCTCGACTAAATCCTTGCGGATCGTCTTGATCGCCACGAAGCGCTCGATGTGCGGATCGAACCCCTTGTAGACGGTGCCCATCGCGCCCTTGCCCAGGGCGCCCTTGATCTCGTACTTGCCGAGGCGCTCCGGATCAGCCATGACGCTCGGAGAAGGGAAGGCGCGCAGGAGCGCGCCGACGGGGAGGGGGCGCGGCTGCGCGCCGTTGGGGAAGGCCCGCAGGGGCCAGCCGATCAGGAGGGCGCGAGGGCGCGCGCCAGTCGATGGCAGCGACGGGCATCAACCTTCCAGCATCTTCATCGCCTGCACGAGGCTCGCCTTCATCCGGCCCATCGCCTCGGTAAGCACGCCGATCTCGTCCCTGCTGTGGGCCTTGAACTCGCCGGCGTCCATGTTGCCGAGGCTCACCTGGTCGGCGATGCCGGCCAAGTTCGTCACCCGCCGGATAACCATCGTGTACAACATCACGTTGAGCAGCACGAAAATCGCCACGAACACCGCCGCCAGCGATCCCATGAATGTCCGGAACGTGCTCCGCGCGCGCTCGATCGGGACGGTCATCGGCACCGACACGATCTGCGCGCCGATCACTTCGTCCATCTTCCAGCCGAAGCCGTTCGCGTTGCCGTAGAGATCGAGCATCGTCTTCGGGGCGGCTTCGACGGTGCTGTGGCAGTCGAGGCACTGCTTGTTCTTGATCTGGATCGGCCGCGACAGGTAGAGCGAGCGGCCCGCGGGCGTGTCGCGCTCGCCGATCACTTCGCTGGTGGCGGTCGCGTTGCGAAACATGTTGACGACGTCGGCCTCCCAATCGGCGGCGCGGTTGCGCGGATTGGTGGGATTGAGCGTCGCCTCCTTGTAGGTGTAGTCCGGATGCTTCTTGCGGAGCTCGTTGAACTGCTCCGTCGCCGCATAGGCAGGCACCGTTTGCGGCAGGAACTCGTACTTCATGTGGGTGTCGAGCAGCGGCTTGACCTGGTTGACCGTGTAGGTGCGCGACGACAGCGCCGCCTCCATCATGAGCCGGGCGTTCTGCAGGATTTCCTCGCGCGCGTTCTGCTGCAGCGCTCTGTACGAGAGGTAGCCGGCAATGGCGAATCCCAGCACGAATATGCCGAGCAGTACGAGGTTGAACTTCCATATGAGCTTCATGCCGTCCTCTCCTTCTTGTCCTCTCGCGGGCGCCTCACTTCGCGGGCGCCTTCTTTGGCTCGACCTTGTCGGGCGTCTTCTTGGGCTCGTATTTCTCCGGATTGAGGATTCGATCCCAGGTCGGATAGCGCGCGGCATTCGGCATCACGGCGCTGCGGAACGCCGGATCGCGCAGCCGGCTCGTGAAACGCCGCTCGAAGACCGCCCGGTCGCGCCCGGCGAGCCACGGCTCCGCCTCGCCGAAGCTGATCTCGTGATCGACGACGAGCGTCGGCGGCGACTTCAGCCTTCCAGCCAACTCATGGAGCTGATCGATGAAATGGCGCGGCATCTGATCGACGAAGACCCGCGGTGCCCGCGACACGGTCGTCACCGCGCCCGTCGCGGCCTTGGCCCAGTATTCGCCGCGCTTCAGCTCGTGCGCCTGGCCGTCGGCACCGGACGCCGCCACTTCGACCATTCTCCCTTC
>Ga0207648_10000891_pt1 | contig 33691 bp, 29 predicted proteins | sample KBSMisM32_FD_184310 | JGI IMG/M metagenome (GOLD analysis project Ga0207648, IMG submission 184310) | Miscanthus rhizosphere microbial communities from Kellogg Biological Station, Michigan, USA - KBS Miscanthus M3-2 (SPAdes) (version 2) | ecosystem: Host-associated > Plants > Roots >... | reverse complement strand
GATCTGCACCGCCGCATTCACGAACCCGCCGACGAGCATCCAGACGTTGCCCTGCACGTGGAGCGACTGCACGGCCGGCGGCGCGGCACCGTTCTCGGCAACTCTGCCGGCCGGAGCCTGTCCGCCGCGCCCCTGGCCGGCGGCGACGGTCATCGTCGCGGCCACGAACCCCGCCACGCACGCAATCGAACGCGCGCGCACGTTACTTGGCCCCACCGGCGAACTTCTTCATGAACTCGGGCAGCGCCGTCTCGGCGCCACCCCGCGTGGCTTCGAGCGGCAGATGGTGTTTCTTGGCGTATTCCTCGACGAACGGGTTCTGCCCGGGCAGATGACTGGGTACTTCGCCAGGCTCGCGCGGCACCTCCACCGCGGGGCTGCACGGGTATGGCGCCATCGTCACCTGATCGGTCAGCTGGAAGCCGTTCGTCTTGATCAGCGGCTCGGTCAGGTAGTAGGGGTCTTCGATCATGTAGATGTGCGTCAGGTAGTTGCCGTGGCGGATGAAGCGCTCCGTCATGGTGGCCTTGTCGCTCAGCGCCAGCCCGTTGCGCCGGATCCATCCGGCCTTGAGGTGCGTCGTCTTCACCACCAGCACGTTGCCATCCCATTCGCCGGTGGAGAACCCCTGCCAGGTGTGCGCGGCAAAGTCGGGCGGGTGCGGCCGGCCGTCCATCCAGATCTCGCGCTCCTGCTCCTGCCACTGGATGTGGGTGATCAGCTTGATGTTCTGCTGCGTCTCGTCGTTGTAGACCGGCGTGACGCGCAGGTTGCCAACGCCGCGGAACCCGTAGGTGGACGGGTGCGGCTTGCACTGGTGCTCGGGCAGCGTCAGGAGCGACGCGTCCCAGGTGTCGCCTCGCAGCCGCTCGGCGTCGGTGATCGGCAGGCCGGCGTAGTCGCCCACCTCGGGACCGGGCGCTCGTTCGAGCTGGTCTTCGTGAAAGATGGGCGCCCAAATGCCCGTCAGGTCGACCTGGGCCGAGGCAAGGCGCGGCGTGCCGATCAGCACCGCCGTCGCCACCAGCACTGTTATAGAGATACCTCTCATGAAGGCCCTCCCGTCCGCGGAGACGGATTCGCGAAGCGAAATCTTAGTGCCGGCACCCCGCGATGTCTACGCACAGCGATCATGATGACGCTTATCAGGCCGCCGAATGCCGCAACTACGCGACGCCGTAGCGATCGCACAGGATGGCGAGATGGTGCCGGACGTGGCCGGCCATCACATAGGCGAGCGCGCGGACGGTGATCGGCTTGTCGTCGCCCCGCCCGCCGGCTCGCCATTGCGGCTCTTCGAGGCGCTGAAACATCTGGAGGTTGGCGCGGCGCAGGGCCACGAACTCGTCCGCCAGCTCGCGGAGCGGCGCGCTCCCGAAGTGACCGTGCGGCGTCCAGGTCTCCTCGTCGAAGGCGGGCAGCGAGATCGCGTTGAAGCGGCTGAACGTCAGCGCGCGATACGCGAAGACCCGCTCGCCGTCGCCGACATGGCCCAACAGCTCACGGACGCTCCACTTGCCGGGCGCATACGCGAAGGTTTCCTTGGCGCCCACGCGGGCCGGCAGCGCGTCGATGATCGCAACCTGCGACCCGAGCACGGCGAGGACATCGTCCTCGGGCACGAGCGAGACGTACTTGCGGAAATATTCCGGATAGTCGCTTTCGGCCGGCCTCATGGCACGTACACCACGCCCCAGGGGCGGTTGCCGACCTTCACCTTCGCCCTCACCGTGCGCGTCGCCAGGTCCACGATGGAGATGTCGTTCGACGGCCCGTTCGCGGTGAAGAGCGTCTTGCCGTCACGTGACGTGGTGATGCCCCACGGCCGGTCGCCCACCTCGATGAACGCGACGGGTTTGTTGCTGGCGGTGTCGATCACCACGACGTTCTTGCCCCGGCCCGTCGAGATGAACACCTGCGAACCGTCCGGCGAGGCCACGCCGCCCATGGGTCGAATCAGTTCGCCGGACAGCTGCACGGTCTCGAGCACCACGTGCTTCTTTGCGTCCACGACCGCGACGGATCCGCCGTTCTCGGACGTGACGTAGGCGCGGCTGCTGTTGGGCAGAAACGTCGTGGAGCGCGGCCGCGGGCCCACCTTGAACGTCTTGAGCAGCTTCAACGACGCGACGTCGATCACCGACACCTGGCTGTCTTCTTCCGAAGTCACGTAGATGACGCCGCCATCGGGGCGAAGCTCCACGCCCTCGGGCTCCTCGCCCACCTTGAAGGTGGCCAGCGTCGTGCCATCGGCCACCGACAGCGCCGTCAGCTGCCCGGTGTCTTCGTTGGCCACGAACAGCCGCTGACCGTCGCTCGTCACCGCGGTCTGCTCGGGGTCCGACCCCGCCGGCAGCACCCTGAGCAGCTTCAGGTCCGCCACGCTCACGACCCCGATGCCGTCGGCTTTCTTGTCGGGAGGGGGCAGGGTCTTCTCGTCCACGCCCGGAGGCGCCATGGGCGACCCGCTCAGCGCGACGAACAGCAGCGTGCCGTCCGGGCTCAGCCGGATGCCGCGCGGCCGCTTCCCCACCGGAATCGTCGCCACCACCTTCTGAGCGCCTATGTCCACGACGCTGATGTCGCCGCCGCTCTCGTTGGTCACGAACAGCCGCCCCTGCGCGGGGGCGGCCGCGGCCGGCTCGGCCGCCGGTGCGGGGGGCGCCTCGGCCGAGGAACAGGCCGACGACAGAGCGGCCGACAGCAGCAGGATGGCTCGACGCATGGCTCCGGTTCTCATGGGGAGACCACTATAATCCCCCGCAAATTCCCACGGCTGCACTATTCTCCGCCCCTGACTCGGGCGGACCCAGCCGCCGGGTTGTCGTTGACAGGACCCGGGGCCCGGCGTAGCATTTTTGGGAAGCGATGCGTTTCTGCGGTTGTCCGGCGTGTTGTTGTTGTTGTGCAGGCACATCGTGCCTCCGCGCCGAGACGTCGTCCGTGTGAAGACCCTGTGAAGCAGTAAACAGTAGACACACCGGAAACGATCGAAGCCCGGGGGCGGCATCAACCGCACCGGGCTTTTCGCTTTTTTGGAGCACGCTCTTACGGAGCACCATGTGACGGATCAGCAAGTCGCGCTCATCGTCATCACCTTCGGCGCCGCCATCGTGAACGGCGCGCTCGGCTACGGGTTCTCGTCGATCACCGTGCCGCTGGCGCTGCTGTTCATGACCAACCGGGTCCTCAACCCGGCGCTGGTGCCGATCGAAGTGGTGCTCAACGCGTACGTGCTGTGGGTGAATCGCGAGGCGCTCGGCACGGTGTGGCGGCGCGTGCTGCCGATCGTCATCGGCCTGGCCCCCGGCGTCGCCCTCGGCACGATGATGGTGTCGCAGGTCAGCCCCGGCTGGCTGAAGTTCGTCACGTTCATCGTGCTGCTGCCGCTCATCCTGCTCCAGGCGGCGGGCTACCGGCGGCCGATCAAGGCCGAAAAGAGCGGCGGCCTCATCTTCGGCGGCGGCGTCGGCGTGCTCTACTCGGTCACCACCATCTCCGGTCCACCGCTGGCGGTGGCACTCAGCAACCAGGGGCTCACGAAGAAGGACTTTCGCGCCGCGCTCGGCTTCATCCGCCTCGCCGAGTCGTCGTTCACCGCGGTGGCCTACTACCTGGCCGGGCTGTACAGCGTCGAAAGCTTCGGGCTGATTCCGTACATCCTGCCGAGCATCATCATCGGCGTGCCGATCGGCTCGGTGCTGATTCAGAAGATTCGTCCCGAAACCTTCCGCCGCGTGTGCATGAGTTTCGATGCGTGGATCGTGGGCTTCGGTCTCTCGACGCTGGTCAAGGGAGACCTGAAGCTCGTCGAGGGCAACTCCGCGTTCCTGATTCTGTTCGCGGTCGGCCTGCTCGATACCTTCCTGCTCTACCGGTTCTTTACCGTGACGCTGCCGAGACTGAAAGCGGCCGACCCCGAGGTGGCGGCCGCGCTCACCGACGCGGCCCCACCGGGTCCCGTGGTGCTCGAGGCCAAAGGCTAGAGGCCAAAGGCAGGGCGGTCTGAAGACCGCCCTCTACGCGTACGGCGGCCGGAAGAACGTCAACAACCGGCCCGCGGACATCACGCCGATCCACATCGTCAGCGACACGGCGCCGGCCACACGGGCACCGAGCGGCGGAGGACTGTCCGGCGGCAGCTGCTGCAGCCGCCGGAACACCCGCGTGTAGAAAAACAGCACGTTCAGCCCGGCGACGGCCATGAAGGTCACCTTGAAGCGGAACGCGGGGTTCCATAGGTACTGGTCCGGCATGCCCGAGAGAAAGAAGAACCCCGTCACCATGTTCAGCGAGTAGGCGGCAATCCCGAGCGGAATGAGCCGGTGCAGCGCCGCGTACGGGACGCCGCGCGCGAACCCGAGCAGCCGCAGATCGAACAGCCCGATGGTGCCGATCAGCACCGACATCCCCATGAAATGCAGCGACTCGAGCACGGGCCATCCCCACACCGAGTGCCGCACCCAGACACCGGGCGGCGACGTTCTGAGCGTGACCTCGAGGGCCTGCAGCGCGGAGTCGAGCGTCATCCGATGAGGTCCACGGTGAGCCGCGAGTAGGTGTAGGCCAGCAGCCGCCCGGCGGTGATACCCGCGGCCCAGCAGACGAGGGACGCCACCGCCAGCGCCTTCAACCGCGGCGGCAGCACCTGTGCCTCGGGTACCGGCAGGGCGTGCAGGCGCGCCCGCATCTTGGCCCACATCCCCAGGCCGATGGCGATGAGCGCCAGCTTCACGTAGAAGAGCGGGTTCGTGAGCGCCTTGGTCGGATAGGCGATGAGCAGCAACACGCCGGAGAAGGCGTTCAGCCAGAAGCCGCTCCACATCACCAGGCTGTAGCGTTCGAGCGTGCGCAGCGGAACGCCGCGCGCCATGCCAAGCACGCGGACGTCGAGCGCCACGTTCGATCCCACCAGGAATGCCAGCCCCACCGTGTGGAGGATCAGCACGAAGGGGAACGCCCAGAGCGAGGGCGACTCGCGGAGCCAGATGCTCAGCGACGAGGTTTCGATCCAGGTGAAGAAGGGGTCCATGAGGCGGCCGGCGGCATGCTACTTCATGGGCCGCCTAAAGGCGGCCCCTACGTACTGGCCGTACAAACGTCGGGGCGGACTCTGTTACCCAACGGTAGTCAAAGCCCGCCCCTCCGAGGCAACGTCCGCTTTCACCCCAACCTGTCAGAGCGCGGTGTCGGCGGTTGCCTCAGCAAGAGAGCACGAGTCGTGCCCGCGCCCCTGAAGGACGAAACAGGCCAGAATTCACCTGTTCTGGGGGGATGCCGGAGCGTGAATCCGGCGATTTGAATCGGGCGGATCCGGGATTTCGGATCCCGAAATCCTGCCGTCGTGGGGCATCGAGCTCTCGATTTCCATCGACCAGCGCATGGCCGGGGCCGAGAAAGTGGGCGCCCACATCGAGCTGGGTCGCCGTTTAGGGGTACCGACACCGGCCACGCGGGCCATGTATGCTTGCGCCCGATTTCTCGACCACGCGCGCCACGCAGCGCGCGCCCCGGACGGAGGTGGGAGTACGGTGAGCATCAACAATCGCTGGTTCCAGCTGTGCGCCTCGCTGATCGCGATGATCATGATCGCGAACCTGCAATACGCCTGGACGCTGTTCGTGACCCCGATGCAGGCGGCCACGCACTGGAAGCTCTCCGACATCCAGTTCGCCTTCACGCTCTTCATCCTGTGCCAGACCTGGATCCAGCCCCTCGACGGCTGGCTCATCGACCGGCTGGGGCCCCGCGGCTTCATCAGTGCGGCCGGGGTGCTGTGCGGACTCGGGTGGGCCGGCATGGGCTACGCCACGTCGCTGCCGATGCTCTACGTGATGTATTGCATGGCCGGCGCCGGCGCCGCCTTCGTCTACAGCGGGTCGATCGGCTCGGCGCTCAAATGGTTCAAGGAACGGCGCGGCCTGGCCTCGGGCATCATGGCCGCCGGCTTCGGCGGCGGCACGGCGCTCTTCATTCCGTTCATTTCGAGGATGCTCGCGTCGAGCGGCCACCAGGCCACGTTCGTCGCTACCGGCCTCTTTCAGGGCCTGGTGATCCTGATCGTGGCCCAGGTCCTGCGCCACCCTCCGGCTGAGGCCGCGAGCGCCAAGCCCGCGGGCGCCCCGGCCGCGCAACTCGGCAAACGCCAGTTCACGACGCTGGAGATGCTCCGTACGCCGCAGTTCTACGCGATGTACCTGGCCTTCGTGCTGATGTCCACGGGCGGCCTGCTGGTCACCGCCAACGCCGGCCCGATCGCCAAGACGTGGGGCCACGCCGCCGCGGTCCTGACGCTCGCCGCGACGCTGAGCCCGCTCGCCAACGGCGCCAGCCGGATTTCCTGGGGGTGGGTGTCGGATTATCTGGGGCGCGAAAACACGATGATCGTCGCGTTCCTGCTGCAGGCCTTCTTTCTCTACATGGTCGTGGCCGTGGGGCAGCAGTCCGCCACGTGGTTCGTGTTCGCTCTCGTGATGGTCTACTTCACGTGGGGTGAAATCTATTCCCTGTTCCCGGCGACGTCGGCCGATTACTTCGGCACGCGCTACGCCACGTCGAACTACGCGGTGCTCTATACCGCCAAGGGCACGGCCTCGATCATGGGCGGCTACATCGGCGCGCTGCTCTACGAGAAGTCCGGCAGCTGGACGATGGGCTTCTACGGCAGCGCGGTGATGGCGCTCGTGGCCGCCGGCATCGCGTTCGGGTTGCGGAACGCGCGGCTGGCCGAGCGCGCGCGCGACGCGTCCGTATCAGGCGCGGTCCTCGCCAAGTAGGGGCCGGCTTTAGCCGGCCCGTTAACCGGCCGCCTGAAGGCGGCCGCTACGACGAGGCGGCCCGTTCACACCGGCGTCGGTTCGGGAATCGCGGCCCCGTCGTGGCGCGGCTCGGACGCGCCATAGTGCACGCCGGTGCCGTCGCTCATCACCGCCTGGCCGTAGCCGAACACGTGCGTGCGCGGCGGCACCACCATCACGTCGTGACCACGGGCCACCAGGCCGCGACGGCTGGCCTCGGGAATCGTCGCCTCCACGCTGACGTCGAGCCCCGCGAACGTCGGCTTCGTGAACCGCCCCGCCTCGAGCGCCTGCTGGATGTCGAGGCCGAAGTCCACGACGTTGGCGACGAACTGCGCGTGCGCCTGCGCCTGGTTGAACCCGCCCATGATGCCGAAGCCGATGCGCACGCGGTCCTTGCGCATGAATGCTGGAATGATGGTGTGGAGCGGCCGCTTCCCCGGCGCGAGCTCGTTCGGGTGGCCCGGTTCGAGCGTGAAGAGGGCACCGCGGTTCTGCAGGGCGAAGCCGGTGCCCGGCGCCACCAGCCCGCTGCCGAAGCCGCCGAAGATGCTCTGAATCAGCGACACGATGTTGCCGTCGCGATCGATGGCTGAGAGGTAGACCGTGTCGCCGCCCGCGCCGGTCGTCAGCCCCGCGAGGTGATCCGGTTCGACGTTCGCGGCTGCCCGCTGCATGTCGATTGCCGCGGCGCGCCGCGCCGCGCGCTCTTTTGCAAGCAGTGCCGGCACCGGGAGCGAGGTAAACCTGGGATCGCCGACCCACCGCAGCATGTCCGCGTAGGCGAGCTTCTTGGCCTCGATCATCGTGTGCAGGGCGTCCACGCTGTGGAAGCCGTAGCGCGCGAGCGGCGACGGCTCCATCAGATCGAGCATCATCAGCGCCGCGATGCCCTGCGTGTTGGGCGGCAGCTCGTAGACCGTCCACCCGCGATAGGTCGTGGAGACCGGCTCGACCCATTCGGGCTCGAACGACGACAGATCGTCCGCCGTCAGCGTGCCGCCGTTCGTCTGCGAGCAGGCGGCAATCGCATCGGCAAGCGGGCCTCGATAGAACGCATCACGGCCGTGCGCTGCAACCAGACGCAGCGAGCGCGCCAGGTCAGGGTTCCGGAAGATCGTCCCCGCGGCCGGTGCGGTGCCGCCCGGAAGGTAGGTAGCCGCCGCGGCGGGGTCGCCGGCCACGGCGTCCTCGAGCCCGCCCCAGCCTTCGGCCACCACGGGCGCCACGGGAAAACCGTCGGCGGCGTAGAAAATGGCGGGGGCGAGCACGTCCGCGAGCGGCACCCGGCCGAAGCGCTCATGCAGGGCCGCCCATCCTCCGACCGCACCCGGCACCGTCACGCTGTGGATACCGGTGGCCGGCATCGCGGTCATCCCGAAGCGCCGCAGCACGCCGGTCGAGAGGCCCCCGGGGGCGGGCCCACTGGCATTGAGGCCGTGAAGGGCGTCGCGGCCGGCGTCGTAGACCAACGCGAACAGGTCGCCGCCCATGCCGTTCATGTACGGCTCGACCACCCCCAGCACGGCGTTGGCCGCGATGGCGGCGTCCACGGCGTGGCCGCCGCGCGCGAGCATCTGGGCGCCGGCCTGCGCCGCCAGCGGAGAACTCGCGGCGACGATGCCGCGAGTCGTCGCGACGAGAGATCGACCCGTGACAACGGACATCGGGGGCATTGTAGACGCCCCCGATGGTTCGAACGTAGAGGGCGGTCTTCAGACCGCCCTGCGTGTCAGCGGTTCTTGAAGCCGAAGCGTAGCGTGACGCCAGCCGTGCGCTGGTCGCCAACCTGGCCGACGTAGAGGCCCGAGTTGCCGGGCGCCGCGGTGAGCAGCTCGTAGTAGTTCTTGTCGAGCAGGTTGCGCGCCCACACGGTGAGCGACCAGCCGTCGTTGAACCGGAAGCCGACGCGCCCGTTCACGAGCGCGTAGCCGTCCACCACCAGGTACTTCGAGGCGCTGGCGCTCGACGAGAAGTCCGAGCGGTAGCTGGTGTCCGCGGCCGCGAACAGCTGGCCCTGCACACCGGCGAGACGCGCGTCGTGCGAGTACTCAGCGCCGAACGACACCGCATACTTCGAGATGCCCGGCAGGACCGAGCCTGACACGTCCTTCAGCTGCGGCCCCCCCGTCTCCTCGAGCGGCGGCGGCGCGTCCTTGAAGGAGATGTAGCGCGCGTCGGTGTAGGCGGCGGCGCCGTAGAGGCTGAAGTTGCGGCTGACGCGCGCGGAGCTGTCGAACTCGACGCCGCGCACCCGCGCCTCCTCGGCGTTCGCCAGGTAGCCGCGCAGGACGCCGACGCTGGCATTCACGACCTGCGTCTGGAAGTCCTGAATCCCTGTGTTGTAGAGCGCCACGTTCGCCGTCACGTTGCGGAACGGCTCCGTCTTGAAGCCCACCTCGAAGTGCTTGACGTCCTCGGGCTTGACCGTCGCGGCCGACAGCACCGGCTGATCGTTGGCATCAGTGGGGACGCCGTTCAGGTTGAGACCCACCGACTTGAAGCTGGTCGAGAACGTCGCGTACGCGTTGATCTTGCTCGCCGCCTTATAGGCGGCCGTGAACTGGCCCGACAGGTTGGTGTCGTCCACGTCGGCGTCGTACTTCTGCGGCGCCAGGATCGAGCGCTGCAGCGCGATGAGCGCTGCGTTCGTCGTCTGGAGGCCGCCATAGACCTGCTGATCGAAGTTCACGGTCTTCTGGTCGTAGTTGAAGCGCAGGCCGGGCAGCAGGCGCAGCCGATCGGTCACCTGCCACGCCACCTGGCCGAAGACCGCGGCGCTGGTGTTGCGGAACTTCACATACTGGTCGTAGCCGTAGCCGTCGAGCAGCCCCGGAGTGGCCGCATTGGCGCTCGGCGCGAGCAGCACGCGCGCGGCCGCCGAGCCCTGCTCCTGCTTGAACGTCGGATTGGAATCGAGCCCCTGGTGGAAGCCGAAGCCGCCCACGACCAGGTTCACTTTGCGCGACAGATCGCCTGCCCAGCGCACCTCCTGGGTCCACTGCACCTGGTTCGACGGCGCCGCCGAGATCGTCGTGATCGGCAGGCCGATGAAGTCGCGGTCGCTCGACGGGTTCCAGTGCCAGTAGCGGCGCGAGGTCGTGGACGTCAGACGGCCGCTGCCGACGCCGAGGTCGACGTTGAACGTCGTCCCGCCGAGGTCCTGGTACGAACGCAGCGGCGAATCCACGTCGGTGACGCGATCGAACGCGTTGGTGCTCGGCACCGCGTAGTTGAGGTCGGAGGCGATCTGCGCCCACTGGCGGTTGGCGGCGCGGAGCGTCGGCGCCACGCCGGCCACCACCTGGGTATAGCCCTGCGGCCGCTGGCGCGTGTGGTCGACCGCGGCGGTGATGACCACCTTCTCGGTCGGCACGAAGAGCAGCGACCCGCGCAGGCCGGCGTTGTCGAGGTCGTTCACCTGGCTGCCGGTCTTGACGTTGGTGATGGTGCCGTCACGTTGCGTGCCCGAGAACGAGAGCCGGCCGGCGACCTTCTGGCTGAAGAGCGCACCGGACACCGACGCCTTGGCCTGCACGAAGTCGAGGTTGCCGTAGTTCACCTCGAAGTCGCTCTCCGGACGGAACGTCGGCTTGCGCGTGGTCACGTTGATCGCGCCGGCGGTGGTGTTCTTCCCGAAGAGCGTGCCCTGCGGGCCGCGCAGCACCTCGATGCGCTCCACGTCCACGAAGTCGAGCGACGCGGATGCGGGGCGCGCGTAGAAGACGCCGTCGATGTAGAGGCCGACGCCCGGCTCGATGCCGTCGTTGGTGAGCCCGAATGGCGCGCCGAGCCCGCGGATGTTGATCGAAGAGTTGCGCGGGTTGGTCGAGTAGAACTGGACGGTCGGGATCATCTCCTTCAGCCGGTTCACGTTGAACGCACCCGCCTCGGCCATCGCCTTCCCGCTCACGACCGAGAGCGGAATCGGCACTTCCTGCGCGACTTCTTCGCTGCGGCGCGCCGTGACCACGACGCCCTCGGTGATGCCGGCGGGCGCGAGCGTGAGGTCGACGTCGAGGACCTGATTGGCCTCGAGCGACACGCGGCGCACCGCGGTCTCGAAGCCGTCGAGCGATGCCTCGACGCGATACGCGCCCGCGGCGAGCGACGCTGCGGCAAAGGCGCCTTCACCGTCCGTCACGGCTTCCGTGGTGGCGCCGCTCTCGTTCACGACCCGCACGACCGCGCCGGGGATGGACCCACCCGACGAATCCTTGACCAGACCTTTCACCGAGGCGGTGCCCACCTGCGCTGAAGCTACGGCGGGCAAGCCCTGCGCGAACGCACTCGCGGGCGCCAGGAGCGCCAGCACTGCCAGAATCCGGAACACCTTCGAAACCATGACCTTGAGACCTTCCCCTTCTCGGGCGCACGTGGCGCCACAGCCTGTAAATGTCCGCGCGGCAAGACGAGACCGCATACACCGTGTTGGTGCTGCCGAGCGGCTGGGCTGTAGGGAGGGTCTGAGCGGAGGGTGGAACTACGAGATCGCTAGGGCCTCACCTGCCTGCCGTCGGCTGGATACACGCGCACCGACATGCGGCGCACGGGCAACAGAGGCGACAGGTGGACAGGTGAAATGCCACTACGAAGTTCCAAAAGCATAGCTGGCCTTTCGAGCGGCTGTCAACGAATGCGCCGTGCCGGCTCGACTCGCTATGCAGTTTTGCGCCAAATCAGACGACTATAGAGCAGGTGCCTCGCCCCCTCGCCGCCGTCTTCCTGCTGCTGTGCGCCACATCCGCAGCGGCCCAGACGGTGCCCCCCTTCGTAGTCCAGAGCGACGACGGCGACAACCGGCTTCAGCTCGGCGCGCTCGTCCAGGCCGATGGACGATTCGCGATCGACGACCCACAGGACCGGGTGGTCGACACGTTCATGCTGCGGCGGCTGCGCGCGATCGTGCAGGGCCGCGTGGCGCGGCACTTCGACTTCTACGTGAACATCGACTTTGCCGGCGGCTCCGTCAACATTCGCGACGCGTACGTCGACACCACCTTCTCCCCCGCGTTCCGCATCCGGGCGGGAAAAGCGAAGGCGCCTTTCAGCTACGACCGGCTCATCCTGGCGGCCAATACGCTCATGGGCGAGCGCGGGCTCACGAGCACCGTGGCGCCGGATCGAGACATTGGCGTGCAGCTCCTCGGAGATCTGGCCGGTGCGCGCGTGAGTTACGCGGTGGCGCTCACCAACGGCGTGATCGACGGCGGCAGCGCCGACGCCGACACCAACGACGCCAAGGACCTCACGGCGCGCATCGTCGTGCACCCGTGGTCGGGATCGCCGCAGCATCCCCTCAGCGGGCTCGGGCTCGCGGTGGCCGGCAACACGGGCACCCATGGGCCCGCACTGCCCTCGTTCGTCTCTGCCAGCCGCGAGACCTACTTCAGCTACGACGGGGCGGTGGAACAGGGACGCCGATCGCGCTGGTCGCCGCAGGCGTTCTACTATCGCGGGCCTTTTGGCGGCTACGCCGAGTTCGTGCGCTCGCGAGGAGACATTGCGAAGAGCGGCGCCGCGGGCGACATCGACCACGACGCGTGGCAGGTGGTGGCCTCATGGGTTCTGACGGGCGAGCCGGCGAGCGAACGCACGGTTCGCCCGAAGGTCGATTTCGACCCGCCGGGCGGGCACTACGGCGCGCTGCAACTCGTGGCTCGCGTCGAGCGTCTGGCCGTGAGCCGGGAGGCCATCAGCCGCGGGCTGGAATCCCCGGGTAGCAGCCGGACCGCCGACGCCTGGACCACTGGTCTCGACTGGTACCTCAATCCGTACGTGAAGTGGCTGTTCGGATTCACACGGACGATCTTCGATGGCGACGCCAGCGGGCCCCGGCACGCCGAGAACCTGATCGTGGCGCGCGCGCAGCTGGCCTTCTAGGTGTACGTAGGGGCGCCTTCAGGCGGCCCGGGCTACCGGACGCCCCAGCGCGTGGCCAGGAATTCCACCAGTGGGCTGCGCTCCTCAGGGCTGACGCGGGCGCCCCAGCGAATCATCTTGTCCACCTCACGGCCCCACCCGTCGCGGGTGAGCCGCTGCTGCGCGGACAGATCCTCGTCATGGCACACGCGGCAGGCCCGGTCAAAGACGGCGTTCGATGCGTCGGGCTCGTGCGACGCCACCGGCGTAACGGCTGTCTGCGGCGAGGCGCCTACGCTGACATCGATCCGGTCGGGGGCGTTCCACAAATATCCGGACGGGTTCCAGCGCGGCACCAGCGGCTGCGTGTTGCCACGCTCGTCGGTCGCGCGCGACAGAATCGTGTGCACCTCGGGCCGGCGCAGCACGGCGTCGTACTCGAACCGACGCCACGCGAATTTGTGCACCGGCCCGGTGAGCCGCGCCGCGGTCCACGAGGCGCCAGCGTCGGTCGAGACGTCCACGCGCGTGATGCGCGACTCCCCTGCCCAAGCGAAGCCAGCGATCTTCACAGGTCCGGCAGGAACGACGGTTCCGTCGAGCGGCTGGGTGAGGAGCGACTTCACGGCCAGCCCCATCAGCGGCGCCTGATCGCGCGCATCAACCGCGGCACCGGGAAGGACACGACCCACCGGGTAGCGGTAGGCACTGGCCACCCAGAAGCCGTCGTGCTCCTTCGCCGCCACCGTGAGGCGCTGCAGCCACTTCACGGAGTAGGCTCCCTCCCATCCTGGGACGATTGCGCGCAGCGGTGCGCCGTGCAGCAGCGGAATCGGCCGGCCGTCCATCTCGTAGGCGACGATCGTGTCGTCGTCCATCGCCTTCTTCCACGGCACCTGTCTCACGAACGGCGGCTGCGTACCGAGCGGACGATCGCCGCCGAACATCCATACGTGCGTGGCACTGCTCGACGCGCCGGCTGCCGCGACGATGTCGCGCAGGCGCGCGCCAACCCACCGGCTCGTGCCCACGGCGCCCTTGCGCCACTGGATCCCCGCGACCGGCGGTTCGAAGAAGGCGCGGCCGTTGCCGGCGCATTCGAGCGTGGCCGTCACGGTCACCGCCGGCAGCGCGCGCAGATCTGCGACCGAGAGCGTGCGAGGCGTCTTCACGTCGCCATCGACACCCAGCCGCCACGCTTGCGCGTCCACCGCCGGCACCGTCATGTGGCCGCGAACGAAGAACACCTCCACCGGTGTGATGAAGTAATCGAGGAGTTCGACGGGCGTTTCGAGGTCGACCGGCCGCGCCGAGCGCGCGAGCAGACGGGCATGCTTGCCGCTGTTGCCCACCTGGCGCCCGCCGAACACGTCGCGCGGCAGTAGTGCGACGGCCGCCGCCCCCATGCTGGCGCGGGCCGAGAGCGTGAACAGCGTACGGCGGGAGATCATGGGCTCGGGGCTCGAGGAGGAGCGTGTCGATCTTAAGGGATGACGACCACGACGTTGCCGACTTTGTGGTCGGTATCGGCGTAGCGGTGGGCCTCGACAATGTCACTCAACGGGTAGGTACGGCCGATGACCGAGCGTAGCTGACCGGCTTCGATGAGCGTCTTCAGGAACTCGAGATCGGCCTGGACGGGCCCGGCAGGGCCGGCCATGAACACCGCCCGGCGCCGCAGGTGGGCCCAGGCGCCGCGCAGCAGCGCGGTTGCGATGGCCAGCAGGCCGCCAGAGAACCCGACGAGGAGGTAGCGGCCACCGGGAACCAGCGCTCGCAGGCTGTGGGGAAAGCCTGCCTTGCCGAGAATGTCGCAGATGACGTCGTAGACGGCGCCGTCGCGCGTGAAGTCCTGACGCGTGTAGTCGATCACGATGTCGGCACCCAGCGACCGCACGAGGTCCACGTTGGCGGGGCCGCACACGGCCGTCACGTGGGCGCCGTAATGTTTGGCCAGCTGCACGGCGAAGGTGCCGAGACTGCTGGACGCCCCGTGCACGAGCACGCGCTCCCCGGCCTGGATCCGCGCCTTGCGCAAGAAGTAGAGCGAGCACACACCGCCGACGAAGACCGGCGCCGCCTGCTCGAGCGTCATGTTGGCGGGCTTCTTCGCCAGGAAGCCGTCTTCGGCCACGCAGGTGAACTCGGCGTGGGCTCCGAACTTGTTGCCACGCGACCCGAAGACCTCGTCGCCCGGCGCGAAGCGGGTCACGTTCTTTCCGACGGCGACGACCGTCCCCGCGAGGTCGACGCCCAGGATGAAGACCTTGGGACGCCGGAGGCCGTTCATCAGCCGTACGACGAGCGGGCCTTGCCGGATGATGCGGTCGCCGTAACAGACGCTCGAGGCATGCACGCGAACAAGCACCTCGCCGTCCCCCGGCACGGGCGCCGGCACGTCTTTGATTTCGAGGACTTCCGGGGGCCCGTAGCGGCTGACGACCGCGGCCTTCATGCGTCAGCGAGCCACTTCAACGCGTCTTCGACGTTCCCGAAGATCGACACGGTGATTTGCGGATGGTCGTTGAGCGTTTGAAACATCCTCGCGATGCCGAAATGAACCGGCGCCGTCGCCACGATGGCCGTCTTGAACGAATTGGGGAAGGTGTGGCGGCGGCGGGCCTGAGCGACGTCGAAGATGCCGGGGAAATCGACCTCCAACCGTTCGATCGGACGCAGGTCGGCGAGTCGAGGCGGCATCACGTCCCAGGTGGCCTCCAGCGTCGAGACCTCGTTGAGCAGGCGCAGCAGATCCTCATTCGTGACCACGTCGAAGAAGACGACTTTCATGACACCGTCTTCCAGACGCAGCTGATACGGCATGCCTGCCCCAGTTCCACTCGACAGGCCGCCTGAAGGCGGCCCCTACTTTTTCGGCACGGGCGGCGGGAGCGGCGCCGGATTGTCGTAGCCGCGCGTCCCGTCAGCGCGGATCGGCCCCGGACCGAAGCCGAGATGCGCCGCGTCCACGTTGTTCTCGCTGCAGGAGTACTCCTGGATCTGCTCGTCGGGCTCGCCGAGCGCCCAGGTTCGGGCGTACGTGAAGGAGCGCGTGTAGAACTTCGGATCCTCGATCAGGGTGTCGACGTGGATGTGGTTGTAGTCGGGACGCGTCCAGCGCTCGACGACGTGCAGCGCGTCGCTGTGCGGGTTGGCGTTCTCGTCGATCCACACCTTCTCGTCCTTGAAGCCGATCGAGTCGATGACGAGCGTGTCGCCTTCCCACCGTCCGATCTCCTCGCCGAAGAACGAGGGATCCGGATCGTCCGAGTGCTTGAGACCCGCCGTGAACGGGACGAGCCGAAAGTAGCTGTACCAGTACATGAAGACGATCTTGTTCGCGCCCTGCAGGACTTCGAACGGCAGGCCGCTCGCGTTGTGGCGCGGAGTCCCGCCGATGATGCAGACCGCTTCGGGATCGACCGTGGCGGTGAGGTTGTGCTTCAGCGCCGCCTCGCCCGCCGGCGTCAGCGGCAGCTTCCAGCCTGGCAGGTCCTTGCCGATGTTGCCGCCCGGCCTGGTTTGAGTCGTCCCCTTCCAGTAGCCGCTGAAATCGGGCTTCCCGTTGGCCATCCGCGGTGCGGGCCGCCCCTTCGGCACTTTGGTATCGTCCAGCTGCATCGGCCGTTCCTGCGCGAGCAGCACGGCGCCGAGCGCCGCGCACGCAACGGCCGCAAGGGTCGTGCGCGTCACGCGGCCGATCACTGGGGACCTCCATCGCCGGCGGACGCGCCAACCATCACCTGCCCGTCGGGCAGCGTGACGCGCCTCGCGTCCATCAGATTGGCGCCGTTCTTCGCGCGGTAGCCGTCCACAATCAGCGTGTCGCCCAGCTTCAGCAGACTGCGCTTGAAGCCACGGCGCGACAGCGCGCCGGGCGCTCCCGATTCACACGCCCAGCGGACGACTTCCCCCTTGTCGTCCTTGACGTCGACGTAGAAGTAGGTGTGCGGGTTGGTCCACTCCACCTTGACGAGGGTGCCTGTAACGCGAATGGCCTTCGTGGCATCGAATTCGGCAGCAAAGGAGTGGTGGGCCGCGGCATGGCCTCCGGCAGCCAGAGCAATGGCCGCGGCGAGGGCAAGATGCGATTTCATGGGATCGCCTCCGTGAATAGGGAGCCTATCCCATCCCGAGCCCATCCTTGGCAATCCCTTCGCCTGAGGGGTAAAATCTGAGCATCGTGTCTGACCTGAGCTGTCGTTGCTCGTGTTGTTGTATCAGGACCTCCGAGGTCCCCGCGGCAACGGTCCGGCTGTTTGGGTAACACCCAGAACTAACTAGGCAGCCAGAAAGTTCGAGGCCCGGGGACAACGTCCACCGGGCCTTTTTTGTGTCCCTATGTCCACAGTCGCCACGTCATCGCCGCCGTCCGCCAGCCTTCAGCTCGACCATCTGCGCGCCCTGGAAGCCGAGAGCATCCAGATCATGCGCGAGGTGGTGGCCGAGTTCGAGCGGCCGGTGATGCTCTACTCGATCGGCAAGGACTCCTCGGTCCTCCTCCGGCTGGCCCAGAAGGCGTTCTACCCCGGTCCCATCCCGTTCCCGCTGCTCCACGTCGACACCACCTACAAGTTCCGCGAAATGATCGAGTTCCGCGACCGCATGGCCAAGGAGGTCGGCGCGCGGCTCATCGTCCACACCAACCAGGAAGCCATTGCCGACGGCACGCAGCCGTTCAAGGTGGGCACGCAGCGCTGCTGCGGCCTGCTGAAGACCAAGTCGCTCCTCGACGGTCTCGCCGCCGGGAACTTCGATGCCGCCATCGGCGGCGCCCGTCGCGACGAGGAACGCTCGCGCGCCAAGGAGCGCGTGTTCTCGGTGCGCGATCCCAACGGGCAATGGGATCCGAAGCGGCAGCGGCCCGAGCTGTGGCATCTGCTCAACGCGCGGCTGAAGCCGGGCGAGAGCATCCGCGTGTTTCCGCTCTCGAACTGGACCGAGATCGACGTCTGGCAGTACATCCACGTCGAGAACATCCCGATCGTGCCGCTCTACTTCGCCAAGGAGCGCGAGGTGATCGTGCGCGGGCTGTCGCTCGTGGTGCAGGAGCAGCCGTTCGTTGTCACCATGCCGGGCGAGAAGCTGCAGAAGGTGAAGTGCCGCATGCGGTCGCTCGGCTGCTCACCGTGCACCGGCGCCATCCATTCGGACGCCGACACGGTGCCGAAGATCATCGAGGAGCTGATCGCCACGCGGCAGAGCGAGCGCCAGCTGCGCATCATCGACCACGATCAGGACGGGTCGATGGAGTTGAAGAAGCGGGAAGGCTACTTCTGATGGCGATCTCCCAGGCGACCAGCGCGGCTGGCACGTCCGGCGGGCTGCTGCGCATCTGCACCGCCGGGAGCGTCGACGACGGCAAGAGCACGCTGATCGGCCGCCTGCTCTACGACTCGCAGTCGGTCTACGAGGATCAGATCAGCTCGATCGAAAAGGCGTCCAAGAACCGCAACGCCGGCCCGATCGACTTCTCGCTCTTCACCGACGGCCTGCGCGCCGAGCGCGAGCAGGGCATCACCATCGACGTCGCCTACCGCTACTTCGCCACGGCGCGCCGCAAGTTCATCCTGGCCGACACGCCGGGGCACGAGCAGTACACGCGCAACATGGCGACCGGCGCGTCGACCGCCGACGTGGCCATCCTGCTGGTGGACGCGCGCAACGGCGTGCGCACGCAGTCGCGGCGGCATGCCCGCATCGCCCGCCTGCTCGGCATCACCGACTTCGTCCTGGCGGTGAACAAGATGGACCTGATGGACTTCGATCAGGACGTCTTCGAGAAGATCGTGGACGACTTCGACGATCTGCTCACCGGCGCCTCCGTGCACGCCATCCCGATGAGCGCGCTGCTCGGCGACAACGTGATCACGAAGAGCGATCGCACGCCCTACTTCGACGGGCCGCCGCTCCTCGAGTATCTCGAGACCGTGAGCGTGAAGCGCAATACCACCCGGGCGCCGTTCCGCTTTCCGGTGCAGATGGTGGTTCGCCCCGACGACGTGTTCCGCGGCTACGCGGGACAGATCGTGTCGGGCACCATCCGCACCGGCGACACGGTGACGACCTGGCCCTCGGGGCAGTCGGCCAAGGTGAGCCGGATCGTCACCTTCGACGGCGACCTCGACCTCGCGTTCGCGCCGATGTCGGTGACGCTGACGCTCGACCACGAGATCGACATCAGCCGCGGCGACGTGCTGACCCTCGACCCGCCGCTCGTCAGCCAGCGCTTCGAGGCCGAGCTCGTGTGGATGGACGAGCGCCCCCTCGATCCGGGCCGCATGTATCTGATGAAACAGGGCACGCGCACGGTAACGGCGGAAGTGAATCATCCGCTGCTGCTCAACCAGATCGGCACGGTGCAGGTGTCGGCGGCGCGGCCCCTGGTGTTCGACCGCTACGGCGACAACCGGTCCATGGGCAGCTTCATCCTGATCGACCCGGGCACGCAGTTCACCTGCGGCGCCGGCATGATCACCAGCGCCGTGCGCGAGGCCACCGCGTCGACCCACGCGGCGCCGCTCAGTTTTGCCGAACGCCTCGCGCACATGGCGCGGCGGGCGGCGTCGGACGAGGAAGCCGCCGACGCGGTGCGCAAGGCCCTGGAGGAGATGCTGTCATGACAGCCCTGGTCGACGTGGATCCCCGCGAACTGGTGGCGCGCGTGCTGGCCGATGCGGCCGCGCCCTGCATCACTTCGAGCTTCCAGGCCGAGTGCGTCGTCCTCACGGACATCGTGCGCCAGGTGCGGCCCGACATCCCGGTGCTCTTCCTCGACACGTTCCATCACTTTCCGCAGACGCTCGAGTATCGCGACATGATGACCGAGCGCTACGGGCTGACGCGGATCGACCTGCGCGCGAAGGAGCCGAGCGTCGGCCTGTGGGAGCGGGAGAGCACGACCGCGTGCTGCGCGCGCCACAAGGTGGAACCGCTGTTCGCGGCGCTCGACGGCTACGACACGTGGCTCACGGCGCTGCGCCGCGATCAGTCGGCGTCGCGCGCCAACCTGCAGCAGGTGGAGCCGTTCAAGCTGTCGAGCGGCAAGATGATCCAGCGCGTGGCCCCGATTGCGGCATGGACCGCCAAGGACGTGTGGAAGTACGCCAAGGAGCACGACATCCCGCTGCTGCCGCTCTACGACCTCGGCTACGCCAGCATCGGCTGCGAACCGTGCACGAGCGTCCCGTTCGATCCCGAGAACCCGCGTTCGGGCCGCTGGCAGGGCCAGAAGCTCGAATGCGGGATCCACATTCAAGCGAAATAACTCGTACGTAGAGGCGCACCTCGAAGAGGTGCGCCTGCCTGCAGGCGGACCTTTCAGGTCCGCCTCTACGTACTACCGCACCGGCACTTCGACGGCGATCGAGCCCGGGCCCTGGTCGTCCGAGAACGCCAGCGTGTAGGTGAACCGCACGGGCGCTCCACCACCGATGTACTTGATGCGGTGGCCGTTGAACGTCTGGGACGTCTTCGCCAGCACTTTGATGTCGTCGGAGCACATGCTGCATCCGGTGGAGCGTGACCAGAACTCGGTGGTCTGCCCGACCACGGCTCCCGACGCGTCGAACAGACGGACCTCACCCCGATCGAGCAGCGCGGTTCCGCTGCTGGTGCCTCCCCGAAGCTCCAGGTTCCAGGTGATTTCGCCGCCCGGGGCCGGTGCGGTCATCGGATTCGGCGCAACCACTGCAGTGAGACGCGGACCGGTGGTGGCCGTGGGGGCCGCCGGCAGGTTGTCGCCACTGCAGCCCGCCAGCACGCCCGCGGCCGAGATGGCGACGGCGAGTCGTGTGAGCTTCATGCCCCCGATTACGACGCCGCCGCAAGCGACGTTCACCGGCGGCGGTCGGCGGCGGGGCGGTCTAAAGACCGCGCTCTACGTACGTTTCGCCAGTGGCCAGAAGGCGAAGTAGGCGGCCAGGAAGATCAGGAACGGGAACGTGACGCTGAGGAGCGCGTTGGCGAGCCACACCTCGAAGTCGTAGCCCGGAGGGCCCGGCGTGAGCGCGCCCACCAGCATCGGGGCCGCCATCCGATAGACGTAGGCGAGCGCCTGGCCGATCACGATCACGAGCAGCGTGTTCACGATGCCCTTGGCCGGCTGGGCCATCGATCCGGCCAGCGAGTTCTGGAACATGTTCAGCACGATGATGCTGCCGAAGATGAACGGCACCGTGACGCTGACCAGGAACACCATCGGATCGGTGCCCATCGTGGTCACGCCGACGAACATTGCCAGCCACGCAATCAGGACCGCGGCAACCGTCCAGGTGAGTCCGAGCGCCGGCTGCTGCATCACCGAGGGCGTGAGCGTGAACGGCCAGAGATCGAAGCACAGGATCAGGAACATGGCCGCGAGCGCCGTGACGATGAACACCAGGGCGGTGACTCCGTTGAACATGCCGTGCGGCGCCGACGCCAGATATACCGGCGCGCCCTGCATGAACGTGTAGTCGAAGAACACCCGGAAGATGACCCACGTCAGGACGTAGGCGCCGACGAGCAGCGCGAGGCCGGCCACCTTGGCGTCGCCGCCGAACAGATTGAACGGCCAGCCACCCCACATAATCGCCAGCCAGAACGTAATCGGGACGACGATGACGGCGAAGTGCGACGGAATCGGCCCGGGCGGGCTCATCCCCTCCCCCACTACTCGCAGCGCGATCAGGTCGATGATGACGCCCGCCACCAGCGTCACGATCAGCAGCACGAGCCCCTTGGCCGGCTGCGACAGCTTCGCCACGAACGAGGGGTTCGCCCCCCAGATGACGACCGTCATCACCTGGAACGGTATGGTGCAGAGCATGTAGAAGGCGACCGGGCCGAGAAACGACGGCACCGAGAACAGCGAGACGAACACCAGTGCCAACGCGATGCCGATCGCCGACGCGACCAGGCCGAGGACGGGCTGTTTCACAGAGCCTCCGCTGATGAGCCGGGCAATTCTACGGGGCGGCCGCGAGCGGGTCTACCCTGATAACCGATATTCGTGGGGACGCACATGGATCGAAGAACCTTTCTGGGCGCGTGCCTGGCAGGCCCGGCAGTGATCGGTCTGACGGCTGGCGCCCGTCAAACGGCATTCGTGGGGCGGCGCGCCGGCGACACGCGCGTCATGGACGGCATTCCCTTCTGCTGGTGTCCGCCCGGCCGGTTCGTCATGGGCAGTCCCCCGAGCGAGCCGGAGCGGCGGCCGGGCGAGGACCAGGTCATGGTCACGTTGACGAAGGGGTTCTGGACGGCCAAGTTCGAAGCCAGGCAGGTCGACTGGGCACGCGTGCTCGGCGCGCTGCCCGGGCCGCTGACCAGGGAGCTGCCCGCCGGCCCCGACTACCCGGTGGGGAACGTGACGTTCGTCGAAGCCGAAGAATTCTGCCGGATTCTCACCGGCCGGTGCCGGCGCACCGGTGAACTTCCGGACGAGTGGATGTTCAGCCTGCCGACCGAAGCCCAGTGGGAGTACGCCTGCCGGGCCGGCACCACCACCGCGACGTCGTTCGGCGACTCGCTGAGCAGCACGCAGGCCAACTTCAAGGGAGCGCCCTACCACGGCGCCAAGCGCGGGCCGTCGCTCAATCACGCCACGCGTGTCGGCAGCTATCCGCCCAACGCGTGGGGGCTGTGCGACATGCACGGCAACGCCTTCGAGTGGTGCCGGGACTGGTATCACGACCGGTTGCCGGGCGGCGTCGACCCTGACTTGTCGCTGGCGAAGGACACCGCCGCGGTCAACCGCGACGGCACCGTCTCCCGAGTTCGGCGCGGCGGCTGCTGGGCGGACGACGGCTGGGCGCTGCGCTCCGCCTTCCGGCTGCGATTCCCGCCAACGAGCCGCTACGATCACATCGGCTTCCGAATCGTCGCGGTCGAGACGTCGGTGGCTGTCTAGAGCGCCCTAGCGCACGACCAGGTTCTTGAGGACGAAGGTGAGGTTCGCGGGGCGTTCCGCGAGCCGCCGCATGTACCAGGGAAACCAGTACGGGCCATAGGCGATCAGCACGCGGAGCGGCGCGCCGGACGTGACGAGCCGGGTCTGCAGCGGCCGCTGGATGCCATAGAGCATCGCGAACTCGTAGGCCGGCCGCGGCACGTCGTGCGCGGCGATGTAGGCGCGGAGGCGGTCGACGAGCGTGGCGTCGTGCGTGCCGATGTGGAGCAGGCCGCCGGCGGCCACCGCCTCGGCGCCGAGCAGCCGGCATCCGAGCCTGAAGAAGTTCTCGTCCACATCGCGCTTGTTCGGGAACGCGATCGCTGGCGCCTCGAGATAGGCGCCCTTCACGAGCCGTATCGCGGCGCCCAGCGGAATCAGGCGTTCGACGTCGCCCGCCGTGCGGTGGAGATACGCCTGCAGCGCGACGCCGACGCGCGTCGAGCGCTGCCGGAGATCCCGAAACAGATCAAGAGTGCGATCGACATAGGGCGAGCTTTCCATGTCCAGCCACACGAAGCTGTTCGTGGCCTCGGCGCGGGTGACCAGCTGCCGCAGGTGCTGACGGGCAAGATCGACGTCGATGTCGAGGCCGAGGTGCGTCGGCTTGACGGCGACCTGCGCGTTCAGGCCGCCAGCGCGTACCGCGTCCATCACGGACACGTAGTGCGCGGCCACCGCGCGGGCTTCGTCGACCTGCGACACGTTCTCGCCGAGGTGCGTGAAGATTGTTCCGATTCCGAGTTGTTCCTGCCCGCGCGCGGCCACCAGCGCATCCTCGAGCCGCTCTCCGGGCATGAACGCGGCGACCGACCGGCGCACGAAGGCCGTTTTCGTGGCGTGGTCCCGCAGCCACGCGTTGGTGGACGCCGCAAGCAGCAGCTGGCGCGCGAGAGACACGCCGGCGAGAATACCCCTCCCGCGAGCAGACGTGAACCGTTTCACGCCGGCCGCGTAACAACACCAAATGCTGCAGGACTACAGGCTCGGGCTGCGGATGCTCCTGAAGTATCCGGGGCTGACGCTGGCGGGCGGGCTGGCCCTGGCCGTCGCGATCGGGGTGGGCGCAGGCTGGTACGACCTGTCCGGCACGTTGTTCTCGCCGACGATCCCGTTGCCCGAGGGCGATCGGATTGTGTTGATCTCCACGCAGAACGTCCTGACGAACACGCCCGAGTCACGGGTCGCGCACGATTTTCTCGAGTGGCGGCGCCAGCTGCGGACCATTCAGGAGCTGGGCGCGTTCCGCAGCGGCACGCGAAATCTCGTGGTCGCTGGCGGCGTGCCGGAACAGGTCCAAGTCGCAGAGCTGACCGTTGCCGCGTTCCGCACCGCGCGGGTGGCTCCCCTCCTCGGCCGCTCGCTCCTCGACTCGGACGAAACGCCTGGGGCCCCGAGCGTGATCCTGCTCGGTTACGACGTGTGGCAGCGCGCCTTCGCGGGCCGCCTCGACGCCGTTGGCTCGATCGTGAGACTTGGAAACACGCCGTCGACGGTCGTCGGGATCATGCCGAAGGGCTTCGGGTATCCGCTCAATCACGACGCGTGGACGCCACTGCAGCTCCGCGCCTCGTACGACGCGCTCGAGAGCGGTGCGATCAGCGTCGTTGGCAGGCTGGCGCCCGGCGTCTCGCGGCAGCAGGCCAACGCCGAGGTCCGCCTGTTCGGCCAGCGGACGGCCGCGGCGCGTCCGGCCACGCACCAGTATTTGCGGCCGCGGGTGCGCGGGCTCTCGGAGGCGTCAGACACAGCGGATCTCATCCAGCTCGCGGCAAGGCACGGGCCCGTCCTGCTGGTGCTCCTCATCGCGTGCACGAGCGTCGGCACGCTCTTCTACGCCCGGACGGCGACACGAGAGAGTGAGATCGCGGTGCGGTCGGCGCTTGGGGCGAGCCGGGCGCGCATCATCGCGCAGCTCTTCGTCGAGGCCTTCGTGCTCACGTCGCTCGCCGCGGCGGCCGGGTTGACCGCTGCCCACCGCGCCCTGGCGTGGGGAATCGAAGGCATCAACCGGTCGAACGGGGGCGCACCGTTCTGGATGACGCCGGGCCTGCGGCCTACGACAGTGCTCTACGCGGGCGTCCTGGCGCTCGTCTGCGCGGCGCTGTTGTCGCTCCTGCCGGCGCTGCGGGCCACGCGGACACGTGTGCAGACGCACCTCGCGAACCGCGCCGGCGGCTCCACGCTGCGTTTCGGACTGGTGTGGACGGTCGCCATGGTGTTTCAGGTGGCGCTGACGGCGATGGGCATTCCGCTCGCGATGGAGACCGCCCACGAGGCGAGGCTCAAGGCGAGCATCCGCGCCGCGTTTCCCAGCCGGGAGTATCTGACCGCTCGCATCGAGGTGGATCCAGCATTCCAGGAAGAGGCGTTCGCGGCGCTCGAACGACGCGTCGCGCTGGAGCCTGGCGTCGTCGCGATCACCTTTGCCGACGGCGCTCCAGGGTCGCTCTGGAGGGAACGATTCGGCGAGGTCGAACATTCGGGCGGTGAGCCGGGGTACGACGGCGGGTTCAGAACAGCTGCGGTGGGCCCCGGGTTCTTCGCGGCGTTCGATCGGCCGATCGTCGCCGGACGCGGGTTCGATGCACGCGACTGGAGCGACGGTGCCCGCACGGCCGTGGTCAACCAGACGTTTGCGCGCGCCTACTCGCGCGAGACCGGGCGCCCGTCACCCGTTGGCGCCCGCCTCGCGTATCCCCAGGACGAACCGCTGGCCGCCCCTTTTGAGATCGTCGGTGTCGTGCGCGACTTCGACCTGAACCCCGACGACTCGGGTGACGAACAACCGTTCATCTTTCACACCGCCGCGGCGGGAACCGCCAATCCGCTGGTGATGAGCGTCCGCGTGCGCGGGAATCCCGCCACACTTGCCGCCCGGCTGCCACGCCTCGCGGCCGATGTCGACGGCCGGCTGGTCGTTCGCGAGGCCAAGCCGCTGGGCACCGCCATCTGGGAGCGGGACGACGGCCTGATCGTGCAGGCCGGAGCGTTGTCAGCCGTCACGCTGCTCGTCCTGTTCTTGTCGGCGCTCGGCATCTTCTCGCTGATGTCGGTCAGCGTCTCTCGACGAACCAGAGAGATCGGGTTGCGGGCGGCGCTCGGCGCGAACCCGCGCCATTTGCTCGCCGGCGTCCTGTCCCGTTCCGCACTGCTGATGGCAGGCGGGATCGCGGCGGGCGGTACCCTGGTGCTACTGGCGGTCGCCTTTCGGCTAGGCCCCTCCGGCCGGCCGGCCGAAGATGTCGCGCTCTTTTCCGGCTATCTCGCGATGACGTTCGCGGTGATGCTCGGCGCGAGCCTGCTGGCCTCGTTTGGCCCGGCCAGGCGCGCGCTGCGGATCAATCCGACCGAGGCGCTCAGGGATGCGTGAACGGGCCGCCTGAAGGCGGCCCCTACGACTGAGGCAGGCCTGAAGGCCTGCAGCTACTCCACGGCGAAGGCGAGCAGAACGTTGCCGCCCGAGGCGCCGGCGCTGATCGCGTAACCCGAGCCCACGTAGACCATGCCGTCGACGACCACGGCGCCCGAAACCGCGATCTGGCCGCCCTTGGCGGTGACCTTGTTCACCGTGTCGACCGGCTGCGCGGTGTTGTATTCCCAGAGCTGCTTGCCGTCGGTCGACGACACGGCGAAGAGCCGCCCGTCGCCCGCGCCTTCGAACACCACGCCCGGGATGGTCGTCGGCGCGGCGCCGAGCGCCGCCCGCTGCGGCGCGAAGGTCCACGCCGTCTTGCCGTCGCCGTTCTGGATCGCGCCAAGACCCGCCGCGTTCATGCCGTAGTAGACCTGCCGGCCGTCCGCCGCGCCGCCCCACACGATGCCACCGCGGCCGCGTCCCGTGAAGCCGACCGGCTGGCCGGAGGGGTTGACGCGGAACAGCACGGCGCCGTTGTTGTCCGGATCGAGCGCCAGCACGTCGGCGCCCTTGGTGCCGACAAACAGCGCGCGCTTGCCGTTCGGCAGCGTGGTCAGGATCGGCGAGTTGCCGATGTCGTAGTCCGGCCCCATCGTGCTGGGGCACTGTTCGCCCTTGTTGGGCCCGGCGCAGCCGCCCATGAAGAGGTCGTCTTCCGTCGCGCGGCGTGACCACAGCACTTTGCCGGTCTTCAGATCGAGGGCCATGATGGCGTCGGACAGGCGAGACTCGGGCGGGGTGACGGCGTCACCCGTGCCGACGTAGAGCGCGCCGCGCGCCGGATCGATCGTCGGCGCGTTCCAGACGCCGCCGACCGCCGGCCCCCACAGCTGCACGCCGTTCGGGTTCTTCTTCCACGGCTTCGGCTCGTCGGCGGTGTAGGTCTTCCAGATCTGCTTGCCGGTGTTCGCGTCGAGCGCCGCCACGCCGCCCCGCGCCGTGCAGCACGGGTAATCCGGATGGCCGGCCGTGAACTCCTCGGAGCCCGAGATCGGCACGTAGACGACGCCGTTGTAATAGCGGACGCTGCCGGTGATGCGGGCGACGACGTGATCGTCGACCTTCGTCTTCCACAGCTGCCGTCCCGTTTGCGCGTCAACCGCCCAGACGTTGGCGTGGCCGTCGCCGAAGAAGACGGCGAACTGCGCGCTGCCCTGCCCCTTTACCGCGCCGACCATCGGCGAGTTCCGGATGATCGAGCCGTTCTGGAACGACCAGTAGACGCAGCCGGTCTTGGCGTCCAGCGAATAGACGTAACCGTTGTCGGTGGCCATGAACACGCGGCCCGACACCACGGTCGGCTGCGCGTTGTTCGTCATGCCGTTCGGAATGCCGAAGGCCCACTTGAGTTTCAGGCGCGGCACGTCTGCCGCCGTGAGACGCGCCGCGGCGGCCGTCTGAGCGCGCGTGTTCGAGAGGTCGGGGCTCCAGCCGTTCCATCCCGGGCCGCTCGCCGGATCGCGCATCGGCGTGTTGGCCGCGCACTGGTTCGGCATCGACTTCGCCTCGCCGTTGTTCACGCTGCCGAGCGGGCGTCCGCCCATGAACTCGGCCACGCGCTGCTTCTGGATGTCGCTGAGCGACTTGCCCTCGGTGTGACTCGCCGCGTTGAGGCCCGCGACGATGCGCTCGGGCGTCATCTGCCGGATGGCGTACGCCGTCGTCTTGGCGTTGGTTGCGACGTTGCCGTGGCACCGGAAACAGGTCTGCTGAAAGGTGGCCCAGCCGCTCTCGGTGCCCGGGGTCCCACCGCGTCCTGCGGGGGGAGCCGGCGGAGCGCCCTGTGCCGGCGCCGCCGGCGCCTGCGGGGCTTCTGCGCCCAGAAACGTCGTTCCAGCGAAAAGTGCGACGGCAAAGACGATGGCAGCGGCGTGTGTCAGATATCGCAAAGTGTTCTCCAGGGCGAATCTTAACCGCCGTCAGGCGCGGTGACAATTCGGTAACACGATCGGCGCCATTCTCCCTGCTGACCGGAGACTCAGATGAAAACGATGATTACGGGTTGGCTAACTGTTCTTGCGGCGCTCGCTCCGGCCGGATCGGTGCTGGCCCATCATTCGCTCGCCAGTTTCGACACCACGACGGCCGTCCGCGTGAAGGGCACGATCCTCCGGTTTCACGAAATCAATCCTCACACCTTCCTCTACCTTGAGCAGAAGGACGCGGATGGATCGGTGCGTCGATGGGCTGTCGAAGGCCCTTCGATCATTCAACTCAAGCGAATGGGCTTCGCCACCGAGATCCTGAAGCCCGGCACCGTGGTCGAAGTCTGCGGATACCTGCCGAAGGAACCGGTCGTGTGGCAGATTGCCGGCGCGGACTCCAGTGCGGTGAGCCTGTCGGGGCGGCTGCTCAACGGGGAACTGATGGTGATGCCCGACGGACGGGAGCAGACCTGGGGTGACTACGGAGCGCACAAGTGCTTCGCGCCCGGACACGTCGATCAGCACTCGCGGTAAACAGCGCCTGTCCGTTCGCGGGGAACGCGAACGGCCAGGCGCGTGGGTGATCGCCCAGCGCGAGCGGCGGCCCTCGCCTACTCGTCTTCGCTCGGGATGATGCACTCGTAATAGTTGAGGAAGTCGACGAAGACCCACGCTTCACCGCCCTGGCACGGCTGGCCGTGATACAGGTCAGGCCGCAGCAGCTTCACCTTGTGCACGAACTGGTGGTCGAGCGTGAAGGCCATGATGTTGTAGGTGGGTTGTCCATCCGCGGCGGGTGGAATCGGCGGCAGGCCCAAGCCTGGAGTTCCGCAGAGGACAAGCCCGTTGCCAGGCTGGATGCAGGGCCAACCCGCATTCGCGAGCGTCAGGTCCGTCACTCCCACCGCATGCCCGGACTTGCTCTCCGCCATCGCCCGGGCCGCGGACGACGCTGACGATGTGGGCTGCGAAGAGACGGCGGTCGGCGCGGTCGGCGCGCTAGTCCCGGAATCCGCGCAACCGACCAACGAAAGCGCGGCGACGGCGAGGCAACAGAACACAGGTTTTCTCATGACGACTCTCCTTTCGGCGTGATTGATCAGGCCGCCGGCGCCGATCCGGTGCACCTGCATCGGATAAGGGATCGAGGCCGCGGAGGTTACAGGCGGTACAGTAGCCACCGATGGCGACCTGTCGGGGGTGCGGAGAGGCGCTGGGGTCGGCCGACGCCGCCGGCCTGTGCCCGGTGTGCCTGATACACGCCGCTTTCGAGAGTTCTCCCGGCGCCAACGAGCCCCGGACCGCCACCGGTCCCGCCGCCGCGCAACACGATGACTTCGGCCGCTATCAGATCGTCCGCCCACTCGGCGAGGGCGGCATGGGCACCGTGTATCTCGCCGAGCAGCGTGAGCCCATTCGGCGGCACGTCGCCCTCAAGGTTGTGAAACTCGGGATGGACACCAGCCAGGTGCTGGCCCGCTTCGACAACGAGCGTCAGGCGCTGGCGATGATGGAGCATCCGAACATCGCCCGCATTCTCGACGCCGGCGCGACCACGAACGGACGTCCGTACTTCGTCATGGAGTACGTCGACGGCGCGCCCATCACCGAGTACTGCGATCGCAAGCGGATGACCATCAAGGAACGGCTCGCGTTGTTCCTGGCGGTCTGCCGCGGGGTCCACCACGCGCACCAGAAGGGTGTGATCCACCGTGACCTGAAGCCGTCGAACGTGCTGGTGATGGAGCAGGACGGCGCGTCCATGCCAAAGGTGATCGACTTCGGCATCGCCACCGCCACCGACAAATGGGCTGTCGAGAGGACGCTGCTCACGCAGTTCGGCCAGATCGTGGGGACGCCGGAATACGCCAGCCCGGAGCAGGCGGACACGATCACCGGCGACGTCGATGAGAGTTCGGACGTCTATTCCCTGGGTGTGCTGCTCTACGAGCTGCTGATCGGTGCCGTGCCATTCGATGCGGCGACGCTGCGTAACGCCGGGTTGGCCGAAATGTTGCGGATCATCCGCGAAGACGAAGCGCCCTCGTTGGCCCGCAAGCTCACCTCGATGGGCGCGACGGCCACCGAGATTGCCGCGCGCCGCCACACCGACCCGGTCTCGCTGCGCGGCCTCGTCGACGGGAACGTAAACTCGATCGCGCTGAAAGCGCTGGAAAAGGCGCGCGGGCGGCGCTACACGTCTGTGTCAGACCTCGCAGCCGATATCGAGCGGCACATGGAGGACCGGCCCGTGCTGGCCGCGCGGCCGGGTGGACTGTACCGAAGCCGGATGCTTCTCCGCAGGCACAGGTTCGCCGCTCTCGGGACGGCCGCCGGGCTGATGCTGTTCGTAGTGAGTGGAGTGGCGGCCTGGTCGCTTCTTCGCGATTCCCAGACGAGAGCGCAGCTGACCGGCAACGACACGATTGTGCTGGCCGATTTCGACAACACGACCGGCGATCCTGTGTTTGACGACACGCTGCGCCAGGGACTGTCGGTGGAGCTTCAACAGTCTCCGTTTCTCAGCATGATTTCCGACCGGCAGGTTCAGAAGACGCTGGCGCTCATGGGACAGCCGAAAGAGGCGCGGCTGACTTCGGAGACGGCACAGCAGATCTGCGAGCGAACGGCAAGCGCCATGGCGCTGGAAGGCTCGATCGCGAAGCTGGGAAGCCAATATGTCTTGGGGCTGCGTGCGAGGAATTGCAACACCGGACGCATTCTGGACCAACAGCAGGCGGTTGCGACCAGGAGAGAAGACGTCCTGAACTCCCTGAGTCAGATCGCCCGCAGATTCAGAACGCGGGCAGGTGAATCGCTCGCGACGGTTGAAAAGCACTCCACCCCGCTCGCCGAGGCGACGACATCTTCACTCGAGGCCTTGAAGGCTTATAGCACCGGACTGAAGGTCATGGTGTCCTCCGGGAATGCCGCCGGGGCGATTCCCTTCGTCCAGCGCGCGGTCGACATTGATCCCACATTCTCCATGGCGCACGCCGTGTTGGGGCTGATGTATAGCAGTGTTGGAGAGTCAGTCCTGTCAGCCGAGAACACCACGAAAGCGTGGCAACTGAGGGATCGCGTCAGCGATCCTGAGCGACTTTTCATCGACTTCACCTACGACCGACAGGTGACCGGAAACCTGGAGAAGGCATACCAAACCCTCGAATTGTGGCTTCAGACCTATCCTCGCGGAGGGGACCCAAAACCGCAGGACTTGCTGAGCGGCCTCTCCACTCACGGGACAGGCCGATTTGAACGAGCGATTGAAGGATCCCGAAAAGCAATCGCCGAGGACCCCGACGCGGCAGTGGTGTATGCCGGTCTTGCGCAGAGCTACCTTCTCACCGATCGTTTCCCAGAAGCCGAGAGCACGCTGGCACGCGCCTCTGAGCGCAAGCTGGAAGTATCCGATCTTCTCGTCATCCGATACATCATCGCGGTCTTGAAGGGCGACCAGGAGCAGATGGCCCTGGCAGCAGGTCTGGCCAGGGGAAGGCGCAGGGCGGAACATTGGATGGCTCACGAGGAGGGTCTCGCGTTGGCTCGTTCCGGTCGCTTGCAGTCTGCACGGCGGTCATCGAACCGGGCCGTAGATCTCGCCCTGCAAGAAGGGGAACGCGAGGCGGCCGCGACTTACCAGGCGGCACGAGCGCTGTGGGAAGCCGTTTGCGGGAATGCTGCCGAAGGGAAAAAGAACGCGATGGCGGCGCTCGATCTGTCGCGCGGCCGGGACGTCCAATATGCCGCTGCCCTTGCCCTGGGTCTCTCGGGAGGTCCATCTCGATCAGAGGCTCTCGCCGGCGATTTGGAAAGGCGCTTCCCGGAAGATACGTTCGCCAAGTTTACCTACATACCGGTTCTTCGCGCGTTGTCGGCACTGGAGCACGGGAAGCCCACGGAGAGCGTGGAGCAACTGCAACCCACTTTTCCCTATGAGCTGGCGGTAAACGGTCTTAACTTCAATCATTTCTATCTTGGGGGCTTACACTCGGCTTATGTGCGCGGCGAGGCGTTGAGTGCCTCGCACCGATACGTGGAAGCGGCAACCGAGTTTCAGAAGATTCTCGATCATCGCGGTCTTGTAGGTGCGGATCCCATCGGCGCACTGGCGCACTTGCAGCTCGGTCGAGTGTTCGCGCTGTCGGGAGACCGGGCCAAGGCGAAAGCGGCCTATGAGGCGTTTCTCACACTGTGGAAGGACGCCGACCCCGAAGTTCCCATCCTGAAGCGTGCCAAGGCGGAGTACGCCAGGCTGTAACCTTCGGCTCCCGATTCCCTATTCCCCTTGTGGAGCATCGCACCTTGCACACGGTGGCGGGACCATCCGATTTTCCGACCACGCGGTGGACGCTCGTGGTCGCCGCCGGCGATCCGCATCGGACCGAGGCTCGCTCCGCCTTGGTGTCGCTGTGCGAGGGCTACTGGTATCCGCTCTACGCGTATGTTCGCCGGCGCGGTTATCCAGCCGACCAGGCGCAGGACCTGACGCAGGAGTTCTTCGTCCGCGTCCTGAACGGCCGCTATCTCGACCGTGCAGATCCTGAAAAGGGGCGGTTCCGGGCCTTCATGCTGACCTCGTTGAAGTTCTTTCTCGCCGACGAGGCGGACCGCGATCGCACGCAGAAGCGCGGCGGGGGCCACGTGCTGTCCCTCGACATCTCGTCAGGGGAAGAGCGTTATCAGCGTGACCCCGCGCACGACGAGACGCCGGAACGGATCTTCGAGCGGCGCTGGGCGCTGGCCATGCTCGACACTGTCGTCGACAGACTCCGGGCTGAGTTCGTCCAGCACGGACGTCTGGACCATTTCAACCGGTTGAAGGGCTTCCTGCTCGATCAGGCCGACATGCCCTATGCCGCACTGGCGCTCGAAATGGGCACATCCGAAGGAGCGCTCAAGGTGGCGGTTCACCGGCTCCGCAAGCGCTACCGCGACCTCTTCCGCCAGCAGATTGCCGAGACGGTGGCCGATCCTGCGGATGTGGAATCCGAACTCCGATTCCTGGCGGCCGCGCTGACGCGAAAGTAGCGGAGCGGATCACGGCTTGATCCCGTAGTACGGCGCATCGCCGATGACCAGCCTTGCGGCGAGCCAGAGCAGATACAGGGCTGAAAGCCCGCCGACGGCGAGGTGACGAGGCGGCGCGAGCGAAAACATCTGCGCAGTGCGGAAACTCGAGGCGGAATCGTAGCTCATCGATGATTCGCCACGCTTTGGTGGTAGCCTCCCGCGTCAAACGCGGGTCATCGAGGAGGGTTTCATGCTGCGAGTCGGAAGTGTGTCGGCGGCGCTGGCCGGTCTCCTGCTGCTGCCAGGTGTCGTGTCCGCCCAGGCGACGATTGCCGGGCTCGTCCGGGACGCGTCTGCGGCCGTCCTCCCGGGCGTCACCGTTGAAGCGTCCAGCACCGTGCTCATCGAGAAGACCCGCACCGCGGTCACCGATGGCACCGGGCAGTATCGAATCACCGATCTTCCGCCAGGCACGTATCGTCTGAGTTTCGCGCTCCAGGGATTCACCACCGTCAGACGTGACGGCGTGGCGGTGTCCGGATCGGGCGTCATCGCGGTGAACGCCGACCTGCGAGTGGGTGATCTCACGGAGACGATCACCGTCACCGGCGCCTCTCCCATCGTCGACACGCAGTCGGTGCGAAGAGAGGTCGTGCTCAACAACGAGACCCTCAGCACCCTGCCGGCGACCCGCGGCTACGGGTCGGCGCTGGCCACCGTCCCGGCCCTCAACATCGGCGGCGTG
>Ga0207648_10000889_pt1 | contig 33700 bp, 35 predicted proteins | sample KBSMisM32_FD_184310 | JGI IMG/M metagenome (GOLD analysis project Ga0207648, IMG submission 184310) | Miscanthus rhizosphere microbial communities from Kellogg Biological Station, Michigan, USA - KBS Miscanthus M3-2 (SPAdes) (version 2) | ecosystem: Host-associated > Plants > Roots >... | reverse complement strand
GAGCAAGGCGAGCTCGACCTGCCTGTCCCCCGCCTCCCCGGACGCCATCAGGCGATGAACGCTTCGCTCGCCATAGCGATGTTGCGGCACCAGGATTGGCTGCGCGTGCCCGCGACCGCGCTGGACTCGGCCATGGGCTGGGCCGACTGGCCGGCGCGACTTCAACATCTCGTGCCGGGACCTCTGGTCGGCGACCGGGAGGTCTGGCTTGACGGCGGCCACAACCCCGCCGCCGCTCGACAGATTGCGGCTCATGCGAAGCGTTATTGGACTGACGGCAGGCCGCTGCACATCATATTCGCCAGCCTTTCGACCAAGGACCCGGCCGGAATGCTCGAACCGTTCCGCGGCATCGCCCAGTCCATCCACACCGTTCCGATCCCCGACCACAGCTCTTTCTCGCCCGACGACCTTGCCGAGATCGCGGTCGACCTCGGCTTCAGCGCCGACGCGGAGAGAGACGTCGAACAGGCGCTGGCCATCGTGCCATCGGACGCGCGAATCCTGATCTTCGGTTCGCTGTATCTCGCCGGCGCAGTTCTTGCCGCGAACGACCAGGTTCCGACCTAGACCCGCGCGGGCTCATCCACCTTTGGCGCAGTTCCCGCCTCCGCGCGGCGGGCTTCGTGGGCGACGCGAATCCATTCAAGCACGACGAAGAGAACCGCGATCAGGCCCGCCGCTGCCGTCCACCGGAACACCAGGGCATAACCATATTTGTCGAAGCTCTCGCCCGCCACGCCTCTGCCGAGTGATCCGACCAGGAAAGTCAGCGAGGACAGCAGCGCATATTGGACCGCGGTGAATTTCTTGCTGACGATGCCCGAGAGATAAGCGACGAATGCGGTCAGAGCGACGCCCGTCGCTATGTTTTCGTAGCAGATCGCCACCAGCAGCCGGACCATGCGGTCGTCAGCCCCGAACCAGCCGAGGAGGACGTTGAGCCGGAGGAAGTGCGTGAAGGCATCGATGTTGGCGCCCCCCTCGGCGAGGTCGGCGTATACGAGGTTGCCGAGCGGGGTAACCGCCGCGCCGATCAGGACCGTCGGGAAGCGGCCGATGCGCCCGAACAAATACCCGCCGAGGCTGATGCCGATCATCGTCATGAAGATGCCGAAGACCTTCGACGCGAAAGCGACCTGATCCTTCGTGTAGTGAAGGTAATCGAGATAGAAGGGGAAGGCGAAGCTCGACCAGATATTATAGCAAAGCGCGTAGGTCAGGATGAAGCCGATGATGATGAGAACGCCCCAGCGAAGGCGTTCCGACAGTTCGGCGAGCGGCGACACCAGCGCACCGTAGATATGGTTCATCGCAGCCCGGCCCCCCGAGACGTTCGGGTGCGCTTCGTGCTGGACACCGCGGCCGTGCACCTTGAGCCAATTGACGAGGGCCGCGATTACCAGCGGTACGAACACCGTCGCAACGATGATCCACGGGCCGACGTGGGTCGTGAAATCCGCGACCGAGGGCGGCTTTGCGCCCGCCGGTCGCGCCGCCAGCATCGAAACCATGAACCGGGCCAGCGAGACAATCGCCCACAGCCAACACAGACCGACGACTGTCAGGGCTCCGAACCTAACCGACGTGTTCACTTCGCCGGCCTGCTCCATTGCCGCCTCGATCGCCCCTTTTGGTGGACGCTGCGTGTCTGGCGCGGTGATCGCTACCGCGAGCATCGCGACGACCAAGCCGGCCATAATGAAATAGACCGTTCCCCATGGCATTCGCGCCGCGAGAATTAGCGCGAAGGCGCCGCCGACGATTGACGCGGTGCGGTAGCCGAACTGGTAAACCGCCGAGAGCAGTTCGACCGGAGTCCGCTCGTCAGCGACGTCAATTCGCCAGGCGTCGACGGCGATATCCTGGGTCGCTGAAGCGAAGGCACCAATTACCGCGAAGATCGCAAACCAGCCGAGGCTTCGGGTTGGATCGCTGGCGCCCAGGCCCACGAAGGATACGATCAGAAATGCTTGACACAGCACGATCCACCCTTTGCGCCGGCCAAGCTGCGACAGTAGCGGCAGGTGCACCCGGTCGACGAGTGGCGACCACAGGAACTTGAACGCATAGGTGAGCCCAATCCAGGACAGCACGCCGATGGTCGCGAGGTTAATCTTGGCGTCGCCCAGCCACGCGTTGAGGGTGCCGATCAGAAGAGCGAACGGAAGGCCCGACGAAAAGCCGAAGGCAAGCATGGTCGCGGCTTTGCGCGTGGCCAGCGCGGCCTTCAGCAGTTTCCAACCCTTCGGACGTGCTGCGGCCATGGAAGCCCTCCCCTCGCTGCAAAACCTTAGACAGCTTTCACGGTGTGCCTAGCCCCGGGATGAAGCTGCTATCTCGGTTCGTCCGAGGCGGCGAACAGTTCGAGGCCCCTGGGCAACTTCACACTCTCGCCCTGCAGGTGCCGGTCGACGCATTCGATCGCCTTCATCAGCTGACGCTCGGAATAAGGCTTGTGCAAGCAACCGACGGCGATGTCGGCAGCTCCAGGATAGGGATGCCCGGTTGCGAACAGGGTCGGGATGCCGCGTTCCTTGGCGGCGCGCGCAAGCTCGATCCCATTCCGCTGGCTGCGCAACCGTATGTCACTGAGGACCAGGTCGACTGGCTCGCGCGCGATGATCTCGAGCGCATCGTCGAACTGGTCGATCGTAGCGACGATCTCGTAGCCGGCGTCCCCAAGGATATTCTCATTATCGAATGCGGTCAGCGGCTCGTCCTCGACGATGAGGATGCGCTTGACGACCTGCTTACGCTTCCCGAACAGCATACTGACCCCAATGACTCCGCGACCGCAACGAACGAAGCGCAAACCAGTGCCGCACCGCCGACGTGGCGAGCGCGGTGCCGCGTCCGAAGGCGGTCCGCAACGAATCGCCAAACTCCTCGCCCGCGCCGGAGTGGCGTCGCGCCGGGAGATCGAGCGCATGATCGCCGAAGGACGCATCGCACTCAACGGGGAAAAGCTGACGACGCCCGCTACGCTGCTGGACAGCCTCGATGGCGTCACTGTCGATGGCAAGACGGTTCGCCCCGCGGCGGCAACGCGCCTGTTCCGCTTCTACAAGCCGCAGCGCTCGCTGACCGCCGAGCGCGATCCCAAGGACCGGCCGACGATCTACGACAAGCTCCCGCCCGGGTTGCCGCGGCTGATGCCCGTCGGGCGCCTCGACTTCATGACCGAGGGCCTGCTGCTGCTGACCAACGACGGCGAATTGAAGCGCCAGCTCGAGCTTCCGCGCACCGGCGTCGTGCGCACGTATCGCGCGCGAGCGTTCGGCGTAGTGACCCAAGGCCAGCTCGAACGCCTCGCAGAGGGGATCAGCGTCGAGGGCGTCCACTACGGTTCGATCAACGCCAACCTCGAACGGCGCACCGGGCGCAACTGCTGGATCGAGATGAGCCTGACCGAGGGAAAGAATCGCGAGGTCAGGCGCGTGCTCGAGCATCTCGGGCTGCAGGTCTCCCGGCTCATTCGCACCAGCTATGGCCCCTTTGCGCTCGACGGGCTTGAGCCGGGCGACGCCGACGAAGTCGACACGCGCGCACTCGAGGCATTCCGCAAGACGCTCAAATGAGGATCATCGCCGGCAAGTGGCGGGGACGAACGATCGAAACTCCGCTTGGCGGCGCGACGCGCCCGACTGCCGACCGCGTCCGTGAGACGCTCTTCTCAATGCTGGTCAGCCGCCTCGGAACCTTCGAAGGCTTGCGAGTCGCGGATCTGTTTGCCGGCAGCGGCGCCCTTGGCTTTGAGGCGTTGTCCCGCGGAGCAGCATTCGCGACTTTCGTGGAGAACGATTCGAAAGCGGCGGCGATCATCCGCCACAACGCTGAGAAGCTCAGCGCCGCCGCCCAGGTGCTGACCGGTTCGGCGCTGGCCTTGCCTCGCTCGGATCCGTTCGACTTGATCTTTGCCGATCCGCCCTATTCGGCCGGATCGGGCAGCGGCGCCGTCGCGGCCGTCACTCACGCTAGCTGGCTGGCCCGCGGCGGCTGGATGAGCGTCGAGACGAGCCGCGACGACAGTGTTGAGCCCGGCGAGCTGGCGGTCGAGGCGACGCGCAACGTCGGACGCGCGCGCCTTACGCTTTTGCGCCGCCCTTAGGCGACTTCGCCGCTTTCTTGATTTCGTCGATCTCATTGCCGAGGCGACGGCCGACCGCCGCCGCGGCAGCCTTTCCGGCTTCCTTGACGGCCTTGCCCGCGCGCTTGCCGCGGCTGCCGCCGCTGCTGGTGAAGCCATGTTCGGCGAGCGCGGCAAGCGCCGCTGTCGCGGCAACCGCCACCAGCTCGGCCGCTAGCGGACTCTGCAGCAGCTTGATGAACGCGTCGCCCATTCCGGCGTCACTCGATCGCCGGTCGCCGCCACCCGATCTGCGCTCCACGACCGCGGGCGGCTTCGAGACTTTCTTCGTGCCGCCGGAGCGGCCCTTGGTCGTCGCCTTCTTCGCCATGTCTCGGCTCTCCTCGCTTTTCTTTAAAGCTCTTAACTCGCCCGAGGCGTGCGGTATCCTGCCGCCCTGCTGTATTGACACGATAATACACTAAAGACTATGGTCCCCCGATAACAGGAGGACGGGCATGTATTCTCAACAAGAGCTCGACGACGCGGTTGCATCGGGCGTGATCAAACCCGCGGATGCGGACGCGCTTCGGGCCTATATCGAAGGCCAAAGATCCACCGCAATTCCCGACGAAGAGCAGTTCCGGCTGATCACGGGGTTCAACGATATTTTCGTATCGATCGCAGCCGCGATCCTGCTGTTCGCGGTCGGCTGGATTGGCCAGAGCATTGGCCAGGCAACCGGACTCGTCATTAGTGACCATGGTGACATCGGTCCAAGCTTCCTCGCGCCGCTCGCGGTCGCGGCGACCTCCTGGGCGCTGGCTTTGTTCTTTACGGCCAAGCGGCGCATGGCACTGCCGTCGATCCTGCTGCTTCTTGCCTTCGTGGGTGGTGTGCTGGCGTCGACCGCCTTCCTTCTGGTGCAGGTCATCGGACCCGATCGCTTCAACGACCAGAACCAGGTTCTTGCAGCAACGATCGGCGGAGTCAGCGCCGCTGTCGCCGCAGCCGCGGCCTGGCTGCACTGGCGGCGCTTCACCGTGCCGATCACCGTCGCAGCGGGCGCCGCAGCCGTCGCCGGCATATTTCTCGCGATCGTCGTCGCCATCGTCCAGCCCGACAACAACAAGAGCGCGCAGGACGTCATCCTTGGGTTCGTGCTCCTGCTCGGGATCGGCATGTTCCTGTTCGCGATGTGGTGGGATTCGTCCGATCGCGCGCGGCTTACCCGCCGCTCGGACGTCGCCTTTTGGCTTCACCTGCTCGCGGCGCCGATGATCGCTCACCCGATCTTCACGCTGATGGGCCTCAACAACGGCACGGTCGGGGTCGGCGAAGCGCTGGTGGTTGTCGGCCTCTACGTCCTGTTCGGACTGACCGCGCTTGCCGTCGACCGGCGCGCCTTGCTCGTCTCCGCGCTCGCCTATGTGCTTTATGCGCTGACCGAGCTGTTCAAGCAGTTCGGAGCGGTCGAGCTCAACGTGGCGCTGACGGCCCTGATCATCGGTTCGGCACTGCTTCTGCTGTCAGCCTACTGGCACCAGTCCCGGCGCCTGATCGTAACGCGTTTGCCGTCGAATCTGCAGGCGCGCCTGCCGAACCTCGACCGGCCGGCTGCGGTTACCCAACAAGCCGCATGAGGCGACGCTCGAGCGGGGCCAGCACACCGGCAAGGTCGTGGCCCCGCTTGAGCACCTCGCCATGCTCTCCGACCAAGGCGAACGCCCCCTGCTTCAGCCGAAGCGCGGGGCGTTTTTCTATGCGTACCTCGGGTCGCTCGGAGTGGCGGCGGAAGGCTACGAACACCGCCAGGTCAGGGTCGATCCTGAGCGCATAATCGCGCCAATGGCCTGCGGCGACCATCCGGCCATAGAGGTCGAGGATCCTCGTCAGCTCCCGGCGGTCGAACGTGGCGATTGGGCGCCGCTCCCAGGCTGCCGGGAACGGCGCAATGACGCTCAAGCGGACTTCACCTTCGGCTGAGGCTGGCGAGCTGCCTTCAGCAGCTTCAGCTCTTTGCGAAGCTCCGCAATTTCGTCTTCGAGCTCGGTCAGGCGCGCGCGCACGGGGTCGACGTCCTCCCCACACGGCGTTCCATACGGCATGAAGCCGGGACTGTAGTGGATTGCATCGACCGGCACCGGCTTTGCCGGAATGCCGACAACGGTCTGGCCCGGCGCGACGTCCTTGGTCACGACCGAGTTGGCGCCAATCTTCGCGCCAGAGCCAACCTCGACCGGGCCGAGTACCTGGGCTCCGGAGCCGATGACAACACCGTCGCGGAGCGTCGGGTGGCGCTTCCCGCCGACGCCGGTCGTCGGATTGGTGCCGCCCAGCGTCACATGCTGGTAGATGGTGACGTCATCGCCGATCTCGGCGCTTTCGCCAATCACGCTGAAACCATGGTCGAGGAAGAAGCGCTTCCCGATCTTCGCGCCCGGGTGGATGTCGATGCCCGTGAGAAACCGCGCAAAGTGATTCACCAGCCGCGCGACGAAGAACAACCGTCCTTCCCAAAGCCAGTGGGCGACGCGATGAAGAGCAAGCGCCGTCACTCCCGGATAGAACAACACGTCCCAGCGCGAACGCGCCGCGGGGTCGCGGGATTTGACCGAGTCCAGATAGGCGATCAGCCCGGATTGCAAGCGCTTCAAACCTCTTGCCGTTGCAATGCTCAATCTAAGTGCGGACCGAAACAAATTCCAGCCGAGTTGAGCAATGGCTCCCGGCGGGACCTTTCCAAGGTCGTGGCGTTGAGGCACATCGCGCACGGCAACAGGGCGGGGAGCAGAGCATTCTATCAACGATCCTCGGCGATCCGACGACATTCACCCTGTTCGTGCTGATCGGATTTGCCGCCCAGCTCGTCGATGGGGCGCTAGGCATGGCCTACGGACAGATTTCGAGCACCTTGCTGATCAGCATGGGTGTCCAGCCGAAACTCGCGTCGGCCGGCGTGCACACCGCCGAAACGTTCACGACGGCGGTCTCCGCGATCAGCCATGTCGCGCACCGCAACGTCGATTGGTGGTTGTTCTTCAAGATCGTGATCCCCGGCGTCGCTGGCGGAATTCTGGGCGCCTATGTGCTCACCGAGGCCCCCGCCGACGTCGCCAAGCCGGTGGTGCTCTCCTATCTCACGGCGCTCGGCGTCTATCTGTTCTACCGCGGCGTGATGCACCGCCATACCGAGCGGCAACCCAGGATCATTTCTCCCCTGGGGCTGATCGGCGGCTTCCTCGATGCGGCGGGCGGTGGCGGCTGGGGCGCAATCGTCACTTCGAACCTTCTGGTCCAGGGTAGCAATCCGCGCAAGACGATCGGAACCGTGAACACCGCCGAATTCTTCCTCACGGTGACGATCTCGGCAACCTTCCTCGCGACACTGGGCTGGGAAGCTTTTACCGTCGCGACCGCGGGGCTGCTCATCGGCGGAGTCATCGCCGCTCCGTTCGGCGCCTGGATAGCGAAGCGCGTCAACGCCGACACGTTGCTGACCTTCGTCGGTGCGCTGGTGACGCTGACCAGCGGATACGGCCTTTATCGCGCGCTGAGTTGACGTCCTTCAGCGCCGCACTCGAGCTGGTCGACTGAAAGCCGGGCGGCTGGTTTATATCGCCCAAGTCCATTATAGACCCGCTCGTGATTGGATTTATCAATCAATGATCGTCCACCTGCCGACCGTCAAACAACTCCAGTATCTCGTCGCGCTGCGCCGCTTCGGGCATTTTGGACGCGCGGCCGACGCCTGTTTCGTGACCCAGTCGACGCTGTCCGCGGGGCTCCGCGAGCTCGAGACCTTGCTCGGCGTGACCTTGGTCGAGCGGACGCGCCGGGTGGTCCGGTTCACCGCGCTGGGCGAGAAGATCGCAGACAAGGCAATCAAGGTGCTTCGTGAAACCGAGGAGCTTGCCGAGATGGCGCGCGCTCAGGGTCGCCCGCTGCACGGCGAGCTTCGCATGGGCGTCATCCCGACGATCGCGCCCTTCCTGCTGCCAACGATGCTTCCGCGGCTTCGTGAGCAATGGCCGGAGCTCAAGCTCTACTTACGCGAGGAAACCAGCGGCGGCGCGTGCGAAGCGCTGCACCGCGGCCAGCTCGACTGCGTCCTGCTCGCCCTCCCCTTCCCTTGCGGGGATGCCGACAGCGCTCTCCTGTTCGACGATCCACTGTTCATCGCCTATCCGCGCGGGGAAGCACCTCGCACCGCTTCGGTCGAGGCGGCCGACATCGATGAAAACCGGCTATTGCTGCTCGAGGACGGGCATTGCCTCAAAGACCATGCGCTCTCCGCCTGCAACCGGCCGGACCTGCGCGCCCATGCCGAGATGATGGGGACGTCGCTGCACACGCTCGTCCAGATGGTCGACAACGGCCTCGGCGTGACCTTTGTCCCCAGCATGGCAATCGAGGCCGGCATCCTGTCAGGCACCGGAGTCGATGCGAGGCCGCTGCGCTCGGAACATCCCTATCGCCAGATCGCCCTCATCTGGCGCAGGTCGAGCCCGCGGGAAGCCGAATTCCAGATGCTGGCCGCGGCGCTGCGGCGGATCGCCGGCGGCCTCGTCCCCGACGTTGCCGAATCGGCGACACCCGCGCTCCAGCTCGTCGAAGGCTGAGAGCGCAGGGTTCGCGGTTATTTAGCCAGTGCCGGCTCGGCAATGCCGATCGGCTCGGCCTTGGCTGACTTCTGCGGCAGGTCGAAACGGTCGGCGTTCATTACCTTGGTCCAAGCGTTGACGAAGTCGCGGACGAACTTCTCCTCGACGCCCTTCTCCGCATAGACCTCGGCGACTGCCCTCAACTCGCTGTTCGAGCCGAAGATGAGGTCGGTACGGGTTGCCCGCCACTTCTCCTGCTTGCCGCCGCGGTCGTAGCCGATGAACTCCTCGTCGCCGCTTTCGTCGACCACCTTCCAGAAGGTGTCGTTGTCGAGCAGGTTGACGAAGAAATCGTTGGTCAGCTGGCCCTTGCGCGCCGTGAACACGCCATGCGGCGCGTCTTGGTAATTGGCACCCAATACCCTGAGGCCACCGACGAGGACGGTCATCTCCGGCGCCGACAGTCCGAGCAGTGACGCCTTGTCGAGAAGCAACTCCTCGGTCCTCACCGAATGTTTGGTCTTGAGGTAGTTGCGGAAGCCATCCGCCGGCGGTTCGAGATAGTCGAAGCTCTCGACGTCGGTCCATTCCTGCGTCGCATCGCCGCGGCCGCTGGTGAATGGCACGGATACGTTGAAGCCAGCGTCTCGAGCCGCTTTCTCCACCGCAGCGGTACCCGCAAGGACGATGGCGTCGGCCATCGAGAGCGAGCCGCGGAGCTCGTCGATCTTCGCGAGAATGCGTCCTAGCTCCTCAGGCTCGTTGACCGCCCAGCCGTTTTGCGGCGCGAGCCGGATCCGCGCTCCGTTGGCCCCGCCGCGGTGATCGGAGCGCCGGTAGGTCGATGCGGAGGCCCAGGCGGTCTTGACCAGCTGGCCGATGCTGAATCCGGCGCCAAGGATCTTCGACTTGAAGGCCGAAGCATCGGCTTCTGACGGCATCGCGCCTTGCGGGACCGGGTCCTGCCAGATCAGGTCCTCGGCAGGCACTTCGGGTCCGAGGTAGCGCACCTTCGGCCCCATGTCGCGATGGGTGAGCTTGAACCAGGCCCGCGCGAACGCATCCTTGAACGCCTCATGGTCGTTGCGGAACTTCTCCGAAATTGCCCGGAACTCCGGGTCCATCTTCAGCGCCATGTCGGCGGTGGTCATCATGGTCGGTACGCGCTTCGACGGGTCGTGGGCCGCGGGCGCCATGTCCTCCGGCTTCTGGTTGATCGGCTGCCATTGCTTCGCCCCGGCCGGTGAGCGGACCAGCTCGTACTCATAGTCGAGCAGCAGCCGGAAATAATTTTCCGACCATTGCGTAGGCGTATTCACCCATGGCCCTTCGATGCCGCTGGTGATCGTGTGCTCGCCAAATCCGCTCTCATGAGCGCTGGCCCAGCCGAGTCCCTGCAGCGCCATGTCCGCCGCCTCGGGAGCGGCGTCGACCAGGCTCGGGTCACCCGCGCCATGGGCCTTGCCGAAGGTGTGCCCGCCGGCAGTCAGCGCGACGGTTTCTTCGTGATTCATCGCCATTCGCTCGAACGTGATCTTGATGTCGCGCGCGGACTGCAGCGGGTCGGGGTTGCCGCCCGGCCCTTCCGGATTGACGTAGATCAGACCCATCTGGATCGCCGCGAGCGGGCTTTCGAGCTCCATCTCACGCTCGGGCTGGATGCGAGTTTCCTCTGCATCGACCCACTTCTGCTCCGCACCCCAATAGATATCGCGTTCGGCCTCGAATACGTCGGCCCGACCGCCGCCGAAGCCGAAAATCGGCCCGCCCATCGATTCGATGGCGACATTGCCGGCGAGAATGAACAGGTCGGCCCAGCTGATGTTCTTGCCGTACTTGCGCTTGACCGGCCACAGCAGCCGCCGGGCCTTGTCGAGATTGCCGTTGTCCGGCCAACTGTTGAGTGGGGCAAAGCGCTGCTGGCCGCTGTTGGCGCCGCCGCGTCCGTCACCCGTGCGATAGGTCCCGGCCGCGTGCCACGCCATGCGAATGAACAGCGGACCGTAATGGCCATAGTCGGCTGGCCACCAGGGCTGGCTGTCGGTCATGAGCGCCGTCAGGTCACGTTTCAGCGCTTGGTAGTCGAGGGCGTTGAAGGCTTCGGCATAATCGAAGTCATCGCCCATCGGGTCGGGCGAGCCGCCGCCTTGCTGGAGGATGTTGAGCGGGAGCGACTCTGGCCACCAGTCGCGGTTCGTGCGGCCGAGCAGCGAGCGGACGGTGGTCGGTCGGTCCACCGGGCAACCCATAGATCCGGTCTTGGCGTCCATATGCGAGGCCCTTTTTATGAAAACTGGAGTGTCGCCCCTAAAGCGGCTCAACCGCAGGCGAAAACAAGTTGTTCTCGTCAGTGAGAGCAAAGAAATCGATTACTCGCGATGCGAGCGAGGGAGACAGGGTTGGGGCCGCGGTCCGAGGGCGGGGAGGGGAAAAGCCGCGGCCCCTGTCTGTTGGGCAGCCGAAACGCGGCACGGGCCCTGCGTTCTCCAGGCGATAGGCGCCTCGCCGTCGGCCGGGAAACGACCAATCTTCGTCACAGATAATCGGAAAATCGATTACAGCCGTTCGGCTCCGTCTAGTCCATGTGCCTGAGGCCGGTCCGCAGGTAATCGTAGCCGCTGACCAGGGTCAGGGCGGCAGCGATCCATAGGCAAGCAATCCCGAAATCGTGCACCCACGGCATTTCCGGAAGCGCCCCGCCGAGGATGAGCGCACCGAGCGCGACCAGCTGAGCCGTCGTCTTCCATTTAGCGAGCGCGCTGACCGGCACTGATACCTGCAGCCCGGCAAGATACTCACGCAGGCCCGACACGATGATCTCCCGCAGCAGGATCACCAATCCCGCAATGATGTTGAGTCCGGCGATCTCCGGCACCGGGTTCGACTTGCGGCTGGAGATCAGCATGATCAGCACGGCGGCGACCATGATCTTGTCGGCAATCGGGTCCAGGAACTGGCCCAGCCGGGACGTCAGGCCCTGCGCGCGTGCCAGGTAGCCGTCGAGATAATCCGTAACGCCGACCACGCAGTAGAGGATGAACGTCACGCCGTAGTCGACCGGCGAAGGCCGCCACAGCAGGAACACCAGGATCGGCACCGCGAGGATCCGCGACAGGGTCAGCAGGTTCGGCAGCGACAGCATGGCTACGGCCTGAGTTATAGCGTTTGGCGCTCTCACGAAAGCTGGCTATGCCAAGCGCCAGTCCATGGCAGCTTTCGCCCTCCAGCCTTGATCCAGAACGTCACTCACCTGCTGCGCGCGCGGCGGTTCATGCCGCTGTTCGCGACACAGTTCCTCGGCGCCTTCAACGACAGCCTGTTCAAGCAGGCGGTGGTGCTGTTCGTCACATTCCAGCTGTTCTCGAACCCCGCGAAGGAGTTTCAGTTCAGCTCGATCGCGCAGGGCCTGTTCATCCTGCCCTTCTTCTTGTTCTCCGCTCTGTCGGGTCAGCTGGCCGACGACCATGACAAGGCGCGGCTCATTCGCATCATCAAGCTCGCCGAGATTGGAATCATGATCGTCGGCGGCGCCGGGATCATGCTTGCCAACATTCCGCTGATGCTCGCCGCGGTGTTCGCGATGGGCACGCACTCGACGTTTTTCGGGCCGATCAAATATGCCATCCTGCCGCAGCATTTGCAGAAGGACGAAGTGCTCGGTGGGACGGGGCTGGTCGAGGCCGGCACCTACATCGCGATCCTGCTGGGCACCATTCTCGCCGGAACGCTCGCCTCGAAGCCCGCCGTCGCCGCTGGAGCGACGATCGGATTTGCCGCACTCGGCTATCTTGCCGGACGGCAAGTGCCGCCAGCCCCGCCGGCTGCCCAGCGTATCCCGTTCAACTGGCACATTATCCACGCCTCGATCGAGCTGGTCAGAGCGACGCTGCACATCCGGCGGCTATTCCTGGCGATCTTGTCGATCAGCTTCTTCTGGACCATCGGCGCGGTGCTGATCATCATCTTTCCGCCGCTCGTGAAGAATGTGCTTGGCGCGGACGAGCAGGTCGCGAGCTTGTTCATTGCGATCTTCTCCATCGGAATCGCGATCGGGTCGGTGCTGATCAACCGCCTGCTCAAGAGCGAGGTCTCGGCGCGGTTCGCCCCTGCGTCCGTGATCGGGATGGCGGTGTTCGTGCTCCTCCTGCATTTCGTCTCGCTGGCCTGGAGCAAGAGTGGCCCGGATCTGACGACGCTCGGAAATTTCGTTCTGCATCCGATGGCAGGGCTGATGATCGTCGCGCTCCTCGGCGTCGCCGTCACCGGCGGCATGTTCGTGGTCCCGCTTTATGCTTTCCTGACCACGACCGTTCCCAAGACCGAGACGGCAAGGACGGTGGCCGCCAACAATATCGTCAATTCAGGGGCGATGGTGGTCGGGTCCCTGCTCGCCTTCGCGCTGAGCAGCATCGGCGTCGGCCCGGCCGGGCAACTGCTGCTCGTCGCGGCGATGTGCATCGTCTCCGCGTGGCTCGGCTGGAAGCTGCACCTCGCTTGCGACTGAGTTCGTCAGCCGATCAGGATCGAAACGAAGAGGAAGCCCGCAGCGAAGGTCGCCGCGAATAGGCGGAGATCATCGACCCAGTCCGGCGACGCGGAAGCTTGTACGACCCCACGCACCGGGCCCCGCCCGAAACGGCGCTGACAAAGGGCGAATGCGGGACGACTGAAGGACATGGCAAGACAACCCTAACGCGGTGTTTACCATGTCCCGAACCCACGCAAGGGAAAAGGGCTCCGAGCGTCCCGTGGCGGGACGTCGGGTCAGAATTTGACGAAAAATCAGCCGTTGATGGCGCTGCGCTGGGTCTTCGCATCAGGGCGTTGCCGCGCGTCGAGCAAATCGCGTGCCTCGTCCGCCGCCATCGGCTTGCCGAAATACCAGCCTTGGCCGATCTGGCAGCCAAGCCGCACGACCGTGTGGTAGGCGTCCTCGTTCTCAATCCCCTCCGCGCAGACGGGGACTTGCAGCGCCGCGGCGAGCGTGGTGACCGCCCGCACAATTGCCGTGCTTTCGCGCTTGGCATCGATGTTGGCGACGAAGGTGCGGTCGATCTTGATGATGTCGAACGGCAGCGACCTCAGGTGCGCAAGCGAAGAGAAGCCGGTGCCGAAATCGTCGAGGGCCAGCCGGATGCCCTGGTTCTTGAGGCTGGTGACGATGGTCCGCGCAAGGTCGAGGTCGGCAAACAATGAGCTTTCCGTGATTTCGATCACGAGGCGTTCGGCGGGGAAACCTGTCTCCGCCAGCGTCTTGATGATGCGCTGCGCGAGCCAGCCGTCCGCTAGCTGGAACGGCGAGATGTTGACCGAGATCTTGATCGCGGCGTCCCAACTTGCCGCCTGCCGCAGCGCCTCACCGATCACCTGGTCGGACAAGCGGCCTATCAGTCCGATCTCCTCGGCGATCGGGATGAACACGTCCGGGCCAATGACGCCCGACAGCGGGTGAATCCACCGCGCCAGCACCTCGAAGCCGACGATCTCGCCGGTGTTGAGGTCCACCTGCGGCTCGAAGTGCGGCACGAACTGCCCGTGCTCGAGACCGAAACGGATGCCCTGCTCAATTTCGCCGTGGGCGATCAGCGCGCGCTCCATTCCGGCATCGAACCACACCGGCCGAGCGACGCGGCCGGTTCGCGCATGATCCATGGCGATATCGGCGCGTCGGAGGATATCGGGAATGCGGGTGTCGTTCTCGCTGGCCGAGGCGATGCCGGCGAATGCGCCGACCTGGATAATCCGTTCTTCAAACAACAACGGCCGGGTCACGGTTTGCAGTACGGATTCGGCGAGGGCGTCAGCGCGGCTCATGTCGTCGGGTGCGAGCGCCAGGGCGACGGCAAACTCATCTCCCCCGAGACGGGCGAGCACAGCTTCGCTTCCGAGAGTGTCCGCGAGAGCGACGGAGAGCGTCTTGAGCAGCCGGTCGCCGGTCTCGTAGCCATGCTGGTCGTTGATCAGCTTGAAGCGATGGACCTGGAAGGAGATGACGACGAGATGATCGCCGCGAGCGCAGGCCTCGGCGCAGAGCTGCCCGGCGCGGTCGGCAAAGCCTTTCCGATTGTAGAGGCCCGTCACCGCGTCAGTCGTCGCAAGGACCGTCACCCGGCGTTCCTGCTCGCTCCGCATTTCGGCTTCATGCTGGAGGTCTACGTAACGGCGCCACCCGAACAGGATCAGGGCAACGTTCAGCGTCAGCGCAGTGCTGGCGAGGCGAATGTCGGGTCCGAAGCGGCTGTCGGTCAAGGGCAGCCTATGGAAGAAGGTGCTGCCGTTCCAGATCAGCAGCATGACCGCCGTGATCAGGACGGTGAGGACAATCGCGTCGCGCCGGGCGCCCCGCAATGTCGTGTTCGCGCTACTCGCCACTCGAGGTCAGCCCACCGCCGCTACTACGCCAACGCCTAAGCGAGAACGTTTAATAAATCCCTCTCCGGAATGGAGGAATCAGGCGATGGTGCGGACGGCGGGATTTGAACCCGCACTCCCGATCCGGGAAGAGGATTTTAAGTCCCCAGCGTCTACCGTTCCGCCACGTCCGCTCCTTGCGCCACGGCGACGGTAGTTGCCAGCCGTGCTATTCCGCGGTCACTTCCTTGAGGTTTAAGCGCTCGCGCATTTCCTTGCCCGGCTTGAAATAGGGCACGCGCTTGGCGTCGACCGACACGGCTTCGCCGGTACGCGGATTGCGCCCGACGCGGCCGTCGCGCTGGCGCGTTGAGAAGGCGCCGAAGCCGCGCAGCTCGACACGGCCGCCCCGCGCCAGCTGCTCGGTGATGGAATCGAAAATGGCGCTGACGACGCCTTCGACCTCACGCTGCGTGAGATCGGGGAAATCGGTGCACAGCTGCTGCACCAGCTCAGAACGGATCATCTGCGTCCCCGCTTGGATGGATAGGCCCCCAACTCCCCCATTCACCCGGGGACCACTTGGAGGTCAGGCTGTCAGGAAAGTCTTTCGGAAGCAAGCTCGATTTATGCGGCGTCCCTCCGAAGGAACGCCGCATTTCCCGTGACTTGGCCTACTTCTTTTTCGCCGGCTTGGCGGGCTTCGCTCCGGCCTGGGCTTCCTTCAGGGCAGCTCCAAGGATGTCCCCGAGCGACGCTCCTGAATCCGACGAGCCGTACTGAGCCACCGCCTGCTTCTCCTCGGCGATCTGCAGCGCCTTGACCGAGAAGTTGGGCTTCTTCGAACGGTCGAAGCCGATGACCATGGCATCGAGCTTCTGGCCAACCTGGAAGCGTTCCGGCCGCTGCTCGTCGCGATCGCGCCCGAGGTCGCCGCGCTTGAGGAAGCCGGTCGCTCCGTCGTCGCCGACCTGAACGTCGAGGCCGGCGTCCTGGACGGCGCGCACGGTGACGGTGAGCGTTTCGCCCTTCTTGACGCCGCCCGCGCCCGCGGTGCCCGTGCTGCGGGTGGCGCCGGTCGCAGTGCCGCCGCCCTCGAGTTGCTTGATGCCGAGCGAGATGCGTTCCTTCTCGACATCAACGTCAAGGACCTGCGCCTTGACGCTCTCGCCCTTGCGGTGAAGCTGAAGCGCTTCCTCGCCCGACACGCCCCAGGCGATGTCCGACATGTGGACCATCCCGTCGACGTCGCCCTCGAGGCCGACGAACAGCCCGAACTCGGTCGCGTTCTTGACCTCGCCCTCGACCACGCTGCCGACCGGATGCGCTTCGGCGAAAGCCTCCCAGGGATTCGACTGAGCCTGCTTGAGGCCAAGCGAAATCCGGCGCTTCTCCTCGTCGACCTCCAGGACCTTGACGTCGACTTCCTGGCTTGTGCTGACGATTTTGCCGGGGTGCACGTTCTTCTTGGTCCAGCTCATCTCGGAGACGTGGACCAGGCCCTCGATGCCCGGTTCGAGCTCGACGAACGCGCCATATTCGGTGATGTTCGTCACTCGTCCGCTGAACACGCCGCCGATCGGATATTTGGCCGACGCGCCCTCCCACGGATCGCTCTCAAGCTGCTTCATGCCGAGGCTGATGCGCTGCGTGTCGCGGTTGATGCGGATGATCTGCACCTTCAGCGTGTCGCCGATGTTCAGCACCTCGGACGGGTGATTGACGCGCTTGTAGGAAATGTCGGTCACGTGCAGCAGGCCGTCGATGCCGCCGAGGTCGACGAACGCGCCATAATCGGTGATGTTCTTGACCACGCCCTCGATCACCTGGCCCTCGGCCAGCGACTGGATCAGCCCGGAACGCTGCTCGGCCCGGGTCTCTTCGAGGATCGCTCGGCGCGAGACGACGATGTTGCCGCGGCGGCGATCCATCTTGAGGATCTGGAACGGCTGCGGAAGGTCCATCAGCGGCTGGACGTCGCGGACCGGGCGGATGTCGACCTGGCTTCCGGGCAGGAAGGCCACGGCACCGCCAAGATCGACGGTGAAGCCGCCCTTGACGCGCCCGAAGATCACTCCGTCGACGCGGTTGCCGGCCTCGAATTCCTTTTCAAGCTTGTCCCAGGCGGCCTCGCGGCGCGCGCGGTCGCGCGACAGCATCGCTTCGCCCTGCGAGTTCTCGACGCGGTCGACATAAACCTCGACTTCGTCACCGACCTTCAGCTCGGCCTTCTGGCCCGGTGCCGCAAACTCGCGCAGCGGGACTCGGCCCTCGCTCTTCAGGCCGACGTCGATCACGGCCATGTCATTCTCGATGCCCGTAACGGTGCCCTTCACCACCTTGCCTTCGAAGGCTTCGTTCTCGCCGCCAAGACTTTCGTTGAGGAGCGCCGCGAAATCGTCGCGGGTCGGGAATGTGGTGGTCGCCATAAGGTCTATAGTCTCTCTGATTCACTCGGGCCTGCCGCTTGGCCGCCCCCATGGCGGGCCTCCACATGCGGACCTGGTCAAATGCACTGCCGAGCCGGCTCATCCGGACACGGCATCCGTGAGCGGCCCTGCCCATGGCAAAAAGCGCGTGCCGGTGCCGGTCTCTGGCCGGTCAACCGTACGCGCTCGCCAAAGGACGGGCTGCCGCGAGCGCCAAGAACAGCGCCCGCCGGACGGTGCGCGCCTTAGCTTAGAGGGGAAAAGAGGGCAAGCACCGCACCGGGTGCCTGCCCTCTCTCAATCGAAGCCCTGGCTCCGGCGGCGGCCTTAGCCGCGCTCAGGCGCCGGAGGCGGCGGCGGAGGCGGAGGCGGAGGCGCCGGGCAGGTGTCCGTCGCCAGGATCACCGAGCCATCCGGGCACGTCTGCGTCGCCGGAGGGGGCGGCGGAGGCGGCGGCGGAGGCGGAGGCGGCGGCGGCGGAGGCGGCGACCAGAAGTTATAAGTCAGTCCGCCGAGCAGGCTCAGCGCTCGATACTTGGTATGCAGATCGAATGTCGGTGAGCAGGTCGTCTGGCAGAATGGGCCGAAGGTCAGGTTGCCTGTTTCGAAATAGCGCGCCTTCACTCCGATATCGAGGTTATTGCTGATCGGTCCGCGAAGCTCCGCGAGCACCTGCCATGCGACGGCACTCTCGTCCGTCGTCGTGAAGTTCAGCGTGCTGTTCCCGAGCAATCCGGCCCGATAGCGCACCCGAGCAACACCCACGCCGGCGCCAACAGAGAAGTTCGCTCCGTCATTCGGCCCGAAATCGACAAGGCCATTGAGCATCGCGCTCAAGGCCCGACTGCGTCCATCGGCCACGAAAAATGTGGGAGATGTAGGCGTGTCATAGGCTAGGTGGGCAGCCTGCGAGAGAGCCGCGTCTTTCGTCTTCGCGCTCTTGAGGCCGAGTTCACCCTCAAGGCGAAACATGCCGAAGTCATAGCCAGCTACGGCATCGGCATCGATCCCCAGCTTGTGGCGGATTCGAACGGCGTTCTCGATAACCCCAGCCGACCTGGTCAAACGGACCCTCGCCGGCGAGGGCTTGAGCAAGCCGGCGTCCACGCCGACGTATACTGAACCATCGCGGGCAAACGCCGGCGTCCCGGCGGCGGTGGATACTAGTGCCGCGGCAATCAACAGCTTCCGCATGATTGAGCTCCCCTTTGATTTGGGTCGAACCTTCCTCGACTCTGGACAAAACTACGGAAAACCTACGCGTCCAACAAGCCGATAGCGTTGCACCAAAGTCGCAGCGCGCGAACTAAATACAACCGTACGTAGGAATTTTCCTATTGAAAATAGGGAACGTATAGTGAACATGGGTCCATGGAGTCGCGCCTGATGCTCGTCCTTGATCCGCCCTTCCTGATCGCCATCGCAGCGCTGATCAGCAGCATTTCTGCCTTCATCTGGGCAGTGCGGCGCAAGCCCTGATCGGCTATGGCCACCTTCAATGTTCGAAGGCTGGGAGAACTACTACTTGATGGTCGGCTCATCGGCCGGCGCGCTCATCGGCCTGATGTTCGTCGTCGTGACGCTGACCGCCGGGCGCGACCGCGCCGAAGTCGAACGGGGTAAGCACCTTTATACATCGCCAATCGTCTGGCACCTGGGCGTCATCCTGACGCTGAGCGGGGCCGCTGCCGTCCCGGGCATCACCGCCACTCACTTTGGCCTCGCGACCCTCGGCCTCGCGGTGCTGGGCTTTGGCTGGGGAATCCGAAGCGCACTCGGAATTTGGCGTCGCCCGGGGGCGCCCGATGCTTCTGGCTTCGACATGTTTTGGTACGGCGTCGCGCCGGCCATCGTTTATATCGGCCTCGGAATTGCGGGGCTGGGACTGCTCACGGAAAAGCCCTGGGGTACGAATGCAGTAGCCGGCGGCTTGATGGCCTTGCTGCTCGTCAGCATCCATGCCGAATGGGACCTCGTGACCTATCTTGCGCCGATGGCGGGTCAGCAACCGCCTGACGACCGCTCCTAGGGTTTGGGCGAGCTCTCCAACTCCACAGTCATCTCGATCATCGTTCTGCGGAAACCCGCCTTGTCGAACAGCGACTGGGCAACATGGTTTTTATCCGCAGTGAACAGCAGAGCGCGCGGCGCGCCAAGTTCCGCCAATGCATCCAGCACAGCAGCAAGCAGGACCTGGCCGATTCCCTGCCGACGATGGTCAGGGTCGACCACGAGGTCGTAAATGACGCCAGCGGGTCCCCGCAGCGCCATGTAATCGTTTCCCTCCATGCCCCCAAAAGCATAGCCCACCACCGCGCCCTCCCGCTGGGCGACGAGGACCCTCATCTCGGCCCGCTTCGATTGTCCGATCAGGAAGTCGCCGTAACGTTCTGAAAGGTTCGGGATTGGCGCGATGAAGCGCCGCGGATCGAACTCATGATGTTCGCTGACGAGCAGTTCACCCAATCGGCCGATGGCGGCGCGGTCTGCGGCGACTGCCGGGCGGACTGTCACCTGCAAGGTCATGCGCGGTTGTCGCAGGCGAGAGTGCCTATCGCAACGGAGATTTCAACGGTCGGAGTGTCCCGAGCCGCAAGCGCTACAGGATCACCAGCGACGGTTGGCCTTGCGCTTGCCTGGGGAGGAATCGGCGGCGGGTTGCTCCGCCTCTGGCGGATTTTCGGGGCTGCCCATGCTGAGGAAGGCCCGAACGGCTTCGCCGGAAATCGCGCGTCCGAACAGCCAGCCCTGCGCCTCCGAGCATCCGAAGCCGGCGAGCGCGTTGCGGATCTGCTCGGACTCGACGCCTTCAGCGGTGATCGGCACGTCGAGGTTGTGGCCAAGGCCGGCGATGGTGTTGACGATCGCCGCGGTCTGGTCGCTCTTGACGATGGTGGTGATGAAGCTCTTGTCGATCTTGATGCGGTCGAGCGGCAGGCGGTTGACCTGCGCCAGCGACGCATAGCCCGTACCGAAATCGTCGAGCGAAATGGTGACACCGACATTCTTCAGGCTGTTGATGATGGTCAGGACCTGATCGCGGTCCTCGAGCAGCGTGCCTTCGGTAATCTCAACTTCCAGCCGGCTCGGCGGAAAGCCGCTTTCGGACAGCAGCTTCAGGACTTGCTCGGCGAGGGTATGATCGCGGAACTGCACCGGCGACACGTTGACCGCGAGCTTGAGATGCGCCGGCCACGCCCTCGCCTCCCTTAGCGCCTGTTCGACCACGCTCAGCGTCAGCGGGCCAATCAGGCCGGTGCGCTCGGCCGCCTCGATAAAACAGTCCGCCTCAAGCAAGACGCCGCCCGGCGAACGCCACCGAGCGAGAGCCTCGAAGCCGATGATCTGGCGGCTGTCGAGATCCACGAGCGGCTGGAAGAACGGCACGAACTCGCCGGCCTTGATGCCTGCGCGGATTTCCTCTTCGAGCTTGAGCCGATCGCCGATCTCGCGCTCCAGCTCCTCGTCGAACCAGGCAAAGCCGTTTCGGCCCGCGCGCTTGGCGGCATAGAGCGCCACATCGCTCTGGCGAAGCGCCGCTTCATCATCCTTGCAGCCTGAAAGGTCCGTGAGGCCGATCGAAGCGGTGACCTGGATCTGCGCGCCTTCGATCGTCGCCGGGACCGCCAGCCGCTCGATGATTCGCTCAGCGACTGCCTCAGCCTCGGGCGCGCCAGCTTCGGGAAGCAGGATGGCGAATTCATCACCGCCGGTACGCGCGCAGCAAGCGTCCGCTGGCGCCGCCTCGCGCGCGGCGTCCGCCACGAGGCGGAGCACCTTGTCACCGGCGAGGTGGCCGTGGAGGTCATTGACGCGCTTGAAATGGTCGAGGTCCAGGACGAGGAATACGCCGGCTCGCACCGAGAGCGCATCATCCAGTGCCCGCACCAGCTCACGGCGGTTGGCGAGCCCGGTCGTGGGATCCGTGTTGGCGTTGCGGTCGGCCAGTCGGGCTGCCGCATCATAGGCGTCGAGCGCGTCCTTGAGGTCCTTCGAACGGCGCCAGCCGAACAGGATGATCGCGATATTGAGCAGGAAGGCGACGCTGAGAGTGCTGTTCGCGTCCGGGACTGAAGGACCGCCGAACGCTTGCCCGACGACGCGGCTGCCGAGCACGACGAACAACAAAATGGCTGCGGCCGTCGCGCACGTCGTGATGATGTGGCTGCTGGCGATACGGACGGTCTTGCTACGCACAGGTCTCTGCTCTTTCCACCCACTGGTCCGAGAGCCTCGTCGCACAGAGAAGTGAAAATAATCCTACGTCCGACTAGCCTGGGTTTGAATTAGCGAGACGATCCTCAACGAGCCGGATGGCCTCGGCAATCGCGGCCTCGCGATCGAGATCGCTGGTATCGAGGATGATCGCGTCTGCGGCGGGCTTGAGCGGCGCAATGGGGCGCGAGGCGTCGCGCGCGTCGCGGGCGCGAATGTCGGCGAGGACGTCCTCATAATGAGCCGGCATGCCGCGCTCGAGCAGCTCCCGCACGCGGCGCTGGGCGCGCACTTCCGCCGATGCAGTGACGAACAGCTTCACCTCAGCCTCCGGCGCGATCACGGTGCCGATGTCGCGCCCGTCGAGGACCGCCCCGTCGAGCTGCTCGGCAAAATCCTGCTGGCGCTTCATGAGCGCCGCCCGGACCGAGGGATAAGCCGATATGGACGACGCGATTCTGGAAACCGGTTCGCTGCGAATTTCGTCGTCGGCGGGGTCGACATTGAGCATGTCGGCCGCACGGAGCGCTTCAAATTCGCTCGCCGGGTCCCCGCCCCACCGCCACAGGTTGAGCGCGACGGCGCGGTACAGCAGGCCGGTGTCCATGTGCGGCAGTCCGAGATGTGCCGCGAGGGCGCGGGCGATGGTCCCCTTCCCGCTTGCCGCCGGACCGTCCACGGCGATGACGGGCCCCTTCTCCTTGCGGTCGATCAATCCCATATCCTCGACTGAAGGCGCGGTGCTTTGACAGGGGGATATGCCTATGGCAAGGCGCGCCGCCGAACGCCGGGCATGCTCCCGCGCGAACATGGATCAACTGGAGTTTAGACCCTCATGGTGAAGCCCGAATGGGGCACCAAGCGCACTTGCCCCAAGTGCTCGACCCGCTTCTACGACCTCGGCAATGAAGAGCCGGTCCACTGCATAGAATGCGGGACGGACTTCGTCCCGGAGCCGGTGCTGAAGTCGAAGCAGCCGCTGACCTTCGAAGCTGCGCCCGTGGCCGTTAAGGAGCCGGTGGCCGACCCAGAGCTCGAAGCCGAAGACCTGGCGGTTGACGAGGATGCCGAAATCAGCGCCGACGAGGAGGTTGATCTCGAAACCGGCGACGACGATCTTGGCGTCGAAACTGCCGGCGAAGATGACGAAGTCTAAGCGAGGCTGATTTCGCCCTGGCGGCGAGCATTTTCCGCTTTTCCAGCGCGGGAAACTTCGCCTAAGGCACGAAGGACGTGGGGCCGTAGCTCAGCTGGGAGAGCGTCGCAATGGCATTGCGAAGGTCAGGGGTTCGATCCCCCTCGGCTCCACCACTTCCCCATCATGCGCGGTAGCAAGCGCTCCTAGCGCCTCCGCCTTTTCGCCGGCGGTTGCCGCAGCCCGGAATTGCGGATGCAATGATCGAAGCCGATCCAGTCGACGCGGTTGCCGCCGCGGCGTGCATTGCGGTTGCACAGCTGGACCCGCCACTGCGGCGGCCGCGACTTCGCAACGAAACCGAGCCCCCGTTTCATCGCGGAGCGCTGCTGCGCCATGCAGCGCGGCTGCCATTGGCAATTCACCCCGATGTTGAGCGCGACCGGGTCGTGCAGGACGGCCGTTCGCGCCCCGCTTGCCCCCAGGGCAATCGCCGCCACCGCGGCTGCCGCCAAAATCCGCTCCATCGCCAGCGTAACGATACAGCGCCCCGGATGTGCCGCAAACTCAATCCACGCGGGCCATTCACAAAAGAAAAGCGGCGACGCTTAGCGCCGCCGCCCCTCTTCGAGCACGAGCCAAGCCTTAGCCCAGCGCGTTCGAAACGTTATTGAAGGTCGTGTTCAGCTTGTTGCCGACGCTCTGCATCGCAGCAATAGCGGCAACGGCGATCAGGGCGGCAATCAGACCGTACTCAATGGCGGTCGCGCCCTTCGTATTTTTGATCAGCTTCAGAAACTTGCTCATCTCCGGTCTCCCATGGATTCAAAACGCCACGTTCCTTCGCACCGAAGAAGATGCGTTGGACGACCGGAATCTCGCCCATCACGGTTTAATAATCGTTAAAATCAGCTAGGGCGAACATGAACTTTTGTTAGGTATCTTTCGTCAAGGTTTGCCGACCAGGTCCTCAAGCTGCCGCGCAAGTTCACGCAACGGCTTGGTGGCATTGCTCCATTCCGGCGGCAGCGGACTCTTCAGCTGCCGCTGCGGCTCGGGCCGCTGGAACTCCACAGGAAGAAGGGGCCCGCGGTTTCGGTCGACCGCCAGTGCCGAGCTCATGAAGCTCCGCCAGATCTCGGCTGGAACCGTCCCGCCGCTGATCTTGCCCAGCGACTTGTTGTCGTCGCGACCGACCCACACGCCGACTACAAGGTCGCCGGCAAAGCCGACGAACAAGGCATCGCGGTTCTCCTGCGTGGTGCCGGTCTTTCCAAAGGTCGGCACGTTAAGGGCCGCGCGCCGCCCAGTGCCATTGTTGGCCGCGGCGTACAGCAGGTCGAGCATCGGCGCCCAGTCGCGCTGCCGGTCAAGCGCTCCCGCCGACCGGAAGAAGGCGGACAGTCCCTCGGCCGGCTGCTCGTCCGGAAGCCCTCGCGCGGCGATCGGGTATCGGCCGCTGGCGATCGCGGCATAGGCCGACGTCAGCTCGAGCAGGCTCACGCCCGCGGTTCCGAGCGCCAGGCTCGGCTTGTCGGGAAGCGGAGTCGTAATCCCGAGGTCGCGGGCGGCGCGGATCACATTGGGTCGGCCGACCGACTGCGACAGGCGGACGGTCGCCGCGTTGCTCGACCGAGCGAACGCCTCGCGGAGGCTGATCCGGCCGCGATAGATCCTGTCGCTGTTGACCGGGGTCCAGCCCTCGATGGTGACTGGCGAATCGTCGATCATGCTGTCCGGGGTCCAGCCCGCCCGCAACGCGGCTAGGTAGACGAACAGCTTGAATGCCGAGCCGGGCTGACGCCGAGCCTGGGTGACCCGGTTGAACGGGGAATCGGCGTAGCGCTTTCCACCGACCATCGCGACCACTCGCCCATCCGGGCGCATCGCGACCAGCGCCGCCTGGGCATCCCCGATCGCCGCTCGCGACACGGCGCGCTCGGCGAGGCGCTGCAAGCCGCGGTCGAGCGTCGTGCGGACTTCAACTCTACCGAAGTCGGACTCAAACGCGCCTGCGGCAGAGGGCGCGACCCAGTCGGCGAAATAGGTGCCGGCGGGGAGCTTGGCTTCCTGCGCGACCGGCCGAGCGGATGGGACGCTCGCGCGGGAGGCAGTGATCGCTCCGGTGTCCGCCATTGCTCGTAAGACCAGCCGGCTGCGCTTCTGCGCGGCCGCTAGGTGGGAAGTTGGCGCCAGCCGCGATGGCGCCTGCACCAACCCGGCAAGCATTGCCGACTGGGCGAGATTGAGCCGTTCGGGCTCGCGGTGAAAATAATGATGGGAGGCCGCCCTGAGTCCGTAGACGCCGTCGCCGAAATAGACGCTCGAGAGATAGCGCGACAGGATCTCCTGCTTGGTCAGCCACGCCTCGAGCCAGAAGGCGATGATGATCTCCTGCGCCTTGCGCTTGATCGTACGGTCGCCCGACAGGAAGTTCGTCTTTGCCAGCTGCTGGGTAATCGTGCTTCCGCCCTGGCGCACGCCTCCGCCGCGCAAGTCGGCGACAAAAGCGCGCGCCATTCCCCGAGGGTCAATGCCCCAGTGCCGGTAGAAGCGTCGGTCCTCGATCGCGACGAAGGCCGCCGGGGTAAGCGGGTTGAGCCTGGCGACGTCGACGGGGGCTTCCTTGATCGCACCGCGAAGCGCGATCGGGCGGCCGTCCGCGCTTTCCAGGAGGAGCGCCGGGTCGGGGAGCGGCTCGAGCGCGCGCGACAGCGGCGCCGTGATGACCAGCCAGAGCACCGTGACGAAGATGAGGCCCGTCACCGAATAAAGGATGATTGGCCAGCGGCGACGGCGACGTGGCTTCTCCGTTTCTTCGACCGGCGCCGGAGACTCGGGCGTGAACGGATCGGGCAGCTCCTCGACGGGATGCCCGTCGCGAGTCCAGACCGTATCCCTCTCCGCCACTCTCATATTGCCCGCGGACTCACTGAAGCTGCATTACTGCACTAATACAGTCGCAACGAGATAGCCAGATGCTTGCTGAATGCAATGTTGCGCGTAAAGCCGCCGGCATGCGGCCCCTGATTACGCTCCTGCTCGTCCCCGCGCTCCTGCTCGCTACGCAGGGGTGCCGGCCGCAACCCGAGGGGCCGCTGAAGGCGGTCGTGATCGGCAGCGATCCCAAAGTTCGCGATCCCGCGCTCGGGCCGCTTCCTCAGTCGGACGCGGTTCTGCTGCAGAATGTCGCGCAGGGCCTCGTCCGGTTCGACGCGTCGGGCAATATCGTCGGCGGCCTCGCCGAGCGCTGGAACGTCAGCGACGATGGCTTGAGCTACATATTCCGGATCGCATCGAAAAGCTGGCCGGACGGCACCAAAATCACCGCGCAACAGGTGGCTCGCCTGCTGAAGCGGCAGGTCGCCGACCGAAGCCGCAATCCTCTCAAGGACTCGCTCGGTGCAATCGACGACATCGTCGCGATGACTGATCGCGTGATCGAGATCCGCCTGCTCGCGCCCCGCCCTAATCTCCTTGCGCTGCTCGCCCAACCGGAGTTCGCCATTCTTCGCGGCAATGACGGGACTGGCCCCTTTGGGATTGATCGGACAGGCGGCCAGGGTGGTGACGTTCGCCTGATCCGCGAGATCGCGTCGGGCGATGAGGAAAGCCCCGAACGCCAGGAGGTAGTGGTTGCGGGCGCACGATCCGCCGACGCCATCAGTGATTTCGCGAGGGGCAAGAGCGACCTCGTGCTCGGAGGGACCTTCGCGGACCTGCCGCTGGCCAGCCGAGCCAAGCTTCCCCGCAATGCGCTCAGGTTCGATCCTGCGTCAGGCTTGTTCGGGTTGGTCCCGATCCGCAACGGCGGAAAGCTCGACGATCCGGCAATTCGTTCGCTGCTGTCTCAGGCGATCGACCGAGGGAACTACGTCGCGTCACTGGGCGTGTCCGGATTGACGCCGCGCGCGACCCTCCTTGAGCCCGGACTGGACGGGATGGCTGCTCCGGTCGCACCGGCGTGGTTCGCTGCGCCCCTCGCCGACCGGCTCGCCGCACTCCGGGCGGATGCCGAGCGACTGATCGGAAAGAACAAGCCGGTGATCGAAGTCGCACTGCCGGAGGGACCCGGAGCCGCCCTCCTGCTCGCCGAGCTCAAACGTGACTGGGGTGCAATCGGGCTAACTGTTGAGCAGGCGCAATCGGCGGCGAACGCGGACTTCGCGCTGATCGATGAGGTTGCGCCCTCCTCTTCCGCGGCCTGGTTCGTCCGCCGCTTCCGCTGCGACGCTGCGCCGGTTTGTGACTCGCAGGCGGACCAGCTGATGGACGCCGCACGGCAAACCCCGATCCCGGCGCAACGTTACGCGCTGCTCACCCAAGCGGCCGGCCGCATCGACGAGCTGCAGCTCTTCATCCCGATCACCGCACCGATCCGCTGGTCGCTCGTCTCGACGCGCGTGCAGGGCTTTGCCGGGAACCGTTACGCCCGTCACACGCTCACCGACCTGCAGCAACCACCAGGCAACCAGTAAATGGCCATTCCGAGCGACGAGCGCCTGCCCTTCCCGCGGATCGGCACGGACCCGGCCTCCGTTCGCCAGCGCGTCGAGGTGATGGAGAAATTGCTCGAGCGGATGTTCGTCATCCCGGGGACGAAACAGTCAGTCGGCTTGGACGTGATCCTCGACCTGATCCCCGGCATAGGCGACATCGCGGGTGCCGCGCTCGGCAGCTACCTCGTGTGGGAGGCGCGCAACCTCGGCATGTCCAAGTGGCAGATGACGCGCATGGCGGGCAACGTCGGCTTCGATTTCCTGCTGGGCTTGATCCCGTGGGTCGGCGCCATTCCCGACTTCTTCTTCCGCTCCAACAGCCGTAACCTGAAGGTGATCAAGCGCCACCTCGACAAGCATCATGCTGCAACGGCGACCGTCGACGGAAAAATCACGCGGCGCGGTTAGCGGCCTCGCGCGACCCATTCATGTTCACCCTCCACTTCGTCCCTGATTGGCCGCCCGTAGCGGTCGGTGCTCGGCCGGTAGACGAATCGCTGCTGAACCAGTCGGCAGGTCAGTGAATCCAATTGCGGCACTCCGCTTGACCGGGTGACGAGGCATCGCCCGACCCGCCCGTTGGGCTCGACCGTGAACGTGAACTGGACCCGCCCCCCGATGCCCGCATCGCGCAACTCACGAGGGTAATCGCGCGCAGTGATTTCGCCTGCGATCTGCTCGAGATCGGTCCCGCCCCCGTCGCCGCCATAACCAGTGCCTCCTGCACCGCCACCAGCGCCTGCTCCGAGCGCGGGGCCGGCGCCCGTACCACCGCCGGACGGAGCCGCCGACGGGTTGACTGCCACGACCGGCGTCACCGAAGGTGGCGCGTGGGCCGGCTGCGGCCCGGGAGAACCGCCTGGCCGGGCGGCTTCCGCCTTGGGCGCCGAAGACTGGCGGTGCCGTGGTCGGGGTTGTTCGATCGGCATCGGCGGCGGAGGCTTGGCCAGAGTCACCTCGACAAGGCGTTGGATGACTTCGGCGGATCGGGTCGCATCCATGCGCAGCCCGCGCAGCAGCACGAGCCCCAATATTGCCTGGACGAGAACGACCGCGGCGAGCGCATAAGCGCGCTCCCGCGGTCGAACGATCTTCGCTGGTCGTGCGTAAGCGGGCATTCAGTCGCCCGCCGGGTTGCTAGCGCACGATGCGGCAGCGGCGGTGCGCGGTCATGTTGCGGTCAATCGCCCGTCCCGCGACGGCGCCGCCCACCGCACCTGCGATCGCGCCAATCGGTCCGCCGATCACCTTGCTCCCGACTACCGCGCCCCCGACTCCGCCCGCCACGAGCCCGGTGGTGCCACTCGAGTACCGGCAATAGCGGTACGCGTAGACGGTCCGCCCGTGATAGTGGTGGTGGCGATACCTGCTCGCGTGAGCGTCGGCCGGCGCGGCAATCGGCACGCCGCTGGTCGCCGCCAGCGAGGCCGCCGCCATAATCTTGATGATCGTCTTCATATGTCCACTCTCTCTGCTTCTATTTCGGCCATACAACGAGCGTCGCTACGCATGTTTCCAAACGCAATGCGGTAACGCCGGAGCGTTCCGGGCAAGCGACGCGAGCCCTCAGCGGGCGGCAAAGCCCACGGTCCGGCCGTCGACATTCCCCTTATAGGCGTAGCGGCAGACGAGATAGTCGACGCGCCCGGTGGAGGCGAGCGCGCAGCCCACGCGCTGCGTCGTCGGCCAGATCATCTGCGTATAATGGCCCACGTCCGACCAGTCGCCGGTGCGGCTGACGTTGGGGAAGGTGCCGGCATGGAAGAAGCGCTTCTCGGACGCCCAGCCGCCGACCATCGCCTCGACGCTGAAGGCGCCATGCGTGCCCATCCACAGATTCTCGCCGGTTCCCGGCCGCGCCGCGCGGTCGGAATGCGCGAAGCGGCCGGTCATCGCCATCTGGGTCGCATAGCTGGCGGCGGCCCTGCCAAGCGCATCGTCCCACACCAGCGCGGGCACGCGGGCGCGAGCGCGCTCCGAATTGTGGGCCGCGAGAATGCGCGTGGGAAAGGAGGCCGCGAACGACTGGGCGGCTGCGGCCGACGAAGCGGCAGCGGCCGCGAGCAGCGGCAAGACCATCGCAATGCGCAAGAAAATCCCTCCCGAACCCCGCACGCAAGCTAGGGAACTCCGCGCCAACGGCGAGTGAACGCCGCGGCCGCGCGCCGCAGCCTGCTTTCGGCTCATCGTAAATGGCCAAGGGGAAAAAGAGGCTTAACGCTCCTCGGCTCAGTCGCCGCTGATCGCCGGGTCGATATTCTCGGGATGGTCGATGATGGGCGCGCCTACGTCGCCCTGCCCCACGGTGCGGCCCGCCATTTCGAGCATCCGCTCAAGCGGCACCCGCGCGCGTTCCATCACCTCGGGCGTGAGCTCGATCCTCGGCTGGAGATCGCGCAGCGCGACGTAGAGCTTCTCGAGCGTGTTCAGCGCCATGTACGGGCACATGTTGCAGTTGCAGTTGCCGTCGCCGCCGGGGACCCCGATGAACGTCTTGTCCGGCGCGGCTTTCTCCATCTGGTGGATGATGTGCGGCTCGGTGGCGACGAGGATCGTCTTCGCCGGGCTCGACAGGGCGAAATCGAGGATCGACTTGGTCGAGCCGACATGGTCGGCATGGTCGATGATGTGCGGCGGACATTCGGGATGCGCCGCCACTGGCGCCTCGGGGTGCTCTGCCTTCAGCTTCAACAGTTCGGTCTCGCTGAAAGCCTGGTGCACGATGCAGATGCCGGGCCACAGCAGCATGTCGCGGCCGGTCTTGCGGGCAAGGTAGCCGCCGAGGTGCCGGTCGGGGCCGAAGATGATCTTCTGGTCCTTCGGGATCTGGTCGAGGATGATCTGCGCGCTGCTCGACGTGACGATGATGTCGGAAAGCGCCTTCACCGCCGCCGAGCAGTTGATGTAGGTCAGCGACACCGCGCCCGGGTGCGCTTCCCGCCAGGCGCGGAAGGCGTCCGGCTGGCAGGAGTCCTCGAGGGAGCACCCCGCCTCATAGTCGGGGAGAACGACCTTCCGAGTCGGGTTGAGAATCTTCGCCGTCTCGGCCATGAACCGCACGCCCGCGAACGCGATGATCCGGGCGTCGCTCTGTTGCGCCTTGCGCGACAGGTCGAGCGAGTCGCCCACGAAATCGGCGAGATCCTGGATCGCCTCTTCTTGGTAGTAGTGCGCCAGCAGGACTGCATTTTTTTGTCGCTTCAGCGCGACGATCTCGGCTTCCAGATCGAGGCGCGGATCGATCGTCGAAATGTCCGGCGGCGCCGGACGCGTCGGAAACGACGGATAGGACGGCACTCCCGAGGCCGAGCTCATGGGCTGCCGAGCATAGCAAGGACGAAAGGTAAACGTTTGCCCCTCGGCGCTCGTAACTTCCATGGGTGGCATGGGTTCTGCTTTCTGAGAGGTCGATGAGCACGGGAGAGTTGCAATCGGAGCCGAGGCTGGACGTGAAAGCCGTCCTGTTCCTCGTGGTGACGCTCGGCCTCGCCGCGCTCGAGCTCTGGGGCTTCGTCCGCCTTTTCTAGCTCCCCGACGCGTGGCTCCCGCCACGCCGGCCTCCGAAACCCCTTTGGTATATTCGCCGGCGGAGGCGTGATGGCGACCGAGGTCCGAACAGAGAAATACCGTGGTCTCGACCCCCAGTCGCTGGTCGCCGCGTACCGCAACATCTATCTTTCCCGCAAGTTCGACGACAAAGAGATCCAGCTCAAGCGCCAGAACAAGATCTATTTCCAGATCAACTCCGTCGGTCACGAGGCGGTCGGAACCGCGGCCGGGATGGTCATGAAGCCCGGCTACGACTGGTTCGACGCCTACTACCGCGATCGGGCCCTCATCCTCCAGCTCGGACTCACACCCTACGAAATGTTCCTCCAGTCCGTCGGCGCGAAGGACGATCCGGCCTCGGCCGGACGCCAGATGCCGGCCCACTGGGGATCCAAGCGGCTGAACATCATCTCCAAGTCGTCGTGCACGGGGACGCAATTCCTGCACGCGGTCGGCGCCGCCGAGGCCGGATGGAGGATGAGCCGCATTCCCGAGCTCGCCGGGGAGGGGGCCTCCTTTCAGAGAGATGAGGTCGCTTACGTCTCGGGGGGTGAAGGACAGACTTCCGAAGGGGAGTTCTGGGAGTCCCTCTCTTCGGCGAGCAACTTGAAGCTGCCGGTCGTCTTCGTGATTCAGGACAACGGCTACGCGATCTCGGTGCCGGTCGAGGTGAACGTTCCGGGGGGATCGATCTCCAAGCTCGTCCGGAGCTTCCCGAACCTCTTCGTCGCGGAGGTCGACGGCACGGACTTCCTCGAGACGTACGACGCGATGCGCTATGCCGTCGAGTACTGCCGCAAGAGGCTCGGGCCGTCCTTCGTTCATGCCAAGGTCATTCGTCCCTACAGCCACTCGCTCTCCGACGACGAGGCGTCCTACCGTCCGAAGGCGGAGCGGGAGAGCGAAGTCGAGCGGGATCCGATGACGCGGCTGTCGCGCTTCCTCGTCGCGGAAGGCATCCTCGGCGAGAAGGACCTGGAGCGTCTCCACGCCGAAGTCGACGCCGAGATCACCGAAGCCGCCGACCGGGCGCTCGCCGCCGAGATTCCGGAGCCGGAGTCGGCCTACGACTTCGTCTACTCGCCCGACGTCGATCCGACGAGCGCCGACTTTTCGACGCCGCCCGTCTATGCCGAGGGCGCGCAGCCGACGACGATGGTCGACCTCATCAACGCCTGCCTCAAGGACGAGATGAACGCCAATCCGAAGATCGTGCTCTTCGGAGAGGACGTCGCCGACGCATCGCGCGACGCGGTGCTCGAGGAGTGCAAGGGCAAGGGCGGCGTCTTCAAGGTGACCGCGGGGCTTCAACGCCTCTACGGCGCGAATCGGGTCTTCAACTCGCCCCTCGCCGAGGCCAACATCATCGGCCGCGCGATCGGGATGGCGGTGCGGGGGCTCAAGCCGGTCGTCGAGATCCAGTTCTTCGACTACATCTGGCCGGCGTACATGCAGATCCGCAACGAGCTCTCGAACATGCGTTGGCGCTCGGGCAACGCCTTCTCCTCCCCGGTCGTCGTGCGCGTCGCGGCCGGCGGCTACATCGGCGGCGGAGCGGTGTACCACTCCCAGTCCGGCGCCGTGCTCATGACGCACAATCCGGGCTTGCGGGTCGTGATGCCGTCCAACGCCCTCGACGCGAACGGCCTCCTCCGGACCGCGATCCGCTGCGACGACCCCGTGATTTTCATGGAGCACAAACACCTCTACCGCCAGACCCACAACAAGGGCGTGTACCCCGGGCCGAACTACATGGTCCCGTTCGGCAAGGCTTCCGTCGTCCAGGAGGGGGCGGACGTCACGATCGTGACCTACGGAGCGACCGTGTACCGGTCGTGGCAGGCCGCGAAGGCCTTCACCGAGGAGACCGGAAAAACCGTCGAAATCCTGGACCTTCGGACGCTTTCCCCGTACGATTGGGAAGGCATCTCGAAGTCCGTGCAGAAAACCTCCCGAGCCGTCGTCGTGTACGAGGACCCTTTGTCCTGGGGCTTCGGCGCCGAGATCGCTGCCCGGATCTCTTCCGAGCTGTTTTCGTATATGGATGCGCCGGTCGAGCGCGTGGCGGCGACCGACACGTTCGTCGCGTACCAGCCCCGGGTGGAGGATTTCATCCTTCCGCAGGCGTCCCACGTGCGGAAGGCGCTCGACAAGGTCACGGCATTCTGATCTCAAAAGAGGACTGCGGCGCCTAAGAAGGCGACACATTCCCGGTACGTGCACACGCTTAAGTGGCGTGCTGTGAGTGTTTGAGGTTCGGGTATGACTCGTGCTCTATGGATTCGTGTCTCGAAAGGAGCTACCGGATGATTCGAAGACAAGAAGCGGTGCTGGACTTGAACGCCCACCATCGGGCGCTCCGGCGCTGCCACGGCTGCGGCAGCTACTCCCGGCCGTGCGGCGAGGTGCAGGGAAAGCCCCTGTGCGAGAAGTGCTTCGAGAAGGCACGCCGCGAGAATCCCGAGATCGAGCTCCGAGGTGAAATCGAGGTCTGAGCCGACCACCAACCCGACCACCAGAGGCAAGCCCACGGCAGTAGGGAACGCTGCGCGGAGCGCAGCGGTAAAGGCAGCCCCCGGCAATCCTTCCTAGGCTGATCCGCCCACTTCGATAGAATCCCAGCTCGGTGAAGGCCGACCACCGAGCGACGCTTCTGCGGCGCCACTTCTTCTCGCACGGCCTCTTTTCCGTGACCTTCCGCTGCCCCGATCTCGCCGCGGCGGTTCTCCCCGGACAATTCGCGATGGTCGAGGTTCCCGACCGGATGCGCCCCTACCTCCGGCGTGCGTACTCGGTGGCGGACTCGAATCCGCGGGGTGGGGAGATCGAACTCCTGATCAAGACCATCG
>Ga0207648_10000887_pt1 | contig 33724 bp, 27 predicted proteins | sample KBSMisM32_FD_184310 | JGI IMG/M metagenome (GOLD analysis project Ga0207648, IMG submission 184310) | Miscanthus rhizosphere microbial communities from Kellogg Biological Station, Michigan, USA - KBS Miscanthus M3-2 (SPAdes) (version 2) | ecosystem: Host-associated > Plants > Roots >... | reverse complement strand
CCGCGACAGCATCGCCTGGTGTCCGCGATGGACGCCATCGAAGTTGCCGATCGTCAACGCGACCGGCGCTTGCCCTGCGCTCGTCAGTTGGCGCTGTACCCGCACTCAGTTGTTCACCGCTCGTCGATGCGGCATCCGTTCAACAAAACCCGTCATTTTAGCGCAGTCGCGTTTTTTCCCCTGCTGCGCACGGCGATGCTTCAGCCGGCGTCGACCTGCTGCCAGCCGCCGTCGACAAGCGGGTGATAGAGCGCGATGCGAACCGGCCGCGGGTCCAGCGCGCGGACGATCCGCGCGTAGCGGTCGAGTTGCGGCCGATAACGGTCGAATTCCTGTTGGAGAAAGTTTGCGGCACTGCCGCCGAGGTGGGCGCCGGTCTTGAAGTCGACGACGTAACGGCAGCCGTCCGCGACGAAGCTGCGATCGACGACGATGTGCACGATCCGGCCGTCCTCCTCGCCCGCCAGCGCCCACTCGCTGCGCGCATCGCCATGCGACGCATCGAACAGCCAGCGGCCCCGCGGGTCGCTGAGCGTACGTGCGATGACGGCGGCAACGCGCTGCGCGGCGCGCGGCCGCACATCGGCTTCGAGCCCCTCGGTCCCGAGTTCGGCCAGAATGCGCTCGTGCTCGCGCTGGAGCCGGCGCTCGTCCCATTGCGCGAGACCTTCCGCGGCAATCTGTGCAAGGAACCGATGCGCGACCGTCCCCACCGCGGCGGCGATGGCATCCGCCCAATCGAACACCAGCGTATCGGCCGGTCGCGCGTACGGCACGGCAATGGGCAGCGGGATCGGCAACGGTGGCAACCGCATGTCGAGCGGCACACGCAGCAGCGAGTCCTCCGCAACGAGATTCGCCGTCGTATCGTCGGCACCGACATCGCCCGGGGGCGGCGGCGACGCAGCAGCGAGCGCGTCCCACAAACGCTCGAGCGGCGTGCCACGCGCAGGCCGCTTCCACTCGGGCGCGTCGTGCGCAGCTTCGGCTACGGCGGTGAGATGCAGCCGTTTCCGGGCACGGGTGGCGCCGACGTAGAGCAGTCGGCCAAGCTCGGCGACTTCCTCGGCCGCGTCGAGCGTGCCGAGCCACTTGTAGACCGGATCGGATGCGGCGTACGTGCCGACCTTTGCGCGCAGCGGTGCAAGGATCAGCGATGACGCACCGTCGTGCTGGCGGACCTTCCAGCGCAGCACCGGTTGCCCCGAGCCACCCGTCTCGATATCGAGTGCCGGGAGGATCACGGCATCGAACTGCAGGCCCTTCGCGCGGTGCAGCGTCATCACCTGCACGGTCGTTGCGTCGGATTCGACCGTCGCTGCGAACAGTCGCTTTGCCAGTGCATTCATCCGCTCGTCGTCGGGAAGGTCGCCACCGCGCTCCTGCTCGGCCAGCAGCGCGAACACGCGATCGGCGCCCGCGCGGTCGAGCGGCGAGGAGATGCACGCGGGCCCGCCCAGCGCGAGCCACGCCGCGCGCACACGGACTGCGAACCGCTGGCGACCGCGAGCGGCAAGCGCCGGTTCGAGCGCCGCCCACAGCCGCTCGAGCCGCAGACGGCCGTCGGCCGCGAGCGCGTCCCGCACGGCGGCGTCGGCAATCGCGTCGGGCAGCGGGCGATCGGCCGCAGCCGTCGCGATAACGAGCAGGTCGGCCAGCGGAAGGCCGCACCAGGGCGCGCGCAGGATCGCAAGCCATGCGAGTCGATCGGCGGGTTGCGCGAGCGCCCTCGCAAGTGACAGCAGATCGCGTGTCGCCAGCCGGTCGAACAGGCCTTCGAGATCGACGGCAGAAAAGTCGATGCCGGCCGCGCGGAGCGCCGGCAGCAGCGGCTGCGCGTGGCTGCGTGCGCGGACCAGCACCGCGACACTCGTCATGCCTGCTTCGAGCGCCTCACTGACCCTCGCGACGACCGTAGCCGCTTCTTCGCCGCGCGTTCGCGCGACGTCGAGCGTCGGCGTGACGTCGTTGCCGGTGGAAGGGTCGGCGTAGCTCGCGCGAAAACCCGCTTCGCCGCGACCGGCATCGGAGGCGCGCGGCAGCACATGCGCGAACACATCATTGACCCAGCCGACGATCGACCGCTGCGACCGGAAATTGCGCGTGAGCTCGACGACGTCCACCGCAACGCCGGCAACCTGACCGGACATCTGCGACTCGATGAACAGCCGAACCTCGGCCTGGCGGAAGCGATAGATCGACTGCATCGGATCGCCGACGGCGAACAGCGTACGACCGTCATCGGGTTCCCAGCCTTCGCACAACCGACCGATCAGCGCGAGTTGCGCGCGCGACGTGTCCTGGAACTCGTCGACAAGCAGGTGGGACAGCCGGTAATCGATCGCGAGCAGCAGATCGCTCGGGTTGTCGGACGTGCCGAGCGCATTGAGAGCCCGCAGCGTCGCCTCGGTGAAATCCGATTGGCCGTGCGCAGCGAATACGCCGGCGAGTGCCTGCGCAGCCGCCGGGAGAATGCGCATCGTGGCGACGACGAACGCCCATGCGTCGTCACCATATGCAACGGGCGGCAGCGATCTCAACCGATGCCACGATGTGGCGAGTTCCGCAACGGCAGCGGCCTCGGCAAGCCACGCGACGAACGCCGCCTTGCGGCGTGCGCGTTCGGACGCGCCAGGTCCGGAGCCCGTTGCCGGGAAGCCGTGGCTCGACTGGACCGCCTTGGTAAACGTGCCATTCCTGGTCAACAGCCAATCCGCGAGTGCCAGCCACGCCGCAAGATCCTCGTCTTCCGGCAGCGTGCCCGCAGCGCCGAGCATCCGCACGGCAGGGATGAACGCCGGCGCGGACGGATCGGTGGCGAAGTGCTCGCTGGCGTTGGCGGCATGCAACTGCAGCGTCGCAACGAGCGCGGCCGGAATGCGCTCGCGGACTGCTCGGATCGCCACGCTGATTTCCCACCGCAGCGCGCGCTCGACGTCGACCCGCAGCGCTGCGGGGTCGTCGGTGTACACATGGGTCGGCCATCGGTCGCGCGCCGACAGCATCTGCGCAATCAGCCGCGTCGCGGTCATCGCGTCGTTGTCCAGCCACTTGAGAAACGTCTGCCAGTGCGGATCACCGGCCGGTGCGGCGGCGAGCACATCGCGGGCCGCTTCGGCGTACAGCAGATCGGCATCGTCGACGAAACGCGGCAACGCGCCGAGCTCGGATGCGATCGGTGCCTGGCGCGCGAGCGCGGTCGCCATAGCGTCGATCGTGATGATGCGCAATCGCGACGGCTGCTCGGTCAGTCGCCAGCCAAGCGCGCGATCGCGCGCGAGCGCCGCGCGCGCCAGCCGTTGCGTGAGCGCGACGTGCGCGGGAAGGGGCTCGCGGCGGTCGTCGTGCTCGCTTTGCGCACCGCGCAGCGCCTCGACGACGCGCTCACGCATTTCTGCGGCCGCCTTGCGCGTGAACGTCATCGCGACGATGGACTCCGGCCGTTCGACGATTGCGAGCAGCGCAAGAAACCGCGCGATCAGGAGCTCGGTCTTGCCGGAGCCGGCGGGAGCCTGAACGAGCCACGATTTCGTGACGTCGAGCGCCTGCGCCCGCGCCCGCGCGTCCTGCCGCGCCATTGCGTCGTCGTCAGTCATCGGAAGCCTCGGCCGAAGCCATGCCGTCATCGAGCAGCCGGATGCGGCACAGCGGCTGCAGGCCGCAGTATTGGCAGGTTGACGGTTGTCGCGGCGCGACGCGCGCAACGCCGTCGCGCAGTTCGCGCGCGAGCATTGCGAGCTCGGCGCGCAACGTGGCGAGCGTTGCGGTCCAGTCGCGTGCGGGCACTCGCGGCGACGTGCCTGCGACGTCGAGGCCTGGCCAGGTTTCGGCCCGATCGGCGATGCCCCGGACTTCGATCTCGCCCGCCTTGAGCTTTGCAAACGCGAGTGCGCGTATCGGCGCCGTTGCGCTGCGCTCGACGGCATGTGCGTAGACGGCGAGCTGGATGCCCTCGGGCCGGGGGGCGAACCACCGCGCCGGGCCTGCAACGCGTCCCGACTTGTAATCGACGATGGCAAGGCCGCCTGTCGCGAGCTCGTCGATGCGGTCGACACGGACCTTCACCGCGACACCCTCGACCTCGGTCTCGATCGCGTGCTCGTTCGCCCGCGCCACGAACGCAGGACGCGGCAGTTCGTGCTCCACAAGCCACGCGAGCATCGTCGTCGCCAGACGGTGCGATTCGGCGTCGGCTACCGCGGGAGGCAGCGCGCGCCATCGCGCATGCGGCAGCTTCGCCTTGCCTGCGGCGATCGACGCGTCGATCCGTTGCTGCAATGCCGCCGGCTCGAGTGCCGCGAGTGCAGCAAGCGTCGCATGGTCGCGCACGTCGTCCCAGAATGCCGTCAGCATCGCATGCAGCACGATGCCTCGCTCCGCCGCCGACAGGCCGTCCGGACAAGGTGCCCACGCGTCCGCTCGCAGTCGAAAGCGCGCGAACGCCTTGAATGGGCATGCGCTCTGGCTGTCGAAGAGCTGCGCGCCGCCACGCATGTACGTGCCGGCGGGGATCGGCGGCGCGCGATCGTCGGTGATGCGTTCGAGCGTCGTGGGGCCGATCGCATCGGCTCGCCTGGCAGGCCTGCCCGATGGCGTGCCATGCAGGACCGGCCACGCCTCGAACAGCGGCGAAATGACGGCGGGCGCGTCGTCGATCAGCGCCGCGTGGCTGACCACGATCTCGGGTGCGAGTGCTGCCAACGCGTGCGTCATCGCCTGCGCGTGGGCGAGCGCCGAATCGGGATGAGCGCGCGCGACACCGCGCGCGTATTGCCATTGGAGCGGCAGGAACGGGCTGGGCGTCGCGGCGGGCGGCCAGCGTTCTGCGTCGAAGCCCGCGAGCCACGCGCAATCGAATGACAGTCCGACGGCCTCCAGGGTGCCGAGAATCTGCACTTGCGCAGGCGCAGCCTCGGGCTGGAACAGCGTCTCGTCGAGCAACGCGCGCAGAGTCTCAAGTGCGCCTACGGGGCCGACCGCACCGGTGACGGCACCGGTTGCGGCGAATTTGGCGACGACATCCGACCACGCGTCACGCGCCTGCCACTGCGCACTGGTCAGCGGCGCCGTTCCCGGCCAGCCGGTCGCAGCGAGCCACTCGGACCATGCCCGCGCCCAGTCGCGCGGCAGCCGATTCACGCGTGAAGGTAAAGCCGCGGCGCTGAACTGCCGGTGCAACGCGGGATCGACATCGGAGAGTGCTGCGACGATGTCGAACCAGCCGACGTCGCGACGTGCGACTTTGCGCCACGCCTCTTCGACGCCCGCGCGGCGCATCCAGTGTGCGTCGGCATCGGGCAGGAACGGCGCCCGCACGAGTGCTGCGGCCGTGGCCGCCTCGATGGGTCCGCTCGCGACCGCGATCAGTGCCAGCGCGCATGCGACGATCGGCACCGACGAAAGCTGCTCGCCCAGCGAAATGCCGTAGGGACGCGGCGCGTCCGGCTGCAGCGCGAGCAGCAACTCGGGGCACAGGATCTCTTCGGCGAGTGCCACGACTTCGCTGCGCCGTTCGTGCAGGTTGGCGACGACGATCGCCACGCGCGCGTCAGGACGCTCGGCCACGCGCGCTCGTGCAAACGCGAGCGCGCGTGTCGTTTCGAGCAATGGGCTCGGCGCGGACGTCCGATGTCGCGACGTCGGCGCGCGATCGGTCGGCGGGACTTCATCGATCGTGGCGCCTGCCGCCTTCAGCGCATCGACCAGGCGGCGCTGCTGGGGCGTGATCGGCAGGAAGGCGTGGAGCAGGATGCGCGGCGACGACCGCACGATTCGCGGAGCGACGAGTGTCAGCACGTCGGGCAACTGGACGGGATCGATCGCCTCCAGCGCATCGAGACGCTGCTGGTAGCGCTCGCACCACGCGGCAAACGTCGCGACGTCGTCGCCATTCCCGCGCGCCGCGACGGCCTGCGGCGATTCGTTCGGCGCGCGCCACGCATGGAACTGCATCCATGCATCCATCGCGTGGCGCGCGGCACCCCGCGGGTTCAACAGCTTGCGCCCCTCGCCCTTGACGACCGCGTACCAGAGTTCGCGGGCGACGCCAGCGTCGAGCAGCACGCGACCATCACCGGCGTGCGCCGCGAGCGCTTCGAGCCAGAGGCGATCGAGCCACAGCGTCCAAGGTAGAACTTGCGCCGCATTCCACGCGACGAGGCCCTGCGCGCGGCGCGACGCGTCGAAGCGCAGCGCGACGTCGCGCCCAAGGCGATTGTTGGGCGTGACGACGATTGCGCCGTCCGCCAGCGCGTCGACGAGCGATGACTGCGACATCGTGGAGGGATTGCGGGCGGTGCCTCGAAACGATGGCAGCCGCGTAGAAGCAGGGGTGAAACTCTAGCAGATGTTCGCGCTAGTCGGATCCAATCGGTCCGCGCATCAGGGTCGAGATCGGCGGATGCACCGGTTCCGACGCTTCCGTCGCAACGAACACGGGCATCTGCGATGCGGGTCGCGCACCGGCGGCCGCGCTTTGCATCAGTGAGCTCATCGCCGCGGTGGCGGACGACTCGGGGGAGCGATTGCTGGCCGTCCATTCGCCGCACCAGTCGTCGTCGCGAACGTGCGGCCAGACGCCTTCGACCATGTACGTCTTCGCCGATAGCGGGTTCACGATCGGCCCCGTGCGCCGGCACTGTCCCCAGCGCACGCCCTTTTCCTCGGCCTCGGCCTCGTTGCGGTCGTAGTGCTGGCAAGCGACGCACTTATGCAAGACGATCTCCTGGGCAATCAAGTCGAAGTGTCAAACCGCGGTCAGTGCAGGATCATCGCGGCGAAACCAGCCGGAACCGTTTTGCGGTCGGGGCGCATTCGGGGTGTTGCGAGCCGTTCGACGTGCTTGGTGCGCGCACCGGCAGGCAGCTTGCGCTGCGACGAAGACTGTTGCCGACCCACGCGGCGCGACATCGCGACCTCGGGGCGGCGCGATTTTCCGAAGCGGCCGGTCGACCGTGCGCCGGAGGCTCGGAGGTTCGATGAGAAAAAGGCCGCCGACCGCATCGCTGTTTGCAGTTTAAAAATGTTCCCGGCGACCGCAAACCGGTGAATGGGCTCAGGCGGCGAGTTCCGGGAGCGCAGCCATCATCGCCTCCGGAACGCGCTGCACGCGGGTGAAACCGGGAAGCGCCTGCGCGTCCAGTTGCGACTGCAGCTCGGCATCGGCTGCGGCGGCCTCCTGCGACAGTTGCGCGTCGTATGCCTTCCGCGTCTCGGGATCCGAAAGCACGGCGTAAGCCGCGTGGATCATGCGTACGAGTCCCGACAGGTCCTGTCCGGCATCGGTCATGCCGTACTGGAATCGCTCGAGCAACGCGGCGTACGCGGCCTCGATGCGATTCGACGTTGCGCCAGGTGCGAGTTCCAGATAATCGTAGTGCGTGTAGTTCACCTTCATCTCCTGTCCGGGTCGGCGTCTTGGTTAGCGCCGGCTGCAACCTCTTGAGCAGCAACCGTGCCACGCGCGAAACCCGTTGATCGGGACGCGATAAGTCGTTGACGCGACAGGAACCGTGCGCGTTGCGCACGCTGAAAATGACAGCTAGTGCACTACGAAATCGCGATCCTTCGCCGCTTCCGGTCGGCCGCGGCGGGTCAAATCACGGCAAGTCGCGACGCCCGAACCGGCGGCGGAAAGGCCGCGTCAATCGCATCGATCGTTGCGGAGGAAAGGGTGATCGCAGTCGCCGCGCGATTCTCGTGCACGTGTACGACGTCGCTGGTTTGCGGAATGCTGATGACGTGCTCGCGTCGCAGCAGCCACGCGAGCGCGAGCTGGGCCACCGAAATGCCTGCGGCGCCAGCGATGCGGAGCAACGCTGCATTGCGCAGCAGCGCGCCCTCGCCGACCGGCGCATAGGCCATGACGGCAATCGAGCGCTTGCGGCACAGCGGCAGCAGCGAAAACTCGATGCCCCGCTCGCCGACGTGATAAAGCACCTGGTTGACAGCGCACTGCGCGCCGTCGGGTAACGCGAGCAATTCATCCATGTCGGCGGTGTCGAAGTTCGAGACGCCCCAGCGCATGATCTTGCCATCGCGCCGCAGGCGCTCGAAGGCGCCGACAGTTTCGGCAAGCGGGATCCGACCGCGCCAGTGCAGCAGGTAGAGGTCCAGCCGATCCGTCCGCAGGCGCTGCAGGCTGCGCTCGCAGGCCGCAATCGCACTGCGCGCGCCTGCATTGTGCGGATAGACCTTGCTGACGACGAACACGTCGTCGCGGCGCCCGTCGATCGCCTCGGCGAGCACTTCCTCGGCGCGACCGTCGCCGTACATTTCGGCGGTGTCGAAGAGCGTCATGCCCACGTCAATGCCGGCGCGAAGCGCGGCCACCTCGCGCTTGCGCGTGCGGGCCGATTCGCCCATCCGCCACGTGCCCAATCCGAGCGCCGGCACGTTCGTCCCGTCGGTGAGGCGCACCGTCGGCATGGTGTTGTCGCGCACTGCCATCATCGAAGGATAGCGCTGCCGCACGGCCGCTGTCATCGCGATCGTGCGGTGCCACTCGACGTACAATAGGACTGCGATGGTTCCGCTCGACAGCCCCGAAACCTCCACGCGACGCGTCGTGCGTGCCGCGTGCCCGCACGACTGCCCCGACACGTGCGCGATGCTCGTCACCGTCGAGAACGGTCGCGCGATCGAGATCAAGGGTGCGCCCGACCATCCGACGACCGGCGGCACGCTGTGCACGAAGGTCGCGCGTTATCTCGACCGCACGTATTCACCCGACCGGCTTCGGTATCCGATGCGACGCATCGGCGCGAAAGGCGAAGGCCGCTTTGCCCGCATCTCGTGGGACGAGGCGCTGGACGAGATCGCGACGCGTTTCAAGGCGATTGCCGAGTCGACCGACGGACCCCAGGCGATCCTGCCGTACAGCTATGCAGGCACGATGGGGTTGCTGCAAGGCTCGTCGATGGACCGGCGATTCTTCCATCGCCTCGGCGCATCGCTGCTCGACCGGACGATCTGCGCAGCCGCAGGCAAGGCCGGCTGGGCGGCCGTTGTCGGCGCGTCGATGGGCATGGACGTCGAGGCGTACGTCGACAGCCGGCTGATCCTGATCTGGGGCAGCAATCCGATCACGTCGAACCTGCATTTCTGGACGCGCGCGCAGGAGGCGAAGCGGCGCGGCGCGCGACTGGTCGCCATCGACCCGTACCGCAGCGCCACCGCTGACAAGTGCCACGAGCACATCGCGTTGCTGCCGGGCACCGACGCGGCGCTCGCATTCGGCATCATGCATCTGCTGATCGACAGCGGATGGATCGATCGCGACTACGTCGACCGCTATACGATCGGCTTCGACGCGCTCGCCGAGCGCGTGCGCGAGTGGACGCCCGATCGCGTCGCATCGACCTGCGGCATCCCGCGCGAGCAACTCGTCAGGCTCGCGCACGACTACGGCACGACCAAGCCTGCCGCGATCCGTCTCAATTACGGCATGCAGCGGATTCGCGGCGGCGGGAACGCCGTGCGGGCGGTGGCGTGCCTGCCCGCGCTCGTCGGTGCGTGGCGCGATCCGGCCGGCGGTGCGTTGCTGTCGTCGTCGGGGACTTTCCCGGTCGATTCGGCGGCCCTCGAGCGGCCGGACCTCATTCATGGCGCGCCGCGGACGATCAACATGTCGGCGATCGGCGATGCGTTGCTCGATGCGCGCGATCCACCCGTTCGCGCAATTTACGTCTACAACTCGAATCCACTGGCCGTCGCGCCCGATTCGTCGCGCGTCGTCGCCGGATTTTCACGCGCAGACCTGTTCTGCGTCGTTCACGAGATCTTCAAGACCGACACCGCGGACTTCGCCGACATTCTGCTTCCTGCGACCACCCAGCTCGAGCAGACCGACGTCCACAATTCGTACGGCCATCTGTACGCGCTCGCCAACAACCCGGCCATAGCGCCCATTGCCGAAGCGTTGCCGAACACCGAGGTCTTTCGCCGCCTCGCCGCGCGGATGGGCTACACCGATCCGTGCTTCAGCGAGAGCGACGACACGCTCGCACGCGCCGCGTTCCGCAAGAACGACGTCCGCGCGCAAGGCATCGAGTGGGATACGCTGAAGCAGAGCGGTTGGCAGCGGTTGAACGTGCCGCGCCCCTACGCGCCGTTCGCAAATGGCGGTTTCCCGACGCGGTCGGGCAAGTGCGAGTTCTGGTCCGATACGCTCGCGGCGCAAGGACAGGATCCGCTGCCCGCGTATCTGCCGCCGCGGGAGTCGGCGGCGTCCAATCCGGCGCTCGCGGAACGCTATCCGCTTGGATTCCTTTCACCGCCGGCCCGCAACTTCCTGAATTCGTCGTTTGCGAACCTGCCGGAATTCCTGGCCGAGGAAAGGACGCCGCATCTCGACATCCATCCCGCCGATGCCGGGGCACGCGGCATCGGCGCCGGCGATCCGGTTCGCGTATTCAACGACCGCGGCAGTCTGCTCGCGACTGCGCGGGTAACGGATCGTGCGCGACTCGGCGTCGTCGTTGCCCCCTCGGTCTGGTGGCGCAAGCTCGCACCCGGCGGCGAGAACGCCAACGCGGTGACGAGCCAGGCGCTGACCGATCTCGGTCGCGCCGCGACGTTCTACGATTGCCTGGTGGAAGTGCGCCCGGCGTAGCGGGATACGGCGCGACGCCTGCGCGTGCGCCGCGCAACGCCGCCGCTAGATCTTGCGGACCAGCCCCACCATCACGCCGAAGATCTCGAGCGCACCCTCGGCACGGATGACCGGATACGCCTTGTTTTCCGGCCTCAGGATGAACGCACCGTTCTCGATATCCAGGCGCTTCAACGTGAACTGGTTATCGACGATCGCCACGACGATGTCGCCCTTTTGCGCGGCGGCGCGCTTCTCGACGACGACGAGATCGCCTTCGAAGATTCCCGCATCCATCATCGAATCGCCCCTGACGCGAACGAGCACCGTCTGCGACGGCCGTTCGATCAGGTAGTCGTCCAGCGTGACGGCATCAGGCTCGTCGTCGGCGATGGCTTCCGGCAGGCCGGCGCGCACGAAGCCCGATGCGACCGGCCGCGCGAAAAACCGCTTCGTGGGTGCGAGACGACGATCGGGCGTCGATTCGAGCAAGCCGGCAAGCTTCATCCGCGCCACCAGCGCCGCCACCGACGATTTCGATCGCAAGCCGAGCAGGCTGCCAATCGACGCGTACGACGGCAACGCGCGGTGGCGCGCGTAGTAATCCTGCAGCGCGCCTAAATATGAACGATCGTTCGACATTACGGTAGAATAACGAACGAACGTTCGTGCGTCAAGCCCTCCGGGAATGTCGCGCTGGACGTGCCCACCGCCACACTCCAATGCTGCCTGTTTCCAGCTTCGCCTTCGTCGATCTCGAAACCACCGGCACACGTGCCGATGCGGACCGGATCACCGAAATCGGCATCGTCCGCGTCGATCTCGACGGCGAAGGGCTGCCGCAGGTGGCCGAATGGAGCACGCTCGTCGATCCCGAGGTCCCGATCCCGCCCGCGATCCAGGTGCTGACCGGCATCACCGATTCGATGGTCGCCTCGGCGCCGACGTTCTCGACGATCGCCGGCGATGTGGCGCAGATGCTCGGCGGCCGCGTGTTCGTCGCGCACAACGCGCGCTTCGACTACGGATTCCTGAAGCATGCGTTCGCGCGCCTCGAGCGACCATTCGCTGCACGCGTGTTGTGTACGGTGCGCTTGTCGCGGCGGCTGTTTCCCGAGGTCGACGGGCACGGACTCGATGCGCTGATCGCGCGCCATTCGCTGGCCGTTTCCGATCGGCATCGCGCCCTCGGCGACGCGCGAGCGATCTGGTCGTTCGTCCAGTTGCTCTATCGCGAACGGCAGCGCGAGGACGTCGATGGCGCCATCCGGCGAATCCTGCGACTGCCGAGCCTGCCGCCGCAGCTCGCGCCGGACGCGATCGACGTGCTGCCCGAATCGTCCGGCGTGTATCTGTTCTATGGCGACAACCCGCTTCCGCTCTACGTCGGCAAGAGCATCAACCTGCGCGAGCGCGTCGGTGCGCACTTTTCGCAGGACTGGCGCAGCGAGACCGACCTGCGGCTGTCGCAGGAGATCCGCCGGATCGAGTTCGAGGAAACCGCCGGCGAGCTCGGCGCCCTGTTGCGCGAAAGCGTGCTGATCAAGTCGCGGCTGCCCGCGTACAACCGCGCGTTGCGCCGCAAGCTCGAGGCCGGCGTGCTCGAAATCGTCGATGGCGTGCCGCGGTTCGTCGCCGCCGCCGGCATCGATTGCGCGAAGCTGTCGGGCAGCTACGGTCCGTTCGCATCGCGCGCATCGGCGCGCGCAGCCTTGCGCCAACTCGCGTCCGACCACCGGTTGTGTGCGCTGCGGCTGCGACTCGAGCGGCGCGCCGGTGGCCCGTGCTTTGCGCGTCAGCTCGCTCGATGCGATGGCGCCTGCGTCGGTGCCGAGTCACCGGCGTCGCACGATCAGCGGCTCGTCGACGCGATGGCACCGCTGATGATCCCGCGCTGGCCGGCGGCGGGCCTGGCGCTCGTGCGCGAATGCGGGTCGGGCGAACGCACCGACGTTCACCTGTTTCGCGACTGGTGTTGGCTCGGCACTGCGCGCGACGACGGCGAGCTTGAGGACCTGGTCGAGGCGCCGCAGTCCGCCGCGTTCGATCTCGACGTCGTGAAGCTGCTCGTGCGGCGGCATCGTGCGGGTACCCTGCGCCTCATCGCGGCGCACGCCGGCGACGCAGAACACCACGAAGTGCCGGAATACGCCTAGAACACGTCTAGTCCGCCCTCGCGTGCGCCGCGACGACGTGCGCCACGCAAACGGTGAGCCGCTTCGCATACGCGATGTCGAGGAATTCGTTCGGTCCATGCGCGTTCGACTTCGGACCGAGCACGCCGGTGATCAGGAACTGCGCGTGCGGGAATCGCTCGCCGAGCATCGCCATGAACGGGATTGTCCCGCCCTCGCCCATCGCGGCCACCGGCTTGCCATAGACGGCGCGCGACGCATCGTCGAGCGCCATCCCAAGCCAGGGCCGCGTCGCCGGCGCGTTCCAGCCGGTCGCGCCCTGCGCAGCTTCGAACGTCACCTTCGCACCGTGGGGCGGATCCGATTCGAGCAGCGATTTCATCGTCACGGTCGCCGTGTGGCCGTCGACGAGCGGTGGCAGCCGCAGCGACAGTTCCAGCGCCGTCTTCGGACGCAGCACGTTGCCCGCGTTGGCAATCGCCGGCAGGCCGTCGGCGCCGATGATCGACAGCGCGGGCCGCCACGTTCGATTCAGCAGTGCTTCCGCCGCGTCGTCGATCATCGGCAGCGTACCGGCGCTGAACGGATACTTGCGAAACACGATGTCGCCGAGGATCGATGCAGCAGCACCCGCCTGCGCCACGCGCTCGGGTGGAATATGAACATGGAAGGCCGACGGCAAGATCCAGCCGTTCCCCGCGTCCTCGAGACGGTCGAGCAGCTTGCGCGCAATGCGAAATGACGACGGCACGACACCGCTCGCATCCCCGGAGTGCACGCCCTCGGTCAACACCTCGACGGTCAGCGTGCCGGACGCGAGGCCGCGCAGCGACGTGGTCATCCACAGGCGTTCGTAGTCGCCGCAACCGGAATCGAGACCGATGACGAGATCGACGTTGCCAAGCCGCGGTTGCAGCGCATCGAGATAGGCCGGCAGGTCGTAGCTGCCGCTCTCCTCGCACGTCTCGATCAGGCCCACGCAGCGCGCGTGGCGCACGCCCTGCGCCGACAGCGCACCCAGCGCGGACAGCGCCGAAAAGATCGCGTAGCCGTCGTCCGCACCACCGCGGCCGAAGAGCCTGCCGTTCTCGATGATCGGCGTCCACGGTCCGCCGTCGTCGCGCCAGCCAACCATCTCGGGCTGCTTGTCGAGGTGCCCGTAGAGCAGGACGGTCCTGTCATCGTCACCGGGCACTTCGAACAGCAGCACAGGAGTTCGTCCCGGCAGCCGGACGATCTCCACCGTCAGCCCCGGAATGGACTGCGCGCGCGCCCACTTTTCCGCGAGCCGGATCACCCGCTCGATATGTCCGTGCGTCTCCCAATCGGGATCGAAATGCGGCGACTTTGCCGGAATGCGGATGTAATCGACGAGGCGGGGAACGATGTCGTCGTCCCACTGGCGAGCGATGCGCTCGGTGGCGGCGGGGATCTGCATGAGCGAGGGAATTCGTCGACGCGAAGGGATGAACAATAGCAAATCGATTGAGCTCTTCGCATCGGCCAGCGTAGCCGCCAGTGCTTCGCGCGACGACTCGCCGCGAGGGACGTGCAGCAGCCACGTAGAATCGCAGCATGTCGCAATCGGTTTGCAAGTGAATGGACACGACCGCCCCGCCCTACGCAGGACTCACCGCCGAGTGCGTGCTCGACGCGCTCGACAGCGTCGGCGTCCGCGGCGATGGGCGGATGATCGCGCTCAACAGCTACGAGAACCGCGTCTACCAGCTCTGGCGCGACGACGCGCAGCCGGTCGTCGCAAAGTTCTATCGACCCTCGCGCTGGAGCGACGACGCGATCCTCGAAGAGCATGCGCTGATCGGGGAGCTCGATGCACACGAGGTTCCCGCCGTACCGCCGATGGCCATCGACGGGCGCACACTCCATCGTTTCGGCGATTTCCGGTTTTCGATCTTCGCGCGGCATGGTGGCCGCGCCCCGGAGCTCGAACAGCGCGCAACGCTCGAGCACCTCGGCCGGTTCATCGCCCGGATGCACACCGTCGGCGGAGCGCGGCCGTTCGCGCATCGTCCCGCGCTGACGATCGAATCGTTCGGCGACGAGTCGCGCGCATTCCTGCTCGAGCACGAGTTCGTTCCCGCCGATATTCGTGCCGCCTGGACGAGCATCGTCGACCAGGCACTGCAGGCCGTTCGCCACGCCTACGCCGATCGAGCGGCCGGGATGATCCGGTTGCACGGCGATTGTCATGGGGGCAACGTGCTGTGGACCGACGACGGTCCGCACTTCGTCGACTTCGACGATTCGCGCAGCGGTCCCGCCGTGCAGGACCTATGGATGCTGCTGTCGGGCGATCGCGCGGCGATGGAAGGGCAGCTGCGGATACTCGTCGGTGCGTACGAATCGTTTCGCGACTTCGACCGGCGTGAGCTGGCGCTGATCGAGCCGCTGCGAACGTTGCGGCTGCTTCACTATTCAGCATGGATCGCGCGGCGCTGGAACGACCCGGCCTTTCCTGCCGCCTTCCCGTGGTTCAACACGCAGCGGTACTGGCAGGACCGGATCCTGGAGTTGCGTGAGCAGGTGGCGTTGATGGACGAGGCGCCGCTCGAGGTGTAACCCGCCCATCGACAGGCTCCCAAGGATGGCGAGCGTCCCTCCAGGTGTCGGACGCGGCCTACGGCTGTTTCGGTGCCTCCGGCGTTTCGCAGCACCGACGTGCTGTCGACAATGGGAAACTTGGGATGCTTGCGGCCCCGTTAGGCGCTCGCATGACTGCGCGGCGCGGTCGATTTTTTGCACGCCGACCCAGACGTTAGAATCGCCATCGCTTTCGTCGCATCGCTGCGACGACGATGGCGGAGATCCGGATGGCGCTCGAACTCTATCGAAAAAAGCGCAACTTCAAGACGACACCCGAGCCTGCGGGGCGCGTGGGCGAACGTCGCGCTCACGCGTTATCGTTCGTCATCCAGAAACACAAGGCATCGCACCTGCACTACGACTTTCGCCTCGAGCTCAATGGTGTGCTGCTGAGTTGGGCGGTTCCGAAGGGACCGAGCCTCGATCCGGCCGACAAGCGTCTTGCGATGCACGTCGAGGATCATCCGCTCGAGTACGGCGACTTCGAAGGGGTCATTCCGCCCAAGCAGTACGGGTCGGGGACCGTTCTGCTATGGGACCGCGGGCAATGGGAACCGGTGGGCGACGCGGAGGCGGGTTATCGGCAGGGCAAGCTCAAGTTCGCGCTGCACGGCGAGAAGCTCCACGGCGGGTGGATGCTCGTCAAGAGTCACGGCGGCAAGTATGGCGGCGACAAGAGCTGGCTGCTGATCAAGGAGCGGGACGAGTATGCGCGGACTGGCGCTGATGCGCACATCGTCGAGACAGAGCCGCAGAGCGTCGCGTCGGGTCGCGACCTCGATGCGATCGCGGCAGATCCCGATCGCGTGTGGCATTCGAACAAGAGCGTCGCGGAAAACGTGAAGACCGGCCGTGTCGCGCGCAAGAAAGTCGACGCGGCGCCCGGCAAGATCACCGGCGCGCGCAAGACGGCGCTGCCGAAAGCCATGGCGCCCCAGCTTGCGCTGCTCGTCGACACAGCACCGGACGGCGACGGCTGGTTGCACGAGATCAAGTTCGACGGGTACCGGATGCTGTGCCGCATTGCCGAGGGCAAGTGCCAGATGTTCTCCCGCACCGGCAAGGACTGGACCGGCTCGTTTGCCGATATCGCCGCAGCCGCCGCAAGGCTTCCCGTCGATTCGGCGTGGATCGATGGCGAGGTGATCGTCAACGACGACAACGGACGCTCGAGTTTCCAGTCGCTGCAGAACGTCCTTGCGGAAGAATCGACGGCCAAGACGATGTACTACGCGTTCGACCTGCCCTATCTCAACGGTTACGACCTGCGCGACGCTCCGCTCGCCGCGCGCAAGGAAGCGCTGCGCGCAATTGCGGGCAACGACGGCCCGATCCGCTACAGCGACCACGTCGAGGGTAACGGGGGCGGATTTTTCGAGCAGGCCTGCAAGATGGGGCTCGAAGGCATCATCTCGAAGCGCGCCGATTCGCCTTACCAGGCCACGCGCGGCCGTAGCTGGCAGAAGGTCAAGTGCAACTTGCGGCAGGAGTTCGTCATCGGGGGCTACACCGACCCGCAGGGCGCGCGATCGGGTTTCGGCGCGCTGCTGCTCGGCGTCTACGATGGCGAGGAGCTGCGCTACTGCGGCAAGGTCGGAACCGGCTTCAACGATGCGCTGCTGATGTCGCTCGTCGGCAAGCTGCGCAAGCTCGCGACGGATGCCCCGCCGTTCGTCAATCCGCCGACGGGCGCCGAAGGACGCCGGGCGCGCTGGGTGAAGCCCGAACTGGTGGGCGAAGTGACGTTCACCGAATGGACCCGCGACGGCACGCTGCGCCATCCGGCGTTCGAAGGCCTGCGCGAGGACAAGCGCGCGCGTGACGTCGTCCGCGAGATGCCGGCGAACGATGCGACGAGCGATGCATCGAAGGACAAGCCAGCCGCCACAACGCGGCGCTCACCGGCCAAGCGTGCGCCGAAAGCAGCGGCACCTGCTGCGAAAGCCGCGCCGGCCTCGTCGAAAGCCCCGACGCGCCGCGCATCGACGACGGGTGCAGATACCGTTGAGGGCGTGGTCATCAGCAACGGCGACAAGCTGCTGTATGCGGAAGCCGGGGTGACGAAACGCGATCTCGCCGAATACTATGCGGCGGTCGGCGACTGGATCGTGCCGCAGCTCGCGGGCCGGCCGCTGACGCTCGTCCGGTGTCCGAACGGCTGGGACAAGCCGTGCTTTTTCCAGAAGCACGCCAACCAGTCGATTTCCGAGTTCATCGACACGATCGACATCCGCGAAGGTGGCGGCGAGCAGCCCTACATGATCGCGAATAACGTCAGTGCGGTCGTGGCATTGCTGCAGATGGGCGTGCTGGAGCTGCATCCGTGGGGCTCGCGCGCGCCGAAGCTGTCGCATCCCGACCGGCTGATATTCGACTTCGACCCGGACGAGAAGCTCGGCTGGGACAGCATCGTCGACGGCGTCAACGTGCTTCGCAAGCTGCTCGACACGCTGGGCCTGATCTCATTCGTGAAGACGACCGGCGGCAAGGGTCTGCACGTCGTGGTCCCCATCGACCCCACGCGGGCATGGGACCAGGCGAAGGAATTCTGCAAGACGATCGCCGAACTGCTCGTGCGGACGTTTCCGGATCGGTTCACGTCGAAGATGACGAAGTCGACGCGCGAGGGCCGCATCTTCGTCGACTACCTGCGCAATGCGGAAAATGCGACGGCCATCGCGGCGTATTCGGCGCGCGCGAAGGCGAACGCCCCGGTGGCAATGCCGATCGCATGGGAACAGTTGAAGAGCGACCTGCGTTATGCGCATTTCAACGTGAAAAACGTTCCTGGCCTGCTGCGGCGGCGTCGCAACGATCCATGGGCGGAGCTCGCCAACGTGCACCAGCAGCTGACCGATGCGATGCTGCGCCAGGTCGGCATGCTCCAGTGAACACAGGAGAACGACAATGGCACGACCCATCTGGAAAGGCATGATCAGTTTCGGCCTCGTGAGCGTCCCCGTCTCGCTCTATCCCGCCGAACAGTCGCATCAGCTCGCGTTCTCGATGCTCGACCAGCGCGATTTCAGTCCCGTCGGTTACAAGCGGTACAACAAGACGACCGGGAAGGAAGTGCCGTGGAAGGACATCGTCAAGGGTTACGAATACGAAAAAGGCGAATACGTCGTGTTGAGCGACGAGGACTTCCGCCGTGCGAACGTGCAGCACGCGAAGTCGGTCGACATTGCGACGTTCGTCGATGCCGGCACCATCCCGCCCGAGTACTTCGAGACGCCCTACTATCTCGTTCCCGACGAGCGCGGCAAAAAGGTCTATGCGCTGCTGCGCGAGACGATGCGCGCCGCCGGCAAGGTCGGCGTTGGCCAGGTCACCATCCGCACGACCCATCACCTGGCGGCGGTCGTGCCGTCCGGCGAAGTGCTGTTGATGATCACGATGCGCTACGTCAACCAGATTCGCGAGCATTCCGAGTTCGAATTTCCGTCGACGTCCGCCAAGTCAACAGGCGTAACAGCGAAGGAGATGGAACTCGCCCGCAAGCTGATCGACGACATGGCCGGCCCGTGGAAACCCGAGGCGTTCGAGGACACGTACAACGACGACCTGATGCGACGGATCAAGGAGAAGGTGAAGGCGGGTGAAACCAAGGTGCTGACGAAGCCGGAGAGCGAGAAGGGCGAGCCGCGCGGCGCGAAGGTCATCGACCTGATGGAACTGCTGAAGCAGAGCATCGGCAAAGCCGACGGGCGTGGCCGCAAGACCGGCAACGGCGCCGGCAAGCGAGACGCGTCGGTCACGAAGGTCACCGATGCGCCGAAGGCCCGTGCGCGCAAGGCGCTCACCGCGCACAAAGCTGCCGAAGCCAAGCCGGCAGCGCGCCGCAAGCGCGCCTAGCCAACGGCATCGCGATTCGTAACACTCGCCGATGCCCGAGCAGAAGTGGCCCGACGCGCTGTGGATCGTTCGCCATGGCCAGAGTGCCGGCAACGTTGCCCGCGAGGAAGCCGAGCGCGCGGCGGTGCCGCTGATCGACATCGCGACGCGCGACATGGATACGCCGCTGTCGCCGCTCGGGAAGCAGCAGGCCGCGGCACTGGGGCGCTGGTTCGGCGCGCTGGCCGCATCGAAACTGCCGACCATCGTCCTCTCGTCGCCTTACGTGCGGGCGGTCGAAACGACGCGGCTGCTGCTCGATGCGGCCGATGGCGATACGCGAGCGCTGCCAATCCAGCGCGACGAACGCTTGCGCGAGAAGGAATTCGGCGCGCTCGACCGGCTCACCAAATTCGGCATCCGGCAGAAATATCCGGATCTTGCCGAGCAGCGCGCCCACGTCGGCAAGTTCTATTTCCGCCCACCGGGCGGCGAAAGCTGGTGCGACGTGATCCTGCGGTTGCGTAGCGTGCTCGACACGATCACTCGCGAGCATCGGCGCGAGCGCGTACTGATCGTCGGCCATCAGGTGACAGTCAATTGCCTGCGCTATCTGTTCGAGCGCATGTCGGAAGACGAGATCCTCGACGTCGACCGGCGCGCCGACGTGCCGAACTGTTCGGTGACTTCGTACACGTTCGACCCCAAAGCCGGACGCAACGGCAAGCTCGCGCTCGACCTCCTCAACTTCGTCGCGCCGCTGACCGACGCGGGCACGCCGGTGACCAGCGCTCCCGACGTTCCCGCGGCGCCGAAGTCGTGAGCTGTTGCGTGGCGTAGGAGTTGGACTACACGATACCGTCGCATGCGCTGATGGCGGCGCAAGCATCCAGTCCCAACAATGCCGTGTCGCCAAGAGCGACCCTCGTCCGCATTACTTGCCCAGGAGAATTCCGATGCAATACCTCCGCGTGCTCTTCGCAGCACTTGCCACCGCTGCGCTGTGCGCGTTCGCCGCGCCGTCGACCGCCTCGCTCGGTACCAATTTCAGCGATCAATGGTGGAACCCCAACGAATCCGGCTGGGGGGCGTCGGTTCTGCAGCAATACGACACGTTGTTCATCGACCTCTTCGTCTACGCTACCGACGGCCGCCCGCAGTGGTACACCGCCGCCGTGTACTACCAGCCGCAAAGCGGCCGGTCCCTGTTCAGCGGCGACCTGTACGCGACCACGGGCCCGTGGTTCGGCTCGTTCTTCAACCCCGCGGCCGTTTCGGTGCGGCGCGTCGGCACACTGCAGTTCGATGCCAGCAACACCGATTTCGCAACGCTCACGTACTCCGTGGACGGCGTCCTCGTGGCCAAGTCGATCCAGCGGCAATTGTTCGCGTACGAGGATTTCACCGGCAGCTACTTCGGAGGATTCGTCTACGACCAGAGCAACTGCGCGAATCCGGCGAACAACGGGCACGTCGAGGAGCTGGGCTCGATCCAGATCAACCATCCCGCCAACAATACGTTCACACTCACGCTGCAGTCGAATTTCGGCACGTGTACGATCGCGGGCAACTACAGTCAACTCGGTCACATGGGTACGGTCGACTCCAATTATTCATGTACGTACGGCGTCAACGGCACGATGACGCTCTACGAGCTCGAACGGACGGGAACCGGCATGACGGGCCGGTTGGTCGCCGAGAGCAATACGTGCAGCGTCGCAGGGCGTCTTGGCGGCGTCGAGCGATAGCGCCGGTCAGCCCGGCTTCGTCAACGATGAGATGTTCCGGCTTCTCGTCGAGAATGTTCGCGACTACGGCATCTTCCTGCTCGATCCGCAGGGCATCGTCACGACGTGGAATGTGGGCGCCCAGAACATCAAGGGGTACACGAAGGATGAGATCGTCGGGCGCCACTTCTCGGTGTTCTATACGCCCGACGCGATTGCGCGCCACTGGCCACAACAAGAGCTGAAGCTCGCCGTCGAGCATGGCCGGTTCGAAGATGAGGGTTGGCGGCTGCGCAAGGGCAAAATCGCCTTCTGGGCCAATGTGGTCATCACGCCGATCTTCGATGGCGAGCGGCGGCTGCGCGGCTTTGCGAAGATCACGCGCGACCTGACGGCGCGCCGGAAGGTCGAGGAACTGCAGCGCGGCGAGCGCCATACAAACGAGTTCCTGGCGATGCTCGCCCACGAGCTTCGCAATCCGTTGTCGCCGATCCAGAGCGCGCTCGATGTCGCGAAGCTCAAGCCCGACGACCTTGACACGGCGAGGTGGGCGCAGGACATCATCGCGCGGCAGACGCGTCAGCTGTCGCGCCTCGTCGACGATTTGCTCGATGTCAGCCGGGTCACACGCAGCAAGATATCGCTGAAGCGCGAACTGCTCGACCTGCGCGACAGCGTCGACGGGGTGATCCAGTCGCTGCGACCGGCCATCGATGCGCGCCGTCTTTCGGTTGCGGTCGCGCTGCCCGAGGAGCCGGTCATCGTGAACGTCGATCCGACCCGAATGGCGCAGGTGCTGTCCAACATCCTCGGCAACGCGATCAAGTACACGCCCGCCGGCGGCAATATCTCAGTGCGCGCTTCCGCGTCGGACGGTCTGGCTTCGCTCGCCATCGCCGATGACGGCGTCGGCATGGCTGCGGACCTCGTGCCGCGTGTATTCGACCTGTTCGTCCAGGGCGACCGCGCGCTCGACCGCCGCGAGGGGGGCCTGGGTGTCGGGCTGACGATCGCGAAACGATTGATCGACCTGCAGGGTGGCACGCTCACGGCGGCCAGCGATGGGCCAGGAACCGGCAGCAGTTTCACGATCGGCCTCCCGCTAGCGGCGGAATCGACCGGCGCGGAACGGACTGCAGCGCCTCAAGCCTCGTCGACGTTACGGCGCGTCTTCATCGTCGACGACAACCACGATGCGGCCGAAGCGCTCGCGGCGCTGATCGGGGCACTCGGCCACGACGTTCGGGTGGCTGACAACGGCCACGACGCGCTCAGCGTGGCGACGACATGGCGTCCCGACGTGATGTTGCTCGACATCGGACTGCCCGACATGGACGGCTACGAGGTCGCACGCCGGATGCGCAAGATTCGCGCTCTGGACCATGTCCAGATCGTTGCCTGCACCGGCTATGGGGGCGACGACGACCTTCGGCGGATGGCGGAGGCCGGGTTCGACAGGCATCTAATCAAACCCGTCGGCATCGCGGAACTCGACACGCTCTTCAGCGCGTAGCGCCTCGCGGATGGTAAAGTACCGTATACATATGCGGTACCATGATGCGGTTTGCGATACGCCTGTTACGTTATCGAGGTCGCGTCATTCCATGGCGCGACGTCGTCAACCGCTCGCCGAAAATCGGCGACATCCGGATCGAGGAGCTCCGCGACGAAGACCTCCGACGCTACGTCCGCACGGCGAAGCTCTTCCCCGACGATGGCACCGTCGTCTTCGGCGCTCCGCTGCCGGAACTGCACGACGTCCGGGTAATCGGCATGAGCCAGCAGGCTTTCACGCTGGCGGGCCTCGAGCGGATCGACGGCATCGACTATGCGCAGTCCTGGCTGATCTCGGCGCTCTAGGGCTTCTGCGGGCCCTAGTCTAAAACGGCCGGATGTCGGTACGCCTTACGGCCGGGGCGGTTGCGCTACCGCCGCGGATCACTAACTCGCTGATTCGGGACATCATCCGGCGGGTGTCACGATTTTTGCGTGCCGGGTGCCCAAAGTCCGGACGATGTCGGCGCAACGCGCGACGGCACGCAACGACCTGGAGGGGGCTCGTGGCGCACACGCTTACCAATGAGGCTTGGCTGTCGGCCTGCCTGGAGCGCCGCCTTGCCGGCGACGACGATCCACTCGACGCGCTGCGCGGGATCACGCTGGGCGCGTTGCTCTCCACGCTGATGTTCTGGATGCCGCTCGCGATCGCGCTGACGCGCCTAATGCAATAGCGGAGCCCGATCCGCGCCCGCTAGGCGCGAAAATGCAGCCTGCGATCGATGGCGAGCAACGCGCCGTTGACGGTCGCCGCGAACACGACGAGCAGAAACGTCACGGACATGATGACGTCGACGTTGTAGAGCCCGATCGCGTTCATCAGCAGGTATCCGAGCCCGTGCTGCGCGGCGAACATCTCGCCCAGCACCGTGCCGATCAGCGTCAGCGAGAAGCCCACGCGCAGCCCAGTGAAAATCTCGGGCACCGCGGCAGGAAACAGGATCGACCGGACCATCGCCGATGCGTCGAGTTTCAGCACGCGTCCGGTCTTCAGCAGGATTGGCTTGATTCCCCGCACCGCGTTCAGCGTGAACAGCGCGACCGGGATGATGCCGTGGATCGCGCCAAACGCGACCTTCGCCGACATGCCGAGGCCGAACGCGAGGAGCAGGATCGGATAGAGCGTGATCTTGGGGATCGAGTACAACGCGACCAGCATCGGCTCCATCGCGTCGGCCGATAGGCGGTGCATCCCAAGACCGAAGCCGATCGCGAGCCCAAGCGCCACGGCGATCGCGAGCGCCGCAGCGAACGCCTGCAGCGTGTTCGCGAGGTGCAGCCAGAACAGGTGCGTCTGGGTGAGCTCGACGGTGAATCGCAGCGTCTGCCACGGCGAGCGCAAGGCGACGTCGCCGACGATCCAGTAGGCGATCTGCCAGCAGGCGAACACGCCGGCGACGAGCGCGACCGCGTTGCGCAACGGCCGGCGGCCGCCGTCCTTCACTGCTGGCCCCGCCGGGCGAGCAGCACCTTCTCCCAGTGCGACAGCACCCCGTTCATCACGACTGACAGCAGGAGGATCAGCAGTATCAGCGGGTACATCGTCGCGTTGTCGAAATTGGTGTATGCGAAACCGATTTCGTAACCCATGCCGCTTCGCGCCATGATGAACTCGGAGCCGATGACGCCGATGAACGCATAGGCCAGCGCGAGCTTCGCGGCTGTCAGCAGGTACGGCGCACAAAACGGCAGCGTCACCTGCAGCGCGGTCTGCAACGGCGTCAGCCGCGCGATGAGCGCCGTCTTGCGCAGCACGGACGGCACCCGGTCGAGGCCGTTCAGCGTCGTGACGATTACCGCGACCACGCCGAGCAGGACGCCGATCAGCACCTGCGGCCCGTCGCCCAGTCCGAAGATGACGATGAACAGCGGATAAAACGCGAATACCGGAATCGCGTAGTACGTCGCGAACAGCGGATCGAGCGTGTCGCGCAGCGTCCGGTAGCCATGCAACGCCGTGCCGGCGACGATGCCGAGCACGTAGGCCAGCACGAAAGCCACCAGCACGTTGCCCATGCTCTTGCCGATCTCGGGATACATCGCCTTCGACGTCAGGAGCTTCACGAAGTCGACGACGATCCGATGCGGCGGCGGCATCGTCACCTTGTCGATGACGCCGCCGACGCAAAGAGCCTCCAGCAGCAGCACGAAGCCGCCGATTACGGCAACCTGGTAGAGCCTGACGCGGCTCATGCGGAAGTGGTCATTCGTCCCATCGTCTTCATCGACTCGTCGCGCAGCGTCTTCCACAGGCGGCTGGTGATCGCGCCAAACTGCTCGCGCTCGACGATCCGGCTGTCCCGCTCGCGTGGCCAATCGGTCCGGACGACGTCGATCATCTTGCCGGGCCGCGCGGACATCACGCCGATGCGGTCGGCGAGCATCGCCGCCTCGTCGAGTGCATGCGTGATCAGGAACACGGTGGCGCCCGTTTCGCGCCAGACACGCAGCACCTCGTCTCCCATCAGAAGCCGCGTCTGCTGGTCGAGCGCACCGAACGGCTCATCGAGCAGGATCAGCCGCGGCTGCGCAACCAGCGTGCGCGCTATGCACACGCGCTGCCGCATTCCGCCCGACAGTTGCGCCGGATAGCTGCCCGCAAACTCGCGCAGTCCCATCATCGCAATCGCACCGTCGACCCGGCTTGCGCGTTCGCCCGCGGCAAGTACCGTCTCCCGGAGGCCGAATCCGACGTTGTCGCGCACGGTCAGCCACGGAAAGCACGCGTCCTCCTGGAACACGACACCGATGCCGTCAGGAATCTCGCGCGCAATCGCGCGTCCTTCGAAGTCGATCTCGCCGTCGGTTGCCTGCACGAGTCCGGCGATCAATTCGAGCAGCGTCGATTTGCCGCAGCCCGACGGCCCGACGATCGCGAAGAACTCGCCCTTGTCAATCGAAAGGTCGATCGGCCCGAGCGCATGCACGGGCTGCCCGCCCGGCGCGGCGGGAAATACCTTGGTCACGCCGTGCAGCGTGACGTGCGGAGCCGGCATCCGGAACGGCCGCCCTTTACTTGAGCGCCTTGATGTCGTCGGGCAGGAATTGCGTGTCGATCATCTTCGTCAGATCGATTTCCTCGGTGATCGCGCCCACGCTGCGCTGCACGTCGATGATCCGCTTCATTCCCTCGAGGTGAATCTGGCCGGTGCCCCAATACGGGATTCCCTGCGTCATGCTCGTCGTCAGGTTGCGCACGGCGTTTCGCGCGACTTCCTTGGTGATGCCGAACGGCTCGGCGACGATGTCACCCGCCTCGTCGGGATTCTTGATCATGAACTCGACCGCGCGGCGGCGCGCGCGGATGACGCCGCGAATGAAATCGCCGCGCGTCCGGATCGCCTCGCCGGTTGCCATCCCGACGACGTTGTCGAGCGGCGGCAATGCTTCCGCACCGGTGATCAGCACGCGGTACTTGTCCTTGACCTTCGACCACAGCGGCTCGGTCACGGCGGCGACATCGATCTGGTCGAGATCGAGTGCGGCGAGCATCGGGCCGAAGCCGCCGGTCTTGACGAGTTCGGCGTCCTTCTCCTCGTAGCCGGCCTTGCGCAGCAGCAGGATCGCCAGTGCCTGGCTCGTCGAGCGCGGGTTCGTGTAGCCGATCTTCCGGCCCTTCAGATCCTTGATCGTCTTGATCGGCGAATCCTTCTTCACCATCCATGCGAACTCGGCGATCGTCAACACGTTGTCGCTGACGATCTTGATGTCGGCACCCTGCTGGATCGCGACCGCGATCGCCCCCGGATTGGCTTCACCGTACGCGACGCCGGCCATCGCGTTACGGACCGACGTTCCGCCGCCTTGCGACGACACGATGCCTGTGACGTTGGCGCCCTCCTCCTTGAAGTAACCTTTCGCGAGCGCGACGGCGAAGGGCATGCCGTTCGCCGACGACCCGTAGTTGCCGACGGCAATGTTCTCGGCGATCGCCCCGCTGCTTGCGACCAGCAACGCGACCGTGGCGGCCGCCGCCCGTGCCGCGGCCTTCATGTGACAACTGCGCATGGGTCCTCCTTAGGGACGTTGGCAGGACGACGACCTTCGGCGCCGGGAGACCCCGCCGCCGCTCCTCGCGCGTCGCGCGCCTCGCAGGCTCCGCGATCACGGTTGTCGAATTCCACCGCGGATAGTATCCGACGGCAGAAATGCATCACGGCTGGGTGTTGAACAATTCGCCAATACGCAACAGCCGCGGTATCTGCAATGATTAGCAACTTCACGACTCCAAGACTCATCGCAGAACAGATGCCTCCATGAGTCCCGCTGAATCGAAACGCGCGCACGCCCTCGCACGTCCGGCCGGCGAGGTGGTCGTCTACCGTCGCGAATCGGGCGACCGTGCGGCGCACGATCATGCGACCTGCACGCAGATCGCGCGACGCCTCGCCGCGCTGAAGGGCTATCGGTTCGTCGGAGAGCACGACGGCGCCACGGGCTCGGCAGCCCATCGCTATTTCGTGCCGACGAGCACGCTGGTCGGCATCGACCATGCGCGCACGCTCGGAATCCACGGCGAGCACGACATATTCGGCGGTGTCGTGCCGCAGCCATTCGCCGCAACGAAGTCGATCAGTCATCCGCTCGTCGACGCCGATGCGCGCGCACCTGACGGCTGGTCGGTCGCGTTCGGTCGTGAGGTTCAAGCGGCCGTGCTCGACGGATTCACCGCCTTCGGCGTCGAAGATGCATGCCGCGCCGGGTTGCGCCTCCTCGACAAGGGACCGGTTCGCGTCAAGCGTGCGCTCGGAATCGGTGGCGGTGGCCAGGTCGTGGTTGGCGATCGAACGGCACTGGAGCGTGCGCTCGCCGATATCGACGCAGACGAGCTTCGCGAATACGGCATCGGCCTCGAACAGAACCTTACGGACGTGACCACCTACAGCATCGGCCAGGTTCGCGTGGGCGATCTCGTTGCGAGCTATTGCGGCACGCAGGGTGTGACCGAGAACAATCACGGCGCGATCGTCTACGGCGGATCGACGCTGCTGGTTGTACGCGGTGACTTCGACGCGCTGCTCGCGATCGATCATCCACCGCAGGCCCAGCGCGCCATTGCCAGGGCACGAACCTACGACGACGCGGCGTTCCGCTGCTTCGCGGGTCTATTCGCCTCACGACGCAATTACGACGTCGCCGAGGGCCTCGATGCCGCGGGCGCCCGTTGCGCAGGCGTGCTCGAGCAGTCTTGGCGGGTCGGCGGCGCAACCGGCGCCGAAGTCGAGGCGCTGCTCGCGTTCCGGGACGACCCTGCGCTGGCAGTCGTCCGGGCGTCGACCACGGAACGGTACGGCAGCGACGCGGCGCCACCGGATGGCGCCATCGTGTATTTCACCGGCACCGACGAGCGCGCCGGTCCTCTCCTCAAGTTCACGTTGATCGAGCCCTATGTCCACGCGCGATGAGCTGATGCAAATCGCGGTCGGCGATCACACGATCGCTGGCACGCTGATTGTTCCCGACACCCGGATGCCCGGCGTTCTCTTCCTGCACGGTTGGGGCGGCAATCAGGCGCAATACGCGTCGCGCGCTCGCGAAATCGCAGCGCTCGGCTGCGCGTGCCTCACCGTCGACATGCGCGGTCACGCGCAGACCGTGCGCGAGCAGGCGACGGTAACGCGCGAGGACAATCTGCACGATGCGCTCGCGGCCTACGATACGCTTGCCGGAGAACCCGCCGTCGACGACCGGTGCATCGCCGTCGTGGGCAGCAGCTACGGCGGGTACCTGGCAACGTTGCTGACGACGCTGCGGCCGGTGAAGTGGCTCGCGTTGCGTGCGCCAGCGCTCTACAAGGACAGCGAATGGAACGAGCCGAAGCTCGCGCTGCGCAGGATGCAGGGACTCGAGACCTATCGCCGTCGTGCGCTCGACGCCAGCGACAATCGCGCACTGCGCGCGGCGGCTGATTACCACGGTGACGTGCTGATCGTCGAGAGCGGACACGACGCCATCATTCCGCGCGAAGTGCTGCAGAATTATCGGAACGCGTACACACGGGCGCACTCGCTCACGTACCGGATGATCGAGGGCGCCGATCACGGCCTCACCGATCCGTCGTGCCGGCAGGCCTACACGACGCTACTCGTAGGCTGGATCACCGAAATGATCGTGGCGGGACGCACGACCGACGCTCCGACGCAAAAGCGGATGCAGGACGCGATGAAAGCGCAGGCCGGCGCCGGCTCGTAATGGCTGCGGTCGGCAGAGCGTACCCGCGCCAGAAAAATATACCGATTCAACCTGTTGGCGCGGAATAGCGGGGCGTCGTTCTGACCACTGTAAGCATTGTCGACGGTTTGGTAGCCCACAACTGCCTAACGCTCCGCTGCTGGCGCAGCCGGCTAGAGCATTGGCTTGAACCAGCGATCACGGCAGAGATAGTGCCTGCCGATGTCGAATCCTGCGGGGTCGAGCACCGCAGCTCCGCGCCGCAGTACGGCGCTGTTCGGCGTGATGGAGAGGCTGCCGACGATGTCGGGCCGCGACGCGCACAACATCATTACTTCAACCAGCAGGTTGGACAACGCTGGCTTCACCGACGGGATCGCCCGGCTCTTCTGCCACACGTCACCGGGCCAGTGCGCCCATCCCCAGTCCTCGATGATGTAGAGACCGCCGGGACGCAAGTAGGGAAGCGCGAGATTGAGCGCCGCGCGCGACTCCATGAAGAAGTGCGACGCGTCATCGACGACGAGATCGATGTCGCGTGCGGAAAAGTGCGCCTCCAGCACACGGCTCATTGCTTTCGCATCGGACTGGTCGGTGCCGTAGACGGGAATCAATCGCGCGCCCAGGGCGTTGTCGTCGATGAACTGCGTCAGTGCGGGAACGGGCTCGGCCGCGTATTCGACGGCAACGAGCTTGGCGGGCTGAAACAATTTCGCGTACAGCGCTGCGCTGCCGCCCTTGAAGATCCCGATGTCGAGGATGCGCTCGATATGCTCGCGATCGCGCAGCGCCAGTATGTCGTCGATCATTTGCCGGTTCTTGCCGAGCAGGAAATGATTCCGGGTCGACGGGTGCGCGTGAAGCGCGTCCTGATCGGTGGTCACGTAAAACTCGACGCCGTCGATCCGCATCAGGTTCTCGTCGATCCATTCGGGCTCGTGCAATGGCCCGGCAGCGGCCGGCGAGGAAATCGATTCAAGGTCCATCCCGAAGGCCGATCAGTCGCGCGAGTCAATGTCGAGCTCGGCCACTTCGCAGTTGGCGAGCGTGCGACCCGTCAGATGGAAGAAGAAGGTGCCGTGACCTACCACTGCGATGTAGCGCTCGGGGCGCGCGCGAAGATAGGCATTGAACTGCGCAGCGCGCGCAGCGACGGATGCGATGGGTTCGACGCAGATGCCCCTCGTGTCGGGGGTTCCCTCCGCGTGCCACCAGACGTCGTCCAGATGACCAAGGTCCAGCGACGGAAAGTCGACGGCGAGTGCGTGCGGCGAACGACCGATGTCGCAGCTGTTCTCGACGCGTTCGCGCATCAGCGGATGAACGACGATCGGCGGGGCGAGGCGGTGCCCGTCGAACAGCCCCGCAGCCGTCTGCAGCGCGCGCGTGAGCGGCGACGTGACCACGAGCTCCACCGGGAATGCTGCCACGGCCTTGCGCGCGCTGCGCACCTGCTCGATACCCGTCGGGCTCAGCGGCGCATCGAAGTGCAGTGGGTCGGTGCTGCTCGCGCGCCACGCGGCATTGAACGTCGATTCGCCATGCCGTATGCAGATCACGGATCGGGCGATCATCGGAGGTCGCATCGGGCGGAGCCGGATGCGCGTTCGGCATGAAGGGCCTGCATGGGGATTGCTAAGTCCGCGTAAGCCGGGATCGGCCGTCAATTATGGGAAGCAACCGCTGCGCTGCCAAGCGCCCTGTCGCGCCTATACTGCAGCGTCATTCACCGGCGTCCGATCGCTCGACCATCGACCATGCCAGCGATACTGGCCACTGTCGCCCGACTGGTGCAGCTCTTCCTGCTCCTCGCGACCACGCTCGCGGCGGGGGTCGGACGTGCGGCGGACGCCGTCACGCCGGAACCGTACTTCGAGCACGCCAGCTATCGCGAACTGCGCCTTTCGCCGTCGGGAAAGTATCTCGGTGCGCTGATCCCCGCCGGCGGACGTGTGCGCCTGGCCGTCATCGACGTCGAGACCAAGTCCGTCGCGATCGCGGCCGCGCTGCAGGGCGACGACGTCGACTGGTTCGAGTGGGTCAACGACGATCGCCTGGTATTCTCCGCAATCGACCTGCAATCGGGACTCGGCGAGCAGCGCGGTGGCGGGCTGTTCGCCGTCAACCGCGACGGCAAGGACTTCCGCATCCTCGCTCCGACGCTCAAGGCGCAATCGGACCGTCAGCAGTTCGTCTACCGCTACACGCGTTTGTTGTCGCTGCCGCGCGACGGCACGGACGACATCCTCGTCGTTTCAAACGATCCCGACGCCCGCTATCCGAATGTCTATCGGATGGATACGCGCTCGGCGCGCAGGATGTTGAAGAGTTCGGACAAACCCGGGGACATCGTTTCATGGCTCGCCGACCGCAAGGGTGCCGTTCGCGCGGCCGTCGAGATCGACAAGGGAACGACGCTCCGCGTGTATTGGCGGTCCGACGAAGCGTCGAAATGGGTACGCCTTGCCGAGTCGAATCATCGCGACGCAACGTTTCTTCCGGTCGCATTCGACGGCGACGGCTCGCTGATCGTGAAGTCCAACATCGGCCGCGACACCTGGGCCATCTATCGCTACGACACCGATAAGCGTGCACTCGGGACCGAGTTGGCGGCGCACCCGAGCGCCGACCTGGACGGGAACCTCGTCTTCGACCGGAGCAAGAACCGCATCGTGGGGTTGCGTTACCAGGCCGATCGCCCCGGCAGCTTCTGGTTCGACGAAGACTGGGCGCGGCTGCAGAAATCCGTCGACGCGGCATTGCCGGGGCGAATGAACGTTATCGCGCGCGAAGGCGCGCGGGCGCTGGTGACATCGTATTCGGACACCGATCCGGGCTCGTACTACCTCCTCGACGCCGACAAGAGCCGCATGGAGTTTCTCGCGTCGCGGCGCAATTCGATCCGACCGGAAGCGATGCCCACGCGGGAGCCCGTGCGTTACGTGGCGCGTGACGGTCTCGAGATTCCCGGCTACCTGACGCTGCCGAAGGGCGGGCCCCAAAAGAACCTGCCACTCGTGGTGCTGGTTCACGGGGGACCTTACTTGCACGGTGCAACGTGGGGCTGGAGCGCCGAGCCCGCGTACATCGCATCACTGGGTTACGCGGTGCTGGAGCCCGCATTTCGCGGGAGCACTGGATGGGGCAAGAAGCTCTACGTTGCCGGCTGGAAGCAATGGGGCCTCGCAATGCAGGACGATCTGAACGACGGTATGGATTGGCTGGTGAAGCGAGGCATCGTCGATCCGAAGCGCGCGTGCATCATGGGCGCGAGCTACGGCGGCTACGCGGTGATGATGGGACTTGCCCGCGATCCCGACCGCTGGCGTTGCGGCATCAATGTCGTGGGCGTCACCGACATCGGCCTGATGTTCGACATCACGTGGTCGGATCTGGCGTACAGCAATTTCATTCGCTACACGGCGAAGGAAACGATCGGTGATCCCGACGCGGACGCCGCGAAGCTCAAGGCCGCGTCGCCGCTGCAGAATGCGACGAAGATCAAGGCTCCCGTGCTGATGGCGTACGGTGCCCAGGATCGTCGCGTGCCACTGATCTTTGGCGAGAAGATGCGCGATGCGTTGCGCGCGCAGGGAACGCCGGTCGAATGGCAGGTGTACTCCGACGAGGCGCACGGCTTCCTGCTCGAGAAGAATCGCTACGATTTTTACGGCCGCGTCGCGAGGTTCCTCGAGCGTGAGCTTGCTGCCGACTGACGTGACCGAATGATTGCCGGCGATCGCGCGCAACCCCGATGAACGATGCCGAACTCGGTGCGATGATCGAGCGACCACGCTTGTCGGGACTGCACCTCGTCCCCGTGCTGGCCGGCGGGGGCACGCGACTCGCAGCGCACGTTGGCGTGCTGGCGGCGCTCGACGATCTCGGCGTCCGCTACGCGCGCATCGTCGGCGTGTCGGGCGGAAGCATCGTGGCTGCGCTGAGGGCTGCCGGCTGGTCGCCGGCGCGAATGCTCGAACTCGTGCTCGACATCAATTTCGCGCGCTTTCGTGGCCGGTCGCTGGTCGAGCTGATCCAGCGCGGCGGACTGTCGTCAGGCGACGGGTTTGAAGAATGGCTCGACACCCAGCTCGAAGGCAAATCGTTCGTCGATCTCGCAATCGATCTTGCCGTTGTCGCAACCGACGTACGCTCGAGCCGACCCGTGATATTCGATCGGCGAACCACGCCCGATCTCAAGGTGTCGCACGCGGTGCGCTGCTCGATGGGTATTCCGCTGCTGTTTTCGTTTCAACCGTGGGAGGGTGGGTTGCTCGTCGACGGCAGCATCCTGTCCGAGGATGCGCTGCACCGCGACTGGTCCGGGGACGGAACGCCCGTGTGCCTGTTCCGCATGCGCAGCGAAGCCGAAACGCGACCGATGCCGCTCAACCGGCTGTTCCCGCTGAGCAGCTACATCAACATGTTGATTCGCACGTTCATGACGACGATTTCGCGCGAGTTCGTCGATGCGCGGTATTGGCCGCGTACGGTTGTGATCGATACCGGGCCCTGCTCGCTGCTGGAGTTCAAGCTCGATCGTGCCCAGAAGTCCGATCTGTACCGACGCGGCTTCCAGACGACTTGCGAGATCCTGCCGCTGAAGTTCGAGATCGAGCGCGTCAGCGGCGGCACGCGCTGAGGCAGGTCGCCGCCTCGCGTCGATCGACGTGCGTTGGTCGGCGGTACCGGCATGGACATGAACTTCCCCCATGTGCAAGAGTTCTAAGCGGCAGCGTTTTGTCCAACGCCAGGTTGCGCCCGGTTGTCGAAGGACTCCTTTCGGCTCTACGCGCTGGACTAATTCTTGCTGAGCGGGGCCCTGCATGAGCCGTATTCGCATCCACGTCGTTACGTCCATAATTCTTTTCTCGGCGTCAGTTCACGGAGCGTCGCCCGATCTCAACCAGCATGGCCTGACGGGGTCGTGGTATGACCCCGCGAAGACCGGACAAGGCATCGAGCTCGAAGTCTTTCCCGATCTCGTAGCATCCGGGACGTCACTCGTTCAAGGCGCCTGGTTCACGTTCGACAGCGCGCCGGTCGGCGCGTCTGACCGGGAGCGCTGGTACACGTTCAACGGGAACGGCCAGAGCGGCAGCGCC
>Ga0207648_10000885_pt1 | contig 33754 bp, 30 predicted proteins | sample KBSMisM32_FD_184310 | JGI IMG/M metagenome (GOLD analysis project Ga0207648, IMG submission 184310) | Miscanthus rhizosphere microbial communities from Kellogg Biological Station, Michigan, USA - KBS Miscanthus M3-2 (SPAdes) (version 2) | ecosystem: Host-associated > Plants > Roots >... | reverse complement strand
GCGTTGGCCGCCTTCTGGCATCTGCTGGCGCTGACCGCGCCGCTGTTCCTGCTCGTCCTGCTGGGCTACGCGCTGTCGCATTGGGGCCGGTGGCCCGCCGAGGCTTCGCAGGCATTGACGCGCTTCGTCTTTTCCGTCGCCATCCCCGCGTTCCTGTTTCATCTGATGGCCGATTTCTCGAGCCTGCCCGCCGTCGACGCGCGGCTGTTGATCGCGTACTTCGGCGGCTGCCTCGTGGTCTTCGCGGTGGGGAGGGTAATCGCGGCAACCGTGTTCCGGCTCGACGGAGTGTCGCAGTCGGTGTTCGCGATGGGCGGAATCTTCGCCAACAATGTGCTGCTCGGCCTGCCCTTGGCGAAAGTCACGCTCGGCGACATAGCGATGCCAACAGTGTCCCTCGTGCTGGTATTCAACTCGCTGCTTCTGTGGACCCTCGTCACGGTCTCCGTCGAATGGGCGCGCCATCGTGAACTGTCGGTGCGCGGCTTTGCCAGGACGACGCTGTCGGTCGTGACCAATCCCGTGGTCGCCGGCATCCTGATCGGCACCGCGTTCGGGTTCACCGGATTAACCCTCCCCAGCATGGTCGACGCCACGGTCCATATGATTGGCGAAGCCGCGATACCGATGTCGCTCATCGTATTGGGTATGGGACTCTCGGAATACGGCATTCGCACCGGATGGCGGCAAAGCCTCGCCATTGCGGTGCTCAAGCTTGCCGTGACGCCTTTTGTCGTCTATCTGCTCGCGCGCGCACTGGCACTGCCGCCGGTCGAGAGCGTGGTCGTCGTAGTGATGGCGTCGCTGCCGGTCGGTGCCAACGTGTACCTGATGGCGCGTGAGTTCAATGTGCTGGAAGGGCCGGTGGCCTCCAGTCTCGTGCTGACCACGGCATTGGCGGCAGTGACGACGCCGCTGCTGCTCGCGCTTCTCGGCGTGCTGCCGGTGAAGTGATGGCGCAGAAAGCGACAATCTTCAAGGCCGAACTTGCGATTGCCGACATGGACCGCGGACATTTCGCCACGCATGCGCTGACGCTGGCGCGGCACCCTTCCGAGACGGACGAGCGGATGATGGTACGGTTGCTTGCCTATGCGCTGAATGCCGACGACGCGCTGGAGTTCGGCCGGGGCCTGTCCACCGAAGATGAAGGCGACCTGATGCAGCGTGATCTGACGGGCGCGATTCGCCGTTGGATCGACGTCGGCCTGCCGGACGAGAAATCGCTGCGCAAGGCATCCGGGCGGGCGGAGCGCGTCATCGTCTATGCCTATGGCGGACGCGCGGTCGACCTGTGGTGGACGAAGAACCGCGATGCGCTGGAACGCCTGCAGAACTTTTCCGCGTTCGCGGTGCCGCCGGACGCAAGCCAGGCGCTGGCGCGACTCGCACAGCGCACGATGCAACTTTCGTGCACGGTGCAGGACGGCCACCTGTGGTTCTCGAATGCGACCGAAACCGTCGCGGTCGAATGCAGCGTCCTCGCGCAACAACCGGTATAATCGCGCCACGCGGCAATTGGCCAGTCCCCCCTGCCGCTGTCGATTCCGACGTCTCCGTCTCCTCGTTTGCCTGCGACTGGTGTCCACTTCCCGGGCAGCGGGCCGATCTTCTCCCGAAAGCAGTCATGTCCTTTTCCACGCTCGGCTTGTCCGAGGCGCTTGTGCGTGCCGTCACCGAACACGGCTATACCCAACCCACGCCCGTGCAGACGCAGGCGATTCCCGCCGTGCTCGCGGGCGGCGACCTGCTGGCCGGCGCACAGACCGGCACCGGCAAGACCGCGGGCTTCGTGTTGCCGATGCTGCAGCGCCTCGCCACGTCCGCCGGCGCCTCGCGCCAAGGTCCCAAGGCCATCCGTGCGCTTATCCTGACGCCGACGCGCGAACTTGCGGCGCAGGTCGAGGAATCGGTGCGAACGTATGGCAAATACGCGAAGCTGTCGTCAACGGTCATCTTCGGCGGCGTCGGCATCCATCCGCAGATCGCGCAATTCAAGCGTGGCGTCGACATCCTCGTCGCCACGCCCGGCCGTCTCCTCGACCACATGGGCCAGGGTACGGTGAGCTTGAGCCACGTCGAGATCCTGGTGCTGGACGAAGCTGACCGCATGCTCGACATGGGCTTCATTCGCGACATCAAGCGCATTCTCGCCGTCCTGCCGAAGCGGCGGCAGAACCTGCTGTTCTCCGCCACGTTCTCGGAGGAGATCAAGGCGCTGGCCGACGGCTTGCTCAACGCGCCGGCGATGATCGAGGTCGCGCGACGCAATTCGACGGTCGAGATCATCACGCAGAAAGTCCATCCGGTGGACCGCGACCGGAAGCGCGAACTCCTGTCACACCTCATCAAGACGCAGAATTGGCACCAGGTTCTGGTGTTCACGCGCACCAAGCACGGCGCGAACAAGCTCGCTGAACAGTTGAACGACGACGGCATCACCGCGCTCGCTATCCACGGCAACAAGAGTCAGTCCGCGCGCACGCGCGCACTTGCGGAGTTCAAGGACGGCGACCTGCAGGTGCTGGTGGCCACCGACATCGCCGCGCGCGGCATCGACATCGACCAGTTGCCGCACGTGGTGAACTACGACCTGCCGAACGTGCCCGAGGACTACGTGCACCGCATCGGCCGCACCGGTCGTGCCGGCGCGACAGGCGAGGCGATTTCGCTGGTCTGCGTCGACGAGCGCGCCTTTTTGCACGACATCGAGCGGCTGATCAAGCGCGAGATCCCATCCGCCGTCGTACCGGGTTTCACGCCCGATCCCAATGCGCGCCCGCAGGCGATCCTGCAGCGTCAGCAGCGGGGCGGCGGGGGGCACGGCCGGAGCGGCGGTGGCGGACAGGGTCGTGGCGGCGGCCAGGCGCAGGCCAAAGGTCGCGCAGCAAGTACGGGACGCGGCGGTCACACGACGCAGAAGTCGCGCGACCGCACCGGGTCCACTTCGGCAGCCAAGCCCGCCGGCGCCAAGCCGGCCTCAGGCGCCCGGCCGGTTGCGACGCGTCGATTCGCGCCGAAGGGAAGATGAGGGCAGATAAGCGTCGTCAGACTTCGAGGTGCGAGAACAGCACCGTAGACAGGTAGCGCTCGCCGAAAGACGGGATGATCACGACGATCAGCTTGCCCGCGTTTTCCGGCCGCTTCGCAACTTCAAGCGCGGCCCAGGTCGCCGCACCGGACGAGATGCCGACCAGCAGTCCTTCCTCGGTCGCCATGCGTCGCGCTATCGCCAGCGCGTCGTCGTTCTTGACCCGGATCACCTCGTCGTAGATCTTCGTGTTGAGAATGGCAGGGACGAAACCGGCGCCGATGCCCTGGATCGGGTGCGGTCCCTTTACGCCTCCCGACAGCACCGGCGACGCGTCGGGCTCGACGGCCACGACCTGCAGCCCCGGCTTGCGCGCCTTCAGCACTTCGCCCACCCCGGTGATCGTGCCGCCCGTCCCGATGCCCGACACGAAGATGTCGATCTTGCCGTCCGTGTCGCGCCAGATCTCCTCCGCCGTGGTCTTGCGATGGATCTCCGGATTCGCCGGGTTCTCGAACTGCTGCGGAATGAAGTAGCGCGAATCGGCGGCCGCCAGCTCCTGCGTCTTCCTGATGGCACCCGTCATGCCGTCCGGTCCGGGCGTGAGAATGAGGTCCGCTCCATACGCCTTGAGCAGCAGGCGACGTTCACGGCTCATCGTTTCCGGCATGACGAACGCGCATTTGATGCCCCGCGCCGCGCAGACCATCGCCAGCCCGATGCCGGTGTTGCCGGACGTCGGCTCGAGCACGATCGTGTCCGCCTTGATTTTCCCTGCCGCCTGCGCCGCGTCGATCATCGCCATGCCGATGCGGTCCTTGACGCTGTGCGCCGGATTCTGGAATTCCAGCTTGCCCACGACCTGCGCATCCATGCCCGCTGTGAGCCGGTTGATGCGTACGAGAGGCGTGTTGCCGATGAGTTCGGTGACGTTCTGGGCGATGCGCATGGAGAGACTCCGGTTCGGACTGGATGGTTTGGATTGCCAAGTATAGCGACCGTGCCGCGATGGAAACGCGCGTTCGGGCATTGGGCCGCCGTCGTGACCAAGCGTGTATCGTCAAGGCGCGCGACGTGCGAAAATCCAGCCATCCATCAACGACGTCGACACATGGCCGCAACTTCAACGAAGAAACCTTACCTCGTCCGCAATTCCGGCATCCACGGTCGCGGCGTGTTCGCCACGGAAACGATCCGCAAGGGCACCGTCATCGTCGAATACAAGGGCCAGCGCGCGTCGTGGGACGAAGCGATGGAACGACCCGACAGCGACCCCGACGATACGGCGCACACGTTCCTGTTCCAGCTCGACGACGGCCGCGTCATCGACGCCCGCGTCCGGGGCAACGCGGCGCGCTGGATCAATCATTCCTGCGATCCCAATTGCAAGACGTTCGAGGACGGGCATGGCCGCGTCTTCATCGAGGCGAAGCGCAAGATTCGTCCCGGCGAAGAGCTTGCCTACGATTACCGTCTGCAGATCGAAGGCCGGTTGAGCAAGCGCGAGCGCGCGCAGTATGCCTGCCGCTGCGGCGCCGGCAAGTGCCGGGGATCGCTGCTCGACGACCGCCGCTGACGAGTTCGTCACGGCCAGGCGGCGATAACGTCAGCCTGCCAGCGAGCCACCACCATGTCGCGTTACCGTCGTGCCGCCGAACCGGGCCAGGTTGCGCCGCCGCTGCGGGAGTGGGTCGCCGAGCTGCGCGCATGGGCGAACCGCTTCGGCCGCGAGCCCGCCGCACGCAAGGCGGCGCTGCTGCGGGAATGCGGGCGCTCCACGCTGAGCGATCCGGAAACGCTGCTCGCCTATCACGACTGCCTGCTGTTCCTGCTCGCCTACCCGGAGTCGCCCGGTCTCCACGCTGCCGCGCAGCGCGAACTGATCCGCGTCGCGGCAGGCGCGCGCGTCATGCTCGAAGCTGGACCCGCACGCACGCGTGCGCGCCTGGCCAACAGCGGCGTGGCGTGGGCGCCGATGACCATCGCCTTCGGCTACGACATCGCGCGCTGGCTGGCGATCGAACATCCACGCCACGCCGAAATTGACTCCTTCGATGAAAACGGCGCGTCGTTGGCAGACTTGTTGCGGCACGCGCTACCGGCGATGGAATTCGAATTGCTGTCCGGGGAAGCAGCCCCGGAAGAATTCCTGCGCGAGGCAAGCTCAGGACATCGCGGTACTCGGTTGCAATGGCTGATCGCGCAAATCGAAGGCCTGCCCTGCTCCGACAATCTCCGCGAATATCTCTTCGATTCGCTGAAGGCATTCATCCGGATCAGTCCGGGCGCCACTGCGCTGTCGCGTACGTTCGTCCGCGGACCTGGCGGGCGGACCTATTACCATCGCGGCGAACTCAAGCGCAGCGTTGACCCGCAGGCGCTCATGTCGCGGCCACTTGCGCCGCCCCGAACGCTCACGCGCACGCAGCGGCGGCACGTGCTCGACGCGGGTCGCGCAATGCTGGCGAGCCTCGGTCGCGAAACCGATGCGCTTGCCGCCGCGGAGCCGGAAGGCGTCGAGTACCACATGCTTGGACGTGGCGTGGGGATCGCGCTGTACACGATGGCGCCCGGGCGCAGGCTGCCGCTCGATTCGCACGTGGGATTCATGCTGTTCAAGAATTCCCTGCCCGTCGGCTATGGAGGCGCGTGGCCCTTTCTCGGCACGGCGAAGGTCGGCGTCAACGTGTTCGCGCCGTATCGCGGTGGCGAGTCCGCGTACCTGTTCTGCCAGGTGCTTCGCGTGTACTGCCAGCGCTTCGGGATCCAGCATTTTATTGCAGAGCCTTCGCAATTCGGCGGCGGCAACCGTGAGGGGCTCGAGTCGGGCGCCTTCTGGTTCTACTACCGGCTGGGATTCCGGCCAGTGAACGCTGCGCTTGCCGCGCTGGCCGCAGCGGAATACCAGCGGATGCGCGACACGTCGGGCTACCGAGCGCCGCTGCCGGTGCTGCGACGATTCACCCGGTCCGACATCGAATTGCGGTTAGGTCCGAGCGCACCCATATTGGCACCTTGCGACCCGGCGGATCTGTCGCTTGCCGTATCTGCATGGATCGCGAAACGCTTTCATGGCAACCGCGGTAAAGCGGTGGCGGCGGCGACGCGAATCGCGACGCAGGCGCTGGGTGGGGGGGAAACATCCGCCTGGCCCGATCCCGAGCGCGCCGCATTCCAGTCGTATTGCCTGATACTGTGCCGAATACCGGACCTTGCGCGGTGGCCAGCCGCGGACAGGGCCCGCGCCATTGCGGTCGCACGCGCCAAGGGCGGCAGCGAGTTCCGCTACTACGACCTGTTGCGGCGGCACGCGCGCCTCCAGGCAGCGTTGCGCGAATTGGCGACGCGCGACACGTGATGCGCCGACGCATTCGTATTGGTGATCCCCGGCGGCTGGCGCAGCCGGTTACAATTCCCGCGATGTCGCCGTGGCGCGACTCGCTGCCTTTTCCACGGACAATGCAATGGCCCGCAAGCAATCCCTGAAGAGTACCGGCAAGCTTGTCGTGCTCGACCACGAGTCGAGAATCCTTGCGGACAATCCCTTCAACGACCCGACGTTGCGCAAACTGGCCGTGTGGCTGCCCCCCGGCTACGACGATGGGACCGCGCGCGGTAAAAGCAGCGGCCGGGGGCGGCGTTACCCCGTGTTGTGGGACCTCGTCGGCTATACCGGTTCGGGCCTCGCGCACGTCGGCTGGCGGCCATTCGACGAAAACGTCCCGGAACGCGCCGCCCGCCTCATGCATGAGCGCAGGATGGGGCCGTGCATCATCGTGTTTCCCGATTGCTTCAATTGCCTCGGCGGCAACCAGTACATCAACTCGTCGGCGCTGGGCGCATATGCGGACTACCTGACCCAGGAACTGGTGCCATTCGTCGATCGCGAATTCCGCACGCTGGCTTCGCGCGACCACCGCGGCTGCTTCGGCAAGTCATCGGGTGGATACGGGGCGATGATTCACGGCATGAAGTACGCGAAATACTGGGGCGCCATCGCGAATCATTCGGGCGACGCCTATTTCGACTACTGCTACCTCACGGACTGGCCGCGCACGCTGAACGAACTCGACCGGTATCGCCGCCCTCGCCGGCAGCCCGGCAGGATCGACGTGGTCAAGGACGCCGACGGCACCGGCGAAGGCTACGACGACGGCCGCATACGGCGCTTTCTCGACGCCATCTGGAGCAAGGAAAAGCTGAACGACGCGGAAGGTCACGCACTGATGGAAGTGTGCATGGCGGCGTCGTACGACCCGGATCCCGACGCGCCGTTGGGTTTTCGGCTGCCGATCGATCTGGAAACCGGTCAGCTTCTGCCAGCGCGCTGGAAGCAATGGCAGAAGCACGACCCGATCCATCTCGTCGGCAAGTACCGGGACAACCTGCGCACGCTGCGCGGCATCTACATGGATTGCGGCTGGCGCGACCAGTATCATCTTCATTTCGGCGCGCGCATACTTTCCCGGGAGCTGGCCGTGAACGGGATCAAGCACACTTACGAGGAGTTCGACGACACCCACTCGTCCGTCGATTACCGCATGGATGTCAGCCTGCCGTTTCTCTACCGGGCACTGAAGCCTTAGGAGTACCGCGATGACCCTGCCCATTGTGTCGCCGTTGTCCGGAGGCGCGTTGGCCCGTGCGCTGCTGCTGGCATCGCTGCTGCTCGCCGCGCCCGCCGCCGGCAACGGCACCGAGGAGTCCGCGCAGTCGCAGAACCTCGACTACCAGGCCGGACTGGAGGCCATCAAGGTCAGCGATTGGAAGCGCGCGATCGACAATCTCAACGTTGCGCTTGTCGCCGAACCCACGAACGCCGACCTGCGCAACTGGCTGGGCTACGCTCTCCGCCACGAGGGCCGCTATGAAGAAGCTTTCGAGCAGTACCGCGCGGCGCTGCAACTCGAGCCCAAACATCGCGGCGCGCACGAGTACATCGGCGAGACCTACCTTCTCACCGGCAACAAGGCCAAGGCGCGCGAGCACCTGGCCGCGCTCGAGCGCATCTGCGGCACGAAGTGCGACGAGTACCGCGACCTGCAAAAGGCCATCGCCTCGGCGAAATGACGAAGCATCGGAGGAACTGACATGCGCTGGGGAGACATGCGTCGCAGCGACAACGTCGAGGACGTGACCGGAGGTCAGCCGTCCGGCGGTGGCGTTCCCTTCGGCGGAGGAATGAAGCTGGGTGGCGGCGCGATGATCCTGATCGTGATCGTCAGCCTGCTGTTCGGCGTCAATCCGCTGCAGTTCCTGGGAATGATGGAAGGCGGCGCGCCGGTCCCGGCGCCGGCCCCCGCTCCCCAGTCCGCGCCTCCGGGCTACGGCCCGCAGGTCGCGAATGGTGCCAAAAGCACCGTGAACCCCGACAAGGGCCTGAGCGCCGCCGTGCTGGGCGACACCGAGGACGTCTGGTCGGCGCTGTTCCAAGCGATGGGGTCGCGGTACGAACCGCCCAAGCTGGTGCTGTTCCGCGGGTCGGTCCGGACAGATGGCTGCGGCAATGCCAGCTCGGCTTCCGGTCCCTTCTACTGTCCGGGCGACCGCAAGCTCTACCTGGACACCGCGTTCTTCAAGGAGCTTTCCAATCGCTTCGGCGCGCAGGGTGATTTCGCCCAAGGGTATGTCATCGCGCACGAAGTCGGCCACCACGTGCAGAACCTGATGGGCACGATGCGCGAATTCGACGCGTCGTCCGCTCGACTGGACGAACGCCGTCGCAAGGCGCTGTCGGTGCGCCTCGAATTACAGGCGGACTGCTACGCCGGCGTCTGGGGTTTCTACGCCGCCAAGCGCAAATTGCTCGATCCGGGCGATGCAGAAGAGGGGCTGCGCGCCGCCGCGGCGGTCGGCGACGACAACATCCAGAAACGAACCCAGGGTTATGTGGTGCCCGAGGGTTTCACCCATGGTACTTCCGAACAACGGATGAAGTGGTTCCAGACCGGAATGCAGAGCGGCGATCCGCGGGCGTGCAACACGTTCGCGGCGAAGTAACGCGGCGACATCAAGCGCACCGCCACATGGGCATGGGTAGCCTCACCTGTCCCGGGTGCCGCAACCCGATGCAGGCGCTCGACCTGGAACGGCGCGCGGCAGGCACGCAGGTCGTTGATCTGTGCGATCTCTGCCAGGCGCTGTGGTTCGATCCGATGGAAAGCCCACAGCTGTCGCCCAAGGCAACACTGGAGCTATTTCGCGCCATTCATGCCGCGCGACCGGAGACGCGCCGCGCATTGCCGCGATACATGACCTGCCCGCGCTGCGACACACCGCTGGCCGAGACGCAGGACCTGCAGCACACCACCCGATTCTCCTACTATCGTTGCGTGCGTGGCCATGGCCGCCTCACTCCATTCTTCCAGTTTCTCAGGGAAAAGAATTTCATCCGGCCGATTCCGAAAGAAGAGCTGGAGCGGCTGAAGTCGCTGGTCAAGGTCGTCCGCTGCTCGAGCTGCGGCGCGCCGATCGATCTCGCGACGTCCACTGCCTGCGAATTCTGCCGCGCGCCCATCGCCATCCTCGACCCGGAAGCCGCCAGCCGCGCGGTGCGTGAACTCGCCTCCGCCGCTGCGTCCACCACCACCGCACCGGCGATGGACGACGCCGCGCGGACCGCGGCCGGCATCATGGCCGCCGCGCAGTTCCAGCGCGCGCTGGCCCATGAACAGGCGCAGCGGGCGGACGGTTTTGCGGTGGACTTGATCGAGGTCGGATTGACCGCGCTCGCGGCCGTGCTGATGCGGCATTGATGTAGTGCAACCTGGGCGTCCACGCCGCTGGCCACGGTGGTTTGACCCTTCGTTGTACTGGGCAAGCCCGGCGGTTTAGAATTGAGGTCTTTCCCTCAACACCCTATTTTCGCCATGACCTCCATTCGCCTGTTATTCGCCCTGTTCGTCACCGCTGGCGCCGCGAGCGCCCTTGCGCAAACGCCCACCCCGGCGGCCCCCGCCAGCGCCGCTCCGGCCGCTGCGGCGCCCGCCTCCTCGGCCCTGCCCGCATCGACGTGCGTGAAGCCCGGCCAGTACCCGGGAAAGAAGGCCAGCGATGCCCGCAAGGAGGCATGGATGAACGAAATGAGGGCGTGGGGCACCTGCACCTCGGCCTTTGTGTCCGAGATGCGCGCCCAGATCGAAGCGCGGCAAAAGCTCGCCAACAGCACGGTCGAGGACTACAACGCCAACTTGAAGGTGCTGCAGGAACAACAGCGAGAGGCCGAGCAAGGACCGGCCCCCAAGTGATCGGGTGAGTCCAGCGCGCGCCACGGCGCATCTCGCAGCGGTTCCAACCGCCGCCGAAGACGTTGCGCGCGCCATCGCCGTCGTGCTGCGCGACGGTTTCGACCGCCACTACGCGCTGTTCCGCGACTGCGCGCGTGCGGCCAAGCATCACTTCGAAACGGCCAACTGGCGGGCGATCCGCCATGTGGCCGGCGACCGCATCGATTTCTACGACCGCCGCGTGGAGGAGACCGCCGCGCGCATACGGAGCGAATTCCGGACTGCCGGGCTGGACGGGGCCGGCGCCGACGCGCTGTGGGAGCGCACCAAGCTCCACTTCATCGGCCTGCTCATCGACCACAAGCAGCCCGAATGCGCGGAAACGTTCTTCAACTCGGTGTCGTGCAAGATCCTGCACCGCGCGTATTTCAACAACCGGTTCATCTTCGTCCGGCCGGCGATGTCCACCGAGCACATCGACGCCGACCCGCCTACCTATCGCAGTTATTACCCGATCGAAAAGGGCGCGCGCAACGCGCTGATCGACATCGTTCTCGATTTTCGCCTGGAGCGCGGGTTCTCCGATTTCCGGCGCGATCTGCGCAACGTCCTGGCAGCGTTCCGCAAGCGCGTTCCGCGCCCCTTCGTGAGCGAAGCCAATCACCAGATCCAAGTGCTGTCGACACTGTTCTTCCGCGACCAGACGGCCTACATGGTCGGGCGGGTCGTCAATGGCAACAACTTCTATCCGTTTGCCATCGCACTGAAGCATGCGCCGGACGGCCTGCTGTACGTCGACGCGCTGCTGCTGGACGACGTCGAACTGGCACTTCTTTTTTCCGCGAACCGCTCGTATTTCCTGGTCGACATGGAGGTACCGTCGGCCTACATCGCATTTCTTCGCGCGATGCTGCAGGACAAGACGGCCGCCGAGCTTTACACGATGGTCGGCCTGCAGAAGGCGGGCAAGAATCTCTTCTACCGCGACTTCCTGCATCACCTTGCGCACTCGCGCGACCGCTTCATCATCGCGCCGGGAATCAAGGGCCTGGTGATGAGTGTCTTCACGCTGCCTTCCTATCCGTACGTATTCAAGGTGATCAAGGACCGCATCGCGGTATCCAAGGACACCGATCGCGGCAAGGTCATGCGCAAGTACGCGCTGGTCAAGCACCACGACCGCGCGGGTCGCATGACGGACATCCTCGAGTATTCCGACGTCGCGTTTCCGCGCAGCCGCTTTTCGCCGGAACTGCTGGCGGAGTTGACGGACGTCGCGCCGTCGCAGGTCGAGGAGGAAGGCGACCGGATCGTCGTGCGGCACCTATACATCGAGCGGCGGATGACGCCGCTCAACCTGTACCTGGAAGGCGCCGACGACGCGCAGCGCATCCACGCGGTCCGCGAGTACGGTGACGCCATCCGCGAGCTGGCCATCGTCAACATCTTCGCCGGCGACCTGCTGTTCAAGAATTTCGGCGTGACTCGCTACGGCCGCGTCGTGTTCTACGACTACGATGAAATCGAATACCTGGCCGACTGCAAATTCCGCAGGATACCGAACCCACCTCCCGGGTACGACGAAATGGCGAGCGACGTCTGGTATCCCGTGGGTCCGCTCGACGTCTTTCCGGAGGAGTTCTCCACGTTCCTCCTTACCGACGTGCGGATACGCGAGGCGTTCATGGCCTTTCATCGCGACCTGCTGGACGCGTCCTGGTGGCAGGACGTGCAGCGAGACATTGCGAACGGGCGGCAGGCGGAGGTGCTCTCCTATGCGCGTGGGCATCGCTTTGTTCCGGCCGGGCGGCGCGGCGCCGCCTGACCGCTCGCGAATCGTGTAGCCGTCTGGCAGCGCCAATCGCGCGGTGCTATCCTCGTTGTCACCTTCCCCACGCGGTAACCCACGCATGACGCCCCTGCCTGCACGCCACTGGACCCTGTTGATCGCATTCGCCGCGCTGGCCGTGGCCGCCTGCGAAAACCCGATGAAAAAGAAGGAAGAAGAGATCGCCAAGAGCACTTTCGCCTGTTCTTACAATGGCGAGCGCTTCGTGGTCCGGTTCGCGGAAGGCGAGGCGCGCATGCTGCTGGACGGCGTGCAGCGCGTGACGCTGTATCAGCTGCCGGCAGCATCCGGAGTGCGCTACAGCAACGGCACGATGGAACTGCGCGGCAAAGGCACCGAATTGCAACTGATCCGCGATGGCGTGGTGACGCCGCTGAAGGACTGCGAACCCTACGCCATCATGCCGCCTGCCAAGTAGTGGCGTCGGCAACAAGCGTGGGGGTCCGATGAGCGCCGAAGGGCCTCGGCCTCTTTGGAGTTCCGAACGAATTCGTTGCGTCGATAGTCGGACTCGCGTGCCGACTCGCAGTTGCCGTCGATCCCCGCTTCGCGGGGCCCCTCGTCGGCTGCTCGCGTCACCGCCCCGAGGCGCGAATTGCACCCCCTCGGGGGGCAGCGCAGTGGCGTCAGCCACAAGCGTGGGGGTCCGATGACCCCACTGCGTCCGGCGGTTGGTGTCATCGGCGTCGGCGCCATGGGCATGGGCGTGTTGGCCAGCTTGCTGCGCAGCCATTTCCCAGCGCATGCGCGTGACATCCGTCCCGAGGCCCAGGCCGAAGCCGAATCGCTGGGGGCCACATGCCATTCCAGTTCAGCATCGCTGGCGCGCGCCTGCGACATCGCGATCGTGCTGGTCGTCGACTCGATCCAGGCGGACGATGTCCTGTTCGGCGTTGAAGGCGCGGCAGCGGCGTTTCGACCCGGCGCGATCGTCATGCTCTCGTCGACGGTGGCGCCCGACTACACCTCCGCGCTGGCGGAGCGCCTCGCCTTGCAGGGTGTCGTCCTGGTCGACGCGCCCGTCTCCGGAGGCCCGCGCCGCGCCGCCGACGGCACCATGACCATGATGGTCGCCGGCGCCGCACCGGCCCTGGCGCGTTGCGAAGCCGTGTTGGATGCCGTGGCTGGGCGCGTGTTCCGTTTGGGCGAGGTGCCCGGCACCGCCGCCAAGTTCAAGATCGTCAACAACCTGCTTGCCGCCGTCAACCTCGCCGCAGGCGCGGAGGCGCTGGCGCTCGCCGTCCGCGCGGGACTCGATCCGGCACGATTCGTGGAGGTCGTCAACGCGAGTTCCGGCGCCAGCTGGATGTTCGCCGATCGGCTGCCGCGAGCGCTGGCCGGCGATTTTGCTCCGCGCGCCGCGGCGAAAATCCTCGCCAAGGATGCAGGTATCGCGGCAGAGTTCGCGGCGCGCCTGGGTCAGGATGCGACGTTCGCGAGCGCCGCTCATGCGGCGTTCCGGCGCCTGGTCGACGCAGGCTACGGCGAGATGGACGACGCGGTGATCTGCAAAATCATGGCCGGATGGGACCGCGAATGAGTTCGCGGAAATCTCATTGCCGCTGATTTCCGCTCACTTGCGCTCACTTGCGCTTCGCGCGCTGCGCCTCGTCCACGTCCATGTAGATCCACCCTTCGTTGCGCATCGGATGCGGAACGTAGTTGCGGACCCAGGCGTTGGCGAGCGAGTCCTCGATGTCGTTGTAGCGCACGCGCCACGGCGCGTAGGCCACGACCAGGTCCGTCATCTTGTCGAACAGGCGGGTTCGCGCCGGAGAGTCGGGAAGCGTGCGCGCCTCATCGAACAGCTTGTTGAATTCGGGCAGGTTGAAGCGCGAATAGTTGGCTTGGCCCACTGACGGTCCATACAATAGCTGCATGAAGTTCTCGGCGTCCGGATAGTCGGCGTTCCAGCCATCGTCGCGCATCGGGATCTGGCCCTTGCGTCCCATCTTGCGCAATTCCGGCAACTTGTCGTATTTGAACGTGACGCGAATGCCGATCACGTCCAGATTCTTCTTCCATAGCTCGTCGCGTTCGCGCGCGATCGTGGTCGGTGGCGACCAGCGTTCCACAACCAGCGGCTTGCCCTCCGGGGTTTCGCGGTAGCCATCGCCATCGCGGTCCTTGTAGCCGAACTTGTCGAGAAGCGCCTTGGCCGCTGCGGGATCGAACAACTGCGCCGCGGTCTTGAGTTTCGGGTTGTAGCCGGCAATGTCCGGCGGAATGGGACCGCTCGCCGGCAGCGCGCGCCCGGACAACAGCACGCGGATCGCCTCGTCGTTGTTGTAGGCCATGCCCATCGCGCGCCGCAGCGCGATGCGCGCCGGTTCGTAGCCCCCGACAATCGGGTCTTCCATATTGAAATAGGTGAAGGCGACGCTCGGGCGCACCAGCGGCTGGTGCACGACGCCTTTCGCCACGAGGTCGGGTTTAAGCTTGCCGTTGTCGAGCGCCTGGGCGATCAGGTTAACCGGCAGCAGGTTCAGGTAGTCGACTTCGCCGCTCAGGAAGGCAAGCCAGCGCGCCTGGCCTTCCTCCATGATGCTGACGTCGATGCGCGGCAGCCGCGGCAGGCGCTTGCCTTTGAGATTGGCGGCGACGGCCTCCGACGCGGCGGGAATGGGGCCGGCCGGCGTGTAGGTCACTTCGCGGAATCCCGGGTTGGCCAGCAGTTCGATGCGCGAGCTGCGCTTGTATTGGCCGAGCACGTAGGGACCGGTGCCGACAGGATGCGCGCCGATGTCGTTGCCGTAGGCCTCAACCACTTCGCGCGCCATCGCCGCGGTGTTGGGAACGGCCAGGACGTAGAGAAAGCGCAGGTCCGCGGCGTTGAGGCGAATCTTGAGCGTATGGCGGTCGATGAGCGTGATACCGGCCACCGGCGCGTCGTAGTCGAACTTGCCCGTCTTCTTCGCCTTCTCGCGGACGTCGTCGAGACCCACGATCTTGCCCTCCAGCATCCACAGCCACGGCGATTGCACCGCCGGGTCCATGATCCGCTTCAGCGCGTAGGCGTGATCGGCCGCGGTCAGTTCGCGTGGCTTGCCCTTGAAGGCCGGGTCCGGTGTGAAGAAAATCCCCTTCTTCACCTTCATCGTGAAGAGCTTGCCGCCCTCCTCCATGACCGGCAGCGCTTCCAGCGTGCGCGGCACGAGCTTCACCGGCCGCGCCAGGTAATCGTAGTCGAGCATCGCCTCCATGATGCAGGCAATGACGTCGTCGGACGCGGCATCCGAGGCGAACGCCGGGTCGAAGCTCGTTTCCGCGATCGACAGCACCACATGCAGCGTCTTGATGTCGTTCGCCGCCTCCGCGGACGTCAGCGCAAGCGTGGCGACGAGGACGAGAATCCGCAATACGCGGCCCGGATGCAGGATGGTCAAGGGAACCCCGACGAAAATGCGGCGTGGCTATAATCGTAGCATCAGGCCATTCGGGATGCGGACGCGAAGGAGCGCGCAATGGAAATGAAGCGAATGAACGGCGGCAGCCTGCGCGCCGCCGGCTACGACGCCCGCGACCAGAAGCTCGTCGTTGAGCTGACGGCAGGCACGTTCGAGTACACCGGTGTCACGCCCGAAATGTGGCGGCGCTTCTCCGGCGCGTCGTCGCCATGGAGCTACTTCAGAGACAACATCGAGGAAGAATTCGCGGCCCGGCGAGTGCGCTGACGGCGGTCGCGCCGACGCGCGCGGAGGAGTCCCCCCGCGCGCGTCGGCCGATAGCAACGGTCTTACTGAATCGTCAGCTTACGGCCCGCAACCGCGGCCTTCTTGGCCAGCTTCAGTTCCAGCACGCCGTTCTCGTACTTGGCCGCGCTCGCTTCCTCATCGAGTTCAACGGGGAGCACGAAGCTGCGGTATACGGCTCCGTAGTAGCGCTCGCTGCGCAGCACGCGCTCATCGTCCTTGCCATTGCCGTCCTTCGCCTCGATAATGCGCTTCACTTCCGCCGCGATCGTGACCTGGCTGCCTTCGATAGTGACCTGGATGTCCTCACGGTTTACGCCCGGAATGTCCGCGTGGACGACATAGCCATTGTCCTTTTCAGTCACGTCGACTTTGATGGCGATGGCGGCATCCCTGGCGACTTGGACAGGCTTGAACAGGCCGCGAAAAAGGTCCTCGAGTCCGGCACTGGCGAACGGGTCGTACAATTGCACTGTTTGCATGATTTCACTCCTCTCAGGATTCAAAGTTGGTGCGCGGGCGACGTCCTTGACATAACGCAAGGCGGTCGGCCGCTCGCAATGCCAATCTGAGGTCATGCACGGCGGTTTCAAGGCCCGTAACGAAGCCGGTTCAGCCTGAGGGCCAGGGCAATGCGCCCGGATCCGAGCGACCGGCGCCCCGAGCGGAACCCCTTCGAGGGAGCATCCAATGTCTGCCGTCCCATCCCCACTGAACGCCTCCCAACGCGACGCGCTGCAAGCGAAACTAGTCGCCCGACGCGTGGCCCTGCGCGCGGAGATCGAGACCAAGCTCAACACCGGGGACAACCCGGCGCTGATGGGTCTGCGAAATCGCATGGAGGAGACCGGCGACTGGGCGGTCGCCGACCTGGAGACTGCGCTCGACGTCGCGGAAATCTCCCGCGACGCGGCCGAACTTCAGGAAGTGGAGGCGGCGCTGTCGCGCATCAAGAACGACACGTATGGCATTTGTCTCGAATGCGGAAAGCCCATCCCAATCGCGCGGCTCGACATATCTCCGATGTCCGCGCGATGTGTCCGCTGCCAGGAACTCCTCGAGACTGCCATGCGCCGTGCGGGAGCCGGCACGCTCTAGCTAGCGCTTCGACGCCGGCCGGATTGGCCCCGCTTTCGCGTACTTCTCGATCCACGCGAAGAATTCACCGTACCAGAGCCGCGAATTCTGCGGCTTCAGGATCCAGTGGTTTTCGTCCGGGAACCAGACCAGGCGGGTCGGTACCTTCTTCGCGTGCAGCGTGTTGTAGTACTGCAGCGCCTGCGTCGCGGGCACGCGGTAATCCTGCTCACCATGGATCACCAGCGTGGGGGTCTTCGCGGATTTCACGTAATGATGCGGCGACTGGCGCATCACCTGCGGCGGGTTTTCCCAGTGGAAAGCGCCCAGCTCCTTGGCGAAGAACTGGAACGCGTCCGTCGCCATCATGCTGACCCAGTCGTAGCAGCCGGCGTGGCATACATAGGCCTTGTAGCGGTCCGTGTGGCCGTTCATGAAGGCGACCATGTAACCGCCGTAGCTGCCGCCGGTGGCGACCATGCGCGTGCGATCGATGTAGCCCTGCTTCAGCATGAAATCGGTCGCGGCTTCGGTGTCTGCGAATTCCTTCTCGCCATAGCGCGTCGTGATCGTCTCCAGGAATTTCTGTCCGAAGCCGGTCGAGCCGTGATAGTTGACGCATACGACTACGTACCCACGGCCGGCAAAGGCCTGCGTATTCCATCGGAAGTGCCATCCGTCGTGATGCGCGGCGTGCGGACCACCGTGGATGGAATGCAGCAGCGGCCACTTCTTCTTCGGATCGAATCCGGGCGGATAGATGACGAAGATCTGCACGGGCTCGCCACGCCATCCCTTGATCGTGAATTCGCGCACCTCGCCAAGCGCATGCCGCGCGAGCAGCGCGCGATTCATCGACTCGATGCCGCGCACGGCAGACCCGTCTCCGCGACACGCGAACAACGCCGTCGGGTGGCTCGCCGTGGCGCGCGCAAAAACCAGGACCCCACCGTTGCGCGAGCGGGCGAAGCCCGCGATGTCCCCGCCCGGTGCAAGGAGGTCAGGCTTGGCCTCGGCAAGCGCCAAACGGTACAGCCCAACGCGCCCGCGGTCTTCAGCCAGAAACAGGAGCGCGCCGGAATCGGGACTCCATTGCACGTGCATCGCGGCGCGGTCGAATTTGGGCGCCAGCGCGCGCAGCGACCCGCCGCGGCGCGCGCCCAGCGTGAGATGCCCCTGGTCGTTGAATGCGCGCTTGGTGTCGAAAGAACTGAAGACAAGCCACCGGCCGTCCGGCGAATAAACCGGCGACGCGTCGTCAGTGCCCGTCGCCGCGGTCATCACGTGCTTGCGGCGCGTGGCCAGCTCGATGGTCACGATGTCGCGCCGGTTCATGAGGTCGGGCTCGGCCGCCAAGTCGGCGGTGATCGCGATTTGACGTCCGTCGGGAGCGATGTCGAAGTCCTCCGGCGATGGCTCCCACGGCGGCAGCGCGACATCGAGGCCAGCCAGCAGGTCCTCGCAATGTCCGGTGCGCATGTCGCACGCAAATACGTGCGGTTCGCGTCCGTCGGTCACCCAGTGGTCCCAATAGCGAGTGGCCGCGCGCTCGGTCACGTGCGCCTTCACTTTGGAGTCTTTGCGTTCCTTCAGCCGTTTTGCCTGCGCCGCGTCCGACTTCAAGTCAGGCCAGACGCTGGAGACGAAGGCGATGCGCTTGCTGTCTGGAAACCACTTGAGTGCGCTCGCCCCCGTCGCGATTCTAGTCAGCCGCTCCGCCTCGCCGCCGTCCGGCGCGATGCGATACACCTGCGGTTCGTCGTCGTCCTTGCGCTTGGCCGTGAACGCGATCCATTTGCCGTCCGGCGACCAGCGCGGCTCGCTGTCCTTGTCGCCTGCCGTGAGGCGGCGTGCGCGGGTGATGGCGGCCGTACCGCGGTTCTCCGCTTCGCCGTCGGCAATGCCCGTGGGGAACAGCCACAATTCGGTCCTCGATTCGTTGGTATCCATCGCGAACGATGTGACCGCTGCGCACGCGACGCGGCCGTCCGGCGACAGCGTCGGATTGCCGGTGCGCTTGATTTGCCAAAGCGCCGCTACATCGAGCGGCGCCAGAGTGCGGGTACGGCCGATGCGTCGGGGAGGCATGCGAATGGCCTTAAGTTAGAATGACGACGACGGATTCTAGCGCGCGTCCCGATCCCCGGGCCGCCTTTGCAACCCAAAGACCTTCCATGACCGCTATGAAATATCGCCGGCTCGGGCGTTCCGGCCTCAAGGTAAGCGAGCTCTCCTTCGGATCCTGGGTTACCTACGGCAACCAGATGGGCAGCGGCGAGGCGCGCGAATGCATGGCCGCGGCCTATGACGCCGGCGTCAACTTCTTCGACAACGCCGAGATCTATGCCAAGGGCCAGTCCGAGACCATCATGGGCGACGTGCTCGCGAAGTCCGGCTGGCGCCGCGCGTCCTACATCGTTTCCACCAAGTTCTTCTGGGGCCTCAACGACGGGCCCAACGAAAAGAACACACTGAATCGGAAATACCTGATGCAGGCGATAGACGGTTCGCTTGCGCGCCTGAAGCTCGACTACGTCGACCTCGTCTATTGTCATCGTCCCGATCCGGACACGCCGCTCGAGGAAACGGTACGCGCGATGTCCGACATCATCGTTGCGGGCAAGGCCAACTACTGGGGGACCTCGGAGTGGAGCGCGCCCGAGATCGCCGCCGCGTGGCACATCGCGGACCGCCATCACTGGCACAAGCCGGTGACGGAACAGCCGCAGTACAACCTGCTGCATCGCGAACGCGTCGAGGCCGAGTATGCACGGCTCTATGACGACCTCGGCATGGGCACGACCATCTGGAGCCCGCTCGCCTCCGGACTGCTGACCGGCAAGTACGGCGACGGCGTCCCCAAGGACTCGCGCGCCGCCCTCAAGGGTTACGAGTGGCTGGCCGAGAGCATCGTCGATCCGGTGAAGATCGCGACGGTCAAGCGGCTGGCACCGATCGCAGCATCGCTCGGGTGCACGTTGGCCCAGATGTCCCTCGCGTGGTGCCTCAAGAATCCGCGCGTCTCGACGGTCATCACCGGCGCCAGCCGTCCCTCACAGGTAGTGGAAAACATGAAGGCGCTCGAGGTTGTGCCCAAGCTCACGCCGGATGTGATGGCGCGCATCGATGCCGTGGTGACCGCGGCTCGCCCCGCCGGGTGAATCCAGCGACGCCATGAATCCTCTCGAGAGCTGGGGCGAGGAGCAGCGTTCCGCGTATCTCTATCGCGCATGCGCCGAAGCCGAGTCCGGCACGCCGCGAGCCGCGCTGTTCGCAAGGCTCGCGATAGAGGCCGAAGCGCAGGCCGCGATCTGGCGCGCCCAGTTAACCGCGAGAGGTCACCCGCCACCCGGGCCTTATGTTCCGGACGAGCGCGCGAAACTTGTCGCGCGGCTGGTGCATTGGCTGGGACCGCGACGCCTGCGCGCGGTGCTGGCCGCGATGAAGGTCCGCGGCATGGCGATCTACGGCAACGCAGTGGGCGACGAGGGCGGTCATGCCGTACCCACGGCGGGCAGCGGGGTCGAGCATCGCCACCGCAACTTGGGCGGTGGCGGCAACCTGCGCGCGGCCGTGTTCGGCGTCAGCGACGGCCTCGTGTCCAACGCAAGCCTGATCCTTGGCGTGTCGGGCGCCAGCCCCGATCCGCATTTGGTGCTACTTTCCGGCGTGGCCGGACTCGCGGCAGGCGCGTTTGCGATGGCGGCCGGCGAGTACGTTTCGGTGCGGTCGCAACGCGAACTGTACGAGCATCAGATCGCGCTGGAACGCGACGAGCTGAACGAATATCCCGAGGCGGAAGCGCAGGAATTGGCACTCATCTATGTCGCCAAGGGGTTGCCGCAGGCCGAGGCCGACAAACTCGCGCAACGCCTGATCGGCGATCCGGAGCACGCGCTCGACACGCTCGCACGCGAAGAATTGGGACTCAATCCCGGCGAGCTGGGCTCCCCGGTGGGCGCCGCGGCGAGTTCGTTCGCCGCCTTTGCCGCCGGGGCAGCCGTGCCGCTGGCGCCATTCTTGTTTGCCGCGGGCAGCGCCGCGCTGCCCATCGCGATCGCCATCACGGCGATGGCGCTGTTCGGCGTCGGTGCGGTGCTGTCATTATTTACCGGACGCAGCGCGTGGCTCTCGGGCTTGCGCACACTGGCGCTGGGCGCGTTGGCGGGAGGCGTGACGTTCGCCATCGGTAGCTTGGTCGGCGTGAACGTCGCTTGAAGGCGCACACCGCCGCGAAGGTCGACCGCCGCCAATCGCATCGCGCGCCGCGCGAAGATCGCGCCGTCGTCCGGACAGCCAATGCCGGCAAGGGCTTGGGACCGGCGCTGGTCTTGGCACCCGGGCGCGAGAAGTCGTCGCGCTTGCGCCACCCGTGGATTTTCTCCGGCGCCGTCGAGCGTGTCGAAGGCGAACCTGCATCCGGGGACACCGTCACCGTCGTCGCTGCCGACGGGACTTTCCTGGCATCGGCCGCCTATTCACCGGCATCGCAGATTCGCGCGCGCGTGTGGTCGTTCGATTCGCAGCAGACGATCGACACGGCGTTCTTCACGGGGACGGTCGCCCGCGCCGCAACGGCGCGGGTCGCTCTCTTCGACAAGGATCACACGGCGGGCCGTATCCTGCACGGAGAATCGGACGGGCTTCCCGGCGTCATCGCCGATCGCTACGATGATGTCGTCGTGCTGCAATGCCTTTCGGCGGGAGCGGAACGCTGGCGCAACGACATCGCGGCCGCCCTGAAGGAAGTCATGGGCGTGCATTGCGTGTTCGAGCGCTCGGACGCGGAGGTGCGCTCGCTCGAAGGGCTGCCGGCGCGCATCGGAACGCTCAATGGGGTCTTGCCGGACGTCGTGACGATCGTCGAGGACGGCATCGTCTACCGGGTCGACGTCGTGCGGGGCCAGAAGACCGGCTTCTACCTGGACCAGCGCGACAACCGCCGAATCGTCCGCGGGCACGCGGCCGGCAGGCGCGTGCTCAATGCCTTTTGCTACACCGGCGGATTCTCGCTGGCCGCGCTCGCCGGCGGCGCGACGTCCGTGCTCTCGATCGACAGTTCCAGCGACGCGTTGGACATCGCGCGCGACAATGTCGCCCGGAACGCGAACCTCCAGTCCGCGCGTGCGCGATGGCATGAGGCGGATGTGTTCGAGGAGCTGCGCAGGTTGCGCGACTCGGGCGCGGCGTTCGACATGATCGTGCTCGATCCGCCGAAATTCGCGCCTACGGCGGCGCATGCGGAACGCGCGGCGCGCGCGTACAAGGACATCAACCTGCTCGCGTTCAAGTTGCTGGCGCCGGGCGGGTTGCTCGCGACGTTTTCGTGCTCGGGCGGGATTTCCGCCGAACTGTTCCAGAAGATCGTTGCCGGCGCGGCGCTCGACGCGCTCGCCGACGGACAAATCATCGCTCACCTGACGGCGAGTGGTGACCATCCGGTGGCGCTCAATTTCCCGGAGGGCGACTACCTGAAGGGCCTGCTCATTCGCAAGGCGTGAAGACATCCGCTGTCACGCGGCCACGCATTCCCACGCCTCGCAGCGGTGCTTACCCGCCTCCTCCATCAGAAAATGGTGAACACCGGCGATTTCCTGCGGCGACGCCGGCGCGGCGTCGCCGAGCAGCATCAAGCGCCTGATCGGCGTGCCGTCCTGATTGGCCAAGTGACGCCCGAGCATCCCGCCAAGCGACGTGCCGATCCAATCGACTTCGTCGACGTCGAGACGCGCCAACAGCGCATTGAGGTCGGCGAGAAGTTGCGGAAAGTCGAGACGCATGCCGGTGCCAAGCCATTCGCCTTCGCGACGCCCCGCGAGGTCGGGACAGATCACGCGGAAGTCCGCGGCCAGCCCGCGCGCCAGGACATCGAAGTCGCGCGCATTGCCACGGGAACCGTGCACGCAGACCACGACGCGGCGGTTGTCGGGCTCTCCCCATTCGCAGTAATGCAACCGGTGAAAGCCGCCTCTGCCCAGACTGCGGAACGTGCGGTGCGCGGGGACGGCGAGTAGTTCCACCGGACGCGCGGCGCGCGCCGACCACCAGCCGGGCTTCAACGGTGGGGGGCCGGGATGGACAGATTCCACCGGCTCCTGCGCCCGAGGGCGCGGATTTTTCCCCATGCCCATGAGGCGGATTGCGCCAATGCCGAACCGGCCCTGACGAACAAGGCACGGATGCATTCCCTGCGCATTTCCTCCGCTTGCCGTATGTACCGGGCGCGGAGGTCAGAGTCCAGGTAGTAGTCGTTCATGGCTATCTCCGTCATGGTGATCGGCGGCTGCCGGCAGCCCAGGCACGATTGCTGCGCTGCACCATGGCAAGATAGAGAGGGACCGGCGCGTATTCCAATCGTTCTTTCGGATAGGCTCGATCCGTTCTTGCGATTGACGCTTAACGTTTTGTATCAGCGGACAAAACAAGGCCGCATTCGGTTACCCGATGCGGCCTTGTCAGCCTCGGCCGGATGGACAGGAGGTCACCCGGCCGTGTTCAGTTACTCGATCGCTACATGTTTACCTTCGCCGGCAGAGTCAATGTCCAGATGTTCTTTACGGTGCCTTGGCCGGTGCGGCGGCAGCCTTGGCCGGGGCAGCAGCAGTAGTCGTAGGCCCCTTCATGCAATCAGACTGGGCCTTGGAACGGGCGTCGCCCGACAGCCCGGCCGTCTGCTTGTTGCACATCGAAATCTTGCTTTCCGCCTTTGCGGGCTTGGCGGACAGGCACTCGCTCATGAATTTCTTGCGTTCGTCGCCCGTCTTGCCTTCGGACTTGGTGTTGCAGGCGGCCATCTTGTCCTGCTGCGCTTTTTGCGCAGGCGTGGGGTCGGCGGCGTAAGCGGGCAAATTGGCAGCCAGCATGCAGACGGCTGCCAGGGTCATCAGTTTGTTCATGGGATTCCTCCAAAGAGTTCGGTAATTTCGTCTCGCGGACCGCGCTTTTTGCCTGCCAGCGCGTGGCCCCGTTTTCGAGTTCAGTCTACGGCATCCTGCTGCCTCCTTAACGCGCCGAACCATGAATTCGCCGACCACTCCGTCCAACTGTTGCTTCCTTGCCATCCTGCGCCGCAACACGCGTCGTGGCACAATAGCGATCCGACCGGTGGGATGCCGGTAATATGTTGTTTTGGCTGCAGAAACCTTCAGGAACCGCTCCGTGCCGACCTCCACCACCCGCCGCCACTCCGCCCCTATCACCGGACCGTCGTCCAGTACCAAACCGATCGACGACACCCGGATCAAGGAGATCACGGAACTCGCGCCGCCCTCCCATCTGTTGCGCGAATTTCCGGCGTCGGAGCGCCCCGCGTCGACGACGTTCGAGGCGCGCCAGGCCATCCATCGCGTGCTGCATGGCGCGGACGATCGCCTGCTGGTGGTCGTCGGTCCCTGCTCGATTCACGATTACGATGCGGCGATCGACTACGCGACGCGGTTGGCTGCGATCAAGTCCGAGCTCGCCGAGTCGCTGATCGTGGTGATGCGCGTCTATTTCGAAAAGCCGCGCACGACGGTGGGATGGAAGGGTCTCATCAACGATCCGCGGCTCGACGACAGCTTTCGCATCAACGAGGGTCTGCGATTGGCGCGGCGGATCCTGCTCGAAATCAACGAACTGGACCTGCCGGCGGGAACGGAATACCTGGACATGATCACGCCGCAATACATCGCCGACCTGATCGCGTGGGGCGCCATCGGTGCACGCACGACGGAAAGCCAGGTGCACCGGCAGCTTGCCTCGGGCTTGTCGTGTCCGGTCGGTTTCAAGAACGGCACCAACGGCGATGTCCGCATTGCCGTCGATGCCATCAAGGCCGCGTCCGCCCCGCACCACTTCCTGTCCGTCACGAAAGGCGGCCACTCGGCCATCGTGCACACGGCAGGCAACGAGGACTGTCACATCATCCTGCGCGGCGGCAAGTCGACCAACTACGACGCGGCGAGCGTCGACTCGACGTGCAACGAACTCGCGCATGCCGGACTCGCCGCGCGAGTGATGATCGACTGTTCGCACGCGAACAGCCAGAAGCAGCACCAGCGGCAGATCGACGTCGCGCGCGATGTCGCCAGCCAAGTGGCGGGAGGTGACGCGCGCATCTTCGGCGTCATGATCGAAAGCCATCTCAATGCGGGTCGGCAGGACCTCGTGCCCGGAAAGCCGCTGGAATATGGTGTGTCGATCACCGACGCCTGCATCGGCTGGGATGCGACGGAGGGTCTGCTGCGAGAACTGGCAGAGGCGGTTCGCGCGCGGCGGCTCGTCCTGACCGATTCGGCGTGAAGGCGCCGGGGCGCCGTTCCCCGGTACCGGTCGTGCCGGTGGAAACGGAACTGAAGCTGGCAATGGCCCCGGACGAAATGGCCCGGCTGGCCCGCCATGCGCTGCTGCGTCCGCTTCGTCGCGCACCCGCCCGCAAGGTGCGTGTCACATCGACTTACTACGATAGCGATGACCTGGTGCTCGCCAATGCCTGCGTCTCTCTGCGGTTGAGGCGCGACGGCCGCAAGTGGCTGCAGACGGTGAAGGGTCCGGTGGCGTCCGGTGCGGCCGGCGGCATGACCGCGCGCAGTGAATTCGAGTGGCCCGTCGCGGGAGCACGGCTCGATCCGCTGCGGTTCGCCACGACGCCATTCCGGCGGAAGCTCGGCAAGGCAGAAAGACACGGCCTGGTGGCGCAATTCACGACCGACATCGTGCGCACGACCATCCCGCTCGCCTTCGCCGACAGCACGATGGCGTCGTTGTGCATCGACGCGGGCGAGGTGCGGGCCGACGTGGACGGCAAGCGGCTGCACGCGCCCATCAATGAAATCGAGCTCGAACTCGAGGCCGGCGATCCGACTCGCCTCTTCGAACTCGCATACGCGCTCGCGGCCGAGTTCCCGCTGGCGCTGGAGCCCAAGTCCAAAGCAGCGCGCGGCTACGCGCTCCGCCACCCGGTGGCGCCCACTCCGGTGCATGCCGAGGATCCCGAACTTGCCCCGCATGCGAGTGCCGCGGAGGGATTCGCCGCGATCATTCGCGTTTGCTTAAAACAGGTCCAGGGCAATGCGGGCGGCGTGCTGACGCAGACGGACCCGGAATGGTTGCACCAGATGCGCATCGGGATCCGGCGGCTGCGCGCAAGTCTCGCGCTCGCGGCCCGGTATATGGCGCCAGCACGGGTCGAACCGCTGCGCGGCGAATTTCGCTGGCTTGCGCAAGCTCTTGGCGTCGCGCGAGACAGCGACGTGTTCACGCTGGAAACATTGCCGGCGTTCGCCACCGCCGTCGGGCGAGGCAGCAATGCGGCCGCATTGAAACCGGCGCTGCGCGCGCTGGCCGCCCAGGCCGCCGTCCGCCGCGCGGAGGCCGGCGACGTGGCACGCGCGGCTGTGCGTTCTCCCAGGTTCCTGCGCATGGTGCTCGCGGCCTCGGCGCTGGCCGCCTCCCCAACCGTGGGCAGCCCGAATGCAGGCGCGCTCGCGGAAAGCGCACGCGATGTCGCACGGCCGCAGCTCAAGCGTCGCCATCGCGCGCTGCTGGCCCTGGGATCGGATCTGCCGCACGCGGCGCCGGAAATCCGGCATGCGGCCAGGCTCGCCGCGAAAAAACTGCGCTATGCGACGGAATTCTTTGCGCCGCTCTTCGCGAAAAAACGCACTCGCGCGTATCGCAACGCCCTGACCGCGCTGCAGGAGGAGCTCGGCGCCTGGAACGATGCCGCCGTCGCAGCGCGTATTGCCGGCGAACTCGCCGGCACCACGTCCGCGGCAGCGGCGGCCTTCAGCGGATGGGCCGCGGCGCAGGGCAGCGCGCGAAGCGCAGCTCTCGACGCCGCCTGGGTCACGTTCGCGGGTGCCGCGCCGTTCTGGACGCGCGACTAGCGATTTTCCGGTCAACGATTTGGAGAGAGGGAATGCTCGAATCGGCAGAAGTCGGTCACAGGATCGCCAAGGCGACTTATGCGCGCGAGGAGATCCGGCTGCGCGAGGCGCTGCTGAACGGACAGTTCGAGATCGGCGAAGCCGGGCGCGGTCCCATCCTCGTGCTGATCAGCGGACTGGAAGGCGGCGGTCGCGGCGACACGGCAAACAAACTTAACGAATGGATGGACCCCCGGTTCATCCGCACCCATGCGTTCGGGCCGGGTGCGCCGGAGGAGGAAGCGCGACCGCTGGCTTGGCGCTATTGGCGCGCGCTGCCGCCGCGCGGGCGCGTCGGCATTTTCATGAACGCATGGTATCGCCAGCTGGTCGCCGCGCACGTGCGGCGCCAGGTGAGCGACGCTCAGTTCGACGCGCGTCTGCAGGAAGTGCGCCAATTCGAGCAGATGCTCACCGACGAGGGCATCGTCCTGCTCAAGTTCTGGATCCATCTGTCGCGCGACGCCCAGAAGCGGCGGCTGCACGAGTTGGAATCCAATCCCAAGACACGCTGGCGGGTGACCGCAGTCGACAGGGCGGCGCTCCGCCACTACAACAAGTATCACGACAAATGGGAGCAGATGCTGCGAGAGACGTCGATCGGCCCGGCGCCGTGGTACGTCGTCGAAGGCGCCGATCCCAACTACCGCAACCTGACCGTGGGCAAGATCGTCGAGGAAGCCATGGTCCGGGTCAATGCGGGGGCGAAGCCAGCGCCGCGGACCGTGGTCGCACCCGCACCTTCGGTGATCGGCAACGTGGCGCTGATCCGTCGCCTCGACCTTACGCAAAAGCTCGACGAAAAGTCGTACGACCGCGAACTCCCGAAGTGGCAGGCCAAGCTCGCGCGGCTGACCCAGCGCAAGCGGTTCCGCGACCGCGCGATGATCCTGGCCTTCGAGGGCTCGGATGCCGCGGGCAAGGGCGGAGCCATCCGGCGGGTTGCGTTGTCCCTGGATGCCCGGCAGTACGTCATCGTCCCCATCGCCGCACCGAGCGACGAGGAACTTGCCTACCCGTTCCTGTGGCGGTTCTGGCGGCAGGTCCCGGCGCGCGGCGGCATAACGATCTTCGATCGCAGCTGGTACGGACGCGTGCTGGTGGAGCGCGTCGAGGGCTACTGCGGCGTTTCCGACTGGATGCGAGCCTATGACGAGATCAACCAGTTCGAGGAGCAGCTGGTCCGCGCCGGAACGATCATCTGCAAATTCTGGTTGCAGATCAGCAAGGAGGAGCAGCTGAAGCGTTTCGCGCTCCGCCAGAAGACCGCGTTCAAGCGATTCAAGATCACCAAGGACGACTGGCGCAACCGAAAGAAGTGGGCGGCCTATGAACAGGCCGTCGCGGACATGGTAGATCGCACGTCGACGGAACTTGCACCGTGGACGCTGGTGGAAGCGGAGGACAAACATTTCTCGCGCGTGAAAATCGTGAAGTCGATCGTCAGGCAGCTCGAGCGCGCGCTTGATTGAGGCGCGGGTGCGAGCGCCCATTGCGGATGCTCCCGCTGCCTACGAGGCGCCGGCCTGGCTGCCCGGCGGGCACGCGCAGACCATCTACCCGGTGCTATTGCGGCCCTCGGCGGTTGCGTACCGGCGCGAACGCGTCGAGACGCCGGACGGCGACTTCTGGCTGTTCGATTGGCTGGTCGATGCGGCGCCGCGCTCAGACGACGCGCCGCTGGTGGTGCTGTTCCATGGACTCGAAGGCAGCTCCGGCTCCCATTACGCGCTGGCGTTGATGGCGCGACTGGCGGAATCTGGCTGGCGTGGCGTGGTAGCGCACTTCCGCGGCTGCGGCGGTGAAACCAATCGGATGCCCCGCGCTTATCACTCCGGCGACCACGCCGAGATCGGCGCCATATTGGCAGCGGTGCGCACGCGCGTGGAACCGGACGTTCCCGTGTTCGCCTTCGGCGTATCGCTGGGCGGGAGTGCGCTGCTCAACTGGGTGGGCCGCGCGGGAGCGGACGCTGCGCGCACAATCTCCGCAGCGGCGGCCGCCTCCACGCCGCTCGACCTCATGGCGTCCGGTCTGGCAATCGACCAGGGGCTGAACCGGCTGATATACGTTCAGGCGTTCCTGCGTACGCTGAAACCCAAGGCGCTGGCCATGGAGCGCCGCTACCCGGGCCTCGTCGATGCGCGACGCGTCGCCAAGGCCGCGACGCTTTGGGAATTCGATGATGCGTTCACCGCGCCGGTGCACGGTTTCGCAGGGACCGGAGACTATTGGACGCGCGCGTCGTCCAAGCCCTGGCTGCGCGACGTCGCCCTGCCCACGCTGGTGCTCAACGCGAGGAACGATCCGTTCGTCCCCGGAGATTCGCTGCCGGACGCGCGGCAGGTGAGCGCGGCGGTCGTGCTCGAGCAGCCCGCCCATGGCGGCCACGCGGGCTTCGCGACTTCGCCGCTTCCCGGCGACATCCGCTGGATGGCGCGGCGGGTCGTCAATTTCTTCGCCCAGGGACACTGAACACGATTCGCCATCGCGGGCATGCCCCGGCATGCGAAACTACGCGACGCACGACAACCATTACGTTGACCCGACCATGACCACTCTCCCTCGCGAAATCTTCAAGGCCTACGACATCCGCGGCATCGTCGGACGCACACTCACGCCGGAAATCGTCCGCGCCGTCGGCCGGGCCGTAGGCTCGCTCGCGCGCGAACGAGGCAGCACCTCTTTCGCTATCGGACGCGACGGGCGGCTGTCGGGCCCGGAGTTGCTGTCCGCATTGTCCGAAGGCATACGCGCTGCCGGCATCGATGTCATCGACGTCGGCATGGTCGCCACCCCCATGACCTACTTCGCCGCGCACCATTTGCGCACCGGATGCAGCGTCATGGTCACGGGCAGCCACAATCCTCCCGACTACAACGGCCTCAAGATGGTCGTCGCGGGCGACACGCTCTCCGGCGACGACATCCAGGCACTGCGCGTACGCATCGAAGGCGGACAACTGCTGAGCGGACAAGGCGAATACCGGACGGTGGACATCGCGCCGGCGTATCTCGAACGCATCGTCTCGGACGTGAAACTTGCCAGGCCACTGAAGATCGCCGTGGATTGCGGGAACGGCGTGGCGGGCGCGTTCGCCCCCGAGCTGTACACGCGAATGGGATGCACCGTGGTGCCGCTCTATTGCGATGTGGACGGCACGTTTCCCAACCACCATCCCGACCCTTCGCAGCCTGACAATTTGCGCGACTTGATCAAGCGCCTCGAACAGGGCGATTGCGACCTCGGGCTGGCCTTCGACGGCGACGGCGACCGTTTGGGCGTGGTCACGCGCGAGGGCCACGTCATCTACGCGGATCGCCAGCTGATGCTGTTTGCGGCCGACCTGCTCGAGCGCCAGCCAGGTGCTACGATCATCTACGACGTCAAGTCGACGCGCAACCTGAAGCCCTGGATCGTGCGACACGGCGGCGTGCCGCTGTTGTGGAAGACCGGCCACTCTCTGATCAAGGGCAAGATGAAGGAAGTCCACGCGGCGCTGGCCGGCGAGATGAGCGGCCACACGTTCTTCGGCGAACGCTGGTACGGCTTCGACGACGGTCTGTACGCCGGCGCCCGCCTGCTCGAGATCCTGTCCCGCCACGCAAATCCCTCCGCGGTGCTCGACGGCCTGCCCGATGCGCTGTCGACGCCGGAGCTGAACGTGCAATGCGCCGAAGGCGAGGCGCATGCGCTGATCGACAGGATGGCCGAGACCGAGACGTTTCCGGGATCGAGCGAAGTGATCCGCGTCGACGGTCTTCGTGTCGAATACGCTGACGGTTTCGGCCTGGCCCGTGCGTCTAATACCACTCCCGTCATTGTGTTGCGCTTCGAAGCCGACAACGCTGCCGCGCTCGCGCGCATCCAGAACGACTTCCGCGCGGTCCTGGCCCGCGCCAAGCCCGGCGCCGCACTTCCCTTCTGACCATGACCGATTCAATCACGCTGGCCGACATCGAGGCCGCGCGGGCAAGGATCGCCGGCGGCATCTACGTCTCGCCATGCGTCGAGTCGATCCCGCTGTCGCAGCTCACCGGCGCGCATATCTTCTGCAAGCTGGACTACCTGCAGCGCACCGGCAGCTTCAAGGAGCGCGGCGCGCGCAACGCGCTGCTGCTGCTCAACGATGAGCAGCGCAAGCGTGGCGTAATCGCCGCGTCGGCGGGCAACCACGCCCAGGGCATTGCCTATCACGGCAGCCTCCTCGGCATTCCCGTGACCGTGGTGATGCCCAAGTTCGCGGCGCTCGTCAAAGTCACCAATTGCCGCCATCTGGGCGCCAACGTCGTCCTGCACGGCGCCGATCTGGGCGAGTCGCGTGTGCTCGCTGAACAAATCGCGAAGGACAAGGGCCTGACGTTCATTCATCCGTTCGACAACGCCCATGTAATGGCCGGACAAGGGACGATGGCGCTGGAAATCCTCGAGCAGACGCCGGGCGTTGAAGCGATCGTCGTGCCGGTCGGCGGCGGCGGATTGCTCGCGGGCATCGGCACCGTGTTCAAGGCGTTGCGCCCGCAGGCGCACGTCGTCGGCGTCGAACCCGAACACGCCGCCTGCCTCACCGCGGCGCGCGCCGCAGGCCATCCGGTTCCCGTGACTTTGTCACCGACACTCGCCGACGGCCTCGCCGTGCCGCTGCTGGGCAAGCTGCCCTTCGCGGTGCTCGAGCGCGTGGTGGATCAGGTCGTGACGGTGGACGAGGCGCACATCGCTCTCGCGATCCTGCGCCTGATCGAACTGGAAAAAAGCGTCGTCGAAGGTGGCGGCGCCGCGCCGCTCGCGGCTTTCCTTTCGGGCAAGCTCGACAACCTCAAAGGCCGGCAAGTCGTCCTCACGTTGTGCGGCGGCAACATCGACCTCACGATGCTCGGTCGTGTCATGGAAGTGGGCCTGGTCGCCGACGGCCGCCTGTCGCGGTTCACGGTTTCGATCAGTGACCGGCCCGGCGGCCTTGCGCGACTTGCCGAACTGATCGCGTCAACCGGAGCGTCGATCCAGGAAATCCTGCACGACCGCGCGTTTTCCGGACCGGACCTGACCGCGGTGCGTGTCGTCTGCGTGGTGGAAACCACCGGACACGCGCACGTCCGCGAACTTCACGCGGTGCTGGCCGCTGCCGGGATGCAGGTCACGGCTCAGTAGGGGATGCCGGCGCGGCGGTAGATGAATCCCAGCAGCCACGCGGGTCCGACCAGCAGGAATTTGACGTCCTCGAAGAACGATGGCTTCCTGCCTTCGATCATGTGACCGACGAATTGCCCGATCCAGGCCAGAACGAACACGCCACCCGCCACGGCGAGCACGTGAGATCCCAGCAGCGTCAGCGGATACACCATCGCCGCGAGCACCGCGAGCATCCCGAGCGCCAGCGACGGCGACAGCCACGCATAGAACGCCAGCGCGAGCGCGATGCCGGTATACGCGGCTACCGGCGACCACGCCCACAGCGCCGCAAGCACGCTCCACGTGATCAGCGGCACGCAAATCCAATGGATCGCCTTGTTGGCCGGATTGCGGTGCGATTCGCCGTAGCGGTCGAACAACCGGTCGACGGGCCGGGGGTCCGCGACTTGGCTCACGCTGGCCTGGCCGTTGCTGCTCCAAACTTCTGCCACAGGAGCAGTCCCGCGACGCCCGCGATGCCGATCCAGTCCGCCAGCGGCGCCGGATAGATGAGCAGCAGACCCGAAACCACGAGGATCCACCGCTCCCATTGGCTGCAAGCGCGCAGCAGCCATTTCTGCACGCCGGCCGCCAACGCGGCGATCCCGATGACTGCGGTAATGGTGATCCATGCGACGTGGAGCCACGACGCGTTCGGAGGCACCTTGAGCAACAGCGCGATTCCCGCCGGATCCAGGACGAAAATGAACGGCACGACGAACGCCGGCAGCGTGTATTTCCACGACTGCAGCGTCGTCTTGTAGGGATCGCCGCCAGTGATCGCCGCGGCGGCGAACGGCGACAGCGCCGTGGGTGGCGAGACCTCGGACAGTACCGCGTAGTAGAAGATGAACATGTGCGCGGCGAAGTCGGGCACGCCGAGCTTGGTCAGCGCAGGCGCCGCGATCACGGCGCAGATGATGTAGCTGGCGGTCACCGGGACCGCGAGGCCGATGACCCACACGATCAGCGCCGTGAACAGCGTGGTCAGCGCGAGGCTGCCGCCCGCATAGCCGATGATGATCGCGCTGAACTTGAGGCCGAGCCCGGTCTTGGCAACTACGCCGACGATGATTCCCGCGGCCGCGCAGGTCGCCGCCACGTTGAGCATCTGGCCGGAGCCGTCCCTGAGCGCCGCGAGCAGTTTTCGCAACCCCATCGCGGTGTCGCGGCGGAGGAAGGAGACGAGCCACGTGACCAGCGTCGCATAGAACACCGAGAGGATCGGCGAAAAGCCCCAGACCATGAACACGACGATCGAGACCAGCGAAAGGAAGTGATACCAGTACTTGCGGGTCAGCTCGCCGAGCCGGAATTCCGCCTTGGTCGCGATATCGGGCATGCCGAACTTGCGCGCGTCGATCTCGACCATGAGCAGCAGCGAAAGGTAGTAGAGCACCGTCGGGACCGTCGCCATCAGCAGCACGTCGAGGTAACTTATCTTCAGGAATTCGGCGATCAGGAATGCCGCGGCTCCAAGGACGGGCGGGGAAATGATCGCGCCCAACCCACCCGCCGCAAGCAGGCCGCCCGCCGCATCCTTGCCGTAGCCGGCCCGCTCGAGCATCGGGTACGCCACAGAACCGATGGTCACGGTCGTCGCGACACCCGACCCGGACGGCCCGCCCAGCAGGAACGACGCCAGCACGACCGTGCGGCCCGCGCCCGTATGCTTGCCGCCCATCGCGGCGAAACTCCAGTCGAGGAAAAATTTCCCCGCGCCCGACTGCTGCAGGAATGCGCCGTAGATGGTGAACAGGATGATGAGGCTCGACGACACATCCACCGCCGTGCCGAAGATT
>Ga0207648_10000878_pt1 | contig 33868 bp, 30 predicted proteins | sample KBSMisM32_FD_184310 | JGI IMG/M metagenome (GOLD analysis project Ga0207648, IMG submission 184310) | Miscanthus rhizosphere microbial communities from Kellogg Biological Station, Michigan, USA - KBS Miscanthus M3-2 (SPAdes) (version 2) | ecosystem: Host-associated > Plants > Roots >... | reverse complement strand
CTCGAGCCCGCAGCGGCGCACGCACTTGACGATGTTCTCGGCCGCGCTCTGCGCGCCGGTGACGATGTGCACCTTGACCTCGAGCCGGCCGCCGCTCATCCCGATCGGCTCCTTGACCTCGTGGCCGTCGATCACGAACTCCTGCGGCTCGACCAGCAGCAGCCGCTGGTCGTTCGGGATGTTGATCGCCTTCGCGGTCTCGACGACGCGGGCGACGTCGACCGGCGTCACTTCCTTGTCGCGCACGATCACCATGCCGGTCGAGTTCTGGCCGCGGATGTGGCTGCCGGTGATGCCGGTGTAGACGCGCGTGATCTTGCAGTCGGCCATCATCTCGGCCTCTTTCAGCGCCTGCTGGATGCTCTGCACCGTCGCGTCGATGTTCACGACCACGCCGCGCTTCAGGCCGTGCGTCGGCGCGCTGCCCAGGCCCGCGATGCGCAGCTCGCCGCCCGGCATCACCTCGGCGACCACGACCATGATCTTCGCGGTGCCGATGTCCAGCCCGACGACGAGATCCTTGTATTCCTTGGCCATTGCGTTCCCTCTTCCTCTTATTTCTTCTGTGGCTTGCCGGCCGCGTCGAGCGTGGTCGTGGTGATGCCCTTCAGGCGCACCGCATAGGCGTCGTTGTGGCGCAGGTCGGCATACTCCAGCGGCCGCTGGTAGCGTGCCGTGACCTGCGGCAAGGTCGCGACGAAGCTGCGCGTGCGCGCGATCACCTCGTCGTCGCTGCCGCGGCCGAGCTCGATCTCGGCGCCGCTGTCGAGCTCGGCACGCCACGAGCCGCGGCCCGACAGCTCGAGCGTGTCGATGTGCGCGTCGATCGCCGCGAACACCGGCTGCAGCCGGCCGAGCAGCGCGAGCAGATGCGCCGAGCTGCCATCCGGCCCGCGCAGCGTCGGCAGTGCGTCGTCCTCGACATCGCCGAGGTTCGCCTCGAACACCTCGCCGAAGCTGTTGACGAGCTTGTCGGCTGCATCCTCTCTGCTGTCGCCGCTGGCCGCCAGGCTCCACAGCGCGACCGCGCGATGCTCCTCCAGGCGCACCGCGAGGCGGTTCGGCCAGACGCGGCGCACGACCGCCTGGCGCACCCACGGCACCGCCTCGAACGCGCGCCGGCCGGCGCCCAGGTCGAGCGTGAAGAAGTTGCCGGCCAGCTTCGGCGCCGCGTTGGCGCGGATCGTCAGCGCGCTGTTGTGCGCCAGGTCGCCCTCGACCCGGATGCTGCGCAGCGCGAACACCGGCTGGTGCGCGACCCACATCAGCGCGACCGCGGCCAGCGCGAGCGCGGCCACGCCGCCGAGCACGACGGCGGTCGCGTTCATCAGCCGGATGTCGGCCGGCAGCGGGGCGGTGGGCGTGGGGCGCGCGGCCATCGTTCAGGGCGTTGCCAGGGCCGGCGCATCGAGCGCGGCCGCGCCCAGGATCTGCACGCACAAGGCCTCGTAGCTCAGGCCGGCGGCCTTCGCCGACATCGGCACCAGCGAGTGCGTCGTCATGCCCGGCGAGGTGTTCATCTCGAGCAGGAAGGGCTTGCGGTCGCTGGCGCGGATCATCAGGTCGGCGCGGCCCCAGCCGCGGCAGCCCAGCGTGCGGTAGGCCTGCACGACGATGCGCTGGATCTCGCGCTCCTCGGCTTCGGGCAGGCCGCTCGGGCACTGGTATTTGACGTCGTCGGTGAAGTACTTGTTCTGGTAGTCGTAGGCGCCTTCGGGCGCAACGATCCTGATGACCGGCAGCGCCTGCGCTTGCTCGCCCTCGCCGAGCACCGGGCAGGTCACTTCGTCGCCATCGATGAACTCCTCGCACAGCACGTCGGCGTCGTACTTCGCGGCGAGCTCGACCGCGGCCTGCATGTCGGAGTAACCGGCGACCTTGGTGATGCCGATCGACGAGCCCTCGCGCGGCGGCTTCACGATCAGCGGCAGGCCCAGCGCATCGGGCACCGCACGGAGGTGCTCGCGCAGGTTCTCGGCGCGGCGCTGCTCGGGCGAGAGCCACTGGTAGCGCGGCGTCGGCAGGCCTTCGGCGATCCAGACGCGCTTGGTCATCACCTTGTCCATCGCGATCGCCGACGCGAGCACGCCCGAGCCGGTGTACGGGATGCCGAGCAGCTCGAGCGCGCCCTGCACGCTGCCGTCCTCGCCGTGGCGGCCGTGCAGCGCGATGAAGCAGCGCGCGAACCCTTCGCGCTTGAGCTCGACCAGCTCGCGCTCGGCCGGGTCGAAGGCATGCGCGTCAACGCCCTGCGAGCGCAGCGCGGCGAGCACGCCGGTGCCCGACATGATCGAGATCTGGCGCTCGGCCGAGGTGCCGCCCATCAACACCGCGACCTTGCCGAAGGACGTCACATCCGCACTCATACCGCCCCGCCTTTCTCGATGCCAGCCGTCATCTCGACCAGCTGAGCCGGCACGTTGCCGATCGAACCGGCGCCCATCGCGATCACCACGTCGCCGTCGCGCACCTGCTCGACGATGGTCTGCGCCATCGCGCCGATCTCGTCGACGAACACCGGGTCGACCTTGCCGGCGACGCGCAGCGCCCGCGCCAGCGCGCGCCCGTCGGCCGCGACGATCGGTGCCTCGCCGGCGGCGTAGACCTCGGCCAGCAGCACCAGATCGGCGCTGCCGATGACCTTGACGAAATCCTCGAAGCAGTCGCGGGTGCGGGTGTAGCGGTGCGGCTGGAACGCGAGCACCAGGCGCCGGCCCGGGAACGCCCCGCGTGCCGCCGCGAGCGTCGCGGCCATCTCGACCGGGTGGTGGCCGTAGTCGTCGATTAAGGTGAAGCGGCCGCCATCGCTTGTGGCCTGCTCGCCGTAGCGCTGGAAGCGCCGGCCGACGCCGTGGAACTCGGCCAGGCCCTTGACGACCGGCGCATCGGGCAGCTCGAGCTCGGTCGCGACCGCGATCGCGGCGAGCGCGTTCAGCACGTTGTGGTCGCCGGGCAGGTTCAGGCTGACGCGCAGGTCGGGCATCTGCACGCCGTTGCGGCGCTGCACCGTGAACTGCATCGTGCCCGCATCGGCGCGCACGTCGACCGCGCGCACCATGGCGTCGGCACCGAAGCCATAGCTGACCACCGGCCGCGAGATCATCGGCATGATCGAGCGCACGCCGGCGTCGTCGCTGCACAGGATCGCCGCGCCGTAGAACGGCATGCGGTGGATGAACTCGACGAAGGCCGACTTCAGCTTCGCGAAGTCGTGGCCGTAGGTGTCCATGTGGTCGGCGTCGATGTTCGTGACCACCGCCATCACCGGCAGCAGGTTCAGGAACGACGCGTCCGACTCGTCGGCCTCGACGACGATGTAGTCGCCCGAGCCGAGCCTGGAGTTCGCGCCGGCCGCGTTCAGGCGCCCGCCGATCACGAAGGTCGGGTCGACGCCGGCCTCGGCGAGCACGCTGGTGACAAGCGAGGTCGTCGTCGTCTTGCCGTGCGTGCCGGCGATCGCAATGCCCGACTTCAGCCGCATCAGCTCGGCCAGCATCACCGCGCGCGGCACGACCGGCACGCGCGTCGCGCGCGCCGCGATGACCTCGGGGTTGTCGCCGCCGACCGCGGTCGACGTGACGACCGCCTCGGCGCCGGCGATGTGCGCGGCGGCGTGGCCGATGTGGATGCGGATGCCGAGCGACGCGAGCCGCGCGGTCGTCGGGCTCGCGCTCTGGTCGGAGCCGGAGACGCGATAACCGAGGTTGTGCAGGATCTCGGCGATGCCGCTCATGCCGGCGCCGCCCACTCCGACGAAATGGATGTGCTTGACGGCGTGCTTCATGAAGCCCCCTTGGCGCTTCGCGCCGTCCCCCCGAGGGGGCATTCGTACTTGGGGCGGCCCAGCGTACTCATGCGGCCACCAGTCCTTCGATTTGATCGGCGACGCGCGCGGCGGCCCTCGGTTTTGCAAGTGCCCGTGCTTTCGTCGCCATCGCGAGCAGCGCGTCGCGGGTCAGCCCGGCGAGCAGATCGGCCAGCTTGCGCGGTGTCAGTTCGGATTGCGGCAGATGGATGCCCGCGCCCTGCCCGGCCAGCCACTGCGCGTTGTCGCGCTGGTGCGAGGTCGTGCTGACGATCAGCGGCACCAGCACCGATGCGACACCGGCCGCACACAGCTCGCTGACCGTGACCGCGCCGGCGCGGCAGACGATCACGTCGCACCGGCCGAGCTGCTGCGCCATGTCGTCGATGAATGGCAGCACCTCGGCCTGCACCTGCGCCTGCGCATAGCCGGCCGTCACGGCGGCGAGGTTCGCCAGCCCGGTCTGGTGCGTGACCTGCGGGCGCGTCGCGGCGTCGAGCAGCGCGAGCGCCTGCGGCACGCAATCATTCAGCGCCTTCGCGCCCAGGCTGCCGCCGACGACGAGCACGCGCAGCGCGCCGCTGCGGCCCGCGAAGCGCTCGCTCGGCTGCGCCATCGCTTCGATCTCGGCCCGCACCGGGTTGCCGGTGACGACCGCGCGCTTGACCCGGTGCGCCGCGGCGCCGTCGAAGCCGAACGCGACGCGGTCGGCAACGGGCAACAACGCCCGGTTGCTCATCAACAGCGACGCGTCGGCGTTGACCAGCACCAGCGGCTTGCCGAGCAGCGCGGCCATCAAACCGCCGGGGAAGCAGACGTAGCCGCCCATGCCGAGCACCGCACTGGCACGGCGCCGGCGGATGATGTGCAGGCAATGCCAGAACGCGATCAGCAACCGAAGGCCACCGGTCAGCGTGTGCACCAGGCCCTTGCCGCGCAGGCCGCTGAAGGCAATGGTGTCGATCGCGATGCCGCTCGGCGGCACGAGCTTGTTCTCCATGCCGGCGGGCGTACCCAGCCAGCTGATGCTCCAGCCGCGCGACTGCATCTCGCGCGCGACCGCGAGACCGGGGATCACGTGGCCGCCAGTTCCGGCGGCCATCACGAGGAGGTGCTTCATGCGCGGCCTCCGCGCATGAGCTGTCTGTTCTCAATATCCACGCGAATCACGATCGCGACCGCGATCACGTTCATCACGATCGCCGAGCCGCCGTAGCTCATCAGCGGCAGGGTCAGGCCCTTGGTCGGCAGCACGCCGAGGTTCACGCCCATGTTGATGAAGGCCTGGCCGCCGACCCAGATGCCGATGCCCTGCGCGTACAGGCCGGCGAAGACGCGGTCGAGCGCGATCGCCTGGCGGCCGATGTGGAACAGTCGGCGCGACAGCCAGAAGAACGCGAAGATCACGCCGGCGACGCCGACGAAGCCGAGCTCTTCACCGATCACCGCGAGCAGGAAGTCGGTGTGCGCCTCGGGCAGGTAGTGCAGTTTTTCGACGCTGGCGCCCAGGCCCTGGCCGAAGATCTCGCCGCGGCCGAGCGCGATCAGCGAATGCGTCAGCTGGTAGCCCTTGCCCTGGGCGTACATCGGGTCCCAGGGCTTGAGGAATGCGAGGATGCGCTCGGCGCGCCACGGGCTGCTGAGGATCATCAGCACGAACGCGCCGACCAGCACCGCGACGCTCAGGAAGAACATCCGCCCGTTGACGCCGCCGAGGAACAGGATGCCCATCGCGATCACCGCGATCACCATGAACGCGCCCATGTCGGGCTCGGCCAGCAGCAAGAGGCCGATCACCGCGAGCGCGACCGTCATCGGCGCGACGGCGCGCACGAAGTTCTGCTTGATGTCCATCTTGCGGACCATGTAGCTGGCCGCATACATCGCGATCGCGACCTTCGCGAGCTCGGACGGCTGGAAGTTCAGCACACCCAGCGGGATCCAGCGGTGCGCGCCGTTGACGCCCTTGCCGATGCCCGGCACCAGCACCACCACCAGCAGCAGCAGCGAGGCGACGAAGACCCACGGCGAGGCCTTCTCCCAGAACGTGATCGGGATCTGCACCGCGACCAGCGCGGCGAGCAGCGACACCACGACAAACAAGATTTGCCGCGTCATGAAATAGGTCGGCACGTAGCGCGCGAACTTCGGGCTGTCGGGCAGCGCGACGGTCGCGCTGTAGACCATCACGATGCCCATCGCGAGCAGCCCGATCACGACGCAGAGCAGCGCCTGGTCGAAGCCGAGGAAGCGCGTCTGCTGGCCGCCGGCGCCGACATCGATCCAGTCGCGCACCGGGATTGCGGTCCGGCCCGCGCCCGGCGTGCCGCCGTCTTCGGCACCGTCGCGGCCGCGCCTGCGGGCCAGGCCGGCGAGGCGGGCGCGCCAGGCGCCGAAACGGCCCGTCAACGTGCCGGCGCTCATGCGGCGACCCCTCCGCGATCGGCGACGATCGCATGCACCTCGTCGACGAACACCTCGGCGCGGTGCGCATAGTTGCGGAACATGTCCAGGCTTGCGCAGGCCGGGCTCAGCAGCACCGCATCGCCCGAACGCGCCTGCTCGAAGCACCAGCGCGTCGCGGCCGGCAGGCTGTCGAAGCGCTGCAGCGGCACGCCGGTGGCGATCAGCGCTTCTTCGATGCGCGCCGCGTCGCGGCCGATCGTCGCGATCGCGCGCGCGTGGCGCCGCACCGGTTCGGCGAGCGGCGCGAAGTCCTGCCCCTTGCCGTCGCCGCCGAGGATCACGACGAGCTTGGCGGGTGACTTGTCGGCACCCAGGCCGTCGAGCGCGGCGACGGTCGCGCCGACATTCGTGCCCTTGCTGTCGTCGAACGCGTCGACGCCGTCCAGCGTCGCGATGTACTGCACGCGGTGCGGTTCGCCGCCGTATTCGCGCAGCCCGTGCAGCATCGGCGCGAGCGGGCAGTCGATCGCGGTCGCGAGCGCGAGCGCGGCGAGCGCGTTCGCGGCGTTGTGGCGGCCGCGCACGCGCAGCGCATCGGCCGGCATCAGGCGCTGGATCAGCAGCTCCTCAGGCTCGGCACGCTCTTCGCTCCCGCCCTTGCCCTTGCCGCCCTTGCTGCGCCTGAGGGTCTCGTCGAGCTCGCGCGCGCGCACCAGCCAGGCCATGCCGTTCTCGTCGACGACGCCGAAGTCGCCCGGGCGCTGCGGCGCGCCGAGGCCGAAGCGCACGACCGTGCGCTCGCGCTCGACCGCCTTGCGGCCCTTCGGCCCCTTGCCGGCCGGCTTGACGATCTCGGGCGCGGGCACCAGCGCCTCGACCGCGGCGTCGTCGCGGTTGATCACCAATACCGCGTCGCGGCCGAACACGCGCGCCTTCGCGGCGCCGTAGTGCGCGGCCGAGCCGTGCCAGTCGAGGTGGTCTTGCGTGAGGTTCAGGATCGCCGCGGCGCTGGGTTCGAAATGCGCGACGCCGTCGAGCTGGAAGCTCGACAGCTCGAGCACCCAGACCTCGGGCAGGTGCTCGAACACCGGCGCGCTCGGCGGCGGCGGCGCGAGCTCGACCAGCGGCGCGGCATCGTCGTCGGCGAGCGAGGCAGTGGGCACGGCTTCAGTCGCGGCTTCGGCGGCGCCGTCAGCCGCGTCGTCGGCCGGCGCAGCGTCGAGCGCTTGCGGCGTGGTGACATCGTCGGGTTCGTCCGCCGGCAGCTCGGCGCCCGGCGCATCGGCCGCCGCCGGCTCCGCGCGCGTCAGCGCCGGCTCGAGCGCGAGCGCATCGGCCAGCGTCTGCAGCATCGTCGGGCCGATGTTGCCGGCGACCGCGACGCGCCGGCCGGTGCGCGCGATCAGCTGCGCCGTCATCGCCGTCGTCGTGGTCTTGCCATTGGTGCCGGTGATCGCGAGCACCTTGGGCGCATAGCCGCGCGCGGCCTTCAGGTCGGCGAGCGCCCGCGCGAACAGCGCGAGCTCGCCCTGCACCGGGATGCCGATCGCGGCAGCGCGCTGCAGCACGCCGGCGATCGCGGGGTCGAACGGCGACAGGCCCGGGCTCTTCAGCACGAGCTTGATGCCGTCGAGCGCATCGTCGGTCAGCGCGCCGCGCAGCCACTGCGCAGCCGGCACATGCTCGGCCAGCGCGCCGGTGAGCGCAGGCGCCTCGCGCGAATCCCAGACCCGCAGCCGCGCGCCGAGGCCGGCGCACCAGCGGGCCATCGCGAGCCCGGATTCCCCGAGCCCGAGCACCAGCACCGTCGTGTCTTTCAGGTAATCCATCAGCGCAATTTCAGACTCGCCAGGCCGATCAGGCACAGCAGCATCGTGACGATCCAGAAGCGCACGACGACCTGCGTCTCCTTCCAGCCCGACTTCTCGAAGTGGTGGTGCAACGGCGCCATCTTCAGGATGCGGCGGCCGGTGCCGTAGCGCTTCTTCGTGAACTTGAACCAGCTGACCTGCACCATCACCGACAGCGCCTCGGCGACGAACACGCCGCCCATGATCCCGAGCACGATCTCCTGGCGCGTGATCACCGCGATCGTGCCGAGCGCGCCGCCGAGCGAGAGCGCGCCGACGTCGCCCATGAACACCTGGGCGGGATGGGTGTTGAACCACAGGAACGCCAGCCCCGCGCCGGCCATCGCGGCGCAGAAGATCAGCAGCTCGCCGGCGCCCGGGATGTAAGGAAAGATCAGGTACTTGCTGTAGACCGAGCTGCCGGTGATGTAGGCGAAGATACCCAGCGCCGAGCCGACCATCACGACCGGCATGATCGCCAGGCCATCGAGCCCGTCGGTCAGGTTGACCGCATTGCTCGCGCCGACGATCACGAAGTAGGTCAGCGCGATGAAGCCGAACACGCCCAGCGGGTAGCTGATGGTCTTGAAGAACGGCACCATCAGGTCGGCCTTGGGCGGCAGCTCGTTCGCGAAGCCGCTCTGCACCCAGCGGATGAAGAGCTCGAGCACGCGCAGGTTCGAGGTTTCGCTGACGCTGAACGCGAGGTAGAGCGCGGCCACCAGCCCGATCACCGATTGCCAGAAGTACTTCTCGCCCGACGGCATGCCTTCGGGGTTCTTGTGCACGACCTTGCGCCAGTCGTCGACCCAGCCGATCGCGCCGAACCCGAGCGTCACCAGCATCACGATCCACACGAAACGGTTGCTCCAGTCGAACCACAGCAGGGTCGACACGCCGATGCCGATCAGGATCAGCACCCCGCCCATCGTCGGCGTGCCGGTCTTCGCGATGTGCGACTCGACGCCGTAGGCGCGCACCGGCTGGCCGATCTTCAGCGACGCGAGCCGTGCGATCACCCACGGGCCGAACGCCAGGCCGATCAGCAACGCCGTCATCGCCGCCATCACCGCGCGGAAGGTCAGGTACTGGAAGACGCGGAAGAAGCCGAACTCCGGCGACAGGGTCTGCAGCCAGTTGGCCAGGCTAAGCAGCATCGGGCGCCCCCGCTTCGGTGATCGCCGCGACGACCTGTTCCATCTTCATGAAGCGTGACCCCTTGACGACGATCGCCGCGCAGGCCGGCGCCTGCGGCAGCGCGGCGAGCAGATCGGCCAGCGCATCGAAATGCCAGGCGCCGGCGAAGGCCTGCGCGGCATGCCGGCTCGCATCGCCGACCGTCCACAGCGCGTCGATGCCGCGCGCCTTCGCGAACGCGCCGACCTCGGCGTGGAAGGCCGGGCCCTGGTCGCCGACCTCGCCCATGTCGCCGAGCACCAGCCAGCGCGGCCCGGGCAGCGCGGCCAGCACCTCGATCGCGGCGCGCACCGAATCGGGATTGGCGTTGTAGCTGTCGTCGATCAGCGTGACCGACTGGCCGGCACGCTGCACTTGCCGGATCTGCGAGCGGCCCTTGACCGGCAAGAAGGCTTCGAGCCCGCGCCGGATCGCATCGAGCGGGCAGCCGGCGGCCAAGGCGCAGGCGCTCGCGGCGAGCGCGTTCTTCACGTTGTGCCAGCCGGCGACCCGCAGCTCGAGCGTGGCGGCGCCGGCGGGCGTCTGCAGCAGCACGGCCCAGTGGTCGCCGACCCATTCGGCGTGGCAACCGACATCGGCCGCGCCGCTCAGCGCGAAGGTCAGCGTCGGGCGCGTGCCGGCGAGCGTGTGCCAGATCGCCGCGTGCGCGTCGTCGGCCGGGAACACCGCGACGCCGGCCGGCGGCAGCGCCGAAATCACCGCGCCGTTCTCGTGCGCGACCGCCTCGACGCTGGCCATGAACTCCTGGTGCTCGCGCTGCGCGTTGTTGACCAGCCCGACGGTCGGCGCGGTGATGGCCGCCAGCGCGGCGATCTCGCCCGGGTGGTTCATGCCGAGCTCGACGACGCCGGCGCGGTGCCAGGTGTGCTCGTCCTGTCGCAGCCGCAGCAGCGTCAGCGGCACGCCGATGTGGTTGTTCAGGTTGCCGGTCGTGGCGAACGCGGCGTCGGCCAGCCACGCCCTCAGGATGGCCGCGATCATCTGCGTCACCGTGGTCTTGCCGTTGCTGCCGGTGACCGCGATCAGCGGCAACTGCACGCGCGCACGCCAGCCGCGCGCGAGCTCGGTCAGCGCCTGCAGCGTGTCGTCGACTTGCAGCCCGGGCAGGCCGGCGGCCGCCAGACCGTGCTCGGCGATCGCCGCGACCGCCCCGCTGGCCTTCGCCTGCGCAAGGAACTGGTGCGCATCGAAGTGCTCGCCGCGCAGCGCGACGAACAGGTCGCCGTCGCGCAGGCTGCGGCTGTCGCTGTGCACGCGCAGGATCTCGGTGGCGCCATCGCCGACCAGCACCGAGCCGGGCAGCAGCGCGTGAGCCTGGCCCAGGGTCATCATCGTCGTCATCGCGCGCCGCCCTCGCGTCGCGCCAGTGCGGCGACGGCCTCTTCGGTGTCGGAGAAAGGCTGCTTCACGCCCTTGATGTCCTGATAGTCCTCGTGGCCCTTGCCGGCGATCAGGATCACGTCGCACGGCGAGGCGGCGCGCACGGCATGGGCGATCGCGGCGCGGCGGTCCTCGATCACCTTGACGCGCTGCTGGCTGCCGGCGAGCCCGGCGACGATCTGCAGCAGGATGAACGCCGGCGTCTCGTGGCGCGGGTTGTCGTTGGTGACCACGACCTGGTCGGCCAGGCGCTGCGCGAGCGCGCCCATCAGCGGGCGCTTGCCGGCGTCGCGGTTGCCGCCGCAACCGAACACGCACCACAGCGCGCCGCCGCGCTGCGCCGCGAACGGTCGCAACGCGTGCAGCGCCTTCTCGAGCGCGTCGGGGGTGTGGGCGTAGTCGACGACGACCTGCGGGCCCTCGCCTGCGAACACGACCCGGTCCATGCGGCCGGGCACCGGCGTCAGCACGGCGCACGCGCGCGCGGCATCGGCGAGCGCGACGCCGCAGGTGCGCAGCGCGCCGATCACTGCGAGCAGGTTGGCGACGTTGTAGTCGCCGATCAGGCACGTTCGCACCTCGGCCTGCGCGGCGTCCTGCCCGTCGCCCCGCCCGTCGCCCTCATGCACGCTGAAGCACAGGCCGCCGCCGTCGTAGCGCAGGTCGCCGGCGCGCAGCCGGGCGGTGCGCCCGGTCGAATAGGTCCACACATCGAGCCCGCCCGGCAAGGTCGGCAGCAACGCGGCGCCGTGCGCGTCGTCGAGATTGACGACCGCGGCGCGCAGCCCCGGCCATGCGAACAGCCGCGCCTTGGCTTGCCAGTACGCGTCCATCGAGCCGTGATAGTCGAGATGGTCCTGCGTCAGGTTGGTCAGCAGCGCGACATCGATCGAGGTGCCTGCGAGCCGGTCCTCGGCGATCCCGATCGAGGTCGCCTCGATCGCGCAGGCCGCGAAACCGGCATCGGCGAAGCGCTTGAAGCCGGCCTGCACCGTGACCGGGTCGGGCGTGGTCATGCCGGTGAAGCTGATCGTCGCCGCCGCGTCGGCCGTCGATGCGTCGCCGCCGAGCGCGCCGCGCGGCGGCTCGCCGACCCCGAGCGTGCCGATCACGCCGCAGCGCCGGCCGAGCGCCGTCAGCGCCTGCGCGACCCACCAGCTGGTCGAGGTCTTGCCGTTCGTGCCGGTGACCGCGATCACCTCCAGACGATCGCTCGGGCGGCCCATGAACTCACTCGCGAGCGCGCCGGTGCGCGCCTTCAACCCGGGCAGCGCGGCGACGCGCCCGGCATGGTCCCAGGTGAACGCGTCGGCGCCGTCGGCCTCGACCAGACAGGCGCTCGCGCCCGCGGCCAGCGCCTGCGGCACGAACGCGCGACCGTCGACCGCGTAGCCGGGCCAGGCGATGAACGCATCGCCGGCGGCGACGCGCCGGCTGTCGGTGACGAGCGCGCGCGCGCCGCGCTGCGCCAGCCAGGCCAGCGCCGCGTCGACCGAGGCGAGCTGCTGCAGCGTCATGGCGCCCCCACGGCGCTTCGCGCCGAGCGCCAAGGTCCACGCAGGGGCCCCTTCGTGCCCCTCGGGGCGTGCGCTGGCTCATAGCGGACCATCGCGCGCATCAGAAGCTCTCCTCTTCAGCCGGCACGTCGCGCGTGATGATCTGGGTCTTCACGTCCAGGTCGGGCTGCACGCCCAGCGTGCGCAGGGTCTGCTGCACCAGGTCGCTGAAGACCGGCGCGGCGACGTCGCCGCCGTACCACTTGCCGGCGGTCGGCGTGTCGACCATCACCGCAACGATGATGCGCGGGTTGACGATCGGCGCGATGCCGACGAACCACGAGCGGTACTTCTTGGTTGCGTAGCCCTTGCCTTCCTGCTTGTACGCAGTGCCCGACTTGCCGCCCACCGAATAGCCGATCGTCTGCGCCTTTGGCGCGGTGCCGCCCGGGCCGGTGACGAGGCCGAGCATCTGGCGCACCGTCTTCGCGGTCTCCGGCGAGATCACGCGCAGGCCATGCACCTTCGCGTCGTCGCCCTGCGCCGCGCTCTTGTTCAGCGTGACCGGGATGAACTCGCCGTCGTGCGCGAACACGGTGTAGGCGTGCGCGATCTGGAACAGCGACGCCGACAGGCCGTAGCCGTAGCTCATCGTCGCCTGCTCGATCGGGCGCCAGGTCTTGAACGGGCGCAGCCGGCCGGTCACCGCGCCGGGGAAGCCGAGTTGCGGCTTCTGGCCGAAGCCGGCCTGGGTGTACAGCTCCCACATCTCGCGCGGCTGGAACATCAGCCCCATCCGCATCGCGCCGATGTTGCTCGATTTCTGGATCACTTCGGACACCGTCAGGTCGCCGTGCGCGTGCGAATCGCTGATCACGAAGCCGCCCATCGCGACCCTGCCGGGCGCCGTGTGGATGATGGTCTCAGGCTTGACGCGGCCGGTCTCGAGCGCCCATGCGGCAATGAAGGGCTTGACCGTCGAGCCGGGCTCGAAGGTGTCGGTCAGCGCGCGGTTGCGCAACTGCTCGCCGCTCAGGTTGCGGCGCTCCGACGGCGTGTAGCTCGGGTAGTTCGCGAGCGCCAGCACTTCGCCGCTGCGTGCGTCGAGCACGACGACGCTGCCGGCCTTCGCCCTGTTCTCGGCCACCGCATCGCGGATGCGCTGGTAGGCGAAGAACTGCACCTTCGAGTCGATGCTGAGCTCGACGTCGCGGCCGTCGACCGGCGCGACGCTGTCGCCGATGTCCTCGACGACGCGGCCCAGGCGGTCCTTGATGACGCGGCGCGTGCCGTCGCGGCCGGCGAGCTCCTTCTGGTGCGCCAGCTCGATGCCTTCCTGGCCCTTGTCCTCGACGTTGGTGAAGCCCACCACATGCGTCGCGGCCTCGCCCTCGGGGTACTTGCGCTTGTACTCGCGCACCTGGTGCACGCCCTTCAGGCCGAGCCCGAGCACGTCCTTGGCCATCTGGTCTTCGGCTTGGCGGCGCAGCCAGACGAAGTTCGGGTTGTCGTCGAGGCGGTCGGCGAGTTCCTTCGGCGTCATCGCGAGCAGCTTCGCGAGCTGCCGGCGCTGCGCCGGATCGGCGTCGAGGTCCTTCGGGATCGCCCACAGCGACGGCGCCGGGATGCTCGAAGCGAGGATCAGGCCGTTGCGGTCGAGGATGCGGCCCCGGCTGGCCGGCAACTCGAGCGTGCGCGCATAGCGGATCTCGCCCTGGCGCTGGAAGAACTCGGTGCCGATCACCTGCACGTACAGCGCCCGGCCGAGCAGCCCGCAGAAGCTCAGGCCGACCAGCCCGACCAGGAACTTCGAGCGCCATGGCGGTGTCTTCGACGCCAGCAGCGGGCTGGTCGAGTAGGTCACGCTGCGCGCGCTGGCGCCGGGGCCGCGGGCCTTGGCCGGCCGCGCGCGCGCCGGCATGGCGCCCTGGATCGCATCGCGCCAGCTCATCGCGCGTCTCCCGTGGCGGCTTCGCCGGGCGCGCCGCTGCGGGCGCGGTCGACGTACTGCGTGACGGCCGGCGTCGCGCTGCGCATGCCGAGCTTGTCGCGCGCCGCCTTCTCGACGCGCAATGGCGTGGCCTGCGATTGCTTGTCGGACTTCAGGCGCTCGAACTCGTTGTCGAGCAGCCGCTCGACGCTGCGCGCCTTGTCGAGCTCGGCGAACAGACGCCGCGACTCGTGCGACACGCGCACGAGGTAGATCGCGCTGAAGATCAGCCCGACCAGCAACAGCACGTTCAGGCGCGTCACGCTGCGACTCCAACGTCGGTGCGCTCGGCCACCCGCATCACGGCCGAACGCGAGCGCGGGTTCGCGCGCACTTCATCGTCGCCCGGCTTGACGCGCGCGATCGACTTCAGCCGCATCGCCTTCGGCTCGGCGAACGGCGCGCGCCGGTCGAACACGTGCTTGCTCTCGCGCGCGATGAAGGTCTTGACGATGCGGTCTTCGAGCGAATGGAAACTGATCACGACCAGCCGCCCGCCCGGCAGCAGCAGGTCGAGCGCGGCGTTCAGGCCCTGCTCGAGCTCCTCAAGCTCGGCGTTGACGAAAATCCGAAGAGCTTGAAATGTGCGCGTTGCAGGATTCTGGCCCGCTTCGCGGGTCTTGACCGCACGAGCCACGACGTCGGAAAGCTCGCCTGTGGTTCGAACAGGGTTCCCGCCTTCGCGCCGAGCAACAAGCGCCTTTGCAACCTGTAGAGCAAACCGTTCTTCCCCATAGTCACGAATCACCTCCGTCAATTGGCGCTCGTCGGCGCGGGCCAGAAAGTCCGCCGCGCTTTCGCCGCGGGTCGTGTCCATGCGCATGTCCAGCGGCCCGTCGAAACGGAAGCTGAAGCCGCGCGCGGGGTCGTCGATCTGCGGCGACGACACGCCGAGATCCAACAGCACGCCGTCGACCTTGCTCACGCCCTGTGCCGCGAGCACCTCGGCCATGTGCGCAAAGCTGGTGTGATGAATGGAAAAACGCGGGTCGGTGACCCGCGTTGCTGCGTTGGTGGAGGCGGCCTCTACGGCCTGCACATCGCGGTCGATGGCCACCAACCTTCCTTTCGGCGACAGCCGCTGCAGCAGCAGCCTGGAGTGGCCGCCCCGGCCGTAGGTACAGTCGAGGTAGGTGCCGTCGGGCGAGGTCACGAGCGCGCCGACTGCTTCATTGAGCAGGACGGTCGTGTGCGGCCAGGAGTCCATGCGGCGCGGCTCGGTCAGGTGGAAGAGATCGCGCTCAGAAGCTGAAGTTCTTCAGCGACTCGGGCATCTCGGACTGCATCACCGCTGCCTCGTGCTCGGCGTACGCCTTCGCGTCCCAGAGCTCGAAGTGGCTGCCCATGCCGAGCAGCATCACATCGCGCACGAGACCGGCGGAGGCACGCAGCTCGGGCGCGATCAGCACGCGCGACGAGGCATCGATGTCGACGTCCATCGCGTTGCCGAGGAAGACACGCTTCCAGCCGCTGGCCTCCATCGGCAGCGCGGCGACCCGGTCACGGAAGGCTTCCCAGGCGGGGCGCGGAAAGATCAGCAGCGAGCCGCCGGGCTGCTTCGTGATCGTGAGCTGGCCGATCCCCATCGCCGTCAGGAGCTCGCGGTGACGCGCCGGCATGGCGATTCGCCCCTTGCCGTCCAACGTCAGGGCCGCGGGCCCCTGAAACACGATGTTTGCCACAAATCCCTACCAAAGTGCACTTTGCGCCACTTTAACGGATTTTCGACCCCGGTCAATCAGATTCGAAAAGAAAAAATCAATGGAATCAAAGACTTAGCGACGACTTAGAAAATTGCAGGTGCTGAAAAACACGTTCAAAAATAAGGACTTGGGATCACCACTGAAAGTGATGCCTGAGATTGGCGAGTCGTGTCGTGGCGTAACCGCCCGCACGTTGCGGCCCACAGTGACCGCGAATCACCCGAGCCATCGCCCGTTCGTCGACCGCTAAACCCTGCGAGTTCTTGACCGCCACGGACGCCAAATTGCGCACGTGCCATTGTCCGATTCGTCCGAGCCTAGGGCGAACACGGGCTCAAGAAGCCGGTCCATCGACCCGATAGAAGCTTCGCTACCCGGCTCGACACCCACTGCAAGATGCTTCCCCTGATCCATTTCGGCAAAGGCGGGAGCAGCGTCGCAGCTCGATCCGCTGGCGCGGCTCACGCGCGAAATTGCAAGCCGCCCAAGGCAACTTTGCCTCAGGACGAGGCCGCACTGGCGTTAGATCGGCAGCTGGGCGCGCTGGAGGCCAGCGTCTACTGCACGCTCCACGGCGCGATCGAGGCCTGCGAAGACATCGCGGCCCGCGCCGACGCGCTCGCACTGGTGCCACAGCGCATCCGCGCGCGACTGCTGGCCAGCGACGTGCGCAGCCGTCTGGGCCAGCCTGCCGAAGCCCGTGCGGAGCAATTGGCACTGCACCACGAAGCCCGACCGTGGCCGATGCTCGCGCGCCATGTCGCCACCTACCTGATGTCGTCGTGCGATCGCCTGGGCCTGCGGGTCGAAGTCATGCACTGGGCACGCAGCGCGCTCGCCGGTGACACGCACGACGACCCGCCGGCCTGGCACGCCGAAGCACTGATGGTCGCGGCGCTGTTCTCGGTGAGCCGCACCGGTGCCGACTACACCCTGGTCGATCAGGCGATGGCAGCGGTGCGCGTCGCGTGCGCGCCGGCCATGGTGGCGGCCACGGCCGCGAACTTCGCGGAGGTCACCGCCGAATGCGGCGAACTCGCGCTCGCGAGCCACTTCGCCGACGAATCGGAGGCGGTGATGCTGCGCCACCCCGAGGCGGCTTCCGCCCTGAGCTGGGAATCGGTGGGGCGCGCCCGGCTGGCATCGTCGGAGCTGTCCGCTGCCGAACACGCGATGCGGGAATCGCTGCGCATCGAAGAGCAGCTCGGCTGCTGCGACGTCAACGGCGATCCTTGGCTCAGCTTTGCCGAAGTGATGCTGGCGGGCGGCAACCCGACCGGTGCGCTGACCATGCTCGAGCATCCGCGCCGCGGCGCGCGCGGGGCGCTCTCGTCATGGACCAACACCCGCGACCTTCGCGTGCGTTCGCAGGTGCTGGCCGCGCTGCATCGCTGGGAGGAAGCGTATGCCCGCATGGTCCAGTACGTCGCCGCCTACGAGCACGCGCGATCGATCGAAGGCGACCGTGCGGTCGCCGAATCGAGCGCCACCGTCGCGGTCTACGAAGAGCGCAGGCGCTCGCAGTATTTCGAGCGGCTCGCGCTGACCGACCCGTTGACGGGCCTGCCGAACCGCCGTCAGGCCGAGCGCTGGCTGACCGAGCACGCGGGCGCTGCAAGCCGCGACGCCGGCCCCGCCAGCGACCAGCTCTGCGTCGCGATCGCGGATCTGGATCACTTCAAGCGCATCAACGACACCTGTTCGCACGACGCCGGCGACCTGGTGCTGCAGCGCTTCGGCACGCTGCTGATCGAGTCGTTCAACGCACTGCCTGCCCCGGGCACGCCGGCGATGTTCGCGGCGCGCCTGGGCGGCGAAGAGTTCTTGATCGCCTGGAGCGGCATCCCTATCGAAGCCGCGATGCGCCGTGGCAACGCGCTGTGCGAGCGGCTGCGCAAGACCTCGTTCACCGACCTCGTCGGCAGCATGCCGGTCACCGCCAGCCTTGGGCTGGCCTGCGGCATACGGCCGGTCGACCCCGGCGCCCTGCTTCGCGCCGCAGACCAGTGCCTCTACCAGGCCAAGCGCGCCGGCCGCGACCGGGTGATCGGCGCCAGCGTGAACTGAGCCGCCGGAGCGAAGCGCCTGTGAAATTGCGCAGCGCAGGCGACTCCCTCAGAGGCTCGCCGCAGCCTGTCGATCACCAAGTGCCTGCGCGCCTCTGACGCGGCCCGGCTGCGCTTCCCGCGGGCCAGACCGTCATCCCTCGTCGCGCACGATCGTCACCGGCACCGCCGCCGCGTGCAGCACCGCGGTCGCGACCGAGCCGAGCGCGGCGCGGCTCTGGGGGTCGCCCACGCCGCGCGCGCCCATCACGACCATGTCGCATGCGAAACGCTCGGCGATGTCGATCAGCATGTGGCCGGGATCGCCCGAAACCGCCTCGGTCTCGAACTCGGCACCGGCCGCGCGCAGCAGCGCCTGCGCCGCCGACAACGCATGCTCGGCCGCGGCCGAGCTGACGTCTTCGAGCACCTGCGCGTCATGGGCGACGACGACCTCGTAGAGCGACGCCGGCTCCTGCACGTTGGCCAGCACGAAACGCACGCGCAGCCCATCGTGCAGCAGGCGCACGCCGTGGCGTACCGCCTCCAGGGCACCATCCGAACCATCGACCGGCAGCAGGATTTGCATCACGGACTCCTCTCCAGAAAATGTGGCTTCGCCACTTTGCTTGACCCCTGGGGCGCGAATGTCGAAGACATTTCCTGGGGGAGCTCAGTGGAAAACGACCGGGGACGCACGACCGGCGGCGCCATGCCTGCAAGCTTACGGGCATTCCGTGCCGGCGAGTGGCACCGCCCGGTCCGGGAGATTCGACATGCGGCGAGAATATCGGCCGCGTCACAGCTTCCCGAGAACCCGCCCCGATGGCCGCCTTTGAAACCGAGCGCGTGCTCAGTGTCCACCACTGGAACGAATCCCTGTTCACCTTCACCTGCACGCGCGCAGCCAGCCTGCGCTTCGAAAGCGGGCACTTCGTGATGGTCGGCCTGATGGTCGACGGCAAGGCGCTGATGCGCGCCTACAGCATCGCCAGCGCGCACTACGAAGAGACGCTGGAGTTCCTCAGCATCAAGGTCGCCGAGGGGCCGCTCACATCGCGGCTGCAGCATCTGCAGGTCGGTGACGAGGTGCTGATCGGCCGCAAGCCGACCGGCACGCTGGTGCTCTCGGACCTGCTCCCAGGCAGGCACCTCTACCTGTTCGCGACCGGCACCGGCCTGGCGCCGTTCATGAGCATCATCCGCGACCCGGACACCTACGAGCGCTTTGAAAAGGTGATCCTGGTGCACGGGGTGCGCATCGGCAGCGAGCTCGCGTACTCGAAGTTCATCGAGTCCGAGCTGCCGCACCACGACTACCTCGGCGAGCAGGTGCGCGAGAAGCTCATCTACTACCCGACCGTGACGCGCGAGCCGTTCCGCAACCAGGGCCGGCTCACGACCTTGATCGAGAACGGCAAGCTGTGCACCGACATCGGCCTGCCGCAGCTCGATCCGGCGCACGACCGCGCGATGATCTGTGGCGGCCCGGCGATGCTGCGCGATCTGCGCGTCGTGCTCGACGGCCAGGGCTTCGAGATCTCGAAGGGCATCGGCCAGGCCGGGCACTACGTGATCGAGCGCGCCTTCGTCGAGAAGTAGCGCGCGGCCGCCGAACCCGCCCAAACCGCCCACTCGCCCACCGAGCCGCACCGTGGAACTGCTGATCCAGCTGATCGCCGACTATGGCCTGGGCTTCGTGTTCGTCAACGTGCTCGCGCTGCAGCTCGGCGCGCCGGTGCCGGCCTATCCGATGCTGATGGTGACCGGCGCGCTGGCTGCGCGCGGCGAGCAGAACGTCGCGGCGCTGCTGGGCACCGCAGTCGCGGCCTGCCTGATCGCCGACATCACCTGGTACGTGATCGGCCGCTGGATGGGCCGGCGCGTGCTGCGGGTGCTGTGCCAGATCTCGCTGTCGCCCGACGGCTGCGTGCGCCAGACCGAGTCGATCTTCACGCGCTTCGGCCCGGCCTCGCTGATGGTCGCGAAGTTCGTGCCCGGCTTCGCGTCGGTCGCGACCGCGATGGCCGGCGCGCTGCACATCCGGCGCCGCCCGTTCGTGCTTTTCGACGCGGTCGGCGCGGCGTTGTGGGTCGGCGTCGGGCTGGCGCTGGGCTGGCTGTTCGCGCCCGCGATCGACAGCATCGTCGACACCCTGGCGCAGCTCGGCCGCTGGGGCCTGATGCTGGTGCTCGGGGCGATCGCGCTGTTCATCGCGGCGAAGTGGTGGCAGCGCTATCGCTTCAACCAGCAGCTGCGCATGGCGCGGTTGTCGGCGCCGGCGCTGATCGAGCTGATCGACAGCGGCCAGCGGCCGCTGATCGTCGACGTGCGCGCGCAGATCGCGCGCGACGAAGGCCGCATTCCGGGCGCGATCGCCGGGCTCGACGATGCCTCGCCGCCCGAGCTCGCCGGCCACCCGAAGGATGCGCTGATCGTCGTCTACTGCGCCTGCCCGAACGACGCGTCGGCGGTGATCGCCGCGCGCAAGCTGCTCGAGCGCGGCTTTCGCAACGTGCGCCCGCTGGCCGGCGGCATCGACGCCTGGGTCGCGGCCGGCCGCGCGCTCGAAGTCTCCTGACGCCAAAGCCCTGTCATGCGGCGCGCTGTGCCAGCAGCCGCATCAGCAGCGCGGCGTTGCGCTGCCCCTGGTCTTCCATGTTGTTGTTGAACACCACATGGGTCGCCATCGCGCGCAGCGCCAGACGGGCGACCTGCTCGGCGATGTCGCTCAGCTCGGGCTCGCCATAGTCGTAGTTGAACCGGTCCGACGCCGCGCTCGAGCCCTTGATGTTCCAGGTGCCGGCGTTGTGGCCGTGCAGGCGCACCAGCGCAAACGCCGGGTGGGTCGTCTCCCAGATCGCCGGCACGCTGTTGGTGAAGCCCTGTGGACCGTCGACGACGGTGTGCACGACGCCGAGCTCGCGCTCGAGCGCCAGCGTGCTCTCGGCATGCGCGCCGGCAAACCAGCTCTGGTGCCGGAATTCGACGCTGAGCGTGTGCCCGGCCATGCGCTCGACGCAGTGCCGCACATGCGCCTGGCCGGCGGCATTGCGCAACAGCCATGGCGGGAACTGGAAGTGCACCAGCCCGAGCTTGCCGGCGGCGCGCAGCGGGACCAGCGCCTCGATGAAGCGCCGCCAGAGCTCGTCGCGGATTTCGACCGGCAATTCGCGGTAGTACAGGTTCGCCTTGGTCGTCGGGCCGAGGGCATCGCGGATGTCCTTGTGCAACACCGACGGCGAGGTCTGGTGGCCGGTGAACAGGCGGAACGCCTTGACGTTCATCACGAAGTCGTTCGGCGTGCGCTCGGCCCACAGCTGCGCGGTGTCGGGCGTGGGCATCGCGTAATAGCTCGAGTCGACCTCGACCAGCGGGAACTGCGACGCATAGAAGCGCAGCCGCGCTTCGGCGCTGGTCGCTCCCGGCGGGTAGAAGCGGCCGCAGGCGATCAGCGTCTTGTCGGTCCACGATGCGGTGCCAACGAGAATGGGCATGGTGGCTGGATGCAATTACAGTGTGCGGATGCCTGTCGATTCTCGCTCCGCCTTGCCTGGCCTGCCCGATCCGCGCGCCGGGACCGACCTGCGGGCCCCCTTCGGCGCACTCAACGAGCAGCAGCGCGCCGCGGTCGAGCATGACGGCGGCCCGCTGCTGGTGATCGCCGGCGCCGGCTCCGGCAAGACGATGACCTTGGCGGCGCGCGTCGCACGGCTGGTGCTGGAGGGTGCCGACCCGCAGCGCATCCTGATGCTGACCTTCTCGCGCCGCGCCGCGCAGGAGATGCAGCGCCGCGTCGGCCGCGTGCTGCACCGCGCGCTCGGCTTCAACGCGACGCAGCAGGCGCCGACCCTGCACTGGGCCGGCACCTTCCACGGCATCGGTGCGCGGTTGTTGCGCGACTATGCGGTGCCGCTCGGCCTGGCGCCGAACTTCACGATCCAGGACCGCGGCGACTCCGAAGACCTGATGGGACTGGTGCGGCACGAGCTCGAACTCGGGTCGACGCGCAAACGCTTCCCGCTGAAGGGCACCTGCCTGGCGATCTACTCGCGCGTGCTGAACAGCCGTGCGCCACTGGCCGAGGTGCTGCGCACCGTCTACCCGTGGTGCGCGGCCTGGGAAGACGAACTGAAGCGGCTGTTCCGCGGCTACGTCGCCGAGAAGCAGAGCCAGTGCGTGCTCGACTACGACGACCTGCTGCTGTACTGGTCGCAGGCGATGCACGACCCGGTGCTCGCGCAGCACATGTCGGCCCGCTTCGACCATGTGCTGGTCGACGAATACCAGGACACCAACCGGCTGCAGTCGGCGATCCTGCAGGCGCTGCGGCCCGACGGGAACGGCGTCACGGTGGTCGGCGACGATGCGCAGGCGATCTACTCGTTCCGCGCCGCCGAGGTGCGCAACATCCTCGAGTTCCCCGCCCGGTTCACACCGCCGGCGCGGGTCGTGACGCTGGAGCGCAACTACCGCTCGACGCAGCCGATTCTCGATGCCTCGAACGGCGTGATCGCGCTGGCGGCGCAGCGCTTCAGCAAGCAGCTCTGGAGCGACACCGCCTCGGCCGAACGGCCGACGCTGGTCACCGTGGCGGACGACTCGGCGCAGGCTGGCTGGGTCGCCAACCGGGTGCTGCGCCACCGCGAGCACGGCGTCGCGCTGAAGAGCCAGGCGGTGCTGTTTCGCAGCGCGCACCACAGCGCGGCGCTCGAACTCGAGCTGACGCGCCGCGCGATCCCGTTCGTCAAGTTCGGCGGCCTGAAGTTTCTGGAGGCGGCTCACGTGAAGGACGTGCTGTCCGTACTGCGCTGGGCGCAGAACCCGCGCCACCGGATGGCCGGGCTGCGGATCGCGCAACGGGTGTCGGGCATCGGCACCGCGAGCGCGAAGCGGCTGCTCGATGCGATGGGCAGCGCGCCCGACCCGATCGCGACACTGCACGCCTTCAAGCCGCCGCCCGCGGCCGCGCTCGACTGGCCGCTGTTCGTCGCGACCTTCGACGCGCTGGTCGCGCCCGGCGCGCGCTGGCACGGCGAACTCGAGCGCGTCAACGACTGGTACCTGCCGCAGCTGCGGCGCCTGTTCGACGACGCCGCGGTGCGCGAAGGCGACCTGGCGCAGCTCGCGCGGCTCGCCGGCTCGTATGCCTCGCGCGAGGTCTTCCTGACCGAACTGACGCTCGATCCGCCCGAGGCGACCAGCGACGAAGCCGGCCCGCCGCTGCGCGACGAGGATTACCTGATCCTGTCGACGATCCACTCGGCCAAAGGCCAGGAGTGGAAGGCGGTGTTCGTGCTGAATGTCGTCGACGGCTGCATTCCGTCGGACATGGCGACCGGCCATGCGGCCGAGATCGAAGAGGAGCGCCGGCTGCTGTATGTCGCGATGACGCGCGCCCGGCACCATTTGCACCTGCTGGTGCCGCAGCGCTTCTATGTCACGCAGCAGGCCGGCTCGGGCGACCGGCACCTGTACGGTTCGTTGTCGCGCTTCGTGCCGGCGGACTTGCTGTCGCGCTTCGAATGCACGTCGCCATCACGCGACGACGCGCCGCGCGCGACCGCCGTGCCGGTATCGGCATCGACGATCGACGTCGCGGCGCGGGCGCGGGCGATGTGGCAGTGAGAAGCGACCGGCGGGCGCCGGCCGCTCGTCCTGCGCCTGCTCAGATCGATCCGCGGCGCGCTGGGTCGTCGCGATCGCGCATCGCATCCTTGGCCGATTCGACCGCGTCCTTCGCGTCTTCCTTCATGTCGCCGTAGGTCGCTTGCGCCTTGCCGGCGGCCTTGTCCATCTTGCCTTCGGCCTGCATGCGCTTGCTGCGCACCACCTTGCCGGCGGCATCCTTGACGGCACCCTTGGCCTGCTCGGCGCGGCCCTTGACTTGGTCCTTGTTCATCGCAATTTCCTTTGCAAAGTGGAGATGCCTTCGCTCGCCGGCGCTCTCAGCGTGTCCCGGCGAATCGAGGAAGCCCACTGTGCCCAGCGGTGCAACAGGGGTCTGTCGGGCGCGGCACGAATCGACTGTAGGACCAGTCGGACGCCCTCGCGACCGTCTCTATTGCAGGGGCGACACGCCGATCAGCCAGCGGTGCACCCCCATCAGGAACGCGGCGTAGATCGCCAGGCCGCCGAGCAGCGCGATCATGTCGTTGAGCGGTGACGGCGGCGCGCCCGGGATCGGGCGCGGCACCGCGCGGCGCTTGACCGCGATGCGATCCGCGACCGCCCAGGCGAGGAATGCGCCGAACAGCAGTACATCGGCGAGCATGCCGTTGGCGAGCAGATGCGCGGTGGCCCACAACTTGACCGCCAGCAGCATCGGGTGCTTCGCCAGCGTCTTGATGCGGCCCGGCAGGTAGGCCGCCAGCAACAGCGGGAACACCGGCAGCATCAGCAACAGCGCGACGTGGCGCAGCGCCGGCGGCGGCGTGTACAGCACGATCGGCGCCTGCCGTGCCAGGCCGTAGCCATAGATCAGCAGCGCGAAGCCGATCAGCGATGCGACCGAATACATCCCTTTCCATGGACGCTCGCCGCGCTGCGCCAGCTGCGCGTCGCGCCAGGCCGGCGCGACGATGCCGATCGAATGGACGCCCAGAAAGACCACCAGCCCGACGATCAACAGCCCCATGGCGCGCTCCCGCTGCAAAGAGCGGCAGTCTAGCGTCGGCCTGCGTGACCCGGGACGGCCCCCGGCGCATCGCCCGCTAATTCGATTCCTTGATCAAGCGGCCAGCGGCCGACTGGATCGGGCGCGCGTTCATGGGGTACAGGCGCGCGAAGATGCCGATCTGGTCGGCCGAGATCTGCACCGGCGCCTTCATCACCATCCACAGCACGCCTTCGCTGCACGGCGGCGTCGTCAGCGAGCCCATGTAGGTGAAGTAGCTGCGTTCCGCGGGCAGCAGGTCGTTCAGGTTCAGCGGGGCGCGCGCGGCCAGTTCCTCGCCCTTCTCGAGCGGCAGGTTGTTCCACACGCTTTGCACGACCGGCTGGGCGCTGCCGCGCTCGAGCAGCACCGCGACGACCGCGAGCCGGCCATCGAGGTCTTTATGCACCAGGTGCGCGACCATGTCGAACTGACGCCCGTCGATGCGCTCTTCCGACGGCCGGTGGAAGTGGAACTGCAGCAGCTCGTAGCGCCGCCCCATGACCTCGATCGAGTTGCCCGCGCCGACATTGACCTGCACCGTGTGGCCGTTGTCGATGACGCGGAACGCGCTCGGCTTGTAGTCGAAGCGCACCGGGTCGAGATCGACCTTGACGCCGTCGCGAATGTCGATCGGGCTCTGGCGCGTGCCGCTCGAGCACTTCGCGAATTCGGGTTTCATCTCGCCCCAGCGCTGCGGGCCACCGCTGCCGGCGTAATCCCAGTGCGCCGCATGGCCCGCAGCGCTGCCATGGGCCGGCTCGGCGGCAGGGCTCGGCCGGTGCGCCGGGCGCGCCACGACGGCGGCCGGCTCGGCCGATGGGGCGGTGCTCGACTTCGAGACCACGCGCAGCACATTGGCACCACCGTCGCCGCCATCGGCCTTCGCGGCGCCGAGTTTGTGCACCAGCCGATCGCGCAGCATCTCCATCGGATCCTGCGGCCCCCGCGCTGCGCGCTCGGCGTCGCGTTCGGCGCGGGATTTCCTGACCGGGGGGTCGGCGGCATGCCCGACGGGCGCTGCGGATGCCGCCATCGATGCCGCGGGGGCCGACGTCGATGTCGTTGCGGCCGGCGTCGCGCTCGTCGACGCGACGGCCTTGTCGCCAGCCTGCACGCCGGCGGCGGCCATGCCCAGCAGCAGCGCCAGCGCAATGACGCGGTAAGGCGTGAAGAACAGGGCGAGCATGGGTGGATCTCCGGGGTCAGGCGACGAGTGTCTGGCCTGCATATCGACCCGCGGCCCGGTGACTTGAGCCGGGGCCGGTTCAGGTCACGCGCGGCTTGACCCAGATCCAGGCGAAGACGCCGATGCTCATCATCAGCAGCGAGGCGAGCGCGAGCGCGACCGTCGAATGCATCACCAGCGGCGCGATCACGCCGGCGACGATCCCGTTGGCCAGGCTGCCGATGCAGGCCTGGAACGACGAGGCCATGCCGCGCCGTTCGGGCACCAGGTCGAGCACCATCAAGGTCACGACCGGCACCATCAAGGCCCAGCCGAACGCGTAGATGCCCAGCGGCAGCAGCGCCCACCAGGCCTGCGGCGTGAAAAGCAGGTTCAGCGCCAGGTTGACGATCGACACCAGCACCATGATCAGGAAGCCGTGGCGGATCTGGTGCTGCGGCTTGATGCGCCCGGCCAGGCGCCCCGACAGCCAGGCGCCGGCCATGATGCCGGCGATCGTGATCATGAAGAACCAGAAGAACTCCTCTGGCGCCAGCCCGAGGTGATCGCCGAGGAACACCGGTGCCGACAGCACGTACAGGAACATGCCGTTGAACGGGATGCCGCTGGCAAGCGCGAGCATCATGAAGCGCGCGCTCGAGCCCATCTGCCAGTAGCCGCGCAGCAGGTTGCCCACCTTGAACGACTGGCGATGGCTCAGGTGCAGGGTTTCGGGCAGCAGCTGGTAGTTCGCGATCCACAGGATCACGCCGACCGCGCTCAGGAACCAGAAAATCGCGTGCCAGTCGACATGCACGAGCAGGAAGCCGCCGACCATCGGCGCGATCGCCGGGGCGACGCCGAAGTAGATCGTGACCTGCGACATCACGCGCTGCGCGTCGGCGGGCGGGAACATGTCGCGGATCACCGCGCGCGATATCACGATGCCGGCACCGGCAGACATGCCTTGCAGCGCGCGGAAGAACACCAGCGCGCCGATGTGCTGCGACAGCGCGCAGCCGACCGACGCGAACGTGAACACGACCAGCCCCCACAGCACGACGGGGCGCCGCCCGAAGCTGTCGGACAGCGCACCGTGAAACAGGTTCATCAGCGCGAAGCCGAACAGGTAGGCCGACAGCGTCTGCTGCATCTGCACCGGCGTCGCGCCAATCGCGCGCGCGATGCCGGTGAACGCCGGCAGATAGGTGTCGATCGAGAACGGGCCCAGCATCCCGAGACAGGCGAGCAGCACGGCAAGGGCCCAGCGGGGCGCGCGCCAGAGGATGTGGGCGTCGGGATTCATCGAGGCCGTCGAGTGTAGGGCCGCGAACCTGATCGCGATGCCGATGCCGGGGAGCGCACCGAGTGCCCGCCGCGGCCTCGAAGCATGGAAAGAAAAGTGTGAAGCAAGCCGATAGGCCGGATTCTGTGCAGCCGGCGCGCCTTGCGACGCACCGGCCGTGACCGCCATTCCTCTGGGCCGCGCATCACTGCGCGGCTCGATGCCACCTACCCGCCAGCTCGTACGGAGCCACACTTCGAAGCAGTGCGGTCGCTGCCGCATCGCTCACGCTGGCCTATTTGGTGTTGCTGCGCGTAGAGATTGCCCGTTTCACCCGAACTGAATCGGCTCGTCTCTGTTGCTCTGATCCTCACCTCGCGGTGGACAGCCGTTAGCTGCTACGCCGCCCTGTGCAGTCCGGACCTTCCTCCAGTGCGCCCTTTCGGGCCTCGCACCGGCGGCGGTCTGGCTTGCTTCACGGCGCCGATTATCGGCGGGCGCACCGCCCGATGCGGCATCGGCGCAACAAATCGCCACCGCGCACCGGGCTACCGGCGCCGAATCGGGCAGTTTCGTCAACCGATCCGAAGATCCCGCGTTCTAATACGTGCCGCGCTCCACCGGTCTGCAATTGCAAGCCGGCAGCAAGCCGACTTGACGAGGGCATGTCGCGCAGAGTGAGCTGGCTTTGTGGAATGCCCTTACACCCTCGTTCACCAGGAGATTGATATGACGATGAAAAACGCTCTGACCGTCGTGGCCGCTGTCGCCGCTGCCATGTTCGCCCAAGCCACGTTCGCTGCCGATGCGGCATCGGCCCCGGCCGCGCGCGCCGATGTCAAGGCCGAGACCAAGGCTGCTGCCAAGGACAAGAAGCTGACGCCGGCTGGCGAAGGCGCCGCGCCGACCGAAAAGTCGACCGCGAAGTCGACCAAGACCCGCGCTGAGCGCAAGGACGAGACCAAGGCCGCCGCCAAGGCCAAGGAACTGACCCCGGCCGGCGAAGCCAGCCCCAAGGCCGCTGCGGCTTCGGGCCCGAGCGCTGCCCGCGCCGACGTGAAGGCCGAGACCAAGGCCGCCGTCAAGGCCGGCTCGGTCACCAAGGCCGGTGAAGGCCAGGACGCGCCGAAGAAGTAAGGATTGGCCGCAGCGGCGCCTCGGCGTCGCGCGCACGATCGGGACAGCAGCCTCGCGGCTGCTGTCCTTTTTTATGCCCGGATCAGAGCGCGCCGACCAGGTGCGACGCGCGGTACTGCACGCTGTTGGGCTGGCCTTCAGGCGTCAGCACGAACAGCTCGGCGTACTTGCGGAACAGTTTGGTCGACGCTGCCGTCTTCGCGAGCAGGCCGGCCGCACGCAGCCGTTCGGCGGCGTGGCGCAGTTCGACCACCCGGCCGGCACGCAACTCGGGCAGGGCATCGAGGAGGCGCGCCACATCGGCTGGCGGCGGCGCCACGGCGGGCTCGGCCACGCGCGCACGGCGCCGTACCGGCGCGGCTGTCGCGGGCGACGGCGGCGTTGGCTGCTTCGGCGGCATGGGCGGCGGCGCGGCCACGGGCATCGGCGCGGCGGCCGCGACGGTGCGGCGGCGACGCGCCGGTGCCGCCGGCTCCGCCAGCGCGGCGCGTGCCTTGCGATGCGACAGGTCGACGAATTCATCATAGACGCCACGGGCGCCCTCGCCGGTCTTGCCCTCCTGGCCGATGCCGGTGACGCGGCACCCCTTCTCGCGCAGCCGGATCACCAGCGGCGCGAAGTCGGAATCCGACGACACCAGCACCGCGTGCTGCGGGCATTCGCGCGCGACCAGGTCCATCGCATCGACGGCGAGCGCGATGTCGGTCGAGTTCTTGCCCGACGACAGGTTGACGATCGGGCGGATCGAGTGCCGCTTGAACAGCGTCAGGTGCTTCAGCGCGGTCTCGGCGGTGCAGTACGCGCGCCGCACGTGGATCGCGCCGTGCTCGCGCAGCACCTTGTCGACCGCCTGGTCGATGACATCGGCCGAGACGTTGTCGGCGTCGATGAACAACATCACCATGCCGGCCTTCATGCGAGTCTCCAGGCGAGTGTTTCACCGCCGCGCAGCGGCTTGAGCTCGGCCTCGCCGAACGGCAGCGTCTCGGGCACCACGAGCGGCGCGCGCTGCAGGGTGATGCGATCGGCGTTGCGGGGCAGACCGTAGAAGTCGGGGCCGTGGAAGCTCGCGAAGCCTTCGAAGCGGGCCAGCGCGCCGGCGGCATCGAAAGCCTCGGCATAGAGCTCGAGCGCGGTCAGCGCGGTGTAGCAGCCGGCGCAGCCGACCGCGTGCTCCTTCAATGACGCTGCATGCGGCGCGCTGTCGGTGCCTAGGAAGAACTTCGGGCTGCCCGAGGTCGCCGCGGCGATCAGCGCGAGCCGGTGCTCCTCGCGCTTGAGTACCGGCAGGCAATAGAAGTGCGGGCGGATCCCGCCGGTGAAGATCGCGTTGCGGTTGTAGAGCAGGTGGTGCGCGGTCACGGTCGCGGCGACGAACCGGTCGGCCTCGGCGACATACTGTGCCGCCTCGCGCGTCGTGATGTGCTCGAACACGATGCGCAGTTCGGGGAAGTCGCGCCGCAGCGGGATCAGCCGCGTCTCGATGAAGGCCTTCTCGCGGTCGAACAGGTCGATCGCCGGATCGGTGACCTCGCCGTGCACCAGCAGCGGCAGGCCGGCGCGCTGCATCGCCTCGAGCGTCGGATAGGTCTTGCGCAGGTCGGTCACGCCGGCGTCGCTGTTGGTCGTCGCGCCGGCTGGGTAGAGCTTGAGCGCGACGACGCCGGCCGCCTGCGCGCGCGCGATCTCGTCGGGCGGCAGGGTGTCGGTCAGGTACAGCGTCATCAGCGGCTCGAACGCGAGGCCACGCGGCAGCGCCGCCAGGATGCGCTCGCGGTATGCAAGCGCCTGTGCCGCGGTCGTGACCGGCGGCTTCAGGTTCGGCATGACGATCGCGCGCGCGAACTGGCGCGCGGTATCGGGCAACACCGCGGCGAGCGCGGCGCCATCGCGCAGGTGCAGATGCCAGTCGTCGGGGCGGGTGATCGTGAGCTCTTGCATCATCGTTCGATTCTCGCACCGCAAAAAAAGAAGGGCGCCCTTAGGGCGCCCGCCGTCGTGTTGGACGAAGTCCCTAGTGCTGCAGGATCTTCGACAGGAATTCCTTCGCCCGCGGGGCGCGCGCGTCGGGGTTGCCGAAGAACTCGTCGCGGGTGCAGTCTTCGACGATCTTGCCGGCGTCCATGAAGATCACGCGGTGCGAAACCTTCTTCGCGAAGCCCATCTCGTGCGTGACGACCATCATCGTCATGCCTTCCTTGGCCAGCAGCACCATCACGTCGAGCACCTCGCCGACCATCTCGGGGTCGAGCGCCGAGGTCGGTTCGTCGAACAACATCACGATCGGGTCCATGCTGAGCGCACGCGCGATCGCGACCCGCTGCTGCTGGCCGCCCGAGAGCTGGCCGGGGAACTTGTCCTTGTGCGCCATCAGGCCGACGCGGTCGAGCATCTTCAGGCCGCGCGCCTTCGCATCGACGTCGTTGCGGCCGAGCACCTTGATCTGCGCCAAGGTCAGGTTCTCGGTGACGGTCAGGTGCGGGAACAGCTCGAAGTGCTGGAACACCATCCCGACGCGCGCCCGCAGCTTGGGGAGATTCGTCTTCGGGTCGGCGATCGAGATGCCGTCGACGACGATGTCGCCCTTCTGGAACGGCTCGAGCGCGTTCACGGTCTTGATCAGCGTCGACTTGCCCGAGCCCGACGGCCCGCAGACGACGACGACCTCGCCCTTCTTGATCGTGGTCGTGCAGTCGGTCAGCACCTGGAAGCTGCCGTACCACTTGGAAACGTTCTTGATGTCGATCATGGTGCAGCTCCTCTTCAGCGGATGATGGCGATCCGCTTCTGCAGCCGGCGCACGAGCATCGACAGGCTGAAGCAGATGATGAAGTAGACGACGGCCGCGACGAGGTAGGTCTCGACGGGGCGGTTGAAGTTCTTGCCGGCGACCTCGAAGCCCTTGAGCAGGTCGTAGGCGCCGATCGCGTAGACCAGCGAGGTGTCCTGGAACAGGATGATGGTCTGCGTCAGCAGCACCGGCAGCATGTTGCGGAAGGCCTGCGGCAGCACCACCAGCTGCATGCACTGCTTGTAGGTCATGCCCACCGCATAGCCGGCGTGGACCTGGCCCCGGGGCACGCTCTGGATGCCGGCGCGCATGATCTCGGAGTAGTAGGCGGCCTCGAAGATCGTGAACGTGATGATCGCCGACAGCTCCGCGCCCATCGGCCGGCCGATGAGCAGCGGGATCAGCAGGAACACCCACAGGATCACCATCACCAGCGGGATCGAACGCAGGGTGTTGACGTAGAACGCCGCCGGCAGCACCAGCCCCTTCCTGCCCGACAACCGCATCAGCGCCAGCGCGGTGCCGATCGCGATGCCGCCGAACATCGAGATCAGGGTCAGCTGCACCGAGAAGATGAAGCCTTTCGCGATGAAGTTGGCGATGACGTTCCAGTTCAGGAACGTGAAGTCGAGGGCGGTCATCATTTGCCACCTCCGATCATCCCGGGCACCTGGAGCCGGTGCTCGATCTGGATCGCCAGCCGGTTGATCGCGAACGCCGAGATGAAGTACAGGCCGGTGACTGCGAGATAGACCTCGATGCCGCGCGAGGTCTCCTCCTGGGCCTGCATCGCGAACATCGTCAGCTCGGCGATGCTGACCGCGAACGCGACCGACGAGTTCTTGACGATGTTCATCGACTCGCTGGTCAGCGGCGGGATGACGATGCGAAACGCCATCGGCAGCAGCACGTAGCGGTAGGTCTGCGGCAGGGTCAGGCCCATCGCCAGGCCGGCGTAGCGCTGGCCCTTCGGCAAGGCCTGGATGCCGGCCTTGACCTGCTCGGAGATGCGCGCCGAGGTGAAGAAACCGAGCGCGAACACCACCAGCACGATGCTCGGCACGCCGCGCAGCACGAGAAAGATCGACGGGATCACGTGGTACCAGAGAAAGATCTGGACCAGCAGCGGGATGTTGCGGAACAGCTCGGTCCACGCCTCACCGAGCAGCACCAGCCCCTTGCTCGGCGTCGTGCGCAGAATGCCCATCAGCGAGCCGACGACGAGCGCGACGAGCAGCGACAAGATTGAAACCGACAAGGTCCAGCCCCAGGCCGACATCAGCCACTCGAGGTAGGTGCGGCCCCCGCCCGTGTCCTGCAGGAACACCTGCCAGTCCCATTTTCCCAAGCTCGTTCTCCCGAAAAGAAAAGCGCGACGCGAAGAGCTTCACGCCGCGCTCATGGATCGCCAATGTAAGCAAAGTCTGCGCCCGCGGGCGCTAGGGCTTACCTCAGGCGATCACCGATGCCAGACCGCCGCGGGCGATCACTTCGCCGCATACTCCTCGAGCGGCTTGTCGCTCGGGTTCGCCCAGGCGGCCTTGGTCGCCTCTGAGGCCGGCATGTTCAGCTTGGTGTTGGTCGGCGGGATCGGCTGCATGAACCACTTGTCGTAGAGCTTCGCGACCTCGCCGCTCTTGATCATCGCCTTGATGCTGTCGTCGACCGCCTTCTTGAAGGCCGGGTCGTCCTTGCGCATCATGATGCCGATCGGCTCGACGCTCAGCACCTCGCCGACGATCTTGAAGTCGGCCGGGTTCTTCGACTTGGCGATCAGGCCGGCGAGGATCTGCCCATCCATCACGAACGCATCGGCGCGGCCCGATTCGAGCAGCAGGAAGCTGTCGGAATGGTCCTTGCCCATCAGCTCCTTGATGTCGACGTTCTTCGCGCGCTCATGCTTGCGCAGCAGTTGCACCGAGGTCGTGCCGGTGGTCGTCGCGACGGTCTTGCCGGTCAGCTGGGCGATGCTGGTGATGCCCGAATTCGCCTTCACCGCGATGCGCACCTCCTCGACGTACAGGGTCGGCGCGAACGCGACGTCCTTCTGGCGCGTCGCGTTGTTGGTGGTCGAGCCGCACTCGAGGTCGACGGTGCCGTTCTGCACCAGCGGAATGCGGTTCTGCGAGGTGACCGGCTGGTACTTGATGTCGAGCTTGGCCAGGCCGAGCTGCTTCTGGATATCGGCCAGCACCTTCTGGCAGACATCGTAGTGGAAGCCGGTGTACTTGCCGTCGCCCAAGGTGTAGGCCAGGGCGCCCGACGACTCGCGCACGCCCATCGTGACGCTGCCGGCGTCCTTGATCTTCTTCAGCGTGTCATTCGCCTGGGCCTGCGCGGCCCCGATCGAAAACACCGCAGCCGCCAACACGATGGTTCTTGCGAACATCGATTTCTTCATCACGAACTCCTACGAAGTTGAAAGCAACAAAACGAAATTCTAGGGAGGGCGGCCGACACGCCACCGCGTAGTTGCCCGCGAACCGAGGGTTTTACCGAAGCGGCCAGCATCCTCGCAAGCCCCATGCCCCCGGCGATCAGACGACCAGCCGCACCGGCTGCGTGAGCTTGTCGGGCACCAGCAGCGCGTTCATCTCGGCGCGGCTCATGATGCCCAGCGACTCGGCGACCTCGGCAATCGTGCCGCCGCTGGCCAGCGCGGTCTTCGCGATCAGCGCCGCCTTCTCGTAGCCGATGATCGGGTTCAGCGCGGTCACCAGCGTCACCGATTCGGCCACCCGCTTGGCGAGCAGCGCATGGTTCGCCTGGATGCCTTCGACACAGTTGACCTGCAGTGTCTTGCAGGCCTGGGTCAGGTGACGCACGCTCTTGTGGATCGCATAACCCATGATCGGCTCGAAGGCGTTCAGCTGCAGCTGCCCGGCCTCCGACGCCATCGTGATCGTCACGTCGTTGCCGATCACCTCGAACGCGACCTGGTTCATCACCTCCGGGATCAC